>Ga0209057_1004022_pt1 | contig 10626 bp, 10 predicted proteins | sample GraSoiAngelo_146_FD_185903 | JGI IMG/M metagenome (GOLD analysis project Ga0209057, IMG submission 185903) | Grasslands soil microbial communities from the Angelo Coastal Reserve, California, USA - 14_1009_05_30cm (SPAdes) (version 2) | ecosystem: Environmental > Terrestrial > Soil > Grasslands ... | reverse complement strand
CGCATTGCGCCTCGATCACCAGGCGGATCCGGCTCGGCACCGCGGTCGTGGTGTTGCCTCTGTACAACCCGGCCCGCCTCGCGGCCGAGATCGCCACGGCCGACGCATTGTCGAATGGCCGACTGATGCTCGGCATCGGCGCCGGCTACCAGCCGTACGAATTCGAGCGGTTCGGCACCGACATCGCGCAGAACCTCGAGATGACCGAGGAGTTCTGCGACATCCTCGACCTGGCCTTCAGCCGGGATTTCTTCAGCTACCACGGTAAGCACTACCGGATGCCGGACACGCATATCCCCGCCCGCCCGGTGCAGAACCCGCTGCCGATCTACGTCGCCGGCCATACCCAGGCGATGTTCCGGTCCGCCGCGCGGCACGGCTATCGGGTGCTGTCGTCAGGCCGGGTGGGCGGCGCCAAGCTGCTGGCCGAGCAGTATGCCGATATCGTCGCCGCGTTCGCTGCCGAGAACGCGCCATTGTCGCGGGCGCATATCACCATCAACCGCTTCGCCCACATCACCGGCAGCCGCGAGGACGGGATGCGGTTTGCCGAGAACGCGCGCTATCAGACGCGGCTCGCGTCGAGTCTCAGGCGCCGGCAGGAAGTCATGCAAGGCACCGTGCTGGTCGATGTCCCGTTCCCCGACGAGCCGCCGCTCGACACTATCTACGACAATCTGCTGATCGGTGATGTCGACACGGTCGCCCAGAAGCTCGTCGCCGAAGTCCACGCCACCAAGCCCGTGCACGTGTGCTTCTCGTTCAAGGTCGGTAACACGCCGCACAAGGCGGCGATGCGCTCGATGGAGCTGATGATCGGCGAGGTGAAGCCGAAGGTCGAAAGGGCGCTCGCGCCATGAACTGGCTGGTGAAGGAAGAACCGACCCACTACGGATTCGACGCACTCGTGAAGGACAAGAAAGCGGCCTGGAGCGGCGTCCGGAACGCGCTGGCGCAGAAGCATCTTCACGCCATCAAGAGGGGCGACCGCATCTTCTACTACCACACCGGTGACGAGAAGGCGGTGGTCGGGATCGCGAAGGCGCTGTCCGATCCCTATCCGGATCCGGACGACCCGAGCGGAAAATACGTTGCGGTGGACGTCGCACCGGTCAAGCGGCTTCCCCGGCCGGTCACGCTCGCCGAGATCAAGGCGGACGCAGCCTTCAAGGACTTTCCGCTGGTCCGCATCGGGCGGCTGTCGGTGATGCCCGTCACCGATTCGGAATGGGCGCTGATCGAAAGCATGGCCGGGAAGGTCCGCTAGCTGATCACACGCTGTCGAGGCCGCTCGACCAGCGCCGGCAGATGTGATGGGCGATCGCGATGGGCGCCGGCAGCGACACCTTCGTAGGATCATCGGGGCCGGCCGCGGCACGCGCCACCATCTCCCGGATCTCGTCGCGAGAGAACCAACGCGCCTCGGCGAGCTCCTCGGCGTCGATGGTGATCTCCTCGGTCAGGGCCTCGGCCAGAAAACCCATCATCAGGCTCGACGGAAACGGCCACGGCTGGGCATCCAGGTAGCGCACGCGCCCGCAGCGGACGCCCGCCTCCTCGCGCACCTCGCGGCGCACCGCTTCCTCCGGAGTTTCACCCGGCTCGACGAAGCCGGCGAGGCAGGAGAACCGGGCGCCCGGGCGCCGGCGGTTGCGGCCGAGCAATGCGCGCTCGCCACGGATGGCGAGCATGATCACGACGGGATCGGTGCGGGGGAAGTGCGACGCGCGACACTCCGGGCACTGCCGTTTCCAGCCGGCCGATGCCACCCGGGTCGGCGATCCGCACTGGGCGCAGAAGCGGTGTCGCGCGTGCCAGTCGAGCAGGGAGCGCGCCTCGGCGAGGATCGCCGCCTCGCCGGGAGCCATCGTGGGGGCGAGCGCGCGTACGTCGATCAGCTCCGTGTCGACGTCGGGCGCGACGTTGGCTCCGGCCGCATCGATGGCGAAGTGCGCGCGTCCATCGCCGAGGCCGAGGAAGATCAGCGCGGCGCCTCCATCGATCTGGTCGCGCCACTGCGCCACGGGCTGCCAATCGAGCGCCGGTACCGTCGTACCGCGAGTGAACGGCTTGAGATCGCGCAGCGGCAGCAGGCGCGTCTGGGGATCGCCGAGCAGCGTGGCGATCCACTGACCGTCATCTCGCCGCTCGCTGGCCCGATCCAGCGGGTTGCCGCCGAAGCAGTAGGCGTCGTCCATCAACTGCCGTGCTGCCGGCGGATGGACGCCAGGTGATGTCGCTCGTGGCCGGCCATGGCGTAGGCGACGGCGCGCACGCTGCGAATGGTCCAGTCCGCTGGCGCGCGGCGCTCCCAGGCGGCCGCGTCCAGGCCGCGCAGGAACGCGACGAATGCGGCCCGCACCGCCGCGTATTCGGCCATGACATCGCCGAGCGAGCGCGTCTGGAAGTTGGCGGCCGCCGCATAGTTGGGGAACTCGACGGCCGTCCACATGACAGGGTCGGCGCGCGCGATCCGGAGCGCGCGGTATTCGAAGACGCGCTCGGTATCGGCCAGGTGCCCGACGATCTCGACCATGTTCCACTCACCCGGCGCCTCCCGCCAGCGCGCCTGTTCCGCCGTGAAGGCGCCCAGGAAGGCCGCGCTCTCGGCGATCTGGCGCTCGAGGAGCTTCACCACGTCCCCGTCGGGGACGAGATCGATGTACGTGAAGTAGTAGGGCAGGCACTCGTCGGCGTCCGGACGCCCTGGCGCCACGTCGGTGTCGTGCACCCTTACTCCACCTTCACCGACCGGCCGGTCGCGGCGGACCGCTCGATCGCGTCGATCAGCTTGTGGCGCTGGACGGCCAGGTTGAAGTCGACGTCGAAGGATCCGCGACCGCGCAGGGCATCCGCTGCGCGCGCGTAGGCCTGGGCGACGTTGTAGGGCTGGCCCGCCGGGGTGCGTTCGGGAACGACCCTGTACTTGGACGGCACCGGCATCGAAGCCATGGGCTCCTTGCCCCGGCCTCCGTGGACCTCGCTCCCTCCGGTGTTGAACGAGCCATCCGCGCGGAGGACCAGGGTGCCCTCGCGTCCGTAGATCTCGATCCGGTTGCCGCCGGGATTCGAGGGAACGGCGGCGACATTGATCGACACCTCGGCGCCGCTCACCATGCGGCCGATCACGTTGATGCTGTCCGGCGAATCGACGGGGACCGCCTTTCCTTCCAGAGTTCGCCACTCCGGGATCCGCGTCGACACGCGGGCCGAGACCTCGGCAAATTCGCCGAGCACGGCGCACAGTGCGTCGATGGCGTGGCCGGCGGTGATGGTCAGCACGTTGGCGCCGTTCGCCCGGACGCCCTGCCAGATGCGGCCGGGGCCCCGCTGGAGCTGCGCCTGCACGACGCAGGTCAGGCTCGCGGTGAGCACGTCGCCGATGTGGCCCTCGCGGACGAGGTCACGCGCGTACAGAATCGCCGGGGCGCTGCGCGCCTGCAAGCCGACGATGGTCTTGATCGACCGCTGGCTGGCCAGCCCTGCCATCTCTTGCGCCTCGGCGAGATTCTTTCCGAGCGGCCACTCGCAGAGCACGGGCTTTCCGGCCTGCAGGCCAGCCATCACCAGTTCGCGGTGACCCGGGACTCGCACGCAGACGACGATGAGGTCGACCTCCGGATGCGCCGCCATGTCGCCGAAGCGGTGGAAGCCCCGCTCGGCACCAAACGCCGCGGCCGACGCCTTGGCGGTGTCCTCGTGCGCGGTACAGACCGCCTTCAGCTCATAGCCGGGCAGCGCCTTCAGGGCGGGGACGTGGGCGTTGGCGCCCCAGCCGCTGCCCCCTTGGGTGACGGTCGCTCCCACGATGCCCACACGAATCTTGTCTGTCATCGAAGCCTCCTTGCCCGTGAAACGCGACAGTACCGCTTGACACCTCCGGTTCGCCAGCGGAACATCGCGGCCCAATGCGGCAGATTCCGAAAGAAGGCCTCTTGCCGGCCGACATCGATGCGGAGCCCCTCGTGCAGACCGCGGCTGCACTGCGGCCGGTCATCCGCAGCTATCGCGACGAGATCGAGCGAGAGCAGCGGCTGCCGAAAGCGCTGGTCGAGCAGTTCCATGCCGCCGGCTTCTACAGGCTCGTGAGGCCGCGTGAGCTTGGCGGCCTGCAGGCCGATCTGCTGACCTATCTGCGCGTCGTGGAGCTGCTGGCCGAGGGCGCCGGCGCCGTCGGCTGGAATCTCTGCAACAACAACATTGCCCAGCTCGTCACGCTCGGGTTGCCGGACGAGGGCGTCCAGGAGATCTACGGCCACAGGACCGACGTCGCCGTCGCCGGCACCGCCGTGCAGGGAGGCGGGCGGGCTATACCCGTCGACGGGGGCTACCGGGTCACCGGTCGCTGGCCCTTCGGCACGGGCTGCCAGGAAAGCTCCTGGATGCTGGCCAGCTTCCAGATTTTCGACGGCGCAGAGCCGCGTCGGAGCCCGGACGGTGCCTCGGCCTACTGGCGCGGCGTCTTCGCGCGTTCGGAAGCGCAGATCGTCGAGGGGAGCTGGGACGTCTCGGGGCTACGAGCGACCGGCAGCTTCGACTGGACGGTCGACGATGTCTTCCTCCCGGAGCGGCGGACGATGGTGCACGCCGGCGTCCCGCTCGACAACCAGTGGAGCCGCTGGCCGGGAATCTCGTACGCGTTGCCCGCGCAGGCGTGGCTCGGTCCCCACCACAGCGCCGTCATCACCGGAATCGCCCGGGCCGGCATCGATGCGCTGATCGAGCTGGCGGCCGGGAAGACGCCGCGCGGCCGGACCGGCCGGCTCTGCGAGAACCCTCAAGTTCAGGACGCGGTCGGTCGAGCCGACGCGATTCTCAACGCCGGTCGCGCCTACCGCACCGCGATGGTCACCGAGATCTGGAACACCGTTGCGGCTGGCGACGAGACCACGCTCGAGCAACGGGCCCGCTGTCGGTTGGCCTCGGTCTACGCCGCCGACAGCGCTCGCGAGGCGATGGACCTGATGTACCGGCACGGTGGCAGCACGTCCTACCGTCGCGAGAGTCGTCTGGCCGAGTGCTGGCGCGACCTTCACGTCGTCGGCCAGACGGCCGCGATCGCGCCGGAGTGGTACCCGATCGGCGGGCGGGCCTTCCTGAACATGGACCCGGGCCCGCGGCTGCGCTAGCGGCAGCACCCGCTCCTTGACGGGCAGGCTCTTTCGGCAGCACTCTCGGCGTGTCGGAAGGAGACGCACGATGTCGAATGCGGTAATGAATCCCCTGGCCTCGGCCCAGCCGCCCTCACACTGAGCGCCCGAAGACTGCGCCTCGCGTGGCGAGGCAAAAGGCGTGTTTGTCGGCGGTTCGGATTGGTTCCTATCCTCGAGTCTCGACCGTCGCACGGTCCTCAAAGGTGCGAGCAGCGCAGCGCTCGGACTCATCGCTTCCGCCTGCGGATCATCCTCGGAGACGAGCTCGGCCCCCACGCAATCGGCAACCGCGGCCGGCGGCGGAGGAGGCCGCGAAACGGTGTACGTCTTCAACGTCGGTTCTAAAGATGTCACGCTGATTGACGTCGCCAACCGCCAGGTGCGTGAAACCCGACCGCTCGGCGCCTCGGTGCGCTGGTTGTCTAACGAGCAGACGTACTGGGACGGGGCACGGATCTGGACCTACGACTTTCCTCACGATCAAGTCCAGGCCATCGCTATCGACCCGAGGCAGGTGGCCGTCACCAAGACGATCGGCGGGCTCGGCAAGGGGCCCGGCCACAGCCTGGTCGTGCTGCCCGATAAGAAGAAGGCCGCGATCAACGTAGCGGGGGACAACCTCATCGCGTTCCTCGATCTCGAGCACGGCAGCGTGGACGGGACGCTCCAGACCGGAGCATTTCCCTGAGACCTCCACCTGACGCCGGACGGTCGGTTCGGCTACACACCGGAACGCGAGGCGGACACGGTCTCGAAGATCGACATGGCGAGCCGAAAACTCGTCAAGACTGTCTCCTTCCCCGCTCGCAGCAAGCCGCACATGCTGCGCGTGTCGCCTGATGGGAAGGAGGTGTGGGTGCAGACAGCCGACGCCAATACGAACGTGGTTCTCGACGCCGCCGATCTGGCGGTGCTTGCGACGCAGCCGACCGGAAAGCAGCCTGTGACGAACGCGTGGACCCGCGACCGGCGCTACGCGGTCGTTACGAATGGCCAGGACACCTTCGCCCAGATTTTCGACGCGCGGACCTTCAAGGAAGTGAAGCGTCTGACGATCGGGCAGGGCGGCTCCAACATCGGGTTCAGCAAGGACGGCAAGACGGCGTTCATTGCGGTGCGCGGTGCGAACGACGTTGCCGTGATCGACATCGAGAAGCTGGCGCTGGCGACCCGGATCAAGGCGGGGACGGAGCCTCAGGGCCTGATCGTTCGTTGATCGGCCTGGTCCCGGGAACTTCTTCGAGGAGGAAGAATACAAGATGAGACTCGGCGTGGTGTTTCCCCAGACGGAGATCGGCTCGGACCCTGCGGTGATCCGCGACTACGCCCAGGCCGCCGAGAGTGCCGGCTACGATCACCTGCTCGTCTTCGACCACGTGCTGGGCGGCAAGCTGGAGCGCTTCGACAAGCTCGGTCGCCGCCCGCCCTACACCGACGAGAGCCCCTTCCACGAGGTCTTCGTTCTGTTCGGCTACCTCGGCGCCTGCACTCAGCGCCTCGAGCTGGTCACCGGCATCGTCATCCTGCCCCAGCGCCAGACTGCGCTGGTGGCCAAGCAGGCCGCGGCGGTGGACGTCCTCACCGGAGGGCGCCTGCGACTCGGCGTGGGCATCGGCTGGAATCATGTCGAGTACGAGGCCCTGAACGAGGACTTCCACACGCGTGGCCGCCGCGTCAGCGAGCAGATCGCCGTCATGCGAAAGCTCTGGACCGAACCGGTGGTGACCTTCAAAGGCTCGTACCATCACCTCGACCGGGCCGGCATCAACCCTCTGCCCGTCCAGCGCCCCATCCCGGTGTGGATGGGCGGCATGGCCGAGCCCGTGCTCAAGCGGGTGGCCCAGATCTCGGACGGCTGGTTTCCCCAGTTTCAGCCCGGTGACGAGGCGAGCCACACGCTCGAACGCGTGCGCGCGTACACGAAGGACGCGGGCCGCCCGCTCTCGGCCGTGGGGATCGAGGGACGCTTCCCCTATGGGATTGGCGGCCCGACCGAGTGGGCGAAACGGGCCCGGGAGTGGCGTGACCTCGGTGCCACCCACCTCTCAGTGAACACCATGGGCGCAGGCCTCTCCCCACGGGGTCACATCGACGCGATCCTGAAAATGAAGCCGGCGCTCGACGGCGTTTAAGGTCGCCGTCGACATACCGTCCCGAGCACGGTCGGGACGCTCGGTACCCATGCACCCGCTGCTCTTTCTCGACCCGGGCCATTTCCACGCCGCCCTGACCCTGCGCGTGCCGCAGGCGCGCGCGGCCGACGAGGTGTTCGTCTACGCGCGCGAGGGCGCCGAGCTGCGCGACTTCCTGGCCCTCGTTGAGCGCTTCAACAGGCGCGCCCCGCACCCCACGCGGTGGCGCCCTATCGTGACGACGTCCGATGATCCCCTCGAGCGGCTCGTCGGCGAGCGACGTGGAGACGTGGTGGTCCTCGCGGGCAAGAACGGGGGCAAGGCGCGCACCATACGACGGCTGCACGAATCAGGCTTCCACGTGCTCGCCGACAAGCCGTGGCTCGTGGAGCCGGCCGACCTCGAGCACGTGCGGGCGAGCCTCGAGGGCTGGCCGCTGGCCGCGGAGATCATGACGGGGCGTCACGACGTGGCGGCCGGACTGGTCAAGAGGCTCGTCGGTGCTCCCGCGCTCTTCGGCGCCTTCCGCGACGATGGGCCGGCCATCGAGCAGGAGAGCGTGCACCATCTGGAGAAGCTCGTCGATGGCGCCCCCCTCAGACGTCCGTGGTGGTTCTTCGACGTGCGCGTGCAGGGGAGCGGCCCGGTCGACATTCCTACCCACGTCGTGGACCAGGCGCAATGGCTCGTGGGCGGCGACGCCTCGGCGCCGGCGCTCCTCTCGGCCCGCGCGTGGTCGACGCGAGTGCCCGCGGAGGCGTTCCGGCGGATCACCGGAGAGGCGGGGTTCCCACGGGAGCTCGAGCCCTTCGTCGACGGCGACGCGCTCAGCTATCGATGCAATGCCGAGCTCGTGTACCGGATCGGTCGAGTCACCGCGAGCGCCGCGACGCGCTGGAACCTCTCGCCGTTGCCGGGTGGGGGAGACGCCTCCCGCAGCGTCGCGCACGGGACTCGCGCCGACATCCGCCTGGAGCAGAGCGCCCGCACGGGCCATCGCCGCAGAGTGTTCCTCGAGCCCCGCACCGATGCCGCCGGAGTCGTGCGCGTGCTGCTTGACACGGTCACGGCGTGGCAGGCGGAGATCCCCGGTGTCGAGGTCGTGCCCGCCGGCCCGGAAACGTACGAGGTGACCGTGCCGCCCCTGCTCGACGGGGGCCACGAAACACACTTCGCCCGGGTCCTCGACGAGTTCCTGAGAATCATGGACGATCACCGCTGGCCCACCGCGCTCGCCGAGCGCACGCTGGCCAAGTACACGCTGCTCGCCGAGGCCGCGGCCAGGACGGGGGAACCCTGATGACCCAGCCCGAGACCGAACCCTTCACGAAGTCGCTAGAGCGCATGAACCTCTTCCAGGAGCCCGAGGCGCGCATCCTCATCGCCGACCTCGACTTGCCCGAGGGCTCGCGCGGCCTTGACGTCGGCTGCGGCGTCGGGCTCTTCGCTCTCTGGCTCGCTGAGGCCATCGGGCCACGAGGACGCGTGGTGGGCATCGAGCCATCGACAGAGCGCGTGCAAGCGGCGCGCGCGCTGGTCGGCCACGGGTCCCTCGCCTCGCGTCTCGAGTTCCGGGAGGGCGACGCCACCAAGCTCGACGCGCCCGACGCGACGTTCGACTGGGTCTGGTGCGGCGACGTCTTACACCACATCCAGGAGACGGGCCGGGCGCTGGGCGAGTTTGCGCGCGTCGTTCGCCCCGGTGGCCGGATCGTCGTGAAGGAGTCCCAGCTCCTGCATGGAGTTTTCCTGCCCGGCCATCCCGCCCTCGAGCGTCGCCTGCGCCAGGCCGAGATGGACTGGAGCCGCCACGAGGGCGGTGAGTTCTCCTTCGAGGAGCGCCGCCAGCGCACCCTCGCGTCGCTCCGTGCGGCCGGACTGTCCGTGGAGGGCTTCCGGACGTACCTGCTGGAGCGCCGGGCACCGCTGCCTCACGCTGCGCGCGATTACATCCAGCGCGTCGTCTTCGAGCGCAACTGGGGCCCGCGCCTGCGCGATCGCCTGGACCCCGATGACTGGACGCGACGCTCCGCTCTCTGCGAGGCGGAGTCGGCGACCTTCCTCCTGGACGACCCCGACTATTACTGTCTCTATCCCATCAGCGTGCTCGTCGCACGCCGGTGATCACCGCGCGGTCACTGCTCTCCCAGGAATCAGGCTTTCAGGGATGCGGTCCCCACGTGGCCGCGGTCAGCAGCTTGACCTCCTGCGACGCGACCAGCGGACGGAATTTCGCGGCGAAACCCTCGACGAAGTCCTTGTTGGCGAAGACCGACGCCCAGTGCGCGCGACGATCGGCGTCGTCGTCGAACTTCCAGAGGTGGACGAGCTGATTGATCATGCCCGTGTCGGCCTGGAAGTAGCCGATCAGCTTCTTGGCCTGGCCGCCCTTCTCGAGCGCCGGGTAGCCGAGCTCGGTGTAGAGCTTCACGGCTTCGCCCATCTTGCCGACGTGGAGCGTGTGTGGCGACCCTCCTCAGATCGTGGTGAGAGGGTAGGATAGTGCACCGGAGGAAGCCATGAAAGGCGTCGTGTTTCTCGGAGATCGAAAGCTGGAGCTCAGAGAGTTCCCCGATCCGACCCCGGGTCCCCGGGACGTGATCCTCGAGATCAAAGCGTCAGGCATGTGCGGCAGCGACTTGCACAACTATCGCGCCCCGGCTCACGCGCCCGGGACCGTGACCGGCGGCATCAAGCGACAGGCCGGGATGATCGCCGGCCACGAGCCCTGCGGTGTCGTCGCCGCGGTGGGCGCCGGTGTCACCGAGAAGGAAGCGCGCGTCGGCCAGCGCGTGATGGACCACCACTACGACGGCTGTGGCAACTGCAAGCACTGCCGCGCGGGCTGGACTCAGATGTGCCTCGAGGGAACGGTGGTGTATGGCTCGGGCGGTCACGGCGGACACGCCAGGTACATGAAGGTGCCGGTGTCGACGCTGGTGCCGCTGCCGGACTCGCTCTCCTTCGTGACGGGCGCGGCGATCTCGTGTGGTACCGGCACGGCCTGGGGTGCTCTGAAGCGGATCAATCTGCAGGGCGGCGAGACGATCGCCATCTTCGGCCAGGGCCCGGTGGGCCTGTCGACGACGCAGTTCGCCGTCGTCATGGGCGCCCGCGTCATCGCCATCGACGTCGCGCCCGAGCGGCGTAAGCTCGCCCAGGCGTTCGGCGCGCACGAGGTGATCGACCCCAGGTCGGGCGACGTGGTGGCGGCGATCCGCGACCTCACGCATGGCGAGGGCGCGCACAAGACACTGGACGCCTCATCGGCGCCGGACGCGCGCGCCGCGGCGGTGCGCGCGGTGCGCTCGTGGGGCACCTGCTGCTTCGTCGGCGAGCGC
>Ga0209057_1004013_pt1 | contig 10645 bp, 8 predicted proteins | sample GraSoiAngelo_146_FD_185903 | JGI IMG/M metagenome (GOLD analysis project Ga0209057, IMG submission 185903) | Grasslands soil microbial communities from the Angelo Coastal Reserve, California, USA - 14_1009_05_30cm (SPAdes) (version 2) | ecosystem: Environmental > Terrestrial > Soil > Grasslands ... | reverse complement strand
GCGGCGCAGACGACGGGATTCGTGCCGGTGCACGTCCCGGCCTGGCAGGTGTCGGTCCGGGTGCAGGCGCTGCCGTCGTCGCAGGTGGCGCCGTTGGGCTTCGCGGGGTTGGAGCACGTGCCGGTCGCGGGGTCGCAGGTGCCGGCGACGTGGCACTGGTCGGTCGCGGCGCAGACGACGGGATTCGTGCCGGTGCACGTCCCGGCCTGACAGGTGTCGGTCCGGGTGCAGGCGTTGCCGTCGTCGCAGGTGGCGCCGTCGGGCTTCGCGGGGTTGGAGCACGTGCCGGTCGCGGGGTCGCAGGTGCCGGCGACGTGGCACTGGTCGGTCGCGGCGCAGACGACGGGGTTGGTGCCGGTGCACGTCCCGGCCTGACAGGTGTCGGTCCGGGTGCAGGCGGTGCCGTCGTCGCAGGCGGCGCCATCGGGCTTCGCCGGGTTGGAGCACGTGCCGGTCGCGGGGTCGCAGGAGCCGGCGGCGTGGCACTGATCGGCCGCGGCGCAGACGACCGGGTTGGCGCCGGTGCACGTCCCGGCCTGGCAGGTATCGGTCTGCGTGCAGGCGTTGCCGTCGTTGCAAGAGGCGCCGTCGGGCCTGGTCGGGTTGGAGCAGAGACCCGTCGTGGGAGCACACACGCCGGCATCGTGGCACTGATCGGCCGGGGCGCAGGTGACCGGCGTGTGCGTGCAGCCGGCAGGGGAGCAGGCGTCGATCGTGCACGGGTTGCCGTCGTCGCAGCTGGCTCCCGCGAACACCATTGCCGTCTGCGAGGTCTTGTCGAAGGTGCGCAGGTCTGCTGCGGGCGAGGCCACCATGCCGTCGGTCGCGCTGACCATGAGCTGGTAGGAGCCGGATGCCAGCCCGGAGAGGTCGAGCATGCAGGGCAGCGCGTCCGTCCACGGAACGGAAACGGGCCGCGCGGGGAGCGCCGGCGTTTCGGCCTGCATGTCGATCGCGTCGAACGTGTACCCGGCGGCGCAGAGGTCGAGGGTGTCGAAGTCGTTGCCGCCCATCTCGTCGAAGATATCGACCCGCTGCTCCACGCCGCCGATCGTGATCGCGGCGTATGCCCAGGCGAGGGCGCTGCGTGCCTGGCCGGGGAGGCCGGTGCTCTTGCGGATACCGAGCTGGTTCACCCCCGGTCCGAGAAGCCCGAGCGCGTTCGCCAGAGGAACCTCGACGACGTGCGAGGCGGGCGTGCAGCTGCAGTGCAGGCCGCCTGGCTCGGGCAGCACCCGCATGACCGTGACGCCGTTGATGGTGAGATCGAGCGTGTCCTGCGGGCTCGCGCAGGAGGTGGCGAGCCAGGTGTAGGTGAGCGCGCTCACCCCCTGGCCGTCGAGGACCTCGACCATGCCCGCGAGCGACCTGCCGCTCGGGCTCGCCAGGCGCACGTCGGCGGTGAAGCCGGTGTCGCCGGCGACCATGCCCGCGATCGACACCTGCGGGCCGCAGGCGTCCGCGATGCCGTCGCCGTCGCGGTCCTCCTGCCCCGGGTTCGGCTGCGTCGGGCAGTTGTCGCAGGCGTCGCCCACGCCGTCGTGGTCGGTGTCCTCCTGGCCGGGGTTGGGGACGGTCGGGCAGTTGTCGCGGCTGTCGCAGACGCCGTCGCGGTCGGTGTCCGCGCCCGTCGAGCAGGTGTCGCACGCGTCGCCGATGCCGTCGAAGTCGCCGTCGGCCTGGTCGGGGTTGGGGACGTCCGGGCAGTTGTCGCAGGCGTCGCCCACGCCGTCGCCGTCGCGGTCGGCCTGGTCAGGGTTGTAGACGAACGGGCAGTTGTCGACGGCGTCGCAGATGCCGTCGCCGTCACGGTCGGGGCACCCGTCGCACGCGTCGCCGATGCCGTTACCATTGCTGTCGGCCTGGTCGGGATTGTAGACGGACAGGCAGTTGTCGCAGGCGTCGCCCACTCCATCGCCGTCGCGGTCGGCCTGGCCGGGGTTGTAGGTGTTCGGGCAGTTGTCGACGGCGTTACAGATACCGTCGCCGTCACGGTCGGGGCACCCGTCGCACGCGTCGCCGATGCCGTCACCGTTGCGGTCGGCCTGGTCGGGGTTGTAGACGGACGGGCAGTTGTCGCAGGCGTCGCCCACGCCGTCGCCGTCCGTGTCGGTCTGCTGCGGGTCGAACGCGTTCGGGCAGTCGTCGCAGCCGGTGCCGAGGCCGTCCGGGACGCCGTCGCCGTCGACATCGCCGCCTCCCACGGAGGCGACGCCGAAGCTGAAGAAACTCCCGTCGCAGAGGTCGCGCGCGGCGCAGGTGGCGCTCGGGTTGCCCGGGAAGCCGTCGAAGAGGCAAATGCTCTTGGAGGCGCCACCCATCGAGACGGTCACCCCCACGAAGCCGAGGGCGACGTCCTGGCCGCCGCCCGTCACGTCGACACGGAAGCGGTTGCAGGCCGCCGGATCGAAGAGCGCCAGCGCCGCGGCGTTGGTGAAGGTCGCCACCAGCGGGCTCGCGTTGCACACGCAGTCCTCGGTCGAGGGCAGGGTCGCGAGCAGCGTGTCGTTCAGATAGAGCGCGAAGCTGTTGCTCCCCGGGCCGTCGCAGTCGGCGTGCTCGATCGTGAAGGTCATGGCCGTCGGTGCGGGCGGCGTGGCGTGCGCAGCCGCAGACACGAGGAGCGTGCCCGCGAGCGCCGTCACGATCCCGAGACCGAGGCGAGGTCCGCGGAGAGCGTGCATGTCATCCCCCTGCTCGGCCGGCGCGCAGATGCGGGGCCGAGCGGCCGTGAAGTGGCGTGCGGGTGAGCGTCATCAAGAACCGGGCCACCGCGCGGGGCGCACGAATGCGTGCGTCGAGCGCTCGGCACCGGCAGTTTTTCGACTGCGCCGGCCTCGCGGTGACGCGGGTGCGGAGAGCGCGCTGCCCGCTGACGCGGCGCTCGCGGGCGCAGTCGCCGTGACCTCCGCTTGACTGCATGGCGTTCCTCGTAGAGGTGTTCGCCGGAACAAAGCGGAACAGGAGGGACACATGAACGTGCTCCAGCGTTCGATGCTCGCCATGCTGCTCCTCGCATCGGCCGCCGACGCCGACCGCCAGGTGATCGCGCCCGGCACCGGGCTGCAGAGCGCCGTCGAGGTCGACTCGGGCGCGAACGGCATCTGCCAGACGAAGGCGCGCGGCGACGATCTGCAGGCGACAGCGGTGGGGCAGGGGACGCCCTTCCAGGACGAGATCCGCTGCGGCCCGGATCGGATCGCGAACACGGCGGCCGCCGGCGACGACCTCCAGCTGATCCCGGTCGGCAACGCGTGCCAGGGCGCGGGCGCGATCGTGGTCGACACGGGGCCCGACGGCATCGCCAACTCGACCGCGGCGGGCGACGACGTGCAGATCATCCCGCTCGGCAATGCGGCGCCGAACACGCCGTGCGTGCTCACCGGCGCCAACGGGCTCGCCGACACGCCCGACCCGGCGGGCGGCGACGACGTCCGCATCCTGCTGGTGGGGCACGCGGAGCCGAACACGCCCGTCATCCGCTGCGGCCCCAACCATGTCGCCGAGACGACGGCCAACAACGTCCACGCCGGCGGCGACGACGTGCAGCGGGTGGGCGTGGGGGCATCCTGCCCGGGCAGCGGTACGGTGGTCGTCGACTCGGGGGCGAACGGCATCGCCGAGACGCGCGCACAGGGCGCGGAGCTGGTGCTCCGCCTCGCCAACCCGCGGCCGCTCATCATCCCCATCCGCCGCCACGGCACCGCGAGCCGGACGGTCAAGCTCGCCGTCTTCAACGAGGAGTTCGCCGGCCCGCCGAGCCGCGCCTACACGCTCTCCGTGACCGACGGCTCGTGCCCGGACGGCACCGTGAGCCAGGTAGACGCGGATGCGCGCGCCCGGGGACTGCAGACGACCGCGAACGTGCCCGCCGGCAGGCACGTCAAGGGGAGCTTCGTGGTGACGCTCCGGCTAGAGACCGTGACCTCGGTGTCGCGGAAGATACCCTTCCGCTGCACGGTGGACGTCGAGGCGGACGCGGTCGACACGGCGCCGGCTCCCGACGACGCCGCGAATCCGGCCAACAACTCGGCGAGCGTCGAGATCGACGCGGTGGACCTGAACGACCTCTAACACACCCGGGGGCCCGTCCAGTGCTCGGGCGTTTCGCGCCCTGCGCGCTTCCGATGCCCCCGGACCCCGTCGGCCAGCTCGAGCGCTCTCGCGCTCGGCCTCCTCACACCCGGGGGCCCGGCCGCTGCTCGCGCGCGCGGCGCATCCAACGCCCGCGCGGCTCCGCCGCGCGCCCCGGACCCCGTCGGCTGGCTCGGCGCCTCCCGGCGCCAGCCTCGGCTACTCGCGCAGGACGACGTCGAGCGCGAAGCGGAGGCGTTTCAGGGCGCGGCCCAGGCGGTTGTGATGGATGTTCCGCCGCAGCGCCACCAGCAGCTTCCGCTCGAGGGCATAGCGTGTCGGGGCCTCGCGCTTCATGGGCACCGGCGCGCCGCGCGCCGCCTCGAGCTGCTCGACGATCTCGGCGCGCGGGTAGCCGAGCGTCTCCAGGTCGGCCGGGTCGAGCTGGTCCACGAGCTTGCTCACCAGCGCCAGTGTCTCGGGCCGGGCCGCGATCTCCGCCGCCCACTTGCTGACCGAGTCGGTCACGGGGCGCGTGTGGCGCGCGACCCCGGTCGGGTCGCCGAGGCCCGTGGGCGCATCGCTCTTCTCTCCGTACGCGATCGCCTCCGCCTCGAACGGGATGCCGAGGTGATCGCAGACGCGGCGGAAGTGCGTTTCGGGGTCGCGCACGAGCTCCTCGTAGCGGACGTGCACGGACGGCACCGGCTGCTCGCGGAGCATGCGCGCCAGCGCGGGCACGTAGCGGGCGAGCAGCGGGTTGTGGTCGAGGGCCACCCGGTAGTCGCCGTCGAAGAACGACTCGACCCAGGAAGAGAGGACGGCCAGCGGGTGGCGGGTGAGGACCACGTAGTGTGCCTTCGGGTAGAGCTTGGTGAGGAACGGCAGCACGAGGGCGTAGGCGGGGGTCTTGTCGAGAAAGAAGCGCTTGCCGGGCGCGGTGGCGAGCATGCGGCCGTAGAGCGTGTCGGTGTAGGCGCGCAGCGCGTCCAGGTAGTCCTCCTCGCCGCGCGGGAGGTCGGCCACGAGCTCGTGGATCGCCTGCTCGGCGTTCACGGGATCGTAGGGCGCCTTCTGCACGCTGCCGTAGAAGCCGAGGTGGGCGATCGGCGTGATGAGGTGCGGCTCGGCGCGCTGGTAGATGGCCGAGTGCGCGCCCATCATGCGCGCGAGCAGCGTCGTCCCGGAGCGCGGCGCCCCGATCAGGAAGATGAGACGGTCCTGCATCTCAGCTCGTCTTGGGGCGCCTGGTCGCGAGGCCGTCGGCCTCGATGCGCAGCGAGCGGTTGAAGCGCGCGCGGAAGTTCTCGAACGCCGCCTGCGCCGTCAGCTCGACGATCTCGCGCTCCGTGAAGTGCCGCCGCAGCTCCGCGAACTGCGCCTCGCTCACGTCGCTGGGCGAGATGGTCACCATCTCGGCGTAGGCGATCGCCGCGCGCTCGCGCTCCGTGAAGCCCGGGTGATCCGCGTAGCGTTCGATCGCCTCGAGCTTGTCGTCCGGGATACCCTGTCTCCTGCCCACGGCAGTATTGATGTCCATTCAGAAGACGCAGCCGATGAGGGTGGCGACGCGCAGGTGGATGAGCTTGCGGAGCGCGGGCTCGATCGCCCAGCCGCCCGTCTCGAAGATGGCGTTCATGATGGTGAGCCCCGGCACCAGGCGCGGGGCGTGCGCCGCGATCGGGTAGGGGCGGAGGTCGCGGCCGAACATGCGCCGCATCATCCACATGCAGAAGCGCGTCGCGAAGCTGCGTTGCGTGGCGGGCTCGAGTCGGGCCATGGTCAGCTCCTCGTCCACTGCTCGCGCAGCATTGGCTCGGATGTCAGTCTCACCTGAGATTCCATATGCTTATCGTCCATCAGTGTCCAAAGTGGGAAGGGTTTGGGAAACTGCACACCCTTTCCGCACACCCTTCGTGGGGTTTCTGCTCAGCAGGCTGGCGAGCAGAGCTTGCGCGACTGCCCGGTCGCCTGACTTGCTCGACACCCGGCGCGTCTTCCCGTCCACCGTCACAGTCACCTGATAGATGCCGTTACGGAGCCACACGGAGCCTTCGTTCGGGCGGCCTGGGCGTCGGGGTGCCGCTTCCGCCTTGGTCTCCTCTCGCATGACCTCCTTTCGTGGCTCTTGCGCCGTCGTGCCGCAGGTCCAGCACACGTCCGAGACGCCGCCGTGCGCCTTCTTACCCGTGCTCGACGGGAAGACCGCCTTGAGCCGCCGGCAGCGCGAGCACTTCCGCATCGGGCGGCCTGTGTTCAGCAGGTTGACGGGCGTCGCCTTCATCCGATCTTAACAACCTTCGCCGCCTTCTTCACCGCCTGGAGCTTGTAGGCCGCCAGCTTCTTGAGGGCGTCTGCGACCTGGGTCGGACTCACGATGTTGTAGCGAGAGAAGATACCCTCTGTGCGATGTCCCGAGTTGGCGCGAGCCACGTCACGGTCCACCACCTGCACCAAGTTCCGCACCGCACTCCTCCTCAAGTCGTGCGGGGTGATGCGCAGCCCGGTAGCCCTCATAGCCTCCTGCCATGGCTGGCGGAACCTGCCCATCCGCACGCCACCTTGATGAAAGATGAGGGGGCAATCGAGCCGCCGTACGGCCCGGCGCCGCTCGATGATTTCTGCCAGGTCCGCCACCAGCGGGATCACTCGTCCCCGGCGCTGCTTGGTGTCGGGCGCGGGAATGTGGAGTTCATCGCCGTGGATGTATGACCAGCGGAGCTTCCGCGCTTCGCCAACCCGCTGCCCCGTGTTGCCTAACCACTGCGCGAAGTCGCGCACGTCCGTGTCGGGGATGGCGGCGAGGAAGTTGGCGAAGTCGGCCGGCTCCACGAACCCCTGACGGACGGCGGATAGCTCCTCCAGTCGGTTGGGGAACGGAGGCACCGCCGAGATGCGGCCATTCTTCCACCCGAGGACGAACGCCCTATGGAGCACCCCGAGAAACTTGTTGACCGTCGCGTGTGAGCGGTCCGCCGCCTTCCACTTCGTCTGAATCTCCGTGAGCAAGGGGCAGTCTACGTTCACCGCCGGCATGGCGTCCAACTCGGCAAGCAGCGCGGTCTTGGCGCTTGGGAACATCGTCTTGACGCTCGCCTGATCGCGGAGCTTCCAGTGCGCCTCCAGGGCGTCGAGCAGTTCGTTGACCGTGATGCGCTCTTGCTTGCGCGGGTCCATGTGGCGCCTGGTCCGCACCTGCTCGCGCCGCTTGTCGAGCAATGCCTGCGCAACCTGTTCGTCGGTCGTCTTCGCGGACTCTTTCACGAAGCGCTTCCCGTTCCAGTAACCAACATAGAGATACGGGCTCCCCGGTCGGCTGAAGATCGACCCGGTGCCTTTGATGTGCCGTGGCTTTCTCATGGCCAAACCTCTCTACAGAATATCGCTCATTACCAGATCGCCCGTGTAGAGATTTCTGATGCGGTACGTCGGCGGCTCATGGACGCCCTCGCCGCCGTCCTCCTCCCACTGCTGGCGCGCCGCCGCCTTCCTGCGTTTGACTTCGCCCATGGCCGTGTCGATGTCCGTGGGGCGTACCGGCTCGCTGCTCCAGCGGCGGCGGCCGGCGGGGTAGGTCCGGGTGGGCCTGGTGCGCCCATCGGGTTCCTCGATGACCCAGCCCATCGTCCGGGCCTCGTCGTCGTCCATGTAGCTGGGCCGCCCAAGCTCGGGGCCGGGGGGGTCGTAGCTCACGAAGCCACCGTTGAGGCGTCGAATCGGGTTCATGGCAGTCTCAAAGTCTCACAGTCTCACGGTCTCAGGTGAGCCCCAGCTGGGCGAGGCGGCGGAAGTACGTCGCCCGGCTGCCTCCTCCTGGCGCGGCGGTGAATTCCTGGGCGCGCTGTTCACGAGTCAGGTCCGTTCGTTCCTCGAGGGCGAGCACGATGTGCTCGTCGCTGGTCCGCGCCGTGCTGACCTGCTGCGCGGCCCCCGCGAGTATGGCGGCGACGAGCCCCTTCCACTCGTCGTGGGCTCGGTGGGCGTGGAAGAGCTTCAGGGCCTGCCGCAGGTGGCGTAGGTTGGTGACGTGGCGCTCGGCGAGATAGTCGATGACCTGGCGACAGTCGGCGGCAGAGAGCGTCACCGGCCCGGTGCCCATTTCGACGAGGAAGCCGTTGCGCGTGAGGTCCCGCATGAAGGCGATGACTTCGGCGGGCGCCGCCTCGATGTGCAGGGACAGAAGGCGGGTGACGAATGCCTTCCAACTCCGGGTCGTGGGCACCTCGTTGGCGAGCACGATGAGGCCCCCGTCGAACTTGAAGGTGTCGGGGAGATTCTTCTTCGCCAGTAGCGGCGTCGAACTATTGTTGTTGACGATGCGGGGGGCCTCGGTGGCGGCCTTCAAGTAACTGAGCACCGTCCGGTCGTCGAGCGAATCCACGTCGTCGAGCAGGGTCACTTCGGCGCTCGCCCGGTGCTCATAGAGGTGCTGGTAGAGCGTGAAAGGCGCGCAGCGCGCGTTCATCAAGTGGGGGACGACCCGGTTCTTTTGGAGCTCGTCCCAGGCGGTGTACGACTTGCCGAGTCCGCCGGGACCGGTGACGATCAGGGCGTGCTCGTGGCCTGCGGCGACGTGGCGGATTAGCTTGCGCAACTCGCTCTGCTGATCGGCGAGTGCTCTCGATGTCGGTGCCGGTGCGACTCTGCGACTGTGAGACTTTGAGACTGCGCGGAGGACCGCAGGCGCGGCCGGTGTCGTCTGGTGATTCATTGGCCCCTCGTCCTCCCGGCGCTCCACCCCTCCCTCCTCGCCTCCGGCCGATGGACGGACGGGTCGAGCGCCCGGATGGTCTCCGGCGCCCCGGCCGGGGCTGCGCGATCACCGATGCTGTTTCGCTGAGTCTTCACTGGTGTCTCCTTCGGGTCGCGTCGCTCGAGGTGCCGACCGCGATCACCTCCTATCGTAGCCGGATGTAGGAAACGGGGCAACAGGGGCTGGCAATGCCGCTAGATTAATATTCGTCAATATCGCCCCATGGCGTGTGCTGTGTGGTTCGAGCATGGGACGATCCCGAAGCCTGTCGCCCGTCACACCCGATTTGCCAAAGACGCTGGCGCCGCGTCGACAATCAGGCCACGGCAGCGCGATGAAGTGCGGCCGTCACGCGCTGATAGGCAGACTTGTACTGTCTCGGGTCGAGGAGGGCATCGGGGAAGTTCACTGGCGCGTTCTTGCCGCCGAGCCAGCGCGCGAAGGCGTCGTAGCAGTGGGCGGCCTCCTCGGCAGTAGGGAAGCGGTCCAGCGTGAACTTGTGAGACCGGTGACTGATGCGTGCCACGAACCGTGTGCCCTCCCGCGTAACGCCCCGGCCATAGCGGCTCAGTGTCGGACGTCGGCGCGCGATCTCTGCGAGCGTGGTCGGCACGATGTTCTCGCGCCGGATGTCCCGCCGATCGCCGTTGCGGAAGGTGTAGTAGTCGCCAAGCTTCGCGTTGACCAGTTGGCGGTGAAGCGGTCGACAGAAGCTCTCTCCCCGCGCGACGACGTAGCCTCCGTTCAGCCGGCTCCCTTGGTAAGGAAGCCGGTGTGCATCCTCGCGGTCGAGGACGACGGCCTGCTTCATGCCGGCCGGCATGAGCACCGTCGGGGGCGCAGGCGGTGGAGTCCGGTTCTTGGGATAAGGCAGCCCGAGCCGGCTCGGATCTGGATTCCATCCGGGATGGAGCCCGCGAAACAACCGACGCAGGACTTTCGTCTCGTTGTGGCTGCGCCCCTCGATGTAGACGTACTTGTGCTTGGGAGTGGCCTTCCGCTTCACGCACCGTGACTCGTGCGCCTTTGACGTCGCGCGAAGGATCTTCGCGACGTCGGAGGGCATCTTCCCGTAGCTCTTCCACCGTGGATTCCACTGGATGCCGTTCACCTGGGCGTATCGCCGGAACTGTGAAGGTTGCCGGAAGCGACGTCCGTTGAACCACCCCCACTCGGGGTGATCGAGATCGAAGTACTCGTGCCCGCGGCCTTGCTGTTGCCCGAGATATATGAAGCCCACGTCTTGGTAGATCTTGCCGAGTTCTCGGGCTTTGGGATCCGCGTAGGCGGTGAAGAGACAGAACCACTCGCCCGGGCGATTAGGCTTCCGCCAGTACTCCTTTGCCGTCCAGCGCACACTCTTCCGCACCAGCCACTTGCCGAGAGATCCCGGCGCCCAGCTTGCGCAGGCTCCACGGGCGATCAGCTTCTCGCGATCGCGATACTCGGGCCCTAGGAGGTTGGTAGAGAACTCGTTCGGCAGGCTCATGACGCAAACGCCTGCGAGCAGGTTGTCCCGCTTGGTGCGGACGACGAAGCGGTGCGTGACCCCTTTGCCGAGGGTCTGCATCCACTCGTACCGTTTAATGAACCGCTTGATCTCGGCGCAACCCTTCTTGTCCGCCTTGGGGACATACGAAAAGATGAAATCACTCGGTACGTGTTTGGGGTCGTCAGGCGCCCCGTGGCCCCGGACTCGGAGACGATCAATGTCATCGTCCGTCCAGCCGAGGCCGTGCAGCATCTCCCGGTCTTCCGCCTTCGTCTGCAAGCTCCGCTCGCGCTGGTAGGCGTGCTCCTTGTAGTACGCCTGCTGCT
>Ga0209057_1004001_pt1 | contig 10676 bp, 10 predicted proteins | sample GraSoiAngelo_146_FD_185903 | JGI IMG/M metagenome (GOLD analysis project Ga0209057, IMG submission 185903) | Grasslands soil microbial communities from the Angelo Coastal Reserve, California, USA - 14_1009_05_30cm (SPAdes) (version 2) | ecosystem: Environmental > Terrestrial > Soil > Grasslands ... | reverse complement strand
GACTTGGCGTCGGCGTTGCGTGAGATCGGCCACGGCGGGATCAACGCCTTCTATCGAGGTGCGATCGCTGAAGCGATCGCTGCCGCGGTGGTACGCCGTGATGGCTTCCTCACGCGCCAGGATCTCGCGAGCCATCGCTCGCAGTGGGTGGACCCGATTTCATTTGCCTATCGCGACCTGACCGTGTACGAGCTGCCGCCGCCGACGCAGGGACTCGCAGCCGCGGCGATGCTCGTCAGGCTCGAGGCAGGCATGCCGTTCCGCCAGGCACGCGATGCGAGCTACGCCCTGCGCGACCGGTACATCACCGATCCGGATTTCGCTGTGACCCCTGCAGAGCTGTTTCTCGACCCACGGCATGTGCCTGCAGGCCGGGGCAGCGCGCGCGAGGGCGGAGACACCATCTACCTTTGCGCCGCGGACGAGCACGGCAACGTGATCTCTCTCATCCAGAGCGTCGCCTACGACTTCGGCTCGGGCATCGTCGCCGAGGGCACCGGCATGCTCCTCCAGAACCGAGGCGCGTACTTCAGCCTCGACCCCGACCACGTCAACCGGCTCGAGCCGAAAAAGCGAACCATGCACACCCTTATCCCCGCCATGGCGGCTCGCGAAGGCCGGCCCTGGGCGGCGTTCGGATCGATGGGCGCGGACCTCCAACCCCAGCTGCAGGCGCAGCTGCTGATCAACCTCGTGGACCTGAACCTCAACCCGGCCGAGGCGGCGGCCCGGCCGCGAATGGCGATCCTGCCGGATGGGGCCACAATCGCGATGGAGGCGGATTACCCCGATGCCGCCCGGACCGCGCGCTCCGACCCCCACGTTCGGCTGATGCCGCCCAAACACCCCTCGTTCGGCCACGCCCAGGCGCTGGTGATCGACGGTCCGGGACAGTGGCGTGCTGGAGCCGATCCACGCTCGGACGGCTCGGTCGAATACGTTCGTTGAAGGTCGGCACGTATACTGGGCACCGAGTTTGGCAGTAGAGAACGAAGTCAAAGGCAAGCTGATCGCGGAACACAGGCGCGCTGAGGGGGACACGGGCTCCCCCGAGGTCCAGGTTGCGCTTCACACCGCGCGAATCCGGGAGCTCACCGAGCACCTGAAGACGCACGCCAAAGACCATCACTCGCGCCGCGGCCTCCTTCTCCTGGTCGGCAAGCAACGGCGTCTGCTGAACTACCTGAGGAACACCGACGTGGAGCGCTATCGCGCCCTCGTCGCCAAGCTCGGGATCAGGAGATAACACAAAACCGGGAGGACCCAGCACGGTAGCGCGGGTCGGCTCTTAGAAGCTTTCGCTCAGGACGCACGTCCTAACCGGCAGCTGCTAGGAATCTGACCCAGAGTCGCACCGCCGGGTTCCTCCCACATATTTGGAGGTATTTGGCGTGGCAGTAGTCACGAAAAACGTAGACGTCGCCGGGCGGCGGATCTCAATCGAGACCGGGCGCGTGGCGGAACAGGCAAACGGGGCGGTCATCATCCGCCAGGGCGACACGGTGGTGCTCAGCACCTCGGTGATGGCCAAGGAGCCACGTGAGGGGATCGATTTCTTTCCGCTCACGTGCGATTACGAGGAGAAGCTGTACGCAGCGGGCAAAATCCCCGGCGCGTTCATGCGCCGTGAGGGGAGGCCCAGCGAAACGGCGATCCTGGCGTCGCGCCTCACGGACCGTCCGCTCCGGCCGCTCTTTCCGGAAGGATTCCGGCTCGACATACAGGTCATCTCCACCGTCCTCTCAGTGGACCAGGAGAACGACCCGACCATCCTCAGCATCAACGGCGCGTCGACCGCGCTCACCATCTCCGATATCCCGTTCCAGGGCCCCGTGGGTGCTGTCCGCATGGGTTACATGAACGGCGAAGTCGTGGTGAACCCGCCGATGTCGCAGATGGGCGACTCCGAGCTGGACCTGGTGGTCGCTGGGACGGCGGATGCAATCCTGATGGTCGAAGCGGGCGCCAAGGGTGTCAGCGAGCAGATCGTGCTCGACGCGCTCGCGGCCGCGCACGACGCGATCAAGCAGATCTGCGCCGCGCAGCTCGAGCTGCAGCAGCAGGTTGGTCTCGAGAAGCGGGAGTGGATCCCCAACACGTACCCGGAGCAGATGCTCGAGATCGTGGGCGAGTACCTCGCGCTGCGGCTGGATCAGGTGCTTTACAGCCCGGACAAGGCGGCGCGGGAGAGCGCCCTGGACGACCTTCGTACGAAGACGGTGGTCGAGCTCGGAGAGCGTTTCCCTGAGCACATCGACATCCTCGGCAAGCTCTTCGACAAGGCCCTTAAGGACCGTGTGCGGCAGCGCATCGTCGAGGAGGGCGTCCGCGTCGACGGCCGCGGCCTGAAGGACGTGCGCCCAATCACCGTCGAGGTCGGTGTGCTTCCTCGCACGCATGGATCGGGCCTTTTCACCCGCGGCCAGACCCAGGCGCTCACGATCGCGACCCTCGGTGCGATGTCCGACCAGCAAAAGCTGGACGGCCTCACAGCGGAGGAGTTCAAGCGCTTCATGCACCATTACAACTTCCCGCCGTACTCGGTGGGCGAGGCCCGACCGCTGCGCGGACCGGGTCGTCGTGAGATCGGCCATGGCGCGCTCGCCGAACGCGCGCTGCTAGCTGTCATCCCACCAGTCGAGGACTGGCCTTACACGATCCGCCTGGTCTCCGAGATCCTGAGCTCCAACGGATCGACTTCGATGGCGTCGGTTTGCGGTTCGACGCTGGCCCTGATGGACGCCGGCGTGCCGATCAAGTCCCCCGTCGCGGGCATCGCGATGGGTCTGGTGACGCGCGAAGGCAAGTTTGCGGTGATGACCGACATCCAGGGCGTCGAGGACATGCTCGGGGACATGGACTTCAAGGTGGCCGGGACGCGCGATGGGATCACCGCGCTGCAGATGGACATCAAGATCAAGGGCTTGACGCACGAGATCATGGCCCAGGCGCTCGAGCAAGCACGCGAGGCGCGACTCTTCGTCCTCGACAAGATGCTTGCGGTGCTGCCACGTCCGCGCACCGAGATGAGCAACTACGCGCCGCGCATCACGACGATCCTCATCAACCCCGACAAGATCCGCGACATCATCGGCAAGGGCGGCTCCATGATCCGCAAGATCACCGAGGAGACCGGTGCCCAGATCGATGTCGAGGACGATGGTCGCGTCTTCATCGCGGCTGTCGACCAGGAAGCCGGCCGGAAGGCGATCGACTGGATCAAGAGCCTGACCGACGAGGTCGAGGTCGGCAAGATCTATGCGGGCAAGGTCGTGCGCATCATGCCGTTTGGTGCCTTCGTCGAGGTGCTGCCGAACCAGGACGGCCTCGTCCACATCTCCAAGCTCACCGACCACCGCGTGGAGCGGGTCGAGGAGGTCTGCAACATCGGCGACGAGATCGCCGTCAAGGCGGTCGAGATCGACAGCCAGGGCCGGCTCAACCTGAGCCGGCAGGCGGCGATCGAGGAGCTGACGGCGAAGGGTTTGCCGATCGAGGAGAAGATCAGCCAGGAGGCGATGGCGGTCGCCCTCGCCTCACCGCCGCCCGCGCCGCGCGAGGGTGGATTTGGCGGTCGGGACCGCGGCGGACGCAACGGCGGCGGACGCGACAGGCGGCCCCGCAGGGACTAGGCCGACGGCGGTGGCTGCGGGTTCCGAACTCCCCACCCACCGGCTTCGCCGGTCACCTCCCCACGAGGTGGGGAGGTGACCAGTCCCGTCAGGGTTGCGATTGCCGGCTATAAAGGCAAAGTCGGTTCGGTTCTCGCTGCCGCGTTTCAGATCGAACCCGGCATCGATTATGTCGGGGGCATCGGGCGCGGCGACGACCTCGCCACGTTCCTGCATGAGAAGCGGCCGCGGGCGCTGGTTGACTTCACGCGACCCACCGAGTCCATGCACAACGCGCTGGCGGCCGTGGCCGCGGGCGCAGCGCCGGTCGTCGGGACGACCGGCTTGTCGACCGCGGATATCGACAAGCTCGAGACCGCCTGCCACGCCAAGCACGTTGGTGGCATCGTGGCACCGAACTTCGCCATCGGCGCAGTGCTGATGATGCACCTGGCCGAGACCGCGGCGCCCCTTTTTGATGCGGTCGAGATCATCGAGATGCACCATGCCGCCAAGCTCGACGCCCCATCTGGGACCGCTTTGTCGACGGCGCGCCGCCTCGCGGCTCGGCGCAAGGACCGACCGTTCACGCACAGCAAGGCGGAAAAGGAGACGCTCGCGGGCACGCGAGGTGGGGAAGAGGGGGGCGTCGGCGTGCACAGCGTCCGGCTGCCCGGGTTTGTGGCCGACCAGGAGGTCATCTTCGGCCTGCCTGGTCAGACACTCACGATCGCGCACCGGACCACCAGCCGCGAGGCGTACGTTCCGGGCGTCCTGCTGGCCATCCGCCGCGTCACCGCCGAGCCGCGCTTCTACCGAGGGCTGGACCAGCTTTTGGGGCTCCGCAATGATTGATCCGCCCGACCGGGTGACGGTGCGACGCATGCAGCAGTCGCGACCCTCGCGGTACCTGTATCCCCCGGATCGAAGTAAACTGGCCCCGTGCCCACCTCCAAGCGATTAAACGTTGCTGTCGTCGGTGCGACGGGCATGGTCGGCAACGAGATGCTGCGTGTGCTTTCGCAGCGCGCATTTCCGAGCGAACGCGTCGTCGCCCTCGCCTCTGAGCGCTCGAAGGGAATGACGGTCCCCTACAACGGCAGCTCCCTCAAGGTCGAAGAGCTGAGCGAGTCGGCGTTCAAAGGCATCGATGTGGCGCTCTTCGCCGCCGGCGGCGACATCGCCCTGATGTATGGCCCGATCGCAGCCGAGTCGGGAGCCCTGGTGATCGACAACAGCTCGGCGTGGCGCATGAAGCAAAACGTGCCCCTGGTCGTGCCCGAGGTGAACGGGGACGATATCCGCGACAACGAGGGCATCATCGCCAACCCGAACTGCTGCGCGATCCCCTTGACGGTGATCCTCAACCCGCTGAAGAAGAAGGCCGGCCTGGAGCGGGTCCTCGTGTCCACGTATCAATCCGCCTCCGGCGCCGGGCGCTCGCTCGTCGATGAGCTCGAGGAACAGACAAAGGCGATCGCCGAAGGCGAGGAGCCGGCGGTGGTTGTGTACCCGTACCAGCTCGCGTACAACGTGGTGCCGGGCGGCTGGCACCCCGAACCCGACGGCTACAACGAAGAGGAAGTGAAGATCGTCAACGAGACGCGCAAGATCCTCCACCAGCCAGAGCTGCGCATCACCGCGACCTGCGTCCGCGTGCCGGTGCCCGTAGGCCATGGAGAGTCGGTGTTCCTCGAGACGACGGAGAAGCTCAGCGCGGATGAGGCGCGGGGACTCCTTGCCGCCTCGCCCGGAGTCGTCGTTCAGGACGACCCGCACGCCAGGCTCTATCCGACACCGCACGGCGTCGCCGGCAAGGACGAGGTTTACGTCGGCCGCATCCGCGACGACGCCTCGACCCGGCACGGCCTGGTGATGTGGATAGTGTCCGACAACCTGCGCAAGGGAGCCGCGCTCAACGCGATCCAGATCGCGGAACAAGCGATCGAAATGGGAGTGATGACAAAGTGACGATAGAGATCGGACGCCTGCTGACCGCCATGATCACGCCGTTCAAAGCCGACGGAGCGGTGGACTACGACGCGGCCGAGAAGCTCGCCGTGATGCTGATCAACGACGGCTCGGACGGTGTCGTGGTATCGGGCACGACGGGCGAGTCGCCGAGCTTGAGCGACGCCGAGAAGATCGAGCTCCTGAGGGTCATCAAGAACGCGATTCCAGGCAAGAGCGTGGTCGCGGGCACCGGCAGCAACGACACGCACCATTCGGTTGAGCTGTCACAGCTGGCGATGAAGGCGGGCGCGGACGCGCTGCTGGCGGTCGTCCCTTATTACAACAAGCCGCCACAGGACGGCATGTACCTCCATTTCAAGGCGATCTCCGAGGTCGGCCCGACGATCATGTACAACATCCAGGGCCGCACGGCGGTCAACATGACCGTGGCCACGACGCTCCGCTGCGCCGAGCTGCCGGGAATCATCGGCGTCAAGGAAGCGAGCGGTGACCTCGACCAGATCGGGCTTGTCTGCGCCGGCAAGCCGGAGCGATTCAAGGTCTGGAGCGGGGATGACAGCTGGACGCTGCCAGTGCTGGCGGTCGGCGGTCACGGAGTGATCTGCGTCGTATCGCACATCGCGGGCCGATCGATGGCCCGGCTGATCGACGCGCAGCGCAAGGGCGACAACGACGTCGCGCGCGACATCCACCATGGCCTGCTGCCGGTGATCAAAGCCTTGATGACGACGGCCGCCAACCCGGTCCCGATCAAGTCGGCGCTGAACGCGATGGGCTTCAGCGCGGGGCCGTTCCGGCTTCCGCTCGTCGCGCTGGCGGACGACCAGCTGAAGTCGGTCATGAAGACGATCCGGGACGCCGGCGAGTACATCACGTTTGCCAAAGCCGGAGTCAAAGTCGCTTAGCGCTCCCCAGGAGCTGCTCAGGCTCCACGACACCATCCGGTCGTGCAAGAACTGCGGACTCCATGCCACGCGCACACAGGCCGTGCCCGGGGTCGGCCCGTGTCCCGCCAACGTGATGATCGTGGGCGAGGCGCCTGGATTCAACGAGGACCGGCAGGGCGAGCCGTTCGTCGGCGCCGCGGGCAAGCTGCTCGACACCCTGCTGGCCCGCATCGCCTTGAGCCGTCTCGACGTCTACATCACCAACGTGCTCAAATGCCGCCCGCCGATGAACCGCGACCCGATGCCGAACGAGGCGGAGGCATGCTCGCCTTACCTCAAGCAGCAGCTGGAGCTCGTCAAGCCGAAGGTCGTCCTCATCCTCGGGCGGCACGCGCTCGAGCGGCTGATGCCCGGTCAGGGCTCCATCTCGCGCATCCACGGCAGCCTCATCAAACGCGGCGAGGTGGCCTACGTGCCGCTGTATCACCCGGCGGCAGCACTCCACAACGGATCGCTGGTCGCCGACCTCGAGCACGATTTCGACCACGTGAAGCGATACCTGGACCAGCTGCTCGCGCCCCCGCCGCCACCGGTTCCAGTCGCGACGCCAAAACAGGAAGCAGAGCAGCTGCGTCTGCTGTGAAATCCCCATGAACTCAGAGCCTTCGGCGTGAGTTCACGGGGACCCCAGAAGTCTCCGCGTCTGCGGTACCTCCCGCTGGGCGGCCTCGGCGAGGTCGGCATCAACATGTGGGCGCTCGAGTGGGAGAACAAGGTCCTCGTCGTCGACGCGGGGTTGATGTTTCCGCAGGAGGACATGCTGGGCATCGACCTGGTCCTGCCCGACATCTCCTATCTCCTGCACGCGGGACGAGAGGTGCTGGGCATCTTTCTCACGCACGGACATGAGGACCACATCGGCGGACTGCCGTACGCGCTCAAGAAGCTCAACGTCCCCGTGTACGGCACACGTCTAACGCTGGGTCTGGTCAAGCCGAAGCTGAGGGAGCACCGCATCCTGCGCGAGGCGGACCTCCGCGAGGTCAGGGTCGGCGACTCGGTGCAGATAGGTCCGTTTCATGTCGAGACGGTGGCCGTGTGCCACTCGATCCCTGACGCGGTCGCGCTGGCCATCGACACGCCGGTCGGACGCGTCGTCTACACGAGCGACTTCAAGCTCGACCCGGCGCCACCCGACGGCCACCCCACCGACATGGAGCGATTCCGCCGCCTGGGCGACTCCGGGGTGCTGCTCCTGCTCAGTGACTCGACCAACGCCGAGCGCGAGGGAAGGTCGGGCTCGGAGCGCGACCTGCACGGCGCCTTCGAGCGCATCTTCAGCCAGGCCCCGGGCCGCATCGTGGTCGCCAACTTCGCGTCCAACATCCACCGCATCCAGCATCTGGTCCGCATGGCGGCCCAGTTCGAGCGCCGGGTGGTGGTTGTGGGACGCAGCATGCAGCAGAACTTCAGGACCGCGCGCGAGCTCGGCTTCCTCGAGGTGCCCGATGGTGTCGCGGTCCCGCTCGCGGACGTCGAGCGGGTCCCGCCCTCAAAGCTGCTGCTGCTGACGGCAGGGAGTCAGGGCGAGCCTCTGTCCGCCCTGACCCGCTTTGCGGCTCAGCGCCATCCGTTCCTCAACGTTCGCAAGGACGATTGGGTCGTCATCTCGGCGCGACCCATCCCGGGCAACGAGCGGATGGTCCATCAGACCGTTAACAACCTCTACCGGCATGGAGCGCGGGTCTTTTATTCCGAGGTTGGCAACGTGCACGTGACCGGGCACGCACAGCGTGCCGAGCTGCTCGAGATGCTCGGGGCGGTGCGCCCCCGATTCTTCATCCCCGTCCACGGCGAGTACCGCCAGCTCCTTCTGCATTCCGAGCTGGCCAAGGAGGCGGGCCTCGGCGCCGACCAGATCGCGGTGGTTGAGGATGGCGAGACGGTCGAGCTCGACGCGGATTCGATGATTCGCGGCGAGAAGATCGGCACCGGGCTCGTGTATGTGGACGGACTCGGAGTCGGCGACGTGGAGCAGGTCGTGCTGCGCGACCGCCGCCATCTCGCCGAGGACGGCATCCTGGTGGTTACGCTCACGCTGGATCGCGACACGGGCGCTGTGCGCGCCGGACCGGACCTGATCTCGCGCGGAGTGATCGAACCCGAGCTCTCGGTGCGGCTCATGGCCGACGCGCGCGCCGCCGCGCTGGAGAGCGTCGCACGCTTCGCCGACTCACATCCCGAGCTCAGCCTGCTCCACGAGGCGATCCACGACGCGGTGTCGAAGACGGTCTACAGGCAAACCCGCCGCCGCCCTATGGTGATCCCGGTGCTCACGGAGATATGAAGCTTCCGCCGCTGGCGCTGATCGCGCCGAGCCTGTGTCCCCGATGCGACCAGCCCGCGATGGTTCTCAACCATTCGGAGGAGGGACGCTGCGCCCACTGCGGGCTGCAGCTGCATCAGTGCGCGAGATGCCGTGGCATCGCGGGTCCGTTCGACCGCTTCTGCGGGTTCTGCGGGCATGAGATGGTGCAGGGGACCAGCCGGCCCCTGTGGTGGCGGCTGTGGTTCCTCGCCGCCCTCCTCCCAGTGGCGCTAGGCCTCGCGTACGGAATCGCCCAGGCCCAGGTGCATCGCTAGCGAGAAAGAGTCCTCCCCATTTATGGGGAGGTGGCGGCGAAGCCGCCGGAGGGGCCTAGCGGTCCAGCCTCTGTCCGCACTCCACGCAAAAGCTGTGCCGTCCGAGATTGTGATGACCACAGGAAGGACAGACCAGGCGCCGGGGTGGATCCGCCTGCAGCCAGCGCTCGCTCTCGCGGCGGTACCAGATCCCGTCCTCGGGACCCAGCATCCACCGCCGGCCCTCGTTGTCGAGCACGGCGAGATCGCGCACAGCGACCCGGAAGGCGCGCGCCTGGAGATTTCCGGTGCGCCGCTCTTCGGTCAGGAACCTGTATCGGATCTCGGCTTCGGCGAATGGGTCGACCGCCACGCGTGAGAGTATGGCTCCCACGAAAGGGTAGAATCCAATCGGCTCAAGGGCCCGCAGCATGCGTCGCACCACCTCCCGAAGCTCAAACCGAACCGGCGCCCGTCGCGCTTCGTCTTCACGTTCCAAACGGAGCAAGCGCGCCGCGCGTCCGCGTCTGAGCTCGCGTCAGCTCAGGGAAATCGCCGGCGTCCTGCTGATGCTCGCCGCGCTGCTCGGACTGCTGGCGATCGCAAGCAATGCGGGGTCGATCCTGGGCGGCATCCGCGACGGGATGCTGGCCACGTTCGGCACCGCCTGGTTCGTACCGGTGGGCGCCACCCTGGCCCTGGCCGCCTACCTGCTCTGGCCCAAAGCGCCACGCCCGCGCACCATCGATATCGTGGCCGGACTCGTCGCCGTGCTCAGCCTGGTTGGATTGTTCGGCCTCGCGGCTCGTGCGGGGGGATCAGTTGGCCTCTCCATCGACTACGCCATCGGTGGGCTCGTCGGCACGGTCGGTACCTGGGCTCTGCTCATCGCCGGCCTTGTGATCGGCCTCATCGTGACCATCCACTTCAGCCCCGGCGCGCTTCTCGCAACCGCCGTCGGCACGTTGCGGGCCGCGTATGCCGAGCGGACCAGGATTCGCGATCTGGTCGCCGCGCCCGGCGCTGAGAAACCGAAAACCGCACGGCCCGTTGCCGCGAGCAACGACCTGTTGACACGTTCGGCGGCGCGCTTCTCGCAACCGCCGTCGGCACGTTGCGGGCCGCGTATGCCGAGCGGACCAGGATTCGCGATCTGGTCGCCGCGCCCGGCGCTGAGAAACCGAAAACCGCACGGCCCGTTGCGGCGAGCAACGACCTGTTGACACGTTCGGCGGCGAGCTTCGCGACCGCGCCCGCGACGCCAGACCATCCCAGCATCTGGGACGTTGATGAACCTGACGACCGCGTCGAGAGGAAGCCACCCCCGGCCGAGCCGGTCGCGGTCGCCGTCGAGGAGCCTCCACCGCTCTCCGCGCAGGCGGCGCTTCGCGTCGTGGCGGAGCCGGAGGATGACCTGCCCGAGATCGAGTGGAAGCTGCCGTCCATCACGCTCCTCGACACCGTGACCGCGCGCCGGGAACGGATGGCCGACGAGATCAAGCGAAATGTCAGGGTCATCGAGAGCACCCTCCAGACCTTCGGTGTCGAGTGCAGGGTGGTCGGCGTCAACCCCGGACCGGCC
>Ga0209057_1003992_pt1 | contig 10684 bp, 9 predicted proteins | sample GraSoiAngelo_146_FD_185903 | JGI IMG/M metagenome (GOLD analysis project Ga0209057, IMG submission 185903) | Grasslands soil microbial communities from the Angelo Coastal Reserve, California, USA - 14_1009_05_30cm (SPAdes) (version 2) | ecosystem: Environmental > Terrestrial > Soil > Grasslands ... | reverse complement strand
CGAGGCCCAGCTTCCATCGAGCAGGATCCGGACGGAGGCGCCGCGACGCGCCGCCGTGAACGCGGCTTCCAGGAACGGATTCGGGATGTCACGCCACAGCTCGTCGAGGTAGAACGCATCGATCGAAAGTCGCTCCTTCGCGGCGGCGAACAGACCGAGGATTCCCTCGGGGTCGAGCGTCGTATCCGGGGCCAGGACGATTCGCGCCGAGCGGGGCTCGGACTCCGGCCCGGCGGACCAAGAGGCGGTCGATGGAGGCGACGGCAACGGTTTCATCGCGGGCTCCCGCGCGGCCATCGAATCCGGTCGTCTCGGATCGAAGTCGGCCTCGAAGACATTTCGTAGGATGGCAGCGAGTTCCGCGTCGGCGGCGATCACGGACCAACCGCGGTTGCCCTCTCGGTCCGAAGGGAAACCCGCGTTCCCGAAGTTCTCCGAACCGATCCATGCCACCCGCCCGTCGACGATTGCGTACTTCGCGTGATGGTAGCGATACCGCTTCACGACGTCGGGAGCGCCCGCGAGCCATCGGACGTCGACGCCGGCCGCCAACAGACCACCCACGACCCGGTGTTCGTCCTCTTCGACACCTCCGACCGGTGAGCCGTCCAGGAGGACCCGGACCTTCACGCCGCGTCCGGCCGCGGCTGCCAGGACGGACGCGATTCGCTCGCTCTGGAAGGTGTAGACGCCCACCTCGATCGTCGCGCGAGCGGACGCGAGCAGCCTCAGCAACGGGAGGTCGCCGGCATCGGGCGAGAGGACCGCGGTCGTCGGCCCTCGGAGCTCGATCGGGCGGAGGTCGAATCCGGACTGGCCCAGACGATAGTGTCGGAGCCCTTCCCAATCCATCGCCTCGTCTCGATCCATCCAGCTCCCGTTCGTGTCTCGAGCCCGAACCGCGATTTCCCCGCGGCCCATTCGTTCGGCTGCGCGACCGATCCATCCTGGGCCCGTGTACGACGAGTCTCCCCACGCATACGCGTCCACCACCGTGCCGCTCCGGTCGACGAGGACGACCTCGTCGCCGGCATCCGCGAGCCGCAGCACGTCGCCTTCGAGCTGACGCGCGCCGCCCGCCTGAAGCGAAAAATCCGCGGCCTCGAGGGTGTCCTCGGCATAGCTCGACGCATTTCGCGTGGCGACGATGCGTCCTCTCGCGGGCAGGAGCGAGTCCAGCGGGAACGTCGCAGTCCCTTCGCCGTCCGTGAGCGACCATCCGCTCAGGTCGACCGACTCCGGGCCCGGATTCCCGATCTCGACGAATTCGTCGTCACGGGCGGCGTTCGCATAGACGCGCACGAGCAATGGATTCGGCCCAGAAGCAGGGGAAAAAGGGGCGGAGGCAGACCGCGGAAGAGGAAGGAGGGGTTCGGCCTCGCTCTCCGCCCAGAGGGGGGAGGATGCCAGGACGAGCGCCGCGAGCAAGGCCGCTCGCGCACGTCCCCGGGCACGCACGGATCCCTGGACGTTCCCCGAGGTCCATAAGCGGGCGGCTTACAGGCACGCTACATCCAAGCGCCCGGATCAACGGAGGCCCTTCACGAGCTCGCGCAGAGCCTTCTCGGGATCCTTCGCCTTCACGACTCCGCTGGAGAGGAGGACGCCCACCGTTCCAAGTTCCAGGGCCTTCGCGACGTCCTTGCGGGCCTTCACGCCCGCACCGCAGAGGACATTCACGTTCGGGTTCGCGGCGCGAATGCGATCGACGGCTTTCGTAACGACCTCCGGTTTGGCCATCGTCACGCTGACGTCCCCTCCGATCAGTTCTGGCGGCTCGATCGCGATGTACTCCGGCGAAAGCTTCGCGAGGGTCTCCGCCTCGGCGATGTCGTCCGCGCATGCGATCACCTCGAGGCCCAGCTTCCGACATCGAGGGACGGATGTCGCCATCTCCTCCCACGCCACCTTGCGTTCGCTGTGATTGATTAACGTGCCCGCTGCTCCCGCCTCGAGGAGGGCTTCGGGCGGCGTCCATCCGGTCGTCTGACCCGGCTCGACTGCGTCCACGTGTTGGCCAAAGACGGGGATGTGCACCAGCTTCGCGATGTGGGCGAGGTCGGACGCTGGCGGGGCGAGGACGATCGACGCGCCCGTGTCATCTTCGACGGCCGCAAACCGCTTCGCGAGTTCCCAGCCTTTCTTCCCGAGGATCTCGGGATACGTCTTGAAGTTCAGGACAATCGCCGGAGTTCGCACCGACGCGAGAACGCGATGCCTTCTGAAAAAGGCTTGGCCTCAGGCGTCCCGACGTTGGCGTTGCCGGTATATCAAAATCCCGAGCACGAGGCCTTCCGTGCCGGTCGCGCCGAGGGCGATCGCGAGGAGCCATGGATACGCCGCTTGCAAGACCGAAAGCGACTCGGGAGCGGCCGGAGGCGGGAGGGCTGCGGGCCGAATATCGAACGATCCGATGGTTGCGTCGATGCACGATCGCGCGATCGCTGCATCCCACGAGAACATCGTTCCCACGAAGCCCCAGAAGCGCCCCCACTCCGGGGCCGGCAAAACGACGAGGACTTGGACGACGGCGTACGTCGAAGGCGCCCAGGACACCGTGGCCTGCGCACCCGGATGTCCGTCCACCGCAATCGGGTGTGGCGCCTCGAGGATTTGGTAGCCAGACTCCGTGGAAAGGTTGTCGAGTGCCTCCTGAAGGACCGGCCGGGCGCCTTCGTAGGATCCGTCGACCGTCCGCTCTTCGGAGGCAACGATGACGCTGACTGTAGATCCGGGAGATGCGATCAACGCGTCCGTGGAGACCCCTCCGACGACCGTTCCGGCCACCGCGGTCCAGCCCGGATGAACGGCGATCGTGAACCGGTCGGCGGCGTCCGAAAACGTTGTGTGCGGGGGCGCCGTGAAGGCCTCGAACGAGTCAAGGGTTGCGTTCATCGCCGAGGCCAAGGTGAGCTCGGAGGCCCCGTTCATGAAGCCCGCGAACGTCCACACGGTCGCCCACTCGGGTCCGATCACGACGGCGACGAGGAGATAGACCGGGCTCGAGGACTCGGAGTGTGCCGCGAACGCGCGCGCCGCCGCGTGGCCGCCGACCGGATGATAAACCGGTTGCTCAACGACGCGGAATTCGGGATTTGCGGAGTAGAGTTCGATCCGGGCGTTGATCACTTCCAACGCTGCGTCGGGGGTCCCTTCAAAGCACCCGGGGTCGGGCATGATTTTCAAAATAGCATTCGTCGCGGGCGCGCGAAGCACGACCCCGTCGACGTCGGTGCCCGTGCTCCAGCCGTCGGGAACTTGGATCCGGAATTGGTTGCCGGGGTCCACATAGGATGCCGCGGGTTCGGCGGGAGCCGGCCGCGATGCGGCTCCACTTCCCGCCCCGAATAGAATGAAGAATCCCAACGAGGCCGCGATGAGGAGACGGCCTCCGGAAATTCCCTCCACACAGCAAGATGGAATGGAGCCGGCTTCAATGTTCGCGTCAACTGCTTCCATGTCGAGGGGCTCGCTGCCGTGCGGTGCGAACGCTGCACCGGCATAACTGGACCTCGTCAGGCGTCGGAAAGGTACCTCCCGCGAGGAACGAGGCGCTGATCCGTCGAGCTCTTGCGTCTCCTCTCGATTGTGTCGGTAGGGAGTAGCGGCTGGACGTGTTGGCTTCCGGCCGACTCGCTGCCGCAAAGGTCAATATGGCCCCCTTCGTATTGCGAATCATCGAGGTGGCATGAGTGCGGATTTCGGTTGGCAAGCTCCGCGGCCTCCAGCAGATTTCGGATGACACGGGCCGCTTCACGATGATCGCGATGGACCAGCGGGGGAGCCTCCAGAAGATGCTCCATCCGGAGAATCCTAAGGCCGCGACGTACGAGGAGATGGAGGCGGTCAAGCTCGGCGTCACGGAGGCCCTCGCCCCTCACGCGAGTGGATACCTCCTAGACCCGGAGTACGGCGTAGCCTCAGTGGTCAATCGATTCGTGCTCCCGGGCCGCACGGGCCTGCTCGTGGCGCTGGAGCAGTCCGGATACGAGAAGAAAGGCAACTGGCGGCTCACGACCCTCCTCGACGGCTGGAGCGTCGAGAAGGTGAAGCGACTCGGCGCGAGCGCCGCGAAGCTCTTGATCTTCTTCAACCCGGACGCCCCGCGGGAGATCGTGGACCACCAAGTCAACGTCGTCCAATCGGTCGCGGACGAGTGCCGTCGGCTCGACCTCACGTTCGTATGCGAACCCATGTCGTATCCGATCGACGAGACCGAGGAGGCGTTTGCCCACCACAAGGCCGACACGGTCATTCGGACCGCGGAAGCCCTCAGTCCCCTTGGCATCGACGTCCTGAAGGCGGAATTCCCCGGCGACGCGAAGGTAACGAACCCGGACGAACTACGGAAGAACTGCGAGCGCCTGAGCCGCGCGACGAAAGTGCCCTGGGTCGTCCTGAGCGCGGGAGCCGACTTCAACGTCTTCCGGGGCCTCGTCGAGCTCGCATGTCGAGGTGGAGCCTCTGGATTCCTCGCGGGCCGGGCGATCTGGAAAGACGCGTTCCGAGAGAAGACCCTCCCGGCGCAGATGGAATACGTGCGAACGCAGGGCGTAAAGAATTTCCAAGCCCTCGCGGACCTCGCCCACCAGTACGCGCGTCCGTGGTGGGACTTCTACGGGGGGAAAGAGAGGTTGCGAGATCATTTCGAGGGATGGTACGTCAAGTACTGAAGGCCGACGCCGGACGGACGTCACGCTCGCGGAGCACGCGGGGAAAGTCGACCGCGATCTCGGCGTCTTGCTGTCCCGCTTCGCCGGGCTCGTGACTCGGATTCGGCGGGAGCTCCCGATCCGGAGGGATCCGGCCGCCAGCCGGAACGTCTACGGCGAACAACAGCTCGAACTCGACGTCTGGATGAACGACCTCTTCGTGGAGGCGTGTCGCGAATCGAACCTCGTCGCCCAAGTCGCCTCCGAGGAAATGGGAGAGGTGAAGGACCTCGGCCGCGGACGTTTCTCGGTCGTCCTCGATCCGCTCGACGGCTCGTCGAACGTGCGGAGCAACAACATCTTCGGGACGATCCTCGGGATCTTCGATCGGAAGAAGCTCCCGGCGCGGGGTCGGGACCTCTTCGCCGCCGGCTACCTGATCTACGGCCCCGCGACGACGTTGGTCTACGCCACTCGGGACGGCGTGCACGAGTTCGTCCAGGGCGGCGCCGGCCGACCCGACGAGTTCTTCCTCATTGAGGAAGGCCTCCGCCTCCCGCCGAAAGGCAAACTGTTCGGCGTCGGCGGCCATCGAGACAAGTGGGTGCCCGAGGTGAAGGCGTTCGTCAAAGAACTCGAGCAGGAACTCCTGAACCTCCGGTACGGCGGCTCGTTCGTCGGGGACTTCAACCAGATCCTGCATTACGGCGGCTTCTTCGGCTACCCGGCGCAGGTCGACAAGAGAGAAGGAAAATATCGTCTCCACTTCGAGTCGAACCCGATCGCGTTCATCGCCGAGGCGGCCGGCGGGGCCGGGACGACAGGGACCGAGCGCATCCTCGATGTGCCTGCCACCGGGATCGACCAGACCATCCCCACGTATGTCGGGAACCGGGATTTGATCGAGCGCCTGCGATCTCGGTTCGAGGCCATCCGCCGGGTCCCTCGCCGAAAGGGCGCCTAGCGTCGCCGGAAGGTGGCGAACAGGGCCTTCGGATTCGGCTTCAGCGTCCCCTGGAACGTGCTGTTCGCGATCGAAAGGATCTCGAACTTCTTCGCGAAATATCCGCGCAGCTCCTTCGCGGCGATCCGATACGGCCCGAACGTCCCGGGCTGCTTGTCCGAGAAGCACTTCAGGAGGAGCCACCCGTGCGGCCGGAGGATCCGGTGGACGGTGTCCGCATACACCGACCGTTTCTCCGGCGGTAGGACGTGGAGGACACCTCGGTCCATGATGACGTCGACAAAGCTCGCCGGCAGTTTCGACGTCACGACCTCGTATCCGTGCTTCGCGAGGTTCATCGCGTGCGTCGCGGGTCCGGTGCCGAGGTCCAGGATTCGTTTGCCTTGGAGGCGGCGCTGCGTCAGCGCCCGCTCAAAGTCCTCATCGAGGTCCGGCGTGTACCAAGGGAGGTTCGCGACGTCGGACGACGCATAGAGGCCTTCCCACCAGGTCGTTGGCTGAGACACGGTCGACGATGGAGTCCGTCCGCTAAAGGGATTCGCGTCAGAACAGGCCCTTGACCCGCCCCTCGTCGTCGATGTCCATCGACAAGGCCGCGGGCTCCTCTCCGAGGCCGGGCATCCGCATGATGTCGCCCGCGAGGACCACGAGGAATCCGGCGCCCGCGGACGGCCGGATTCCACGGACCTCGAGCATCCATCCGGTCGGTGCGCCGAGGGCATGCTCGTCATCGCTCAGGCTGAGCTGGGTCTTCGCGATGCACACGGGGAGCCCGTCGAGCTCCGCATCCTTGAGCCGCTCCAGATCGTCGAGGGCCGCGGCGTCGTACTTGACGTCCGCCGCGCCGTAGATCGAGGAGGCCACCTTCGCCACCTTCTCTTCGAACGGATCCTCGTCCTTGTACACGAATCGCACCCCATGGGTCGAAAGGTTCGTCGCCTCGAGGACGAGCCGCGCGAGCTCTTCGCCGCCCGCGCCGCCATCCCGATGGCACGTGTGGGGCGCCGCGCGAATCCCGAGGTCCTGCGCGTGATGCACGATCGCGTCGACCTCCCGGTCCGTGTCCGTCGCGAACCGGTTCACCGCGACGACGGGCATCATGCCGAGCGTCTGGAGGATCCGCAGGTGCGCATCGAGGTTCGCGAAGCCGGCCTTCAGGCCCTTCAGGTCCTCGAGGGCGAGGTCTTTCTTCTTCACGCCACCGTGGTGCTTGAGCGCGCGCACGCTGACGACGAGGACCGCGGCGTCGGGTCGGAGGCCGCTCTGTCGGCACACGAGGTCCACGAACTTCTCGCCGCCCAGGTCGGAGCCGAAACCCGCCTCCGTGACGACGACGTCTCCGAGGCCGAGGGCGAGCCGATCCGCCAGGACGCTGCTGTGACCGTGCGCGATGTTCGCGAACGGTCCTCCGTGGACGAGTGCCGGCGTGCCCTCGAGGGTCTGCACCAGGTTCGGCATGAGCGCGTCCTTCAGCAGGATCGCGGCGGCCCCGTGCACGTACAGGTCGCCCACGCGGGCCGGGTGTTCGCGGCGGTCGAAGGCGACGACGATCCGCTCGAGGCGCGCCTTCAGGTCGTGGATCCCTTCCGTGAGGCAGAGGATCGCCATCACCTCGCTCGCCGCCGTGATGATGAAGCCGTCCTCCCGCGGCACGCCGTGCTTCGGGCCTCCGAGGCCCGTGACGATGTTCCGCAGCTGGCGGTCGTTCATGTCGAGGCACCGCGGGAACAGGACGCGGGTCGGATCGAGGTCGAGCGCGTTGCCGTGGAAGAGGTGCGCGTCCATGACCGCCGCGATGAGGTTGTTCGCGGCGCCGACCGCGTGGATGTCTCCCGTGAAATGGAGGTTGATTTCTTCCATGGGGAGGACCTGGGAGTGGCCGCCTCCCGTGGCGCCGCCTTTCGTCCCGAAGACCGGCCCGAGGGACGGCTCGCGGACCGCGATGATCGCCTTCGTGCCGATGCGGTTGAGCGCCTGACCGAGGCCGACCGTCGTGAGGGTCTTCCCCTCCCCGTAGCGGGTCGGCGTCGTCCCCGTCACGAGGACGAGCTTCCCCTGGCGGGCCTTGCGCGCTCGGTCCACCGCGGCGACCCGGACTTTCGCGATATAGTCGCCCTTCCGCACGAGGTCATCCCGCGTGAGGCCGAGGTCCGCGGCGACATCGACGATCGGGCGCATCGGCGTGTTCTGTGCAATCTCAATATCGGCGACCATGGAAGTTGGACCGGGAGAGGCGAAGTAAGGATAAACCTAAGGCCCGAAGTTCAGTCTGACTCGGTCTACTTCATCAAGAGGGCGGCGCGCATCGACTTCAGTCCGTCGACGTCGCCGAAGTCGAGAAGACCCTCTTTCTCGTCCACGCCGATCACCCGCGCGTCATCGATCGGCGTGCGGTTCAGAATCGGCGACAAGTACGGGTAGGAGGACACGTCGACGCCGAGTGCGAGCGGGCTGAACGCGGGCAAGACCACCAAGCGGTCCGTGACGAGGAACGCGGGCACGCTCACGACGGCGCCGAGTTCATCCTTCAGCTTCACCGCGGGATGCTCGTGGCCCATGATGATGGGATGGAGCGTCGAGACCTCCTCGTGCCCGTGGACGATCGTGTAGCCGCCGATGTCCGCCCGGGGATCGAGGGTCAGATTCAGGTCGCCGAGGATCGTCGCCAGGTAGTTGTCGTGATTCCCCCGGACCAAGATCGGCGTCACGCGATCTTTCAGGAACCGCAGGACCTGCTTCACCTCGACCCATTCGTCGACGAGGTTCTTCGAGAACTCGTGCTTGAAATCCCCGGCGATGATGACCTTCTCCGCCTTCCCCCGGTCGAGCATCTTGCCCAGCCGTTCGAGGACGACCCGTCGCTGGAAGCGTGGGATGGACACGCCTTGCTCCGCAAGGGCCCCCTCGAAGCCGAGGTGAAGATCCGAGATGACGAGCGCCCGCTCTTCTCGGAGGAGGAGTGCGAAATCGCGTGTTGCCTCAACGCCCCTCGCGACCTCGATACGATCCACGCCCTTCCGGAAGACGAGCGACGCCGATAAGGGTTCACCAGTCGCGGCGTGGCGCGGTAGCCTCTGGACCTCGTCGCCTCATCGCCTTGGTTCGTGCAAACCCCCAGACGATTCCCCCCGTGATGAACACCACTCCACCGATGAACGCGAGGACGTTGAACATCATCGAACCATTCGTCCCGGGAACCGCTGAAATTCCCGCAATAAAGCCGAAGACAAGAATGATGACGCCGAAGATCATTTCGGGCTCACCGGACGACTGCTGACGGACCCTTTGCATCACGGCGTACGTCAGGAGGCGCCACGAGACAAGTAGCCCGGCGATGATACCCGCCAGAAGGAAACCGACCTCCCAGTCCGCCGGACCGTTCCACCAATTGCGGAGGTCTCCCAGCCAGGTCGTCACGGCTTCCCTTGATGACGCAGGCGGTTCGGGACTAGATAACCGTTATCGTGCAACGATCCTGGTGGTGCTTGCGATAAGGAAAAACGAGCTCCGCGCCAGCCGCACGGCGGGTTGGGAGCTCGAACGGAAAGAGGTTCGAACGCTTGCCGTTCTCGATCTTAGAACCGTCGCGGCCGGCGCTTTGCGAAACAATCTCGGCAGTAGACAGGCCTCGCCGGGTCCGGTTTAAACGGAACCTGCGTGGCTTGGCCACAGTCCGCGCACACCGCATCAAACATTTGACGCGGGCCGCGGTCGTAGCCGCCTCCGCCTCGTCTGCCGCCTCTGTCTTCGTCCATTCACTACCTACTGTCCGTCCCTTGCTGGGCCGGACAACCCGCCGAGAGAGCCCCCGGCTCTTAAAGGTGTGCACTACAGCACCATACCGGGGATTGACGGGAAGAGGGGCCCAGCGGTCGAAATTGATGAGGAATGCGGGGTGTGTCGACCGGGGTGGCCATCGTTTCAGATCCTAGGTTCTTCGACATGTTAACCTTAAATAAGGTTAACCAGACGTCGGGCTTCAGGACGTCTCCATGGCCTGTTAGAAATTCTCATTTCCGGTTGAGAAGCTGATATAGACCGAGCCCGTTCGGTCGCGATGTGCGGCTCGCGGTCCTCGCGGATGTCCATTCAAACCTGCACGCGTTGCAGGCGGTCCTCGCGGACGTGGATCGGATTGCGCCGGACAGCATCTGGGTCGCGGGAGACCTCGTCGGATACAACCCATGGCCGAACGAGGTGCTCGAGATCCTGCGGGAGCGGCACGTCCGAGCGATTCGCGGGAACCACGACCGTGGGGCGATTGGCGGGGAGACGTTCCGGTTCAACGAGCTGGCGGCCGAGGCGATTCGCTGGACGAGGGTCCACCTGGCGCCCGCGGGCGTCGGCTATCTGAAGGAACTGGAAGACCGGACGCGCAGCTCGATGCCCGAGGGCCTCGTGGCCATGTACCACGGGAGCCCGCGGGACGACGACGAGTACGTCCCTCCCTGGGCCGCGGACGAATCGATCGTGCGTGCGGCGGGCGCGCCGTACGTCATCCTGGGCCATACGCACCTCCCGATGGTCAACCGGTTCCGGTCCGGACTCCTCGTGAATCCCGGTTCCGTGGGCCAGCCGCGGGACGGGAACCCACGCGCCGCGTGGGGCGTCCTCGATCTCACCCAGCGTTCGTTCGAGGTGCGTCGGGTCGGGTACGACATCGATGCGGTCGCCTCGGAGATCCGCAAGGCCGGATTGCCGAGCGAGCTCGCGGACCGTCTGTACGACGGTGTGTGATCCCCGCTGAACAGGGCTGCACATCAATGCCTGTTCGATGCGCGTTCCATGCGACCGGATTTCGATGTCCGTTCAAGAATATTTATCGGCCCCTCCGCCCCAGATGGCGACGAGGTGGATGGGTATGCGACGTGCACTCCTCGCACTCGCGTTGGCCGCCGCCGTGGCGATCGCCGGCGTGGCTGCGTACGTCTACATGTACGAGGGCAGCCTCGACCTCGCGGTCCAGGACGATTCCGGCGCCTGGGCGCATGTCTGGGTGACCTTCACGCAGGTCTGGGTCCACGAGGCCGGCAAGTCCGAAGAGGTCGGCTGGCACAACCTGACCGTG
>Ga0209057_1003989_pt1 | contig 10699 bp, 9 predicted proteins | sample GraSoiAngelo_146_FD_185903 | JGI IMG/M metagenome (GOLD analysis project Ga0209057, IMG submission 185903) | Grasslands soil microbial communities from the Angelo Coastal Reserve, California, USA - 14_1009_05_30cm (SPAdes) (version 2) | ecosystem: Environmental > Terrestrial > Soil > Grasslands ... | reverse complement strand
TGAGTGTATCGAGGAAACGCTTCGTCTTATCTGAGAGCGCATATTTTTGATCGCGGGAAAAATCCCAGCGAGCGTAGTGTTTAAAGGCGATCGAGTTCACCATCGCGACGAGAAATAAGACGAGCACAATTTGCGCGAGAACGTTGAAACCGATTCGAACCCGTCGAATTTTTTTCCGGGGACGTGTTTGGCGCGCGTTTGTTTTCTCAGCCATCGCTCAAAGCCTCCATTTGCGGGATTGAAATGCGTGGTGCGTGAGCACCAGCATCACGATGGTCATGCTCACGTAGAGAATGATTGGCCGTGTATCGATCACTCCACGCGAGAACGTCCCCATATGTTCGATCGCAGAGAAGTACCCCAGCAGGTCGCGCGTTTCGGAGCTTACATCGAGCAGAATGAACTGAACCAGACCGAGGAAAAAAAGCAGTGTAATTGCGCAAAAAGAGATGACCGCCGCGATGATCTGGTTTCGGGTTAGAACGGATGTTAGACAACCGATCGAGAGATAAAACATTCCGAGTAACAAGAGCATCAGATAAGACCCGGCATATGCCCCGGCAGAATGGGCAGCCGGCTCGTTGGCGACCTTAAGGAAGATGGCAAAGTAAAGCAGCGTCGGGATCCAGAGAATCACGTAGAAAACCAGCGCGCCAAAAAATTTCGCAAGTACTACCTGCCAGTCACGCACCGGGACAGTCGTCAGTGGCTCAATCGTGCCGAGCTTAAATTCTTCAGCAAACAGACGCATCGTGATGAGCGGAAAAATTAGAACAAAGGCAAACCAGAAGAAGACTGAGTTAAAAAATGCCTCCTGCACCGTATACTGCACCTGGCGCTGGTTCATAAAGGAGATCTGGAAATAGAAATCGATTCCGTTGACTATCAGGAAAAAGATGAGCACGATGTAGGCGATCGGAGAATGGAAATAGCCGCGTACTTCGCGCGAAAGGAGAGCGTAGAATTTACGCATGACGTTGAAGCGGAGTAATGGAGTGGTGGAGTGTTGGAGTAATGGAGTGTTCCTCAGAATCCTCCGCGATACGCGCGATCCAATCCTCGTCATCGCGTTTTTGTTCCAACTTGTCGATTAAACTCAAAAGCCTGTTTTCGACTTCATAATGCGGCAGATCGAAATCGTGAAAACGTTCGTCGGGAATCTGGTTTGTTTGCTTCAAACCGATTGCACGAGTCATCGTCTCGGCCGTCGATCCAAGTGCGTAGTAAAGAAATTGAATGTATTCATTGAGCGAGCGCCGCCCATATCCCTCCGAGATGTTTGCAGCGACGGATTGGGCCGCATCAGCCAACTGCGATTGAAGCTTGAAATCAACTTTCGTTTCGATGAAGAGAGTCTTCCAAATCAGCTCAAATAGTTGCATGGCCTTTTGCCAGACAACCAATTTCATGTAGCCCCGATTCTTATTCCGAAGGTCCATTTCGTAATGGCTCATTACTCCAATACTCCGTTACTCCATCACTCCATCGCTAGGCCTGGTCTGAGTGCGTGATTTCCACGAACACATCCTCGAGCGTCGCCCGGCGTTGAGTCAGCTCGCGCACGGCCCAGTGGCGCTCTGTGGCGAGACGAAAAATCTCTTCGCGCACATCGACTCCTGATTCCACCCGCAGGGAAAATCTCTTCCAATCATCCTCCCCATCGGTGATTACTTCTCGCACACCTGAAATCTTCTTTAGCTCGTCCGCGCCGTTATCCATTCCCACCTTTGCTTCAAGAATAACACCGCCGGCCTGCCTGATTTTTCCCAGTAAATTTCCCGGAGTATCGCATGCCTCGATTCTTCCTTTGTGAATGATGATCACGCGGCTACATGTCATCTCCACCTCGGGTAGGATGTGCGTCGAAAGCAAAATAGTATGCTGCTCGCCTAGGTTCTTAATTAGCTCGCGCACCTGCCGGATTTGGTTTGGATCGAGGCCGATTGTCGGCTCATCCAGAATGAGCAGGTCCGGTTCAGCGAGCAGCGCGTCCGCGAGTCCCACCCTCTGCCGGTATCCCTTGGATAGGGCTCCGATCAGCTTGTTCTCTACGCTCTTGAGACCACAAAGTTCTTTTACGTCGCCAACACGCTCGGTGATGCGACGATGCTGGACACCCTTAAGCGCCGCGCGGTAACGCAGGTACTCTGTTACGCGCATGTCGCTGTAGAGCGGCACGTTTTCTGGCATGTAACCGAGATGTGCTCGAGCTTGCAGCGATTGTTCAAAAACGTCGAATCCCGCGATCGTCGCGCGGCCGGAGGTTGGCGGCATGAAGCTTGCCAAAATTCGCATGGTGGTAGTTTTGCCAGCACCGTTGGGTCCCAGAAATCCCATGATTTCGCCGCGGCTAACCTCGAAATTCAAATCCCGGATGGCAGGCTGGCCAGCATAGCGTTTTGTCAGATTTTCGACTTTAATCATTTCGCAATATTTCCATGAGACAACCGAAGCTCGATTGCGTTGCCGTTTTTTTTAACGCGCCGTCATGCTCAAAGTGGCAAGCTGCCGGGTTTGTCGGCCGGTACGGATTACGCCAACTGTGAATTCGAGTTTCGCGCCGCTCTGCACACTTCGAAGCAATTCCTCGATTTGTTTGACGGAGTTCGTTTCGGATTTGCCCATGCGATAAATCACCAGACCGCGCTCAAGTCCTGCCTCGTCTGCAGGGCTATCGGGTTCGACTGCAGTAATCAAAACGCCGCGTCCTCGGATGTAACCCAGCGCATCGCTTAGTTCCTGATTCAAATCCTGTAGCTGCAGCCCAAACAGCTTTCCTGCATTCGACGCGGAACTATCGGCGGTGGATGCAGGCTGGTTCTTTGGTGTGCCCTGTTTTTCTGCGATCTTCTTGAATTGATTTACGCTATCGCGCACTACGTCCGCCGGAATTGCAAAACCCATTCCCTGAGTGGGCACGCCTTGCGGTGTGAAAGCCATTTTCGCCGAGCTAATACCAACCAGCCGGCCCGATAGATCGATCACCGGTCCGCCGCTGTTACCCGGATTAATTGCCGCGTCGGTCTGTACCAGTCCCTTATACTCCGTATCGTCCACGGTGATGTCACGTTTGACAGCGCTAAGAACTCCGCGGCTGATCGAACTACCATATCCGACCGCATTGCCTACCACGATTACCGTCTGGCCCAGCAGGTTCGGGGAAATATTATCAAGGTTAATAAAGGGAAATGCGGTCTCGGCATCGATCTTGATGAACGCCAGATCGGTTTTATCATCGCCGGTAATGTAGTGCGCATTGTAGGTTTTGCCGTCGTCCGTCGTGACGTGAATCTTCAAGTCCGCGGCGCGCTCAACCACGTGCTGGTTGGTAACGATGTAGCCTGCCGGATCGACAATAAAACCCGAGCCGAGGCTTTGCAGAGTTTGGCGAATTTGGCGCGGGCGGACGCGATTGTAGCCGAAGAACTGCGCGTAAAAATCCTCAACCGGATCGCGCACGGTGCGCTTCACCACACGTTCGGTGTTAATATTCGCAACCGCAGGCAAAACCTTTGCCACCGCCAGTACAGATGGTTCCGAAGCTGGATCGGCCTGGCCAAAACAAACTCCTGCTTGCGCCAGAATCAGTAGCGCAACAAACAGCTTCTGGTGTGGATTTGTTTTCATCCTCAGATCGCTTCCAACCATTCTACGATCTCTGTTGGAGCCTTGCGCAGCAAGTAACGAGGCTGCCCGCGCACTGTCAACTTGCCGCACCGCGTAATCGTCGGAGATTAATTTCAGTATGCGCACTTCAATTAGTGCTCGCGCAAACTTAGAACTGATCGAAGAGAATTATCGCCGCTGGCAGCGGAATCCTCAGTCGGTCGATTCTGGATGGTCAGCCTTTTTCGAAGGGTTCGAGCTTGGAAACCTACCGCAGCGCGACGGCGCGACGGCTGCCGCGGCTCGCGAAGCGGCGTTACAGACACGCGTTGATGGTCTCATTTACGCGTATTGTTCGCTTGGTCATACTATTGCGCGGGTCGATCCCCTGGCGGAGACGCGGCCGCAAAATTCATTGCTGAGTCTTCGCGAGTTCGGTTTCAGCGAGTCGGACCTGGACCTTCGCGTTTCATCCAAATTCTTCCTCGACAATCAGTCGATGACCTTGCGCGAGATGGTTTCCGGCCTGGAGAGAATTTATGCCGACTCCATCGGTTCCGAATTCATGCACATTCAGGACCCGCGAGTGCGTGATTGGATCCGCAAGCGATTGGAGACCCGACCGCACAAGCATTCGACTCCGGCAGCAGTGCAGGTGGCCCTGTTGCGGGCACTGCTTGAAGCGGAATCCTTCGAGATTTTTCTGCATACGCGTTACGTGGGGCAGAAAAGGTTCTCACTTCAGGGTTCAGAATCGCTCATGGTGATTCTCGACACCATCCTTCACAAATGTCCGGAAGGTGGCGTGGAGGAGATTTGCATGGGCATGGCGCATCGCGGCCGACTCAATATCCTTGCAAATTTTCTGCGCAAATCGCTCAAGGTCATCTTTACCGAGTTTAGCGAAAATTATGTTCCCGAGTTGGCAGCCGGCGACGGCGATGTGAAATATCACCTCGGTTATCACTCGGTACGCAAACTTGCTTCGCGTGCGGAGATCGAGATCCGGCTCTCATCGAACCCAAGCCACCTGGAAGCTGTCGATCCAGTAGTCGAAGGACAAGCGCGCGCCAGACAACGACTTCGCGGGGACACCGAGCATAGGCGCAAAGTCTTACCGCTGCTCGTGCACGGCGACGCGGCTTTCATCGGGCAGGGGATCGTGGCTGAGACACTCAACTTGTCGCAGTTACCCGGATACAGCACAGGCGGAACCATCCACATCGTTGTCAACAACCAGATTGGGTTCACGACCCTTCCGAAAGATGCGCGTTCCTCAATGTACTCCACCGATATCGCGAAGATGATCGAGGCGCCGATCTTTCATGTGAATGGCGACGATCCATTGGCCGTTAAATTTGTTAGCGATATGGCATTCGATTTTCGTCAGCGATTCGGGCGCGACATGGTAATCGACATGTATTGCTATCGTCGCTACGGTCACAACGAAGGCGACGAGCCCTCATTTACTCAGCCTGATCTTTACGCAAAAATCGAGAAGCGGCCATCAGTCACGCAGCTTTACAAACGCGAGTTGCTCGAAGCGGGAACGCTGAGCGAAGACGATGCCGTCTCGCTGGAAACCGAGTTCGGTTTGCGACTCGAAATGACGCGAGATGAAGTCGACGCCATCGAGAAACGCAAGGCCAGCGAGAAAGCCAGGTTCAGAGAATCCACAGCGATATTTCAACCTGAGTACTCGAGCGAGTCTGAACCGACTGCGATCAGCCAGAAAACGCTTAAGACCATTGTTGATGGTCTCACCCGCGTTCCGGAAGGCTTCGAAATCCAGCCGAAGATCAAGCGCATCGTCCTTGATCATCAGCGCAAAGTTTTCGAGGAAGGCGGTCCCTATGAGTGGCATTTTGCCGAAGCGCTCGCGTTTGGATCACTGCTTCTGGAGGGTATTCCGATTCGATTGTCAGGCCAGGACAGCTCACGCGGGACTTTTAGCACACGGCACTCCGTGCTTTACGACGCAAAGACGGGGAAACCCTACGTGCCGCTCATGCATCTCGCCCAGAAACAAGCACGCATTTGCATTTACAACAGTCCGCTTTCAGAGGGTGCGGTCCTCGGGTTCGATTATGGGTACTCCCTCGATTATCCGAAGATGCTTTGCTTGTGGGAAGCGCAATTTGGGGATTTCTCCAATGGCGCGCAGACCATTATCGATCAATTCATCGTGTCAGCGGAATCCAAATGGCAGCGGCCGAGTGGGATTGTGTTACTGCTTCCGCATGGCTATGAAGGTCAGGGCCCCGAACATTCCAGCGCGCGACTCGAGCGTTTTCTCCAGGCCTGCGCCGAGGACAACATGCAGGTCTGCAATCTGACCACGGCCGCGCAGTATTTTCATGTGTTGCGGCGTCAGATGAAGCGCGACTTCATCAAGCCCCTGATCATCATGACCCCGAAAAGTCTGTTGCGTGCCAGCTTTGCTTCCTCGCCTGCTGAAGAATTCATCCATGGCCGTTTCGAAGAAATCCTCGGCTCGCCCGAAGCGACTCCCGCCGACAGAGTCAAGCGGATCATCTTTTGCTCTGGCAAAGTTTATTACGATCTGCTCAATTACCGCACCCAGCGCAAAATCGACGACGCTGCGATCATTCGCGTAGAACAGCTTTATCCGCTGGCAGAAAAAAAACTGCGCGAAATGCTTAAGCCATTTTCGAAGAACGCGAAGCTCGTCTGGTGCCAGGAAGAACCGGAAAACATGGGGGCATGGACTTTCATCGAATCCCGGTTGCGCACGATTTTGTGTAGCGAAATCGCGTACGCCGGCCGCGAAGCGAGCGCCAGCCCCGCCGTCGGCGCACTGGCTCGCCACAAGCGCGAACAAGCTCGCTTGGTAGCTGACGCGTTTGCGGTTTGAGCCGGCGATTCGCCTCATCTGTTGACGAAACGTGTCTCGACCGCGACGCTCGATTAGCTTACAAAATTCTCACCTATGGCGATTGAAGTTAAAATTCCCTCGGTAGGTGAATCGATCACCAGCGGTGTTGTATCTGCCTGGCACAAGAAATCTGGCGAGCTCGTAAGCGAAGGCGAAGCCCTCTTCACGCTCGAGACCGACAAGGTTTCTACCGAAATCGTTGCAGAAAAAGCAGGCGTACTCGAAACGAAGGTTCCCGAAGGCCAGGAGGTGAAGATTGGTGAGGTAGTTGCCATAATCGACGATTCAAAACGCCAGCCCGAGGAAAAAAAGGAAGAGAAACCGAAAAAGAAAGAGCCTGAAGAAAAGAAGAGGGGACCCGAACCAGACAAAAAGACCGCAGAAGAAAAAGCTCCTGTAGCCGCGGGCGACTTGTCCGCCGGAGCCTCGGCGAAGGCGGATGACCGCGGCAGGCCGCAGCCGACGGCAGCGGCTACAACGCTTTCGCCCGCAGTCCGCCGGATTATCGAAGAGGAAAAGCTTGAGCCCGGGGCAATTCGCGGCACAGGCGAAGGAGGTCGCCTAACGAAAGGAGATGTACTGGCTGCGGCGCAACAGCGCGGCAAAGCTGACTTGTCCGCCATAGCCCCGGCGAAGGCGGAACAGAAGGTTGAAGCTCGCGAAGTTGAGCCATCGGGAGACGCGCGGTTTGTCCGCAAAAAGATGTCGCCGCTGCGCCGTAAGATCGCGCAGCAGCTTGTAATGGCCCAGCACACGGCGGCGATCCTGACGACTTTCAACGAATGCGACATGAACACCGTCCAGGAGTTGCGCCGAAACAAGCAGGATGAGTTTACGAAAAAGAACGGAGTCAAACTGGGCTTAATGTCGTTCTTTGTTAAGGCATGTGTGGAAGCGCTTAAAGCGGTGCCGGTAGTCAACGGCCGCATTGAAGATGAAGATTTTATCCAAAACAATTTCTACGACATCGGCGTAGCCGTCGGCACGGAACGGGGACTCGTGGTTCCGGTCGTGCGCGATGCGGACAAAAAAAGTTTCGCGGACTTGGAGCGCGACATCGCCGATTACGCCATGAGAGCGCGCGACGGGAAACTAAAGATTGAAGATTTACAGGGTGGCACATTTACCATCACAAACGGCGGAGTCTATGGGTCGCTGTTCGCCACGCCGATTTTGAATCCGCCACAAAGCGGAATCCTCGGCATGCACAAAATCATGCCGCGACCAGTTGCCGTGGACGGGAAAGTGGAAGTTCGGCCGATGATGTATCTGGCACTTAGTTACGATCACCGTGCAATCGATGGGAAGGAAGCCGTCACTTTTCTGGTCAAAGTGAAGGATTGCATCGAGGATCCGAAAAAACTGCCGTTGGATTTTTGATTTTCTCCCGTGTCATGTTGAGCGAAGCGAAACGGGTCTGATTACTTTTGCCGCGCATGCGCAACCACGACTGTTGGGTGTACATTCCCACGAACAAACACCGCACCACGTTATACATTGGGATCACGAATAACATCGCACGACGGTTAGCCCAGCATAGGTATGGCGAGGCGGAAGGCTTCACGAAACGCTATCATTTGAACCGACTCGTGTGGCTGGATCTGAGTGACGATTGGGAGCAGCAGCCTAAGTTCTATGACCGTCCTTGGGAGACAGAAGAAATGACCAGAGATTCTTCGCGCGGCTCAGAATGACACCAAACGGTTTCTTGTCATGTTGAGCGAAGCGAAACATCTCTGGCTATTGTTTTGTGTCGCCCGAGACATGATATGAAGCTCTTCGCTTCGCTCAGAATGACAATATTCAACCCGCAATGACATATGGAAAAATTTGATGTTGTTATCATTGGTTCAGGGCCAGGCGGTTACATTGCTGCGATCCGCTCCGGGCAACTCGGCTTAAAGACCGCCCTCGTCGAAAAGGACAAGGAGCTAGGCGGCACGTGCCTAAATGTCGGCTGCATCCCGAGCAAAGCGCTTCTGACCTCGAGCGATCATTTCATGTTCGTTAAGAAGGAAGCAGCCAAGCACGGCATCGTGATCGACGACGCGCATGTTGATCTGGCGAAGATGCAGCAGCGCAAGGACAAGGTTGTGAAGACATTTAACAGCGGAGTGCGCTCGTTGATGAAGACGAACAAGGTGACGGTCCTCGAAGGTCTGGGGACGATCACTGCTCCTGGAAAAGTTTCCGTTAAGTCATCCCAAGGCGAGACACAGGAGATTGAGACAAAAAATATTGTCATTGCCACTGGCAGCGCGCCGGTAGAACTGCCATTCGCGAAATTTGACGGCAAAACAATCGTTAGTAGCACCGAAGCACTTACTTTCGCCGAAACTCCAAAGCAGCTCATCGTAATCGGCGCCGGCGCAATAGGGTTGGAGCTAGGCTCCGTTTGGAACCGGCTTGGTTCAGAAGTGACCCTATTGGAATTTCTCCCCCGCATCGCGCTCGGGTTCGATCTGGAGCTCTCGAACCTGCTTCAACGTCTGCTGACCGCTCAGGGCATGACGTTTCACCTGGAAACAAAGGTTAGCGCTGTGAAGATCGACAACGGTCGCGCCACGGTCATTGCGAGCAAAGACAAGGAAGAACTGAAATTCGAAGCCGACAAGGTGCTTGTATCAGTCGGACGTCGCCCGGTCTCAGACGGTTTGGGCGCACAAAAAGTTGGTGTGGAGTTTGACGAAAAGAAGCGCATCAAAGTAGACGAACATTTTCGCACGAACGTCGAGGGGATTTACGCAATCGGGGATGTGATTGCGGGTCCGATGCTGGCGCACAAGGCCGAAGACGAAGGGATTGCCTGCGTGGAAATCATTGCGGGCAAAGCCGGTCACGTGAACTACGACGCCATTGCCGGTGTCATTTACACAAATCCCGAGCTGGCGGGCGTTGGTCTGACGGAAGATCAAGCGAAGGAAAAAGGGATCGATGTGCACATCGGCAAATTTCCGTTCCGTGCTAACAGCCGCGCACTTTGCAGTGATGACGTGGAAGGAATGGTGAAGTTCGTTGCCGACGCAAAGACTGATCGCGTTCTGGGCGCCCACATTCTGCATCACGCCGCATCGGAGCTAATTGCCGAGGCGGTTTCGGTCATTGAATTTGGTGGCAGCTCCGAAGATATCGGCCGTACCTGTCATTCGCACCCCACCCTGAGCGAGGCCGTCAGGGAAGCCGCGCTAAACGTCGAGAAGCGCGCTCTGCATATTATCAATCGATAAATGAATCGAGTCGAAGAGTTCATTTAACGCCCGGCCGAGTAATGCTATACGTGATTCACGTATACTCGTTATCTCCACCCAAGCTTCGGTGCTGTCTCGATGCCGGGTCGCGAGGTGACAACGGCCGCTCAGAAGATCGAAATCACACTTGCTCAGCGGGGACTATGCTGCTATACGTGATCCACGTATGTGCGGCCTACTCGAAGCGGCGAGAGCAATCTCTTATGAGGCGAGTCACTAGACGAAAACGTTCGAAAAACGAAATCGCGCTGGCGCTAGCGGCTTGGCGAAAAAGAAATAAACTTTCCCAATCCAAGGCCGCGCTGAAGCTGAAAGTCTCTGTGCGCACATTGCAGGAATGGGAGCAAGATCGCTCGACACCGCGTCATCTGGCGCTGGAAGCGCTGCGAAACAAAATCGCGCGGTAGGGTTGCCCAGCGGTGCTATCATTCCGCCAGAGACATCCCAACATGCTATACGTGAATCACGTACGGCATCGGTCGCCGAAGCAAAGATCGATGGCATTCTTGGCGCACACATTTTGCATCACGCGGCTTCGGAACTAATCGCGGAGGCGGTTTCGATCATTGAATTTGGTGGCAGCTCCGAAGATATCGGCCGCACCTGTCATTCGCACCCTACGCTGAGCGAGGCCGTCAGGGAGGCCCGTTAAACGTCGAGAAGCGCGCTCTGCATATTATAAACCGCTGATTGCATCGCTGTGCCGCTGCCGGAGATATCCTTCGGTTTTATTTTGAACTCTTCGCCTCACGGCGCTGAATCACGAACAGCGTTACCAATGCCGACACGGCGCAAACAATCGCGCCAAACGCGAGCGCGAAGGGTGTGCCCAGCCAATGCGCGGTCGCTCCGGCTTCGAGGCTGCCCAGTGGAATCATTGCGCCGAAGACCAGTGACCACACGCCCATGACGCGCCCACGCATTTCATCCGGCACGATCGTTTGTAGCA
>Ga0209057_1003979_pt1 | contig 10713 bp, 9 predicted proteins | sample GraSoiAngelo_146_FD_185903 | JGI IMG/M metagenome (GOLD analysis project Ga0209057, IMG submission 185903) | Grasslands soil microbial communities from the Angelo Coastal Reserve, California, USA - 14_1009_05_30cm (SPAdes) (version 2) | ecosystem: Environmental > Terrestrial > Soil > Grasslands ... | reverse complement strand
GGCTCTATGCCGACCTCGAGACCGGCGTGGCGGTCGCGGCCGCCGCGACGCCGCTCCTGGTCGCGGTCGTCGCCCGCCTCTATTTCCTCCTCGGCGGCACGGCGGTGCTCGGCCTCGCCAGCGCGACCGTGCTGCGCCTCGCGCTCGCGGTAGCCGTCCTCGGGCTCCCGGCCGTCCTCATGGGCGGCACGCTGCCGGCGGCCGTGCGCGCCGTGGAGCGCGGCGCCGACGCGGGCCGGCGCGGCGCGGGGTTGCTCTACGGAGCGAACACGCTCGGCGCGGTCGGGGGCAGCCTCTACGCGACCTTCCTCGCGCTCGAGCTGCTGGGCTCGAACCTCACCGTCTGGTCGGCGAGCCTCTTGAATCTCGTGCTGGCGCTCGCGGCTCGCCTGCTGGCGGCACGCGCGGGAGCGCCGGCTGTCACGCCGCGGGAGAGCACGGCGCCCGCACCGGCCGCCGCCGCGCCCGTCGCGCTCGTCCTCGTCGCGGCCGCGGCCGTCGGCTTCGCCTTCCTGCTCATGGAGCTGGTCTGGTACCGGATGCTCACCCCGCTCCTCGGCGGCTCCACCTATACCTTCGGACTGATCCTCACCGTCGCGCTGGCCGGCATCGGCGCGGGCGGGCTCGTCTACGGCGCGGGGGCGCCCGCCCGGCGGCCCACCCTCGTCGGGTTCGCCACCACCTGCGTCCTGGAGGCGCTCTGCATCGCCCTCCCCTACGCCCTCGGCGACCGCCTGGCGGTCCTCGCCATGCAGCTCCGGCCACTCGGCTTCCTCGGCTTCGGCTTCCTCGTCGTCGTCTGGCTCGCGGTCACGATGCTGGTCGTGCTCCCGGCCGCCGTGGTGGCGGGCTACCAGTTCCCGCTCCTCGTCGGCCTGCTCGGCGCCGGCGAGCGCCGGGTGGGACGTGAGGTGGGGCTCGCCTACGCCTCGAACACGCTCGGCGCGATCGTCGGCTCGCTCGCCGGCGGCTTCGGCCTGATCCCGTTGCTCACGGCGCCGGGGGCGTGGCGCGCCGTTGTGCTGGTGCTCGTCGCGCTCGGCGCCGCGTGCCTCCTCCAGGCGCTGCGTGGAGGCGCCGCGCTACGCGGCGGCCTCGTACCGCTCGGCCTGGGGCTCGCGAGCGCGCTCCTCTGCCTGGCCGACGGCCCGACCGCCTTCTGGCGCCACTCGGCAATCGGCGCGGGGCGCATCGAGGCCTCGTTCACGGCGCCCAACGACCTTCGCCGCCTGCTCGACGAGCGGCGCCGGCGCATCGTCTGGGAGGCCGACGGGATCGAGAGCGCGGTCGCGCTCGACGCCTGGAACGCCTACGGCTTCCTCATCAACGGCAAGAACGACGGCAACACGATCGGCGACGCGCCCACCCAGGTGATGCTCGGGCTCATCGGCGCGCTCCAGCACCCGCGCCCCCGCACGGCGCTCGTGATCGGGCTCGGGACGGGGAGCACCGCGGGCTGGCTCGCGCAGGTCCCGTCGATCGAGCGCGTCGACGTGGTCGAGCTCGAGCCGGCGGTCGTACACGTCGCCGAGGTGTGCAGCCCGGTGAACCACGACGTGCTCCGCGACCCGAAGGTGCACCTGGTCCTCGGGGACGGCCGCGAGCTCCTGCTCACCACGCGCGCGACCTACGACCTGATCGTGTCCGAGCCCTCGAGCCCCTATCGGGCCGGGATCGCGAGCCTGTTCACGCGCGAGTTCTACCGCGCGGCGGCCGGCCGGCTCGCCGAGGGCGGCATCTTCTTGCAGTGGGTGCAGGCGTACGAGGTCGATGCCGAGACCGTCCGCACCATCTACGCCACCCTGGGCGAGGTCTTTCCGGTGGTGGAGAGCTGGGAAGTCCAGCTGGGAAACCTGCTCCTCACCGGGCGGCGGCAGGCCGCGCCCGACGACCTGACGCGCCTCGCCACCCTCGTGGAGACCGAGCCGTACCGGAGCGCCCTCGCCCTCTCGTGGGGGGTGGCGGGGGTCGAGGGGCTGTACTCCGGCTTCATCGCCGACGGCCGGCTCGCTGCCGCGCTGCGCGACGGCGAGCGCGGGCGCGTCAACACCGACGACCGCACGCTGATCGAGTTCGAGTTCGCGCGCAGCGTCGGGCGGGCGGGCCTCTTCGAGGCGGAGGATCTCTTCGCGCTCGCCGTCGCGCGCGGGAACGGCCGGCCCCCGCTCGCGGGCGGGGCCGTCGACTGGAACCTGGTCGGCGAGCTGCGCACCGTGCGCGCGCTCGCCGAGGGCCGGGGCACGACCGCGCGCGTCAAGGACCCTGCGCTCCAACAGCGCCTGCTCGCCCGCGACGCGTACGCGCACGGGGACCTGCGCGCGGCGCAGGAGCACTGGCTCGCCCAGGACGGCGGGCCGCGGGGCCCGATGGACGTCACCATGCTGGCCGAGAGCCTGTCGGCCACCGCGGACCCGCGCGCCCTCCCCTACATCGAGCAGGTACGCCTCCTCCAGCCGCCCGAGGCCGATGCGCTCCTGGCGCGCTGGAAGGCGAGCGCGGGGGAGGTGGGGGCGGCGGCCGAGCACCTACAGGCCGCCTTCCGCGGCTGCCGTACCTTCCCATGGTGCTACCGCCCGCTCCTCGCCCGCAGCCTCGACCTGGCCTGGCAGCTGACCGAGCGGCGTCCCGACCTGGGCGCCGCCCTCTTCGAGGCGCTCGCCGCGCCCTTCGCGGTGCGGACGCTCGACGGGCAGCGCGTGTCGACCTACTTCAGCATCGGGCTGGCGACCGACTTCCCCGGCCGCTGCCTCGCGGCCTTCGCCGCGCTCGAGCCCCGGGTGCCGTGGGAGCGGCGCGTCCTCGAGCAGCGCGAGCGCTGCTACACGCTGAACCACGACCCGCGCGCGGCCCGCGCCCACGCCGACCTCGCCGCCTTCGTCGCCGCCAGCCCGGGCACGATCGACGGCGGGCTCAGGGCCGCCGGGCGCTGACGGCCCCGCGCGCGCCCTACTCCCCCAGCCCCGGCGCCCACAGGTACATGAAGCGCGGCCCGCTCGCCGCGAGCACGCCCAGGTCGACGGGCAGCACGTTCACCTGCGCCGGCGCCCCGCGCGCTGCCGAGTAGATGTTCTCCCGCGTCTCGTCCGGCCGCCGGTAGGCGACGACGCGCGCCTCGTCGACGTGCGCCGCGGCCTTGGCCGCGTCGATGGCCGCGTGCAGGTCGCCGATCTGGTCGATCAGGCCCGCCTGGAGCGCCTGCGGGGCGTCGAAGATGCGGCCGTCGGTCAGCTCGGCGAGGCGGCGCAGGTCGAGGCCGGCGCGGCTCTCGCGCACGACGCTCACGAAGCGCGTGTGGAGGTCGTCCAGGATCGACTGGACGATGCGTCGCTCCTCCGGCGTCGCGCCGCGGAAGGGCGAGAGGAGGTCCTTGTGCTCGCCCGCCTTGAAGGTCTGGTTCCGCACCCCGACCTTGGCGAGCAGCCCCTCCAGGTTGAGACCGGTCAGGATGACGCCGATCGAGCCCGTCACCGTGGTCGGGTGCGCGACGATCCGGTCCGCGGCGCAGGCGACGTAGTAGCCACCCGAGGCGGCGAGGTCGCCGAGCGCCGCCACCACCGGCACCTTCCGCTCCTTCTTGAAGCGCACGATCTCGCCGTACACGTCGTCGCTCGCGGTGACACCGCCACCCGGGCTGTTCACGCGCAGCACGACCGCCTTCAGGCGCGTGTCGTCCGCGGCCTTCTTCAACTCGGCATGGACGCGCTCGACCGTGCTCTCCTCCTCGATGAGGCCGAAGGCGTGCCTGGTCGGCAGGTCGGTGATGACGTTCGAGACGTCCACCAGGAGGATCTTCGCGCGACCCTCGCCCTCGAGCGTCGTCTCGCGCAGCGGCCGCTCGCCGCGCAGGAGTCCGAGGTCGCCGAGCGAGACGAAGCAGCCGCTCGTGCCGAGCGCCAGCGCGATGAGCAAGAGCCCGGCCCTCATCGCGATCCTCCCGCCCGGCCGCCGCGCGCAAGCTGGTGCAGGTCGAGGAGGCGCGCGATCTCTTCCTTGGGGATGACCTTCTCGTCCTCGAGGACCTGGCGGATCGGCACGTCGCGCGCGACCGCCTTCTTGAAGAGCTCGGCCGCCCGGTCGTAGCCGACCACGGGCGCGATCGCGGTCACCAGCTGCCCCGTCAGCTCCGCGTACTGGCGGCAGCGCTCGACGTTGGCGCGGATGCCGACCACGCATCTCCGCGCGAAGACGCGGGCGGCCGCCGCCATGACCGCGATCTCCTCGAGGAGCGCGTGGGCGATCACCGGCATCATGACGTTCAGGTCGAGGTTGCCGTTCAGGCCCGCGATCGCGATGGTCGCGTCGTGGCCGATCACGAGCGCCGCCACCTGGTTCACCGCCTCGGGGATCACCGGGTTCACCTTCCCCGGCATGATGCTCGAGCCGGGCTGCGTCGCCGGCAGCTCGATCTCGTTGAGACCCGTGCGCCCGCCCGAGGTGAGGAGGCGGAGGTCGTTGGCGATCTTCATCAGGCCGACGGCGAGGGTGCGGAGCGCGCCCGAGGTCTCGACCGCGGCGTCGCGGTTCTGCATCGCCTCGAAGCGGTTCGGCGCCGGCACGAAGGGGAGCCCGGTCACGCCCGCCAGCTCCGCCGCGACCTTCTCCCCGAAGCCCGGCGGCGCGTTCAGGCCGGTGCCGAGGGCGGTGCCCCCGATCGGCAGCTCGGCGAGATGCGGCAGCGCCGCCGCGACGCGCGCGATGCCGTGCCGGATGACGCTCGCGTAGCCGCCGAACTCCTGCCCGAGCGTCATGGGGACCGCGTCCTGGAGGTGCGTGCGGCCGGCCTTCACCACGTCGGCGAAAGCCCGGGCGCGCTCCTCGAACGCCGCCGCCAGCTCCTCGAGCGCCGGCAGCAGCGCGCGCGTGATCTCGCCGTAGGCGGCCACGTGGATGGCGGTCGGGAAGACGTCGTTGGTGCTCTGGCTCATGTTCACGTGGTCGTTCGGGTGGACGACGGCCTTGTCGCCGCGCCGGCCGCCGAGCAGCTCGAGGGCGCGGTTCGCGATCACCTCGTTGGCGTTCATGTTGGTCGAGGTGCCGGAGCCGGTCTGGAAGACGTCGACCACGAACTCGCCGTCGAGCTTCCCCTCCGCCACCTCCGCCGCAGCGCGGCCGATGGCGTCGGCAAGCCGCTGGTCGAGGAGCCCGAGCGCGGCGTTGACGCGCGCGCACGCGCGCTTGATGGTGCCCAGGGCGGCGATGAAGCTCCGTGGGAAGCGCAGCCCGGAGATCGGGAAGTTCTCGACCGCCCGGGCCGTCTGCGCGCCGTAGTAGGTGTTCGCGGGCACCACCATCTCACCCATGCTGTCGCGCTCGATGCGGGTGTCGGCCATGGCGGAGCCCCTATCACCTGGACGGCGAAAGAAAAGGGGCCCCTCGCGGGCCCATCATCCCTTCACCACCACGAGCGGCTTCAGGCGGGCCACCCGCCGCGCCAGCCCGGCCCGGTCGACGACCTCCACCACGTCGGCCACGTCCTTGTACGCCCAGGGCATCTCCTCGGCGACGCCGGCGAGCGACTGGGCGCGGACGATCACGCCGCGCCGGGCGAGCTCGGCCACCAGGTCCAGGCCGCGCCCCGCCTTCTTCGCCTGGGCCCGGCTCATGACCCGGCCCGCGCCGTGGCAGGTCGTGCCGAAGGTCTCGGCCATCGCGCCCGCGGTGCCGAGGAGGAGGAAGGAGTAGCGGCCCATGTCGCCGGGGATGATGACCGGCTGCCCGAGCGGGCGGAGATGGGCGGCGAGGGCGGGATGGCCCGGGCCGAAGGCGCGCGTGGCGCCCTTGCGGTGCACGCACACGCGCCGCAGCCGGCCGTCGACCGTGTGCTCCTCGAGCTTGGCGATGTTGTGGCAGACGTCGTAAACGAGCCCGAAGCGCAGCGCGGCGGGCCCGAGGCCGAGGGCGGCCGTGAAGGCCCGCTCGGCGAGGCCGCTCATCACCTGCCGGTTCGTCCAGGCGAAGTTCGCGGCCGCCGCCATGGCGGCGAAGTACTGCTGCCCCTCGGGCGAGCCGAGCGGCACGCAGGCGAGCTGGCGGTCGGGCATGCCGATCCCGTAGTGCGCCATGGCGCGCCCCATGGTGCGGAGCGCGTCGTCGCACACCTGGTAGCCGAGGCCGCGCGACCCCGAATGGATCATGACCGTCACCTGTCCCGCCACGAGCCCGAGCGCCGCGGCGGCGCGCGCGTCGTACACCTCGTCCACCCGCTGGACCTCGAGGAAGTGGTTCCCGGAGCCGAGCGTCCCGACCTGGCTCCGCCCGCGCTCGAGCGCGGTCTCCGACACGGCGTCGGGGTCCGCCTCGCGTAGGCAGCCGCCCTCCTCCGTCGACTCGAGGTCGGAGGGCCGGCCGAGCTCGCGCGCCACCGCCCACGCCGCGCCGCGCGCGAGCATCTGCTTCTCCTCGGCCCGGGTGAGCTTCGGGATCGCGCCCTCGGAGCCGACGCCGGCCGGGATCGTCTGGTAGAGCGCGTCGGCGATGCGGTCGAGGTGCATCCGAATATCGTCGGCGGCGAGCGCGGTGCGCAGGAGACGCACGCCGCAGTTGATGTCGAAGCCGATGCCGCCGGGCGAGATCGCGCCCTCCTCCGCGTCCACCGCGGCCACGCCGCCGATCGGGAAGCCGTAGCCCCAGTGGATGTCCGGCATGGCGAGCGCGCAGCCGACGATCCCGGGCAGGTGGGCCACGTTCGCGAGCTGCGCGAGCGCCGGATCGTCCCGCAGCTCCGCCATGAGCTTCTCGCTCGCGTAGATCCGGCCGGGCACGCGCATGCCGCCCTGGCGCGGGATCTCCCAGACCCAGTCGCCGATCCGGTGCAGCTCCACGGTCAGACGTCGAGGATGATGCGCGCCCACCATCCGCCCGCCGTCTCGCGCAGCGCGAGCTGGTGGTAGGTGACGCCCTTCACCTCCGTATAGAAGTGGTGTCGCGCGCGGTCAACGCGCTCGCCCGCGCCCCAGGCGCGGAGCGTGCGCTCGCTCACCTCCTCGACGGCGAGCTCGCTCACCGCGAAGGGGCCGGCCTGCAGGCGGACGAGGAGGTGCTGGAGCCAGTCGTGGAGCAGGGCCTCGCGGTCCTCGGCCGCGAGCGCGAGCGCGATGCGCTCGCGCGGCTCGACCGCCGCGAGGTCGATCATGAGCCCGAGCATGCCGAGGCCCGCGCGCTCGAAGAGGAGGGGCAGGCTCGGCGCCTCCACCTCGAGCCCCAGGTCGGCCGTGTGCTCGATCTCGCGCACGAACGGACCCGGGTCGCGCGCCCGCGTGACCATCGGCTAGGCCGGGTCGGGCGCGCCGGCGGACGCGACCTCGACCAGCACGCCGTGCGCGTCGACGGGGCGCACCCACCAGTGCTCGGCGGCGCCGGGCGTCTGCACGCTCGCGTGCGCCAGCTGCTCGCGCGCCCTTGCCGGATCGTCCACGCGCAGCTCCATCGCGAACATCCCCTCGCCGCGCTGATGCAGGAAGCGACCGGGCGGCGACTGCTGGTCGCGCGGCTGGACCAGCTCGAGGAGGCAGTTCTCCGCACGCAGGAAGACGTGCCGCGCACCGAGGCTCGGCACGTCGCTCGGCTCGCCGAGGCGGGCGAAGCCGAGCCCGTGCTCGTAGACCGCGAGCGCGCGCTCCAGGTCGCGCACCACGAGGACGAGCGAGGCGAGGCGGGTCATGGAGCCTCCTTCCGTCAGTGCGCGGGCTCCGCCGCGCGGCGGCTCTCGTGCTCGATCTGGATGGTCACGTGCTCGATGTGGAAGTCGCGCGCGCAGATGGCGGCCATGGTGGCCAGGATGGCGTCGTCCGCGTCGTGGTCGACCGCCACCACGGCGTGCGCGGAGAGCGCGTAGCGGCCGGTGGTGAGGCTCCACACGTGGAGGTCGTGCACCTCGTCCGTCCCCGGCACGCGCTCGAGCGAGCGGCGCAGCGCCTCCACGTCGATGTGCGCCGGCACCGCCTCCATGAGCACGTCCACCGCCTCGCGCACGAGCGCCCACGAGCCGAAGAGGATGAGGGCGGCGATCAGCCCGCTCGCGAGCGCGTCGGCGGCGTTCCAGCCGGTCAGCACGATGACGAGCCCCGCCGCCGCCGCGCCGAACGAGCCGAGCAGGTCCGAGAGGACGTGGAGGTAGGCGCCGCGCAGGTTGAGGCTCCGCGCGCGGTGCGCGCGCAGACGCAGCGCCACCACCGCGTTCACGACCAGCCCGAGCAGCGCGAGGGCGAGCAGCCCGCGGCCCGCCACCGGCGGCGGATCGTGGAGCCGCCGCCAGGCCTCGGCGACGATGAAGACGACGATCACCCACAGCACGACGCCGTTCACCAGGGCGGCCAGGATCTCGGCCCGGTAGTAGCCGAAGGTCTTCGTCTCGCTCGCCGGGCGGCTGCAGATCCAGAGCGCGAAGAGCGTCAAGCCGAGCGCCGCCACGTCGGTGAACATGTGCGCCGCGTCGCTCATGAGCGCCAGGCTGTTGGTCAGATAGCCGCCCACCAGCTCGACGACGCAGAGGAGCGCGGTCACCGCCAGGCCGCTCCGCACGGCGCCGAACTCGCGGGCGTGGTCGCGCTCGTGCATGCGGGCGTCAGGCGCGCTCGTAGTCGACGAGCGAGAACACCTCGATGCCCTCGAGGCGTCGGCGGCCGCCCAGGAAGGCGAGCTCGATCACGAAGGCGCAGGCGATCACCTCGCCGCCGCAGCGCTTGACCAGCTCGACCGCCGCCGAGGCCGTGCCGCCGGTGGCGAGGAGGTCGTCGACGATCAGCACCCGGTGGCCGGCGCCGATCGCGTCGTGGTGGATCTCGAGCGTGTCGCTGCCGTACTCGAGCTCGTAGCGCGCGGCGTAGGTCTGGGAGGGGAGCTTGCCCGGCTTGCGCACGAGCGCGATGCCGGTGCCGAGCCCGTAGGCGACCGCCGCGCCGATCAGGAAGCCGCGCGACTCGATGCCGAGCACCACGTCGGCCCGCCCGCGGTAGCGCTCGACGAAGCGGTCGACCAGGGCGTGGAAGGCGTCGCGGTCGGCGAGCAGCGGCGTGATGTCGCGGAAGACGATGCCGGGCCTGGGGAAGTCCGGGATGTCGCGGATGTGGCGACGCAGCTCAATCATGCCCTCCCTCTACCACATCCGCGCGCCGCAGCGCCGCCCCGCCCGCGGGGAGCGCGGGCAGGTAGAAGAGCGGGTTGCGGGCGATGTTGTCTCGGCGCACCTCGAAGTGGAGGTTCGGCCCCGAGGTCTTGCCGCTCTGCCCGACCAGCGCGATGACCTGCCCCTGGCGGACCTCCGCGCCCGCGCGCGCCCGGTTCTCGCGATTGTGCGCGTAGACCGTCGCGTAGCCGTCGTCGTGCGCGACGATGATCAGGTTGCCGTAGCCGCGCAGGTGGTCGCTGTAGAGCACGCGTCCCGCGCACGCGGCGCGCACGGGTGTGCCCTCCGGGGAGCCGATGTCGATGCCGTCGTGATGGGTCTCGCCGCGCGGGCCGAAGGGCGAGGTCACCGTCCCCGCCTCGACCGGCCACACGAAGGGCGAGGCGCCCCGCGGCAGCTCGGGGGGCGAGGGCCGGTCGCCGCGTGCGCTCTCGGGCGTGATCACGCCGACCGGCAGCGCGCGCCGCGCGCGCGGGATGACGATCACCTGGCCCACCTCGATGCGGGTCGCGTCCTGGATGCCGTTGGCGCGCGCGAGCGCCTCGGGGGCCACGCCGTAGGCCTTGCCGATGCGGTAGAGGCTCTCGCCGTGCTCGACCCGGTGCCGCACGCCCGCCGGCCCGACGCAGGCGGCGAGGCCCGCCGCCACCACCGCCGTCACCGCCACCCCTCCCCGCCCGCACCGCACCGACCGCTACGGCTCCTCCCACCCGTAGCTGCCGAGCAGCTTCACGAAGCGGCACTCGCCCAGGTACTCCTCGATGAGCCGCTCGGGCCCGTGCCGCAGGCGCACGAGCGTCTGCAGCTCGTCCTCGCCCATGGGCAGGACGAGTCGCCCGTGCTCGCCGAGCTGCTCGACCAGCGGGCGCGGGATCTGCGGCGCGCCCGCCGTGACCACGATCGCGTCGTAGGGCGCACCCGGCAGCCAGCCGAGCGTGCCATCGGCCACCTCCACCGTCACCCGGTCGCCGTAGCCGAGCCGCTCGAGCACCTCGCGCGCACGCTCGGCGAGACGCGGGATGCGCTCGAGTGAGACGACGCGCGCGTCCATCTCGGCCAGCACCGCCGCCTGGTAGCCCGAGCCCGTGCCCACCTCGAGCACGCGCGCGCCGGGAACGAGCTCGAGCGCCTCGCTCATCAGCGCCACCATGTAGGGCTGCGAGATCGTCTGCCGCTCGCCGATCGGCAGCGGGGTGTCCTCGTAGGCGCGCTCGCTGAGCGCCGGCTCGACGAAGAGATGGCGCGGCACCTGCCGCATGGCGGCGAGCACGGCCGCGTCGCGGAAGCCCCGCGCCTCGAGCTGCTCGGCGATCATTCGGCTGCGGGCATGCTCGAAGTCTAGGGCCATGGGAACTGGAGCGCGCGGAGCGCGTCGAACGACTTGTAGTTGGTGAGATCGAGGTGGATGGGCGTGACCGAGATGAGGCCGTGGCTCACGGCGTGGAAGTCGGTGCCCTCGGCTTCCTCGAACGCGAGCTCGTCGCCGCCGATCCAGTAGTACTTCTTGCCGCGCGGGTCGACCTTCTCGATGATCGCGTCCCCGTAGCGCCGCCGCCCCATGCGCGTCAAGGCGAAGCCGCGGATGGGCT
>Ga0209057_1003971_pt1 | contig 10733 bp, 9 predicted proteins | sample GraSoiAngelo_146_FD_185903 | JGI IMG/M metagenome (GOLD analysis project Ga0209057, IMG submission 185903) | Grasslands soil microbial communities from the Angelo Coastal Reserve, California, USA - 14_1009_05_30cm (SPAdes) (version 2) | ecosystem: Environmental > Terrestrial > Soil > Grasslands ... | reverse complement strand
ATATTCGCGCTGCGGCTCTGATCGACCAGGCCGCCTATGCGCCAGAGCAAGAGCGATGGAAGGATTATTTCCAAGCCGTGGAGTTACTCAACCAGGCGATCGCCCGGGACCCAGCTTTTCTTCTCGCATATTGCAGGCTGGCTGAGGCACACGATGAGCTCTATTTCCAACGCCCCGTCGCCGCCTTTTCCGCCACTGCCGCCAGCCATCTGGCGTTGGCGAAGGCCGCAATCAATTCCGCTTTTCTACTGAAACCAGATTCGGCTGACGCACACCTTGCCCTCGCTATGCATCTTTACCATGGCTACTTCGATTACGACCACGCCCGTGACGAGCTCGCCATCGCCGGTCGCACCCTGCCCAACAACGCACGAATTTTTGAATGGACTGGGTACATCGACCGCCGGCAAAACCGTTGGCATGACGCCGTGCGCAACTTCGAGCGTGCAATCGAGCTGGATCCGCGAAACGTTAAGATTCTCACTGGTGCCGCGGTGACTTACGATGTCATGCGCGACTATGGGCAAGCCAGAGAGACTTCAGATCGCCTCATTACCCTCGAACCAAACAATATTCATGCACGGATACTTCGTGCTCGGATCGACTTCGATGAGCGAGCCGACACCCGACCGCTGCATGCTGTTAGCGAAAAGATTCTCAGGGATGACCCAGCATCGGCGGGAAATCTGGTGGGGTGGCGCTTTTATCTCGCTTTGTATGAGCGCGACTTCGCTTCGGCTGATCGTGCTCTGGCGCCACTTACTGAGAATAAGTATACGACTTTTCGAGTAAGAACTGATGCGATGTACTTTAGCCGAGCTTACGCGGAAGGTTTGCTTGCTCGCATCAAAGGAGACGCCGCCGAGGCGCGCGCCGCCTTTACCGCTGCGCGTGCACAGCAGGAGGAAGCGGTCCGCGCACGGCCTGATGACGGCCCGACCTTTTGCCTCTTGGGACTGAGTGATGCTGGACTCGGGCGAAAAGAAGAGGCGCTGCGCGAGGGTCGGCGGGCGCTCGAGCTTACCCCTGTTGCAAAAGACGCCAACGATGGCCCACAGGTCCTTTATTTCTTTGCCGTGATCTGTGCCTGGACTGGCGAGCGCGACCTGGCTATTGAGCAACTCGAAACCCTTGCGAAAATGCCCCTCGGCGTATCCTATGGCGACCTCCGTCTCGATCCCCATTGGGACCCGCTGCGGGGCGATCCGCGCTTCGACAAAATCGTCGCCTCCCTCGCACCGAAGGAGAATTGACTACGGATTGCACTGATAACACGGATGGGTAAGGCGCTAGCAAGTTTGCCCTAGCCTGCCCGCCGTGGCGGGAGCGAAGTTGAAATGAGGTGCGCCGAATCGCTTCTTTCTTCGAGTAGAAGATAACGAAGAAAATAAAGGGCTGTTCTGTCGATCGCGGCCAAGTGACGCCAAATCTTCACTGCCTTTGTTTCCTTCTGTCTAAGATCTGATCCGTGCCATCCCTGGTTCTCAAGGTTTCTGCATTTTCCGCGTAACGAACCGCAAAATCTTACGGAGTACCTCAATGAACGGCCAGAAATGACTTCTCAGGACGAAAGTCAAAGAAGGCCGAAACAACAAAAGGAAATTAGTTTATGAAAAATCCAAATATCGTTAAAGCTGCGGCGCTTACGCTCGGGACGCTAGTCGCGCTGCTTTCATTCTCAGGGCAAGCACTGGGTCAAGTGCCCGACGACCCTTTCGTCATTCTGCTGAAGGGGATCTATCAACCAGTGGTACATGGCCCCAACCTTGGCCTGTCCCAGGTGAACCTGAGTGATGGTTCCTACAGCACAACAAACATTTACCGCGTCAGCGGGCTTCCGGGTAACACGGGCAACCCGGTCGGCAACTTCTATGCGCGGTTCGATTTCAGTCTTCGCCCTTTGTGTGCCTACCAACTCCCGGGAGGCGCGATGACGATGGAGTTCACGGGCGGCGGTTTTGATGCCCCTATCCCCGATGGGGAAGGTGGAGTGTACCTGCCTGGAACCTTCGAACTAACGATCCTGGAGGGGACTGGGATTTATCAGTCTTTTGCAGGTGGTCATAACCACATGGTGGATCTACTGCATCTGTTAGCTGACGGCAGGGCGGATGAATACTGCTTCTGCAATATCAGCCGTCCATAGAAAGGATTTCTCAAGACGAGAAATCAAAGAAGGTCAAAACAACAAAAGGAAATTAGCTTATGAAAATTCAAGATATAGTTAAAGTTGCGGCGCTTACGCTCATGGCAGCAGCACTGATGCCCATCCGTGCTAATGCCAACCCAGGTGATATATACGTATCCTATAATGGCCACGCAGCTATTCATGGCACGATCTACGATTACGCTCCCAATGGGACAGGGACAGTTTTTGCCTCCGAACTAAATGGCCCCCGGGGGATCACATTTGACGGGGCGGGCAATCTTTTTGCGTCGATTGGTCATGCCGGCACAGTCGTCAAATTTGCTCCGGGTGGCACACAAAGCCCCGTTGCTAGCGGACTGGGTTTTCCTGAGGGGTTAGGCTTCGACAGCAACGGCAATCTCTATGTAGCGGCTAGTGGCGGCACGCTCTACAAAATCGCGCCGGACGGCACGGTGAGCACGGTCTTCTCCATCACCGGCGCCGGATTCTTCGGCCTCGCTGTCGATGGAGTAGATAATGTTTATGTGGCCGACGGTAATGCGGGGGTCGTCTACAAATTTACTCCCAGGGGAAGACTGAGCACCTTCGCCTCAGTCCCTGCCGCTATCGGGCTAGCTGTTGACAGCGTGGGAAATCTCTTTGTGTCTACTTCTTGCGAAGCTTTCCCCGCCGGGAACTGTACCGATCCGACGATTGGGGGCAGGATTGTAAAAATTACTCCCAGGGGGGTACAGACCACTTTTGCTTCCGGAGTAGGCGACGGTGACCTTCGCGGTTTAGCTTTCGACGCGTTTGGCAACCTCTTTGTCGCAGACCTCGGCTTAGCCGCCGGCCATGACCCAAGTCGGGCCATGGTTTTAAAAATTACTCCCACTGGGTTGGTCAGCGTTTTCGCCAGCGGGGTTAGTAATGCGGAATTCGTCACCGTCCAGCCATAGCCGGCACCAACTCCGACGATGCCTCCACATCCCACCATAGGGATCCCGTAAGGCCGCAGACGTGTCCGCCCTCTCCCAATGCGAATTCGCCACTTATTTTTGCATTCCGGCAACAGCGTGTATGGAGTGATCATGCCCAGCATGACCGTGCAACGATGGGCGGATGCGCAGGAAAAATTCAAAGGCGTAACCGAGATCGTCGCCGTAGTAGCGGTCGAGAGGGTCAGGCCGATTATTGATTGTGAATTGAGTGCCAAGTCCGATGTCGATGCCGTTTCCGTGTGATAAGTCGCGCACATAACCGAGTGTGTAGGCACCTACGGGAAAGACGCGCGTGTCAGCGGCGGAATCTAAGACCAGCTCTTCACCGGATTTTTCTACGTGCTCCCAGCGGAAGTAAACTGTGTTCCGTCCGCGCTGATAGTCGGATTCAACTAGGAACGATTGCGTTTTGCCTTCGCCGGTGTCGTTGTTCTGTCCCCAAACAAACGACGTTGACCAATTGCTGTCGCGGCCAAGCGGGAGATTGTAAATTACGGATGCCGTCGTTCGATGCCGTTTCAAGTCTGGCTCGAGCGCCTCGGGACTTTTGATGTAACCATACGAGACTTGCAGCGCCAGATTTCGCGTTGGGTTCCAGGAGAGTCGGCCGCTGTATGAATCGAAATCTGGCTGATCGAAATTGTAACGGTCTTCGTCCGGCTCGCGGCCTGTAAAGATGCTTCCTTCGATCTTGACGTTGCGCCAGGCTAGGCTGGCCGTAGCCACCCCGAAAGTGACGTGGGTCGAATCTTGCCAGTGATGACCGAGTGGCGCGTCGGGATCATCCATTGCTGATGGGCGATGCATGAATGTCGGCGGTCCGAGCGCCGGTTCACCCGGGTAACCAAAATATATATATGCGCTAAGATCATAATCGAACTTTTGCGAGAGGCTCATCGACAGTTCGTCGAAAAGATCGTGCGGATGCTGGCGATCGTGCAGGGGTTGGTCGTGCCACGATTCTCCGGTTTGAAAAAGAAGCGGATAACCGCGACCGCCTTCAGTCAGCGGATCGAGACTCATCATTAACCGGCCGCCGAGTTGCGCGCTCTCGCCGAACGGATGGGAGTACATACCCATGATCCAGTTCGGCGCATCGATCCGGTCATCGCCGCGTCGGCTGCTCACGTTGGTGTAGCGCGGAAAAATTGCGCCATGCAGCATCAGCATGTCATCGCCGAACATGAACATTTTGCCATACATCGGCGTGGAATCCGGGACCCACGACGTACCAGAGCTTTCGCGGCTCATCGGATCGGCGATGTCCACAGACGATTGCATCGACATCTGCATCTTGTGTTCGCCATGCGCCTCTTGCTCGTGCTCGCCGTGTTTCATGGCGTGCATCGAATGATTGTCGATTTTCATGGGTGATTTCCGTTTTTCTTCTTTCTGGGGCACGAGCTTCATCCCACATTTCGGACAAGTTCCCGGGTGATCCATCACAACCTCGGGATGCATCACGCAGGTGTATTTCTGCTTCGCTTCCTCGTGCTCGTGTCCTTGCGCAACCGCGCTGCTCGTGCCGAGCGCGAGTGCGCTGATAAGAATTAAAATGTGTTTTCCCATCTGATGTTGAAATTGGTTTGAAAGATTTGGAGGCGGCGCTCCGCCTGCCGAAAAAGGCTGTAGCAGCGGCTGCGTCAGCCGCGGGCTCTTGGAATGCAGGCGAGACGCCTGCCTCTACAGCTAAACGCGAAATGGCGGAGCGTGCGCGAGCATGCTCCCAACTAATTGAGCGAACGATGTCGTGCCAGGCGGTCCATTATCGAGCACCAACAGCGACGGTGCGTTTCGCGCTTTCGCGCTGAGCGCGAATTCCCCGAAATAGAAACTAACGTCGGAAAAATCGGCGTTCCGTAGCCAGCTTTTTTCAATGGTTGGAACAACCGCGCGCAAGATTTTGCAGCATTGGATTCCCGCTGATTGCTTTTGTGGCGTTGGCCCGGAATGAAATGGGCATCCGCTTCGGGCTGTATCCTTTTTTGTTACGATTGCAGAAAAGGCACAGTGATTCGAAATCGCGAGCCACGATAGGATCGTGACTAGAGCGATCCCGCAGCGCGCCGAAGCCCTTTTCGCGGTCACGATTACTTTATTCGCCGAATCGCGCCGAACGCTCAAACGTTTTCTTTTGGATCATCGATCAGCCTCGGTTTTTCACCTTTGCTGGAGTAGATATCGATCTTGTTGAAAGAGAATTGGAAATTACGGCTCGCCCGCGAAAATGACATTCCCGCACTGGAAAAGTTGATCACGCTTTCGGTTCGCGGATTGCAGGCGTCGCATTATTCCGTTGCGCAAATGGATGCCGCGCTCGGCTCCGTCTTCGGCGTGGATCGACGATTGATTCGCGATGGAACTTATTTCGTTGTCGAGCTTGATGGCGAACTCATCGGCTGCGGGGGCTGGAGCAAACGCAAAACACTTTTCGGCAGCGATCATCACACGACTCGCGACGATGCGGAACTCGATCCAATAACAGATGCCGCGCGCATTCGTGCATTCTTCGTTCATCCTGATCACGCACGCCGCGGTATTGGGCGGGCGATTCTTGAAGCATGTGAGAAGGCTATTTGCGACGCCGGATTCACCGCGATCGAACTTGCCGCGACCTTAACGGGCGTGCCGTTCTATGCTGCGTTCGGTTACATTCCAGGCGAAAAATCTGACGTTCCGCTCGCGAAGGGGTTAAGCTTGCAGATTGTGCGAATGACCAAGGACCTTTCCGAAGTGCAGAGAAGAGGACAGACGCGCTAATTCGAAAGCGGCGGTTCGGGTGCGCCCGCGCCGGAAGTGATTCCTTCCCGTGGCGTGATTTCACCTGGTTCGATCGGTTTCTCGCTTGGCTTGCCAAACTCCGGTTGCTCAACCCGCGTCGCCAGGAGCATTGCGGCAAACAGCAACGCGGCTGCAAGATAATATGGCGCGCCGGGCACATAGAACGAATGTTTCGGATTAATGAACCAACCGAATATTCCCGAGAACAGAAACGGCCCAATGACGAACGCGATTGAGCGCAGGCTTTGGATCGCTCCCTGCAATTCGCCCTGCTCTCGTTCGCTCACGCGGTGAGTCATCATTCCCTGCGCTGCTGGAAAGGAAATGTTCCACATCGAAATCACCGGGATCGAAGCAATGTACAGCCCGCCGGTTCTGGCCAAACCGGCAATAACCATTCCGACTGCGCCGAAAAATTGACCGATGTAAAGTGTGCGCCGTTCACCGAGCCACGCGACGATTCGTCCGGTGAGTCCGCCAGAAATCGCCGCCGTGAACACGCCTACAACTGCAAGAGAAATACCGATGGTGGTTTGGTTCCAAGCGTATCGATAAATCGCATAAAGCGCCCAGATGACGAAAACTTCGTGCGAGACGTAGGCGAGAAATTGGAGAGTAGCGAGCTTCCACAATTCGGAATGCGATCGGAGTAAGGTAAGCGAGCCAACCGGATTTGCGCGGCGCAACGTGAATTTTTTGCGGTATTCATGTCGCAGCGATTCCGGGACGAAAATGTAGCCGTAGAGCCAGTTCGCCAGGCTAAACCCGGCCGCAACCCAGAACGGCAAACGCGGACTGATGTCTGCCAGCGGTCCACCAATTCCCGGGCCCAGAATGAAACCGACACCAAACGCTACGCCGATCATGCCGAAAGCGCCGGCGCGTTTTTCTTTCGGAACAACGTCAGCAATATAAGCCATGGCAGTGGGAATGCTGGAGGCAGTAATTCCCGAAATGACCCGACCAACAAACAGCCAACCAATTGTGGGCGAGAGCGCCATCACGATGTAATCCAGGCCAAGTCCGAGATTCGACAACAAGATTACCGGGCGCCGCCCGAATCGGTCAGACAACACACCCAGGACCGGCGAGAAGAAAAATTGCATCAGCGCGAAGACTGTGCCGAAAACGCCAAGCCAGGTGGCTGCGCTAGTCGCGTTCCCACCGAGAAAGGTCAGGATGAGCTTCGGCAAAACTGGCGCGATCAATCCCAGGGCCAGCATGTCGAGCATGACCGTGATGAAGATAAAAACGACCGCGGCTTTGCGTGCTTTCATTCTGAAATAGTAAACAGTAGCGACTGACCGATGAGTGATGAATCTGGAGAGCAGCAACCTTTTCATTGGTAGCTTTTCCGATCAAGTTTTTGATCGGCAGAATTCCGTTGCCGCCGTTATGCTTAATGCATGAAATTGCTTCCCGGCTTGTTGATTGCCTCCTTCATGTCCGCTGCAACCATTTTTGCCCAAACGGCCGCCGAGGAAACAACTGCGGTTCTTCAAGCCGAACGCGACGGATGCACCGCTTATTTGAACGGCGAGGCCGAGAAAATCGCAAACTTCTTAACGGAGGATTATACGCTCACCAACTCGAAGGGCGAAATCAGCGGCCGTGCTGATGATATCGCCGATGCGACGTCGGGAAAAGTTCACTACACCGAATTTGAGAATTACGATATGAAGGTGCGTCTTTACGGCGATTCCACAGCTGTCGTCACAGGTCGCACGAAGCTAAAGGGCGTCTACAACGGCAAAACGATCAACAAGGTTGTCCAGTTCACCGATACGCTGGTCAAACAAAATGGCCACTGGCGTCTCGCCGCCGGTCATGTCTCGGCTGTGCCGCAGTAATCGGGGCCAAGCGAATCGGCGCGCGACCAGCCTTCTTTGACTTGGTGAAATCCTTGTAAGTCCCTGCGTGAATCCGCTCTCTTATCATTCGCCGAAGACCGCAGTCCGGCCGAGTCCAATCCATGGACGCGGTTTGTTTGCCACGACTGATATTGCAAAAGACGAAATCGTCGGGGTAAAAGGCGGTCACATCGTTACCCGGGAACAGTTAGAAGAAATCACGCCGCAGCTCGGTCCGGTGGAGATTCAGATCGACGATGATCTATTCATCGCGCCAGTGGCAAACGATGAGCGCGAAGGCTCAATGCTTTATAGCAACCATTCGTGTGACGCGAACCTCGGTATTCGCGGCGAGATCACATTCGTAGCGATGCGCGACATCCCAGCTGGTGAAGAACTTACTCACGATTGGGCGACCACCGACGACGACAATTATTCGGTGAAGTGCAAATGCGGCGCCGCCAACTGCCGCGGCACCCTCACCGGCAAAGATTGGCAGCGTCCGGAATTACAAAAACGCTATTCTGGCTATTTCTCAACTTATCTCGCCAAGAAAATCGCGCGAATGAGTAAGCGCGGGTGAGTTAGATAATGTGGCTCCAAGAAAGTTGAGAGTTGAACGTTGAGCGTTGAAAGTCGGAAATGAAGTCTCCGCTTAAGGTTGCTGTCACCGGCGCAGCCGGACAGATTGGTTACTCGCTCGTTTTTCGCATCGCCTCCGGGGAAATGTTCGGATGGGACCAACCGCTTACCCTGCATCTGATTGAAATTCCTAATGCGCTCGGCGCGCTTGATGGCGTGGTTATGGAATTGCACGATTGCGCTTTTCCGCTGCTGCAATCGATTGTGCCAACCGCTGATCTCGATGAAGGCTTCCGCGACATCAACTGGGCGTTGCTGGTTGGCAGCATTCCCCGCAAAGCCGGTATGGAACGGAAAGATCTGCTCGGGATCAACGGCAAAATTTTCATCGGGCAAGGGAAGGCCATCGAGAGAAATGCCGCAGCCGATGTGCGTGTACTGGTGATCGGAAATCCCTGCAACACTAATTGTCTGATTGCGATGAACAACGCGAAAGAGATTCCGCGCGATCGCTGGTTTGCGATGACGCGGCTGGATGAAAACCGGGCGCGCGCGCAGCTTGCGCATAAAGCGGGTGTCGAGATCACCCGCGTCACGAACATGACGATTTGGGGCAATCATTCCGCGACGCAGTACCCCGATTTCTACAATGCAAAGATCGACAATCGCCCCGCAGACCAAGTGATTGGTGACGAGCAATGGCTGAAAGAGGCGTTTATTTCAGCCGTGCAGCAACGCGGCGCGGCAGTGATCAAAGCGCGCGGGCTTTCTTCGGCCGGTTCGGCCGCGAACGCTATAATCGATACGGTAGGGTTTCTAATTAACGACACGCCGCGCGAGGATTGGCACAGCGTCGCGGTTTGTTCCGACGGGAGTTTCGACGTCAATGAAGGATTGATCTCATCATTTCCCGTACGTGTTCGTGGGGGAAAATGGGAAATTGTGCAGCAAATCCCAATCAACGAATTCAGCCGGGATAAGATCGACAAATCAGTCGCGGAGCTAAAAGAAGAAAAATCGCTCGTGACCGATTTATTGTAGCGGCGGTGGTCTATGACGGTCAGACAGTAATGCGGCGCTCATAGAGCGCCGCTACAGAAGTTTCTCGCTGGTCAACCGCTCGAATGCTTCGACATATTTGGCGGCCGTTCTCGCGATAACATCCCCTGGTAATTTCGGCGCCGGCGGCGTCTTGTCCCAATCGAGGGTTTCGAGATAATCGCGGACAAATTGTTTGTCGAAGCTCGGCGGACTTTGCCCAGTAACGTATTGATCGGCCGGCCAGAAACGAGACGAATCCGGCGTCAAGCATTCGTCAATTAAAACCAATTTGCCGTCTACAATTCCAAATTCGAATTTTGTGTCGGCAACAATAATTCCGCGCCGAGCGGCATGGTCGCTGCCCTCTGCATAAACTTGCAGGCTGAGGGCTCTCGCGCGATCGGCGAACCCGTCGCCTAGAATGTGGCGGCATTCCTCCCAATCAATGTTGAGATCGTGTCCCGAGTCGCTTTTTGTCGCCGGAGTGAAGATTGGCGCCGGCAATTGCGAAGCGAGCTTCAACCCTGGCGGCAATTTCGCGCCACACACACTTTGCGACTCCTGATATTCTTTCCAACCCGAGCCCGCCAGATAACCGCGCACGACGCACTCCACCGCTAATGGCTTCGCCTTTCGCACAATCATCGAGCGGCCGGCGAGCTGTGCCCGAAACGGCTGTAATTGCTTCGGGAAATCGTCGAAGTCCGCGGTGATAAAGTGATTGTCTATCTTGTGAAAGCGCCTGAACCAAAACGCGGAGAGTTGATTCAAGACCGCGCCCTTATGGGGAATCGGATCTGGCAAAATCACGTCAAACGCCGAGAGGCGATCGGTCGCGACAAAGAGCAGCGTTTCCCCGAGATCAAAAACTTCTCGTACCTTCCCGCTGCGCAGCTTTTTGATTCCAGGAAGATCGAGAAACGATTGTGGAGAACCCTTCATAACTGCGAGATCATTACTGCATGGCTGGAATCGTCGTCAAACCACGTGCGCGAATTTTGCACGGACATGACTGGGTTTTTTCCAGCGAAGTTCTGAAAGTTTTTGGAAATCCCGCCGATGGCGATGTGATCTCGCTCAAGGATGGTAAAGATCATTTGATCGGAAGCGCACTTTACAACTCAAAATCTCAGATTGTGGCGCGTCGTTTCTCACGGCGGAGACAGGATCTCGATCTGGACTTTTTTAAGCGGCGCATCGCGCAAGCGGCCGAATACCGCGCCCGCCGCGGGATCGATCCGCAACTTTGCCGGGTCGTCTGGAGCGAGAGCGACGGACTTCCAGGGGTAGTCATCGATCGCTACGGTGAGCATTTTGTGCTGCAAACGCTGACTCTCGCCATGGACATGC
>Ga0209057_1003964_pt1 | contig 10744 bp, 11 predicted proteins | sample GraSoiAngelo_146_FD_185903 | JGI IMG/M metagenome (GOLD analysis project Ga0209057, IMG submission 185903) | Grasslands soil microbial communities from the Angelo Coastal Reserve, California, USA - 14_1009_05_30cm (SPAdes) (version 2) | ecosystem: Environmental > Terrestrial > Soil > Grasslands ... | reverse complement strand
TGGTGGAGGGGGTGGACAACGCGGTGGCGGGGGAGTGGATCGCGGCCCGGACGGCGCAGGTGGCGCGGCGCGAAGCGCTCGCCGATGCGCCCAAGCTGCTCCGCCTCACCGACCGCCTGCAGCTCGCCGCCTGGGACGAGGTACTCCGCCGGGTCGCCTTCCCCACGCAGACCGGCCATGTCGCCGCGGCGCTGCGGGTGACGCGGGAGCACCTGTCGCGCGAGTTCGGCGCCGGTGGCGCTCCCAACCTCAAGCGGGTTATCGACCTTGCACGCACGGCGTGCGCCGCCGACCTGTTGGGGAATCCCGGGTACACGGTGCGGGCGGTGGTGCACATCCTCGGCTACGCCTCGACCAGCCATCTGGCGGGAGCAGCGCGGCGTGTGGCGGGAACGACGCCGCAGGAGCTACGGGCGGTGGGGCCGCGGGGGGTGCTGGCGCGATTTCTTAGAGGAAGGACGAGATCGAGGGTATGACAAACGCGGAACGCGAAACGCGGAAGGCGGAACAGGCAGGCCGACCCTCGTGCATCTGTTCCGCGTTCCGCGTTCCCACTTCCGCGTTTCTCAGGTTCCACATTCCGCATTCTTGTGATAACTTTCACAATCTCCTAACCGGCACCCCATGGCCACCGATTCCATCCTAAGACCCGGCGAGCTCAAAGAAATCCTCCTTAAAGAAATCCAGGCGGCCGATCTCGCCGAGATCGACGTGCGCGAGGTGGGCACGGCGCTCGAGGTGAAGGACGGCATCGCCCGCATCTATGGGCTCACCTCGGCCATGGCCGGCGAGATGCTCGAGTTCACCTCCTCGGAGACGGGCGAGAAGGTCACCGGGCAGGCGCTGAACCTGGAGGAAGACAACATCGGTGCCGTGATCTTCGGCGATTACCTCGTGCTGCGGGAGGGGGACGAGGTGCGCCGCACCGGGCGCGTGCTGGAGGTGCCCGTGGGGCCGGCGCTGGTGGGGCGAGTGGTGGACGCGCTGGGCCGGCCGGTGGACGGATTGGGCCCGCTCCACGGCACGAAGACCCGCAAGGTGGACATCGTCGCGCCCGGAATCATCAAGCGGCAGCCGGTGAAGGAGCCGCTCCAGACGGGCATCAAGGCGATCGACTCGATGATCCCGATCGGCCGCGGCCAGCGCGAGCTGATCATCGGGGATCGCGCCATCGGCAAGACGGCGATCGCGGTCGACACGATCATCAATCAGAAGGGCGAAGGGGTGATCTGCGTGTACGTGGCGATCGGGCAGAAGAACTCGACGGTCGCTTCGGTGGTGGAGCGATTGAAGGAGCACGGCGCGATGGATTACACGATCGTCGTCGTCGCGTCCGCCTCGGAGCCCGCCCCGATGCAGTACATCGCGCCGTTCTCGGGCTGTGCGATGGCCGAATATTTCATGTACGACGAGAAGAAGGCCACGCTGTGCGTGTATGACGACCTCTCGAAGCAGGCCGCCGCGTACCGCCAGCTGTCGCTCGTGCTGCGGCGTCCGCCCGGGCGTGAAGCGTACCCGGGCGACGTGTTCTATCTCCACAGTCGCCTGCTGGAGCGGGCGGCCAAGCTGTCGGACCCGATGGGGGCGGGGTCGCTCACCGCCCTCCCCATCATCGAAACGCAGGCGGGCGACATCTCCGCCTACATCCCCACGAACGTCATTTCGATCACCGACGGCCAGATCTTCCTCGAGACCGACATGTTCTACTCGAACGTGCGGCCGGCGATCAATCCGGGCATTTCGGTGTCGCGCGTCGGCGGCAACGCGCAGATCAAGGCCATGAAGCAGGTGGCGGGTCGCCTGCGGCTCGACCTCGCGCAGTACCGCGAGCTTGAGGCGTTCGCCCAGTTCGGCTCGGAGCTCGACCAGGCGACGCAAAAGCAGCTCGCCCGCGGAGCCCGCGTCGTCGAAGTGTTGAAGCAGCCGCAGTACCAGCCGATGCCCGTCGAGCAGCAGGTCATGGTCATCTTCGCCGTGACGAACGGCCATCTGGACGACGTCCCGGTCCCCGAGATCCGGGCGTGGGAGCAAGGGTTCCGCGACTTCATGGTGGCCCAGCATCCCGACGTCGGTGAGGAAATCCGGACCCGCCGGGTGCTGGGCGACGACCTCTCCGCCCGGCTGCGCGCCGCGGTGGCGGAGTACAAGCAGCTCGCCGCGCACTGATGGCCAAGCCCCGCGAGCTGCGTCGCCGCATCAAGTCGGTCCAGAGCACGCGCAAGATCACGAAGACGATGGAGCTCGTGGCCACGTCGAAGCTGAAGCGCGCCCAGGACCGGGTCGTCGCGGCGCGGCCGTACGCGGCCGCCCTGGCCGAGGTGATCGGCGACCTGTACGCACCGGAGCTAGCGGAGCGGTTCCCCTTGCTGCGCCAGCCCGGGGGGAAGAGCCGCCGGGTCGCGCTCGTGGTCATCACCGCCAACCGGGGGCTGTGCGGCGCGTTCAACGCCAATTTGATCCGCGAGGCGCGGCGGCGCATCGAGCAGCTCGAGAGCGAGGGCGCCGGGGTCGACCTGCACCTGATCGGGAAGAAGGGGATCACCTACTTCAAGTTCGCGAAGCGGCCGGCGGCGTCCCAGCGCACCGACATCGGCGACAAGCCTAGCCCCTCGCACGCGGCCGAGGTCGTGGGCCCGCTGATGACGCAGTTCGCATCGGGTGCGCTGGATGCCGTGGAAGTGGTGTTCGCGCAGTTCAAGAGTGCGGTGTCCACGCCGCCCACCACGCTTCGCGTGCTCCCGATAGCTCCTCCCAGGGCGACTGACCCCGGGCGCAAGCCCGGGGACCCCGGACTCGCGTCCAGGGTCAGTTCGGCGCGCCCGTCCGCTAATTACATTCTCAAGCCCTCGGCCGACGCGATCCTCGAGCAATTGCTGCCGCTCTACGTGCGCAACCAGCTGTACCGGGCGCTGGTGGAAACCGCGGCGGCGTTCCTCGGCGCGCAGCGGACGGCGATGAAAAACGCCACCGACAACGCGGGCGAAATCATCGAGCTGCTGCAGCGCACCTACAATCGGGCGCGGCAGGCGCAGATCACGCAGGAGCTGGCGGAGATCGTCGGTGGGGCGGAAGCGCTGAAAGGCTAGAGGGACTCGGGGTTCGGGGCTAGGGACTCGGGAATGCGAGGCCCGAACCCCGAGCCCCGAACCCCTCACAACGGAACTACTATGGCGACGAAAACGCAAGAAAAGCCGAAGCCGCCCGCGGGCGCACAGAATGTCGGAAAGGTCGTCCAGGTCATCGGCCCCGTGCTGGACGTCGAGTTCGAGCCTGAGCGGCTGCCCGAGATCTACAATGCCGTGGTGATCGACCACCGCGGCAACGGCGCGCCGCCCATCCGGTTGACGGCCGAAGTGCAGCAGCACATCGGACGCAACCAGGTGCGCGCCGTCGCCATGACCTCGACGGACGGCGTAGTGCGCGGCATGGAGGTGCTGGACACCGGGAAGCCGATCACCGTCCCGGTCGGCCAGGCGGCGCTCGGCCGCATCCTGAACGTGCTGGGCGAGCCCGTGGACGAAGGCGATCCGATCCCACCCGATGCGGAGCGCTGGCCCATTCACCGCGAGACGCCGAAGTTCGTCGACCTCGAGCCCAAGACGGAGGTATTCGAGACGGGGATCAAGGTGATCGACCTGATCGCCCCGTTCGTGAAGGGCGGCAAGATCGGGCTGTTCGGCGGGGCCGGGGTGGGGAAGACGGTCATCATTCAGGAGCTGATTCACAACGTGGCGATGGGCCACGGCGGTCGCTCGGTGTTCTGCGGCGTGGGCGAGCGCACCCGCGAAGGGAACGATCTCTACCTGGAGATGAAGGAGAGCGGGGTGCTCAAGTCGTGCTCGCTGATCTACGGCCAGATGAACGAGCCCCCGGGCGCGCGGCTGCGGGTGGGCCTGACCGGCCTCACGGTGGCCGAGTACTTCCGTGACGTGGAAGGCCAGGACGTCCTGGTGTTCATCGACAACATCTTCCGATTCACGCAGGCGGGCTCCGAGGTGTCGGCCCTGCTCGGGCGGATGCCCTCGGCGGTGGGCTATCAGCCGACCCTCGCCACGGAGATGGGCGAGCTGCAGGAGCGGATCACCTCTACCAAGAAGGGATCGATCACGTCGGTGCAGGCGATCTACGTCCCGGCCGACGACCTGACCGACCCGGCGCCCGCGACCGCGTTCTCGCACCTCGATGCGACCGTGGTGCTGTCCCGTCAGATCTTCGAGCTCGGCATCTATCCGGCCGTCGATCCGCTCGCGTCCTCGTCGCGCATCCTAGACGCGCAATACCTGGGGGAGCGCCACTACAAGGTCGCCGTCGAGGTGCAGCGGATCCTGCAGCGGTACAAGGATCTGCAGGACATCATCGCGATCCTGGGGATGGACGAGCTGTCCGAAGAAGACAAGCAGCTGGTGGCGCGCGCCCGCCGGGTGCAGCGCTTCCTGTCGCAGCCGTTTTTCGTGGCCACGCAGTTCACGGGCCTCGAAGGCAAGTACGTGAAGCTCGAGGACACCATCAGCTCGTTCGAGCGCGTGGTGGCGGGGGAGTTCGACCATCTCCCCGAGCAGGCGTTCTACATGGTGGCCGGAATCGATGAAGCCCTGGACCAGGCAAAACGTCTGGCCACGAGCTGAGTGATGCACGTCACCGTCGTTTCGCCCGAGCAAGCCGTATTCGATGGGGCCGCCGACGCGGTGGTTGCGCCGGCGTACGACGGCCAGGTGGGCATCCTGCCGCGTCACGCGCCGTTTCTGACGCTGCTCGGGACGGGTGTGCTGCAGGTGCGACAGGGGAGTGCGTCGAGCCGCTTCCGGGTGGCGGGAGGATTCCTCCAGGTGGTGAGGGGGGGCGACGCCGTCCGAATCGTGGCCGATCGGGTCGACGCGTCTTGACAGATGCGCGCATGGCTTTTAGCGATGTGCGTTCTTGAAACCGTCATGCGCCCGTCACTCTTCCCTGGGAGGCTTTGTATGCGGCAGCTGATCGGCAGTGTCCTGCTCCTCGCCGCCGTCGGGCTGGCCCCGGCAGAGCTCGCGGCTCAGCGGCGCCCGGCGGCCCGTTCCGCGGCCTCCCGCGCGGATCGCCCGTCGTTCGGGTTGCAGCTCAACTGGAGCAGCGATGTCGATTTCGGGATCGGCGGCCGGGGCGTGTTCCCGCTGCAGTCCCTGTTTCCCAAGACGCCGCTCGATGGCATCGTCTCGTTCGACTACTTCTTCCCCAGTGTGCCCTCCGGTGTGAGCGCACATTACTGGGAGATCAACGGCAACGTCGCGTACCGGTTCACCGTGCCCGCGCGGAGCAGCTTTCGTCCGTACGGGGGCGGCGGCCTGAACATCGCGCACGCGTCCGCCGGCCCGTCCGGTGGCACCAGCGTCTCCGAGACCAAGGCAGGCCTGAACTTGCTCGGTGGTACCACGTTCAAGTTGAAGGGCAGCAAGCTCACCCCGTTCGCCGAGGCTCGCGGGGAAGTGGGTGGTGGTAAGACGTTCATCATCACGGGCGGCGTTCGCTTTTGATTCGGCAGTCCGTCGCGGCCCGTCCACGCTGTGGGCGGGCCGCGTCGCTTTTTGGGAACGGGAACGATGACCGCCCGGGTGGGTACCTGTCTCACGACGACCCCGAAACCGAGGCAAGGAGACGAGCATGCGACGTGAGGCGGCGGTGCTGGTCGCGGCATTGGCGGGAGCGGTTCTGCCCCCGGGGGCCGGGGCGCAGGCCACTGGCATGCCTTCATTCAACGCGCCCTACCGGGCGTTTCAGCGCTCGGAGCTCGGTGGTGTCTTCAGTTTTCCGGAGGGGGGCGGCACCGCGTTCGAAGGCGTGTACCGCTACGCGAGCGGCAAGTTCGATATCGGGTTGCGCGGCGGGTTTTTCGACCCGGGCAGCGGGTTCAAGACCGTCGTGCTCGCCGGCGTCGAGGCGCGCCAGCGCGTGATCACGCATACGGTGGACTTCCCGCTGGACGGGGCACTCATGGTCGGCGCGGGCGCCAACCTCGTGAGCGGTGGCTCGGCGCTCATCATCCCGGCCGGACTCTCGCTCGGCCGGCGCATCGATCCGCAGGGATCCACCGTGAGCATCGTGCCGTACGTGCAGCCGACGTTCGCGTTCATCGTCGGCGACTTCCCGTCCGATCTCGTCTTCGGCTTCGGCGTCGGCGCGGACTTCCGGCTGTCCCGCGTGCTCGACGCGCGCGTCTCGGGCGGGCTGGGCGACCGGCCCCTCACCGGCGTGTCGATCGGCGCCGTGTGGGTGCACTGAAAAAGCAGGTTGTGAAGGTTGTGGAGGTTGGGGGAGGTTGGAGGAGGTTGTCTCCGAGCCGCCACAACCTCCCCCGACCTCCTCTAACCTCCCAAACCTCCACCAACCTCCCGAAAGGGCACGTATGCGTGCAGCGTTGACGGTAGCATTATCGGCGTTCCTCGCGACGCCGGCGGCGGCGCAGTGGCTGGGCGAGCCGGTGTGGAACAGTCCCAAGGGCGGGACCGGGCTGACCATCAGCGCTGACTATGGGAAGCCCAACGACGCGTACGGCGCGGGCAACGCGTGGGGAGGCCACGCCTCGCTCGGCGTCGGCACCTTGACTCTGACGGCTGGTGTCTCCTCGCTCAAGACAGACATAGATCCCGTTAAGGTCACTTCGTGGGGCGGCAATGCGGCGTTCCGGCTGATTGGCGGTAGCTTGCTGCCGTTCTCCCTCAACCTGCAGGCCGGCGCGGTCCGGACGAGTGCCGTGGAGGGCCAGAAGCAGACCCACGTCATCGGCGCCGTCGGGGTATCCGTGCCGCTGCCCACGCCCGGCATCAGCATCGAGCCGTATTTCTCTCCCGGCATCCGCTACCGGAACTTGGGCCCCAGCAACGGCTCCAGCACGGAGTTCGGTTACGTGTTCGGCGCCAACTTGAGCTTCGGCCTGCTCGGCGCGCACGTCGCGTACGACAACGAGAGGCAAAAGGGCGGCGGCAACGTGGGTGTGTTCGGTGTCGGTCTGCACCTGGACCTCCACCTGCCGCTGGGCATGTGAGGGGGAACTAAAGGAGGTTCCTCCCCAACCTGCCCCGTGTCGATCGGCCTCGTGCGGGTGCATTAGAGCGACACAGGATTGACTAGCCGAGCGGCGGTTCCTACCGTTGCTCCATCTCCGCCGGGACCGTGCGCCCTGGTCCCACACGGTTTCCCCCTGGCGTTGAGAGGGCACTATGAAGCGCGCAGCGCTGACACTCGGATTGACATTGCTGGCGACGCCCGCCGCGGCACAATGGCTTGGCGAGCCGATGTGGAACGACCCCACGGCCGGAACTGGTTTCACGATCTACGGGGATTACAGCCGGCCCAACAGTAATGCGGGCGGAGGCACCGCGTTCGGCGGCCGCGTCGCGCTGGGTGCCGGCATCTTCACGCTGACGGGTGGAGTGGCCTCCTGGGACCCCGACCTCGTCAGCCAGCGATTGCTCTCCGTGGGCGGGACGGTCGGGTTCCGGCTGATCGGCGGCAGCCTCATCCCCGTCGCCGTCAACTTGCAACTCGGCGGCGGTCACAGCTTCGAGGTCACGTCTTCTACGACCACGTCACCGTTGCAGACCATGCTCCACGCCGCCGTAGGGCTGAGCGTCCCGCTCCCCACGCCCGTCGTGAGCATCGAGCCGTTCGTCTCGCCCGGGATCCGGTACCACCATTATTCCAACGTAGCGCCAGGCGCTCCGGACCACGAGGTCCACTTCGGGTGGGTGATCGGGGGCAATGTCGGCGTTGGCCCGATCGGGATCCACGTCGCCTACGACTCGGAAAAGTTCGACGACGGGACGACACACGGCGTGTTCGGCATCGGCGCCAACCTCGGGCTCCGGCCGTAAGCCGGGTTCACAACCCGGACTGAAGCCGCTACCTTTGGGGCGCGCAATTCCCGGGCGCGCCCGGTCTGTTTTCCAGGAGCTCTGTGATTCGTTCGTTCGTTAAGCGGGGGTCGGTCCTCGTGCTGGCCCTCGCGTTGGGCGCCTGCGCGCTCACGCTGGACTCGACCCATCTCGGGGTTCCGGTCTCGCTCGCCGGTGCCGCGCAACGGCCCGATTCGGGCACGCCGTTTCGCGTAACGAAGCACGCGATCTACCTGCTCTTGGGTCTCCTGCCGGTGGCGCAACCAAATCTCGAGGACCTACTGGCGGGACAGGTGGGCAGCGGCACGCGCATCACGAATTTGCGCGTCAAAGTGCGGAGCCGCTGGAGCGATCTGCTCATCACCGGACTGACGCTGGGGTTCGTCGTGCCGCGGTCGGTGACGTTCGAGGGCGTGGTGGTGGGACAATAGGCTGGGGGAGGTTCGGGGAGGTTAGGGAAGGTTATTCCGCATACGTCCCAACCTCCCCTAACCTCCCCAACCTCCCCAACCTCCCCAACCTCCCCTAACCTCTTCTCAACCTCCCCCAACCAGTTTTTTCACCAGCGCCGTGGTGCGCTCTGCCGCACCGCGCCCCTCCCGCACCAGCCGCTTTCCCGCCTCGCCCGCCTTGGCGCGGGCCCCGGGATCGTGATGCCACACGAGCCACTGCGAGTGCAGCTGGTGCCGACCGTCGGCGCTCAACGCCACCGCGCCGCCCCGCTCGATCAAGAGCGTCGCGTCGCGGCTCATGTGCCAGTGCGGGCCCACCGCTACCGGCACGCCGAACACCGCCGGCTCGAGCACCGAATGGAGCCCCGCGCGGTGGTATCCGCCGCCTACGAATGCGACGTCCGCGAGCGCGTACAGGTCGGCGAGGATCCCTACGCGATCCACGACGATCACGGGCGCCGAGGACGTGTGCTCCACCTGCGACAGCCGGACGGGGCGGGGCAGGCCGACCCGCGCCGCGGCCTGCGCGATGCCGGCCAGGTGGTCGGGGTTGGGCTCGTGGGGTGCGAGGACGAGCCGAGCGGTCGGCACCTGCGCCAGCAAGTCCACGAAGGCCGGGAGGATCACCGCTTCGTCGGCGGGCCAGGTGGACCCGGCGACGATGGTGAACGTATTGGCCGGCGCGATGGCGAGGCGCGCGAACGGGTCGCGCGTGCGGTCGAAGCGCTCCGCTCGCTCGGCGACGCTGTCGTACCGCGTATCCCCCGTCACTTCGATGGCCGCAGGGCGAGCCCCCAGCTGCTCGAGGCGGCGGCCGTCCTCCTCGCTGATCGTGCCGATGCGTTCGAGGGCGCGGTACGCGGGCTCCGCCCAGCCGCGGGCCGGCCAACGGAGCCGCGAGCTGTGCGGCGCCACCGTGGCCGAGATGAGGCCCAGCTTCACGCCGCGCTGCGCCGCCGCCAGGGTCAGCTCGGGCCACACGTCGAGCTTCGAGAAGACGAGCGCGGCGGGCCGGAGCGCCTCGAGCGCGCCCCCCACTTCAGCCGGGCGGTCGAGCGGCAGGTAATCCGCCACATCGACCGGCAGGCTGCGCGCCAGCCGCTCGGCAGAAGGGGAGAAAAACGTATACGCGAGCTGCCAGTGGGGGGCCTCGGCGCGCACCGCCTCGAGCACCGGCTTTGCCTGGAGGCCCTCGCCCACCGACGATGCGTGCACCCACAAGAGCGGGCGCTTGGCGTCGCGGTGCGCCTCTGCCCAGGCGGACAGCCGGTCCGTCACTCCCCGACGCGCATCGAGGCCGCGGGCCAGCTTCTTGTCGAAGCGCGCGGCGAGGGGCAGGGCCCGCTGCGCGAGCCGCATGCTGAGCCGGTATATGAAGGAAGGACGTGCCCTCCCCATCAGCGTGCCCCGGGCGCCGTCTTGCTCCGGTAGATGGAATCCAGCACGGCCCGGAAGACCGTGACCGGCGCCGCTCCCTCGAGCAGGGCGCCCTCGATATAGAAGGTAGGGGTACTCGTCGCGCCCGAGCGCCGCGCCCGCTCGGCGTCGGCCCGGACCTCCGCGGCGGTGGCCCCGGATGTGAAGCAACCGGCCAGCCGGGTGCGGTCGAGACCTGCCGAGTCCCCCAGCGCCAGGAGATACTCCCGGGGTGAAGCGAGCGCGGCCCACTGGTCCTGGTGGCGGAACAGCAAGTCGTGCATCGGCCAAAACCGCTGCTGCCGGGCGGCGCACAAGGCGACCTCCGCGGCGGATGCGGCGTTCCGGTGCACACTCGAGAGGGGCAGGTTGATGTACACGAAGCGGACCTTGCCCGGCTCGATGTACTCGTGCTCGAGCGCCGGCATCGTGCCCAGAGCGAACTCGCGACAGTAGGGACACTGGAAGTCCGACATCTCGTACACGGTCACGGGCGCGGCAGCGCGGCCCTTGGTCCGGGCAGAGAGCGGGTCGGGTTGCGTGCCGCCGCCGCCGAGGACCAGCAGCGCGGCGGCGCCCGCGAAGGCGTTTCGGATCATGGCGCCAAAAGTAACGAAATCCGAGACGGGCGGGGCTAGCGGATCTCCGGACCGCCCCGGCGATTGTCGACGACGAACCTATCGCGGGCCGGCATGACCACCCGGGGCAAGGTGCGCGCGTTCATCACCGCGCTGTCCGCCACGATCTCGTTCCGCCACAACAGGAACGCCACCAGGCTGTACACTTCGTCGGGCTTCAGCGAGCCGGGCGCGTTGAGCGGCATCGCGCGATTGACATAGTCGTACAGCGTCGTCGCGTAAGGCCAATAGTTGCCGATCGTCCGCACCAATCGCGGGTCGCTGCCGAACGGAAAGCCCTGCCGGGGCTCGCGACCCACCAGGCGGTCGGACGGCCCCTCGGTGCCCGTCGGGCCGTGACAGGCCGCGCACTTGTGCGCGTAAATCGCGGCAC
>Ga0209057_1003962_pt1 | contig 10746 bp, 13 predicted proteins | sample GraSoiAngelo_146_FD_185903 | JGI IMG/M metagenome (GOLD analysis project Ga0209057, IMG submission 185903) | Grasslands soil microbial communities from the Angelo Coastal Reserve, California, USA - 14_1009_05_30cm (SPAdes) (version 2) | ecosystem: Environmental > Terrestrial > Soil > Grasslands ... | reverse complement strand
CGAACAGCCTCGGAACTCCTGGTGACCAGCTAGGGCAGCCGACTCAGGCCCGGCCTCGATGCAGGAGTTGGGTGTGGCCCTGGAATGGGCCCGGCGCAAACCTTACTGGAGGCCGGATCGGCGCCCGGCGAGCGCTTGGCCTGGTCGCGTGCCCAGGGCCACCCTAGTCAATTTTTCCTTGGGCAAAAGGCCGGTGTCAAGAGCATCGCCTCGGATCAGCAGACTGTAAGAGTGGAGATCCTGAAGATCTGACCGTCACAATCGAACTGGCCAAAGGGCGCCGTCTCGCGAGCCTCGGCTCGGGGGCTCACAAGCCAGCCGCCGGATCTGGGTCATCAGCTCAGCACCCGCATCGGTCACCAACCAGGTGGCGAGCCGGCCGCGGGGATCGCTTCCTGGGCCACCGTCCCTCGTCACCACGCCCGATCTCCAACGGATCAGCACACCCGCCGGGGCGAATCGTGATGAGTCGGCCGCACCAACACCCCAGGGTCGTCAACATCGGTGCCGCGCCCATCTGCACACTCAATCCTGGGTGAACGTCGGGTGGCCCGAGCTCGGATTCTTCAGGACCGGCCGCCGGTCGGGGTGCGTTTTTTCGAGCACACCGCCGACCTGGGGATCGAGGTCTGGGCGCCTTCGCTCGAAAGTTGCTTTGCGCGCGCCGCGGCGGGCATGTTTGCCTCCTTTATTGCTTCAGGCCCGCTCAGGGGCGCGGAGCAGTCGGTCCGCGTCGAGGTGAGTGCCGATGGAGTCGAAGAGCTGATGGTGTCCTGGCTCGAGGAGCTCCTATTCGAATCCGAGGTCAAAGGGATCGCGCTGCATTCATTCGAGGTTCAAAGCGTCGCCGCATCGCACGCCGTGGGTCGGGCCCTGGGCCCGGCATTCGGCCCCGCCTCGACCCAGGTCGGTCCCGTGATCAAGGCGGTGACCAGACATGGGCTCGAGGTCCGCCGCGCCGGCCGACACTGGCGCGCTCGAATCATCTTCGACGTCTGAAAGGGTCAACCTTTGAGGACGCCCACCGGACGCAGCCGCGCCACAGGCCGCGACAGGCCGGCGCCCTCGCACGCGCGCACCACTTCGTCGACGTCTTTGTAAGCTTCGGGACTTTCCTCGGGCAGCGAAGCGACCGACCGTGTCTCCACCAGTATTCCCTGCCTTTGAAGCGAGCGCCGCAGCTCCACCCCGTCGCCCGTACGCATTGCGGCGTGGCGGCTCATCGCGCGTCCGGCGCCGTGGCACGTCGAGAAGAACGCATCGTTGCTGCTCTCACCCACCAACACGTAAGACGCGGTGCCCATCGAACCAGGCACCAGCACCGGCTGCCCGACCTCGCTGTAGACGCCGGGCAGGTCGGGATGCCCCGCGGGCAGGGCTCGCGTGGCGCCTTTGCGGTGGACGCATAGCTCGACACGCGAACCGCCGACTTGATGCGACTCCAGCTTGGCGAGATTGTGTGAGACGTCATAGACGACGGAAATCTGACCGCGGCCTAGCGCGGCTTCGAAAACCCGGCGGACCGCCCACGTCAGCAGCTGGCGGTTGGCTCGCCCGAAGTTGGCTGCGGCGGCCATTGCCGACAGATAGCGCTCACCGTGCGTCGAGCGGACCGGGGCAGCCGCCAATTGCGGATCGGACAGTTCGATGTGGTACGACTCCAGCGCCTTCAACATCTCCCGTACGTGGTCGCTGCAGATCTGATGGCCTAGCCCGCGCGAGCCGGTGTGGATCATCGCCGTCACCTGACCTTCACGCAGCCCAAATCGCTGCGCGACCTGCGGATCAAGGATCCGGTCAACGATCTGCAACTCGATAAAGTGATTGCCAGAGCCGAGGCTTCCCAGTTCCCCGATGCCGCGAGCCTTCGCACGCTCACTGACCGCGTTGCCGACGCCGGCTGGCAGCCAACCACCGTCCTCGCAACGCTCGAGGTCTTCTGTGAAGCCATAGCCGGCCTCGACGGCGGCGCGCGCTCCGTGCTCGAGCACTCGCCGGAGATCCCTGTCGTTGGCGCGCCAGATACCGCCACGGCCACCGCCCGCGGGTACGTCTCTCTTCAGCGTGGTCATCAAACGGGTCAGGCGCGGCTGGATATCGCCTTCGTCGAAGGTCGTGGACAGCAGGCGTATGCCGCACGAGATGTCGAAACCGACGCCACCCGGAGAGACGACTCCTCCACGCTCTACGTTTGTTGCGGCCACGCCGCCGATCGGGAAGCCATAACCCCAATGCACGTCCGGCATCGCGAAGCTGGCCTTTACGATGCCTGGAAGGCTGGCGACGTTCTCCACCTGCGACAGCGAACGATCTCCGAGGGCAGACGGGAGCAGGGATTCGGACGCGAACACAACGCCCTGTACCCGCATGTTCCCGTGGCGCGGCAGAATCCAGCGATGCGCCGACTGACGGACCAGGTTCACGGGAGTAAAGGAGCGCTGCCGAGCAGGGGCACCCATAACCATTAGATCTGGCGAAGCCGCCTACTCGGGCAGGCGAGCGGCGACCTCGAAGTCCTTCTCGGTAAGGCCGCCGGCATCGTGGCTCGTCAGCTCGACGACGACCTTGCCCCAACCCACCTGCAGGTCGGGGTGATGGCCTTCCGCTTCGGCTAGCGGAGCGATTTCGTCGACGAAGCGGACGGCCGACATGAAGTCCTTGAACTTGAAGGCCTTAACCAGCCTGCTGTCCCTCACCTCCCAACCCTCCAGCGACCGCAGCCGGTCGGAGATCTCGGAGTCGGTCAGCCGATTCATCAGGCGACCTCTGCACGATCTTTGATTGCTTTTGTTCCAGAGCCCTCACGCGCGCAGTGCGCGCAGCAGAAGAAGTGACCTTCGACCTCGACGCCGTGACCGATCACCTTGCACCCGCAGTGCTCACAGTCCGGCGCCATGGCATGGACGGCGCACTCAAAGCAATCGAAGACGTGCTTGCGGCCAGCCGCCGCCACGGTGATCGGCTTGTCGTATTCGTTACCGCAAACTTCACATCGGGCCATTGTTAGCGGCTCCGCGCCTTTGGCTTGGCGATCGAGATCTCGATGCCGTATTTCTTGGCTGCCGATTTGATGCGCCGCCAAGCGGCGTTTCGCTCGGACTGGCTGACACCCTCGACCTGATTGAATCGCGCGACGGCATTGCGAACGTGTCGCGCGTCAGTCAAAGGCTCCTTGCGTTCCTTGGGGAACGCAAATTTCGTCGACGGGATCTCGCGCTCAGCGTGCGAGCTGAGCGGATGCTTTCCGCGCTTCGCTTCCAGGCCGCGGCGACGACGCGATGCTGACACCGCTACCGCTCGCTTGATGTTGCGTCGGGCAGCCGACTTCTGCCGCGTGGTTGCCATGACATTACCTCCCTGAACAGGGTTCCTGAGTCAGATAACGCCTGAGGCGCACACGAGACTGAGGTGAATTACGAGGCTACGCCGGCAGTGATGCTCCTTGCCTCTGGTTCCCAATCCCAATCGACTGCCCGACACGCGTCCTTCACCAGACGAATCGCCTTTGTCCGAGCGGTGTCCTCATCGTTGGCCTCAACACTCACGGCGACGACTCGAAGAGCCAGATCGTCGCCAAATCCGATGTAGGCAGGCCGGCTGTCATCGGGAAGTCGACGGACGATGTCTTGTGCCTTCGCCTCATCAGGAGCGCCCGTAGTCACGTTCACGCGCCACTTTTGAGCCATGCATCTAGCTTAGTTCGACATCAACGCGACGTGGGATCCTTGAACCGGCCCGGATTTGATCAAGCCTGGGTTGGATTTTCGAACCTCGGCGGCGCACGGTCCCGGTATCAGCGGATTACGGCTGAATGTTTTGGTTCAAATGGAAGAGGTTGTCCGGGTCGTACTTTCGCTTGACCTCGACCAGCCTCTTGTAGTTCTTGCCGAAGTTCGCCGGTGCACGACCTTGGTCGTCGTCCGCCGCGAAGTTGATGTAGCCGCCCTCCTCTGAGAGCGGCGCCGTCGCGTCGTAATAATCTCGCACCCACTTGATATTGGCCTTGTTGTGAGTCGGGTCAGGCCACATCCCGGCGATCACGGTAGCGAAATTCGCATCGCGGTGGCCAAACGCCGTGGCGTCCGCTGCGACTCGGTGGCAGGCACCGTTGATCGGGTAGATGTGCACCGTCGAGTTCACGGCGGGAATCTTCGGCCCGTGCTCGACGTGAGCCTCAATCGCCTTGTCGCTCAGCTCCTTGACGAAGTTTGCCTTCCAGTAATGCTGAAGGCCCGGCGGGACCAACCCGTCGAACGCGCTGTTCAGCGCCGGGTATGGCATCGGGCCGACAAATTCAGCGACAACGTTTGCGACATCGTGGAACGGCTTGAACTCCCTCTCGCCCTTGTCGAGAGCTCCTGCCCAGCAGCCGACCAGTGCCATGTGCGTAACACCGTGCCGCTGCTCAGGAATGAACGGCAGCGGGGGCGCGATCTGCCAGGCGGGGAATACGCCCATCTCTTCAGGAGCGTCCTTGATGTAATCGCGATAGAACTTGAGGACGGTCTCGGCGTCCTTCATGTCGAAAAACATCGGTCCGCCGTAGATGTCCTTGATCGGACTCAGCTTGAACTTGAGCGAGGTCAGCACCCCAAAGTTGCCGCCTCCGCCACGAATGGCCCAAAACAGGTCCTCGTGCTCGTTCTCGCTCGCGAAAAGGAATCTTCCGTCCGCAGTTACGACGTCTGCGGCGACCAGGTTGTCCAGCGACAGGCCGCAACCCCGCGCCAGGTAGCCGATGCCCCCACCCAACGTGAGTCCCGCGACACCAGTCGTCGAGATGATGCCGCCGGTTGTGGCCAGTCCGAACGCATAGGTGGCGGAGTTGAAGTCGCCCCAGGTGGCTCCGCCCTCCGCCCGCGCGGTCTTGGCGGCGGGGTCGACTCGAACGCCTCGCATTCGGGAAAGGTCGATGACGACGCCTCCGTCATTAGTACCGAACCCAGGCACGCTGTGACTGCCGCCGCGAATCGAGAGATCGAGGCGGCCCTCCCTCGCGAAGTTCACCGCGGCGACCACGTCACCCGCGTTGGCAGGACGCACCACGACCGAAGGGTGCTTATCGATCATCGCGTTATAGACCCGGCGCGCTAAGTCGTATGCATCGTCGCCCTCGCCGATGACCTCGCCGCGCACCTGCTCACGCAGCTTGTCGACCGTCAGTGTGGCCATCCGTCCCCTCCCTGCGACCGACCCTCCGGCCGCGAGCCTACCCAGCTGAGGTGGAAGAGTGTATGCCGAATCTGCGGAGTTGGCACCTCAGGTCCGGGCAACCAGGTTGCGCCGGGAGATGGAATCGCGGATTGATGCAAGTCGTCAACTTCCTGGTCTTGGGCACGCTGCCGCTGGCCTTCGCGGCTGGTCGGAGACAGTCGCTGCGGGGAACCAGAGGCGGAAATGGCGCGCCGGTTCTGTTCGCAGCTGTGGGAATTGCATCCTCATGGCCGGCATCTTCACACCGACCCGGCGCTCAGCTACCCGCCCGGGAGCCCACGGTCCAGACGACCCGCGGGCTCGTCCACGGCCTGGCCGGCCTCGCGACGTCACCGGCCTGCCGGCGGCCTGCTTCGTCACGGCCTGGCATTTCGGCGCGCAGCAGCGCTCCCGTGCCTGGGTCATCTACTCGATTGCCGTCGCCGTGATGATCGTCGTGTTCTTCATCCTGGGCATCGTGGCGTCCGATATGGGATGAGAGCGGAACGTGGCCGAAGGCGCCGACCGGAATCTTCCAGCGCTCGCGCTCATCGCCGGCTTCACGTGGATCTCGATGGTGGCGCTGCACCTCATCCGCAAGGAGGACGCGAAAATTCAGCCTGGCGGCTGACGACGCCGCGCATCCCGAAACCTAGGGTGGTGCCCATGGAAAACACCACCATCGTCGAGACCCACGGTCTCACCAAGCGATTTGGCAGCGGAGTCCTCGCCGTCGACTCCGTTGACATGAGCGTGCGGCGCGGCGAGGTCTACGGCTTTCTCGGGCCCAACGGGGCGGGGAAGACCACGACCCTGCGCATGCTCGTCGGCCTCATCCGGCCGACCTCGGGAACGGCAACCGTCGCCGGTCACGCTCCCGGCGATCCCAAGGGACTGGCCAGGATCGGCTCGCTCATCGAGTCGCCCGGCTTCTACCCCTACCTCTCCGGCCGCGAGAACCTGAGGGTGGTCGCCGATATGGCGAGCGTGAAGCAGAAGCGCGTCGACGAGGTGCTGGACATCGTCGAGCTCAGCACCCGGGCCGGCCGCAAGTTCGGCACCTACTCGACCGGCATGAAGCAGCGCCTCGGCGTCGCCGCGGCGCTGCTCAAGGACCCGGATCTCCTCATCCTCGACGAGCCCACCAACGGCCTCGACCCCCAAGGGATGGCCGAGATGCGCAAGCTCATCAAGGACATCGGCCAGGGCGAGCGCACGGTGCTCCTCTCGAGCCACCTCCTCGGCGAGGTCGAGCAGATCTGCGACCGGGTCGGCGTCATCAGCAACGGCAAGCTCATCACGCAATCGACCGTGCAGGAGCTGCTCGGCGAAGAAGGCGTGCTGGTGCGCGCCCAGCCCATCGAGCAGGCGCAGGACATCTTGACGCGAATTTATGGAGCCGATGCGATCAGCCGTCAGGACGGCGCAATCCGACTCAAGACCAAACCCGAAAACAGTGTCGAGATCAACCGCAGCCTGACCACCGCAGGCATCGGCGTGAGCGAGCTCCGCCCATTCGAGAGATCGCTGGAGGAAGTCTTCTTCCAGCTCACAGGAGAAAAGCAGGGATCATGATCGCAACCATCAAAGCGGAATGGCGTAAGAGTCGATTGCGACCGGGTTTCCTCATCGGGGCCGGCGTCATCGCCGGAATCACAATCCTGGTCTACGCCGCCAACTGGTACCTCGCGCTTCACCCGCTCGCAACTCGCGGCGGCGAGCGCCCGATCGTGAGCCTCGCGACCCTGTACCCCGACCAGTTCGTCAACAACGTCATGGGCGCGGCATTTCCCATCGGAGCGGCGGTGGCGATCGTTCTCGGCGCCCTCTTCGCCGGCTCGGAGTACGGCTGGGGCACAGTCAAGACGATGTTCACGCAGCGGCCCGGACGGCTGACCGTCTGGGGAGGGCGCCTGTTCGTGTTCGGAATCTGGATGCTCATCCTGACCCTGGTGTTGTTCGGGGCCGGCGGCTATCGACCTGGCCAAGGGCATCGGCTCGATCTGGCTCATCTTCACGGTCAACGGCGCCATCGGGCTCGCCCTCGGCGTGCTCATCCGGCAGTCCGCGGCCGCCCTGGGCATCGGCCTCACTTACGTCCTGGCGGTGGAGATCATCGCCGTGAGGATCATCAACCTCATCAACAATGGCCAGTTCAAGAACGTCACCGAGCAGTTCGTCAACCAGAACGCGACGGCGCTGACGCAGAGCTTCACGTCAGCCGCGTTCGGAGCCGCTCCCTCGCCGGCGATCAGCGCCGACCACGCGGTGCTTGTGCTCGCGGCCTACGGCGTGGGTTTGGTGATCGTCGCCGCCGGACTCCTCAGGCTCAGGGACGTCACATAGACCAGAACACTCCTCGACAACTGATGCGCGGCCGGCCGTGGTCATGGATCACCGGCCGGCCGCGGCTTACCGACGGGATCGTGGTCCTGTTCAACCTGGTCGCCGGGGTCCTCGCGGTGGTCGTCACTTACTTCGGCGAGACGATTCCGCTTCCGGCACTCCTGTTGGTCTTGGTCGAGTCGCTGCCTTTGTGGAATCGTCGCCGCCAGCCCGTCTTGGTTCTCGTCGTGGTCGCGTGCGCCGAGATCGTGAAATGGGCGCTTGGTTACTCGCACGAGCCGTCAGGCCCCGCGCTGCTCTTTGCCGTCTACGCAGTTTCGGTTTATGACCGCGGACCCGCCCGAGTGTGGGTTGCCGGTGCGGCGATTGCACTCATCGCGGTCGCCGTGGGGCTGCTGCTCATCGGCGACTTCCAGGTCTCTCGCAACCTGATTCCGGCCGGCGCAACGTCTCTTGTCGCCTGGGTCATCGGCGATTACATGCGGTCGCGCCGGCGATTCTTCGACGACCTCGTCGCGCAGCATCGGAAGGAGCGCGAGCTGGCGGCAGAAGAAGAAAGGCTGCGCATCGCCCGCGAGCTGCACGACGTCGTGGCGCACAACGTCAGCGTGATGGCCATCCAGGCTGGCGCGGCGCGCGTGTCGGGCGAATCGAGCCAGCAGGCGCTCGAGTCGATCGAGCAGAGCGCGCGCGACACCCTCTCAGAGCTCAACAAGCTGCTCGGCGTGCTGCGCAAGAGCCCGGGTGGGCCCGAGCTGGCTCCGCAGCCGACGCTCGACGATCTCGACGCCCTCCTGAAGCCCGCTCGAGATGCTGGCTTGAACGCCACGCTCAAGGTCGAGGGTGAGAGGCGGACGCTCTCCTCGGCGCTTGACCTCTCCGCCTATCGGATCATCCAGGAGGCGATCACCAACGTCCTCAAGCACGCCGGCGCGAGCCGCGTCGAAGTCGTCGTCGACTACGAGCCCGACGCGCTGCTGCTGACCGTCAGCGACAACGGAACCGGTCCGCTAGGCGCGCAGTCCGGCGGGCACGGCCTGATCGGGATGCGCGAGCGCGTCGAGCTCTTCGGTGGCGAGCTCGGCACCGGCTCGTCGTCGCTGGGCGGCTTCACCGTGCGCGCCAAGTTGCCCGTGAAGACTTGATCCGGGTCGCAATCGCCGACGACCAGGCGATGGTCCGTGCCGGCTTTCGCCTCATCGTCCAGTCGCAGAAGGACATGCAGGTCGCGGGCGAGGCCTCGGATGGCAATGAGGCGGTGGAGCTCGCCCGCCGCGAGCGTCCGCACGTCGTGCTCATGGACATCCGTATGCCGCGGATGGACGGCATCGAGGCCACGCGGCAGATCGCCGGTGTTGCGCGCGTGGTCATCCTGACCACGTTCGAGTTGGACGAGTACGTTTTTGACGCCCTGGCCGCCGGCGCGTCCGCCTTCCTCCTCAAGGCCGCGCCGCCTGAGGACCTCATCCGCGCCATCCGGGTCGTCGCCGAGGGCGACGCCCTGCTGGCCCCGTCGATCACTCGCAAGCTGATCGAGGAGTTTGCCAGGAGACCGGAGCCCGCCCGTCGCCAACTCAAGCAGCTCGAGTCGCTGACCGAGCGCGAGCGCGAGGTCCTGGCCGAGGTCGCGCGAGGACTTACCAACTCGGAGATCGCCGGCCGGCTGCATGTCAGCGAGACCACGGTCAAAACGCACGTGGCGCACATGCTCGACAAGCTGCAGCTCCGTGACCGCGTGCAGGCGGTGATCCTTGCCTACGAAGTCGGCTTGGTGGGCTAGGCAACTCCTTCCCCAGTCATGGGGAGGTGGAGCCCAAGGCGCCGGAGGGGTTACTTCTTGGTTCAAGCTCTCCTTGGCCCTGCGCGCCGGACAGCGATCCGGTAGGCCTCGTCGAGCAGCGATTTCAGGGTGTCAACGTCGCGTTGCTCGGGTTGAGAACGCAAACCCAGTGGTTCCGGCAACGTCACCAGCACCGACTGATGGCCCGGCGCGTGCGCTGGTTTCTACAAGCCTTAATCCGCGCATCAGCTCCACGTCGCCATCGACCGATCGCCGCCGCTGGGTGCCCGGCGCGCCCCAGCGTGATCGGCCACTTGCAACACGCTCCGCACCTGAAACCGCCATGAAGTACGACAGAATGCAGGTCGTCCAGACGGGTTCCAGCGTGATCAAGGGCTGCGATCGCCCGGGGATCGGCGGGCGCCAGCGGCGCGAATGCCAGGCCCGTGGGAGCGCTTGCCTTTCCCTGAAGCTGCCTTGAGCAGCTGGGTGATCCGTTGATGGGAGAGCCCCAGCACGCGCCCCTAGCCTTGCGAGCCCGTCCCACCTTCCCCTGAAGATCGCGCGGCAGCACAGGCTCGATCCTGACGTCGAAGGCATCCGAAGGGACATCCAAGAAGAGGGCGATCGCGTCACGCGCCATGGCCTCAGCCTTCTCGAGGCGTCGTGCCTGCGTGTGCACGCCCCTCAACTCGGGAACACTGATCGCCCACCATTCACCGCTGCGCTGACAGCGAGCCGTGTAGGTCTTACGCTTCATCGCTTCCACCACCCGAGGCCCAACTCAGCCTCCAGGGTTGTGAAGATGCCTTGGGCCGTGATCTCGTTGATCTCGCGGCGCCGCGGGATTGTGACCTTGGTTCGCCCGCACGGCTATACCCGCCGAGAACTAGGACGGGTCCCGCCTTCTCTCACAGATGAGTTTTGCCGTCCTCAGCCGTCTTTGCCTTCAATGGTCAACCACTCAAGGAGACAAGCGATGACCGTCTCGAGGACAGCCGGCCGCACTCGACCGTTCCGATTCGGGGTCACCGTGCCGATCAGAACGGATATGCCGACGTGGCGAGACCGCCTTCGCCGCTTCGCCGACAGTGGTTACTCGACGTTACTGATGCCCGACTTCCCGCAACTCCAGCCCTCGCCCGGCCCGACGCTTGCCGTCGCCGCCGCGCTCACCGAGCTGCGCGTGGGCACCTGGGTGTATGCCTCGCCGCTGCGTCCGGCGTGGAGCACGGCCTGGGAAGCCCATTCGCTGTCGGTGCTGACCGAGGGTCGCTTCGAGATGGGTGTCGGCACCGGAAGGCCGGGGATCGAAGATGAGCTCCGTGACCTTGGTATGCCCGTCGTACCACCGAGCGAGCGGCTGACCCAGGTGCGCGAAACGGTGACGATGCTGCGAGAGCTCGACGGCCCTGCCCTTTACACGC
>Ga0209057_1003958_pt1 | contig 10751 bp, 10 predicted proteins | sample GraSoiAngelo_146_FD_185903 | JGI IMG/M metagenome (GOLD analysis project Ga0209057, IMG submission 185903) | Grasslands soil microbial communities from the Angelo Coastal Reserve, California, USA - 14_1009_05_30cm (SPAdes) (version 2) | ecosystem: Environmental > Terrestrial > Soil > Grasslands ... | reverse complement strand
TATATACCCTTTAGCGCATTTTGTTTCGAGTCAATTTCACAAGGGCTTCGGGTCGGTTTCGGGGTGGTTTTGAATACGAATCGGGGCTCTGGTGCCGAGGGCCGGATTTGAACCGGCGACACCTTGATTTTCAGTCAAGTGCTCTACCAAGCTGAGCTACCTCGGCACGGCCGATGATTCTATCTGCCGCGCCGAGTCGGCCGGGGGCGTCCCTCACCGCCCCTGTTGCGCTAACGGCGCATCGTACCGAAGTCGTATGACGACGGAGGCGGCGTCATACGGGAGGCCGGCCAAGCTCGAGCACGATGTTCTCGAAGTTCTTCAGGTCCACAGCTTGCGGGTCACCGGCGAACGGGAGCCCGTTGACGAGCGCAGCCAGCGGGCCTCGATAACCGAGGGCGCCGTTCAGGCCAAGCGGCTGGCCCCAGACCTTGAACATCTGGCCCAGCGAATATGACTTGCCTACTTGCGTGAACACGTGCACCACACCGGTCGTGTCGTGAGTATGGATCCAGGCGAAGCAGCTCCCCGTTGTGATGAACCCGTACGGGTCCTGCCCCCACGGCCTTCCGACCCCGACGCCGGGCGGTACCGTGACAGCCTTCCCGTCCAGTAGCACCTCCAGGTGGACGCGAAAATGCTGCGCCGGCAGGTCGTCGCGAAGGCAGGGCACCCGGTCAACGACCTGTGCTTCGTGCAGTTGCTACACAGTGGTGGTCAGCTGGTTAGCGGCTGGCGGTGATCCCCGCGGCGTCGTTCCGCGCGCTAGAGAGAGGCAGCACCGACTCAGTATTAGGCGGTCACGGGTAACAGATGCAGCAACTTTTGCTATGGCGGCGAATGTGGGCGGTGATGGATCGTCGCCAGCGTTGGTGATTCTTTCCGACTCGATCGCAATCATCGGCTAGAACTGCTGTACTTGACCCCGTGTCACCCGCGGAACCACCGAGCCTGGCCAAGTGGGAGCGCTGGTTAGACAAACTCAGATTGGACGTCTTGACCCTTCACCTTTACCGGAAGTTTTGGAAGGATGTCGTCGGAGCGGCGGAAGCTGCCAACGTGCCACCGAGCTATTTCTTCACCTTCTTCACTCAGGTGTACTTGACCTACCAAGCTGTAGCCATCCGGCGAATCTGCAAGGCGCGGCACGGTCAACCCAGTTTCCGGAACCTCCTCACTGAAATCAGGCACCACCCGGAGTTGACGAAGAACCTGACCGATACAAAAGACGTTGTGACCGACATTCAAAGCCTTGACGCTGGCAGCCTCGGGCGAGTCCGTAAGTATGCCGACGAGCAAATTGCCCACCGGCAGGAGGCACCGTCAGTGGACATTCCTACGATTGAAGACGTTCACGAAGCGATCGATCAGGTGGGCGCGCTGCTTCGCAAGTATATGGTTCTCGTGTTGGACGAGGATCAGTGGCTGGAAACAGCAGTCGCCGGTGACGTGATGGCTCCGTTCCGGATGGCGTGGTTGCCCAAACTTCCCGAAAGGCCGCAGCGCCGGCCTGAGCCGTTCCCAGACGAGGACTGACGTTTACGAGGAGTAGACTCCGGCCTGAGGCGCCGCAGAGCGAGTGTTACAGCCACTCGGCCACGACGATCGACCAGGCTCTCGAGGCGATGGGCCACGTCACGAAGGAACTTCCGAAGGATCGAGCCCAAGGTCACCGCGAAGCTTCCGGTCCGCGGCGTTTCTCGTGTCCAGATCACTAACTATTGAGGTCGATCCCGCGTTGTGAGACTCGAGCAGCGTCTCGGTTTCGATCTTCACCGTTACTTCTAGGAGTGCCTGGACATCGGCCTCATCCTCGGTCGGAAACGTGATCGCCTTTAGACCTTGAAAGAAGGCGTGGTTCGCATCCGAGAGGCCGCCCATTGTTTGACGGTAGCCAGCCTCGCCACTTGTCTTCTTTCCTTGCTGGACAGCTGCATTGCTGGCCGTGAAATAGGTCGAATCGAGCGTCTCGAACTGTTCGGCGGCCTGACGTTTCAGTTGTTCAGCCGGTGACAACGCGGTCTCGCCACAAGCAATCACAAGTAGAGCCGCCAATAGCCATTTGGAAGGACGACCGCGGGAAGCTATGGGCGGTAACCGTAACGCTGGCCTTCGACGAAGCTGGCCTGCGCGTCACCAATCTTCAGGTCTCGTCTGACCCGACCAAATACAAGGGCCTATCCGCGGACAGGGGCAAGGACGCACCGCCGGCAATCACAACCCGGCTCCTCCAGCGGCTGCCATTACAGAAATGGACCCGAGAGTTTGCTGCGACCAAGAGCAGCGCCCTACGGAAATTTGCATCGACCGAATGGAATTCGATCCCTGTCCTGCAGGAAAGGCTCGCCCAGGCGGGCCAAGGGCCGCGGCGAAGCTCCGTTGCCTTCTACGGCGAGGTCGCGAAGGTCTACCGAACGGCTCTGGTCGCACACGAGAGCCTACAAAGGCAGTTGCGGAGCGCTGGGCGGTCAACCAGAGTCGCGCCGCAACTTGGGTCTATCGAGCTCGGCTGGCGGGACTGCTTGGCAGAACGAACCAGGGAACGGCGAAGAGGGCGAGGGCACGGTCTCTTCGGAAGTGCAAGAGGCCTCGTGCCGCGCGCTGCCGGCCGTCCAGCGCTGCGCCCAGGTCGAGGTCTTCACCGACCTGGATGTTTCCGGAGGAAAGCGTGCGCGCCGCGGCTACGACGCCATGCTTGCACGGATCCGCGCCGGCGGCGTGGCGGTCGTTGCTGCATTCGATCAGTCGCGAGCCTTCCGGTCGACCCTGATCGCGGCAGAGTTCAAAGCGCTTCTCGAGGAGACTGCCCATTCGTCGGTCGACGTCGTCTTTTTCCATGGCACCTTCGACCGCTCGCCGGTTGGCGGTTTCAGCTACGCGGTGCTCGCGGCCGCGCACGAAATGGAACGCAAGATGACGGGTGGGAAGATCCGCGCCGCCTACAAGTACGCAGCTGCGCGCGGTCAAATGGTCGGTCAGACGCCGGGGGGTTATCGTCGAGAGCCGGACGGCAGCATCACAGTCGACGAGGTTGCAGCAGAGACCGTGCGCCGGATCTTCACCGAGTACGCGAGCGGGCGCCACAGCGCGCGAGACATCGCTCGACGGCTGAACGCTGAGGGCGTCTCACCTCTTCCCCGCTCCCGCGGGGCGGGATGGCGTTTCTACTCTGTCGCCGAGCTGCTGCGCAATGTCGCCTACACCGGTCAGACGTTCAGCGAGAGTCGCCGGCGACATGGCAAAGGTGAGCTCATGCCTGCGCAGTGGCCTGCCATCATCGAGCCCGAGCTCTGGCAGACATCACAGCGCCTCCTGGCGCGCCACATCGGCCGCGGTGGGCGGCGCACGAAGGGCGAAGAGCGGCCCTACGCGTTCCGAGGCCTACTGCGTGCTCATGTGGCACGCACGAAGGGCGAAGAGCGGCCCTACGCGTTCCGAGGCCTACTGCGTGCTCATGTGGCGCGCGGCTCTCTGCTGCCTTCCGCGAGCGCCTCGTTTACCAGTGCCCGCGTGGCGACGACGCGAACCCTTGCCACGAGCCGCGCACTCGCGAGGATGACCTGCTGCCGTGGGGCGGTGCTCTCTTCGAGCAGCTGGAGCAGCTGACGCCGGCCGACTTCGGCGCTGCGGTAGCTCACATGGCCAAGCAGGGGCGCCGGCACACGTCACCCGGCGCGCTGCAGTCGATCGAGTGGGGGCACATCAGCGAGGCCGAGTACCTGCGCGAAGAGGCTCGTATGAAAGAGCTCCGCGGCGAGCTCCTGGCCACGACACCCGCGCCGGCGATCCAGCTGCGCGGCCTGCTCGACGCCTGGCAACTCGGCGATGGCGTGACTCGCCGAGAGCTACTTGCCGCGCTCTTCGATCACCTCCACGTTTCCGAGGGAAAGATCGTCGGCTACACGGCTCGCTGACCGCCAGGGCGAGGTTTTGAAGCTGATGGAGGCCCTACGCCGCAGGGTCATGAATGTGGGCGGTGATGGACTTGAACCAACGACCTCCTCGGTGTAAGCGAGGCGCTCTAGCCAGCTGAGCTAACCGCCCGTTTTTGCGCTAGCCAGTCTACCCACCCGCCAGCAGCTTCAAAGCGGCGTTCAGCTGCGTGTCGTTGGCGTAGCCAAGCGAAGGCTGCGCGACGTCGTAGGCATCCGACGGCTTGCCCAGCGTCACGCTGATGTCGGGAGACAGACCCTTGTGGTCGATCGTCTCGCTGTTTGGGAGATACCACCGCTCGACGGTCAGGTGGATATCGGAACCGTCGCTCAGCACGAAGTCCTCCTGCACCGACCCTTTGCCAAAAGTTGTCGTGCCGACGAGCTTGGCGCGGTGGTGAACCTGCAGCGATCCGGCCACGATCTCGGCGGCCGACGCGCTGTTGGCATCCACGAGCACGACCAGCGGGGCAGCCGGCGCGGTGTGCTTGGAGCCGACCTGGTGCCGGTCGGTCCCATTCCGGCCCCTCGTCTCGAACGTTTCCCCGCTCGTGACGAATTGGGTGATCACGTCGTCCGCCGCCGAGACGAATCCACCTGGATCTCCACGGAGGTCCAGCACAACGCCGCTCGAACCCGACAGCCCGCTGTTCAATGCGGTTTGAAATTCGCTCGACGTCTGCGCACCGAATTGATAGATACGCACGTAGAGGACTCGATTGCCAACCATCGACGAGCGCACTGTCGGGACCTGGATCTGCGCCCGCGTGATGGTGAAAGTCAGGTTGTCGGACCCACGAAGGACCGCCAGCGTCACCTTGGTGCCTTCCGCCCCCTGGATCAGTGAGGTCGCGGCGTCGGCGGTGATGCCTTTGACGTCCTTGTCGCCCACCTTGACGATCTGATCGCCAGTCTTCAGGCCGGCGGTTGCCGCGGGCGAGCCTGGAACGGTGCCTGTGATCACTGGATAGCCGGTGTTGAAGCTCAGATAGATGCCGATCCCGGTGTAGCGGCCCTGATAGCTCGCCTGCAGCTTCTTGTACTGGTCGGCGTCGAAGTAGATCGAGTACGGATCGCCGAGGCCGTTGACCAGCCCCTGCACGCTGCCTTGCGAAAGCTTTTTCGTGTCGATGTTGCTGTCGACGTAGTCGGCCTGGATCAGGCGCGCCGCTTCCTGCACCTCGGTGAGGTCGATGCGCGAAGCGGAGCGGTGGCCGAGATACGGAACGAATTCCGGATAGGCCTGATCGACATATGCGCCCGCTAGAAAACCGATGACGAGCACCAGCGCGAGCGCGCCACCCCGGAGGGCGGCGCTGCGATTCATTTCAGCAGACTAGCAACCGAGCCAGATACAGGGATCGCGGTACACGTTGCGCACGCGGATCTCAAAGTGCACGTGCGGGCCTGTGGACCAGCCGGTCGAGCCCTCGAACGCGACGGTCGTGCCGCGGGGCACCACCATGCCTGTGCGCAGGCCAGGGGCGTAACGCGAGAGGTGCCCGTAGTAGGTCGAGTAGCCGTTGCCGTGGATGATCACGAGCAGGTTGCCGTAGCCAACGCTTCCTGGATACAGGTAAGCGATACCCGTGTCGGCGGCGACCACGTCAGTGCCATAGGGACCCGCGATGTCAATCCCGGTGTGGATCTTGTGGGGCCAGGGGCAGTTGGCGTCGTAGACCTCGAGGTAGAAGCTTGAGCATCCGAAACCTTGCGTGATGCAGGAGAAGCCGCATACCGGGAGCGGCCATGCGAAAACGCCCGAGCCCCCGCCCGCCTTCCTGGCCGCCGCGTCGTATTGCTGGGCCAGCTTTGCCACCTGGGCGTCGATCGCGGCGCGCTCCGCCTGGACCTGCGCGTACTGTGTCGCCAGCTGCGCTTGCAACTGCTGCTCGTAGGCGAGTGCCGCGGCCTGGGTCGCCAGATTCTTCTGCAAGTCGGCTTCGATCTCCTGCTGCTGCTTGAGCAGGTTCGAGACTTCAGTCTTTTTCTCCAGGAGGGCTGCGTTGGCCACGCTCACCTGCACATGCTCTTGCTGCAAGTCCACCAGCAGCCTTCGGTCAGAGGCCGCGACCTGCTGCGCACCGACCAACCGGTTCATCAGCTGGTTCATGCTGCTGGAAGTGAGCACGAGCTGGATGTAGTTCACGCTGCCGTGCGAATCGACGTAGCGAAGTCGCTCGTTCAACAGCTGGTCGCGGATCGTCGCGTGTGCCTCCAGCGGGACGAGCGCAGCCTCCCCGAAACGGATCTTGCGGCCGAGGTCATCGATCGCCGCCTGCGTCCTGGCGATCAACGCCTCCTGGGCCGCGATCTGGTTCTTAAGGCCGGCCATCATCTGGTCGATCGCGTTGATCTGAGCGACCGTGTTCTTGATCTGGCTCTGGATGCTCTTCAGCTGGTTCTGGTTGTGGACCTGCTGGCCGATGCCCCCGTTGTACGCCACGCATGCCTGGTAGACCGCGGGCGGGTCGCCCGGATAGCAGAAGATGGCGGAGACGTTCTGGGCGGACTGCGGAAACCAGACGAGGGTCGCCAGCAGGGCCGAGATGACGATTCGAACCTTCAACTCAGATCCTCACGTAGCGGCGCACGCCGATGTAGCTGCCGACCGCGCCCAGCAGCGCGCCGGCGATCAGGAGGTCGCGCGCCAGGCTGGAGATGAACGCGGGGTCGTAGCTCAGCGGGATGAACCCGACGTCCGATTTGAACTGCACGACCGCCGGCTCGTATGCGACCGCAAGCAGCGCAAGCGCGATCGCGGCGGCGATCAGGCCGGTCATGATGCCCTCGAGCACAAAGGGCCCGCGGACGAACCATTCCGTGGCGCCGACGAGCTTCATGACCTCGATTTCCTTGCGCCGGTGATACACGGCGGTGCGAATCGTGTTCATCACGATCACCACGGACACGATCATCAAGACGATGAGTAGGGCAACGCCGGCGACGGCAAGCCACTCCGACAGGTCGAGCATCCGGTTGACGAAGTCGCCCTGGTAGTTCGTCGGGTCGGTCGGATCGACACCCGACCACTGACGGCCCATGGCGTCGATCGCCACGACGTCATTGAGGTTTTTGACCCTGACGTCGAGCTTGGCGTCGAGTGGGTTGCCTTCGATCTGTGTCGCCAGGATTGCGTTCTGGGGGTCGGATTTGAACTCTCTCAGCGCCTCGTCTTTGGTCACGAACGTCACGGTGACGACTCGTGGATCGGCTGCAAGCTGAGCCTGGAAGTCATAGACGGTTTGGAGCGGCGTGTCGTCCGAGACATTGATCGAGATCTCGCTGACCTTCGTCCGGAATCCGTCGAGGACCTGCGCGAACGCGTGTCCGACCAGCAGGTTGATGCCGGCGAGGATCAGGATGAGCGTGATCGACAGAACCGCCGCCAGGCTGACGGCGAGGTTCCGCCAGAAGCTCTGCCAGGCGCTATTGAGCGCGAACTTGAGGTTTCGCAAGATCATCGTGATATCTGCCTGAGCGGTCATCTCTAGCGATCTGCCCCGCGTCGATCGCAATGACGCGGCGGCGGAGGAGATCGACGATCTCCCGGTTGTGGGTTGCCATCACCACGGTGGCGCCGCGTGCGTTGATGCGCAGGAAGAGCTGCATGATCTCCCACGCCGTCGCGGGGTCGAGGTTTCCAGTCGGCTCGTCGGCGATGATGAAGCGCGGCGCGTGGACCAGCGCTCGCGCGATCGCCACGCGCTGCTGCTCGCCGCCCGATAGGTTCGCGGGATACGTTTGCTCCTTGCCGGAAAGGCTCACGGTGTCGAGCGCTTCCGCGACGCGCGCTTTGACCTTGTGGTCCGGCTCGCCCAGCACGCGCATCGCAAAAGCGACGTTCTCGTAGACGGTCAGGTTCGGCAAGAGCTTGAAGTCCTGGAACACGAGCCCGACCTTGCGTCTGTAGTGAGGCAGTTTCCGCCGCTTCATGCGGCCGAGCTCGATGCCGTCGACGAAGATCTTGCCCCTGGTCGGCTTCTCCTCGCGAATCAGCAGGCGTACGAGCGTGGACTTGCCGGCGCCGGAGGGGCCGACCAGAAACAGGAAATCGCCCTGCGGCACCTCGAGGTTGACGTCGCGCAGGGCCTCAGTTCCAGTCGGGTAAGTCTTATGGACGTGCTGGAAGCTGATTACCGGCCGAGTGTCGAAATCCGGTGTTAAAACCATAAGCTGCGTCTCTTGCTGTGGCGTTACGCGCCGGCGGGCGCGCGTGGCTAGGTCGCGGGCAGTATACCCGATGCCCCCGAGCAGTCCAACCCCCTCCCTGAGTGCCAAACACTGGTCTAACGGCGGGAAACTAAGGGGCTTGCGGCGGCTGAATTCAACCGGACAGTCCGGACTGACCGAACTCTGGGTTAGCGAGGACCCCGGATAGTCCGGGCGATCCGGGCCGTGGCGAAACTCACGACGCCTGCGCGACCTCCCCGGCCCTGCCCAGGCGCCAGCGGAGCCAGCTCTCGATGAAGGGGTCGATCTCACCGTCCAGCACCGCCTGGGCGTTGCCCACCTCGAGCCCGGTGCGCACGTCCTTGACCAGCGTGTAGGGCTGCAGCACGTAGTTGCGGATCTGGGAACCGAACTCGGCGGGCATGATCTGGCCCCGGATCTGATCCAGGTGCTCCGCCGCCTCCAGCTGCTGGCGCTGGAAGAGGCGCGCCTTGAGAACCTTCATGGCCATCTCACGATTCTTCATCTGCGAGCGCTCGTTCTGGCAAGTGACCACGATCCCGGTGGGCAGATGTGTGATCCGCACGGCCGAATCCGTCTTGTTGACGTGCTGGCCACCCGCGCCGGTGGACCGATAGGTATCGATCCGGATGTCCTGCGGATTGATCACGATCCCGGCCTCGTCCGCACTTTCCAGCTCGGGCATGACCTCGACCAGCGCGAACGAGGTGTGTCGACGATGGTTTTGATCGAAAGGTGAGATTCGCACCAGCCTATGCACTCCATGCTCCGAGCGCATCAGGCCGTATGCGCGCGGGCCTCGGACGATGAATGTCGCGCTCTTGAGGCCGGCCTCTTCGCCGCGTGACTCGTCGATGACCTCGGTTTCGAACCGGCGGCGCTCCGCCCATTTGAGATACATGCGCATGAGCATCTCGACCCAATCCTGAGCCTCCACCCCACCCTGTCCGACCGAGATGGTGATGACCGCGTTATGCCCGGCGTATGGATCGGTGAACAGGAGATCGAGCTCGTGGGCGCGCAGCTCGCTGCCAATCTCCGCGAGCTCTGCCGCGACCTGCTTGCGCAGGTCGGGGTCGCCTTCCGCCAGCTGATCCAGCTCGACAACGTCGCGCGCACGCCGCTCGAGCCGATCCCACGTCGCGACCAGCTCGCTATTCTCGGAGGCCTCTCGCGCCATCTGACTCGCTTGTCTGGGGTCATCCCAGACCCCTGGTTGCGCGAGCTCCTGGTCTAGCTCGGCCGCCCGCTTTGCCTTCGCGGGCAGGTCAAAGGTGCTCCTTGAGCTGCAGGATTCGGTTCAGGATCTCTTTAGGTTCGAGCTCAGCGGCCATGGCACCTCTTGTACTTCTTACCTGATCCGCACCAACACGGATCGTTGCGCCCGATTTTATGTTGTGGCGCGCCCGCGGCTGCGTTGACACCAGCCGGCGCGGCGGCCGCGCCGACGGGAGCCGCCCGTCTCTGCTGCGCCGCAACTCGTCCCGCGCCATTTGCGCCATCTAGCTCGGCGGGACCGCTTTCGGTGATCTGCCTGACGAGAGGCGGTGCAGGGGGCGGCGGCTCGTTGCGCTGTACGTTGACGCGGTAGATCGCCGACACGATCGACATCTCGATCCTCTCGCGCAGCTCGTTGAACATCTCGAAGGCTTCGTTCTTGTACTCGACGAGCGGGTCACGCTGGCCATAAGCCCGAAGGCCGATCCCTTCCCGGAACTGCTCCATCTGGGTCAGGTACTCCATCCATTGCCAGTCGATCGTGCGCAGCATCACGTCGCGCTCGACCATCGGCATCAGGTCGGAGCCGACCTCCTCGACTTTGCGGTCGTAAGCCTCCGTGGCGGATGCGTAGAGATGCTCGACCAGCCCTTCGGTTCCCTTGGTCAGGGCCTCGTCGGGGATCTGAGAGCCTGGCGCGATCGGCAAATAGGTCGACAGGTACTTGACGAGACCGTCCAGATCCCACATCTCGGCGTGACGTGCCTGGCAGTGCTGCTCGACACCCTTGGTGATGATCTCGCGGACGTAGTCAAGAATGTTTTCCCGAGCGTCGGCGCCTTCGAGCACCTTCCGCCGCTCTTCGTAGACGATCTGCCGCTGCTTGTTCATCACGTCGTCGTACTCGACGACGTGCTTGCGGGCGTCGAAGTGCATGCCTTCGACCTTCTTCTGCGCGGAAGCGATCGAGCGGGCAACCCATGGGTGCTCGATCGGCTCGACCTCGAGGCTGTCCATCAGCCGGCCGATGCGGTCGGCCGCCGGGCCGAAGATCTTCATCAGGTCGTCCTCGAGTGAGATGAAGAACTTGCTCGAGCCGGGGTCGCCCTGGCGGCCGGCGCGCCCGCGCAGCTGGTTGTCGATCCGCCGGCTCTCGTGTCGCTCGGTGCCGATGATGTGAAGGCCGCCCACGTCCGTCACGCCCGCTCCCAGCACGATGTCGGTGCCGCGCCCGGCCATGTTCGTGGCGATCGTGACCGCGTTCGGCTGCCCGGCCTCGGCGACGATCGCCGCCTCTCGCTCGTGCTGCTTCGCGTTGAGCACGTTGTGCTTGAGGCCGCGTCGCTCAAGCATCTTCGCCAGCCGCTCCGACTTCTCGACCGAGACAGTGCCCACCAGCACCGGTCG
>Ga0209057_1003955_pt1 | contig 10753 bp, 8 predicted proteins | sample GraSoiAngelo_146_FD_185903 | JGI IMG/M metagenome (GOLD analysis project Ga0209057, IMG submission 185903) | Grasslands soil microbial communities from the Angelo Coastal Reserve, California, USA - 14_1009_05_30cm (SPAdes) (version 2) | ecosystem: Environmental > Terrestrial > Soil > Grasslands ... | reverse complement strand
CCACGCTTCCCATCCTCTACGAGCGGCTGAGCACCGAGGCGCGCCGATGGAACGTCGACCACGAGGTGATCCTCGTCGACGACGGCTCGCAGGACGGCAGCTGGGAGATCATGCGCCGCGTCCACGCGCAGGATCCACGCTGGAAGATGATATCGTTCGCCCGGAACTACGGCCACCAGACGGCGCTCTGGGCCGGTCTCCACCTCGCGAGCGGGAACCTCGTGGCCGTGCTCGACGCGGACCTGCAGGATCCCCCCGAGGTGCTGGCTGCGTTCTTCGAGAAGTGGCGTTCGGGCTACGACGTCATCTATGGCGTGCGCCAGAAGCGGAAAGAGGGGCTCCTCAAGCGGGCGGCCTATTTCTTCTTCTATCGCCTCCTCTCCCGCCTTTCGGAGATCGACATTCCTCTCGACTCCGGCGACTTCTGCGTGATGGATCGGCGCGTGGTCGATCTGCTGAAGAGGATGCCCGAGCGCCGCCGCTTCATCCGCGGGCTGCGCTCGTGGATCGGCTACCGAAAGGCTGCCGTCCCCTACGAGCGCCACGGGCGCGCAGGGGGAGAGACGAAGTACACGGTTCGGAGGCTCGTCGAGCTCGCCGTCGACGGGGTGTTCAGCTTCTCGAGCCAGCCGCTGCGGCTCGCGACGTACTTCGGGGGCTGCGTGTCCATGGTCGCCTTCCTGGGAGCGCTCTTCACGCTCCTGCAGCGCATCTTCGCCAAGCAGTTCGCCCGCATCGGTCTCGAGCCCGTGCCGGGGTTCGCGACCACGGTGATTGCGGTGCTCTTCCTGGGCGGCATCCAGCTCCTGTGCCTGGGCATCATCGGTGAGTACATCGGGCGCATCTACGAGGACGTGAAGCAGCGCCCGATGTGGACGGTGCGCGACACGCTCGGCGTCTCGCGCAGCCTCGCCGAGCGGCTCGCCCACACGCCGCCTGCGGCGCCGCTGCTGGACCGGGAGCGATGAGGGTCGCCCTCGTCGGGGGCGGGATCACGGGGCTCACGGCCGCGACGCGGCTCGCCGAGAGCGGCCACGAGATCGTTCTCTACGAGGCGTCGAGCGCGGGCGGTCTCGCCGCCGGGTTCCCGTTTCCCGGGATGGAGGGGGTGTGGCTGGAGAAATTCTACCATCACCTCTTCCGCTCCGACCTGCACATCGTGCGGTTCATCGAGGAGCTCGGCCTGGGCGCGGACCTGATCTGGCAGACGAGCCGCTCCGGGCTGTTCGCCGACGGTCGCGTCTGGCCGTTCGGCACGCCGCTCGAGCTCCTGCGTTGCCGGCCGATCGGTGGGCTCCTCGAGCGGCTCAAGATGGGGCTCAGCCTCCGCGTCTTCCAGAAGACGAGCGACTGGGACCAGTTCGATGCGATGACGTGCGAGGAGTTCTTCGCGTCGCGCTCCTGCCTCCGCGGCTACCGAGGTCTCTGGGAGCCGCTCCTCAAGGCGAAGTTCGGTGACGCGTACGCCCGCATCCCGGCAGCCTTCCTCTGGGGCCGGATCTACCCTCGATCGCGCTCGCGCGAGAAGGGGGTGGAGACGCTGGGCTATCTGCGCGGGGGCTTCGCCCGGCTCATGCAGGCGATGATGGTGCGGCTCGAGGAGCGCGGCGTGGTAGTCAGGCTGCATCACGAGGTGCAGCGGATCGAGCGGCTCGGCCCGATGCGGTTCCGCGTCCACACCTCGCGCGGCGCTGAGGTCTTCGACCGCGTCATCTGGACCGCGCCGCCTGCGCAGCTCGCGCGCATCCTCGAGCCGCCCGAGGAGACGCTCACCCGACTCGCGAGCCGGATCGAGTACGTCGCCGCCTGCTGCCTCATCCTGTTCGTGAAGCAGCGCCTCAGCGACTTCTACTGGATCAACAACCTCGATCCCGAGGTCACCTTCGGGGGATGCATCGAGCACACCAACCTGGTCCCGCCCGAGCACTACGGCGGCCAGCGCCTCCTCTACGTGATCAACTACCTCCGCCCCGATCATCCCTACATGCGCCTGCGTTCGGAGGACCTGCTGCGCCTCCATCTCCCCTCGCTCGCGCGGCTCTACCCGGGCTTCGACGCGAGCCTGGTCGAGCGGAAGTTCGTCTTCCGGACCGCGGTCGCCTCCCCGCTCTACGACCTCGGATTCCGGGACCGCATCCCGCCCTTCAGCGGCTGGTCGCCGGGGATCGGTATGCTCGGCATGGCGCAGGTCTATCCCATGGACCGCAACATGAACCACTGCGCGGAGGTGGCGCTCCGTTGCGACCTCGAAGCATTCCTCGACGACGCGACCGACAGGGAATAAAGTGTTACCTCACCGAGCGCGCGGGGGACGTTCCGCCCGGGTTGCTCGTCACCCTGCGACGAGGGAAGGCGATGAGCACACTCGAACGAACCTCGATGCCGAGACGATCGAGGTCGACGCCTCCCCAACGCCGGCCGCGCCCTCATACTGGATGCCCTCGCTCGCATCGTGACCGATCTTGGCCGTCGGGCTGGGACTTCCCGTCGCGCTCTTCAGTGGCTACGGTCTCGGCGACGACCCGAATTACTTTTTGGCCTACCATGGGAACTCCGAAGCGGGGACGTGGAGTGAGCATGTTCCCTACGACTTTCGCTTCGCGTTCTGGACCGGCGTCGTTGGGTTCCTGAAGCTCGTCGGTATCACCGAGTGGGGCTGGGTCGGCTTCGTGACCCTTGTGCTCCGTCCTGAACATGCCGCTTGCCTATGCGCTCGCGCGGCAGGAGTGGGGGCGTGAATGGGGGCTGCTCGTAATGGCCCTGCTCGCGGTGTTTCCGCTCGACATCATGACGAGCACGCTGTTCGCGGTCGACATCCCCCTCGCGACCTCCTCATGCCGTCCACGAAGAAGCAGTGCAGCACGTCGTTCAGGTCCCGTCGTTTGCCGGTCGGTTGCCTTGACAGCCCACGCGCCGGTGCCGAAGTATACGCCGCCCATGCCGGCCCTGGTCTACGCGCTGGTCGCGGGGAATATCCTCGCCCTGTGGCTCCGGCGCGGCCCGTTCGTCGGCGGCTGGGACCTGTTCGGCGCGACCTTCGGCGTCCTCGTTCTGCACGAGGGCGCGTTCACGCACGGGGTCCGGCGCATCTGGGAGGCGGTCCTGAACCAACGCGGCCGCCCCGTGTTCACCGGCGGCGAGAGCTTCCTCTACGGCCTCCTCCCCGGGATGCTGAACGATGCCGCGCCCTGGCTCCTGTGGAGCCACCTCGTCTGCCTCGCGCTCTTCGTCGGGCTCTCCTTCTGGCTCCTCCGCCGGCTGCGCGCGCCCGCGTGGCTCTACTGGGCGGGGGTGCTCGCGAGCCCGGCCCTCGTCTCGCATACGATCGTCGGGCTGCCCGACCTGCCGTCGAACGCGCTCGCGTGGGGGCTCGCGATCGGCTGGGTCCTGGGCGCGGAGCAGACCGGGCGCCGGGTGTTCCCCGGCCTTCTCCTCGACGTGGTCGTCTTCGCGGCGATCACCTTCGTCGCCTTCAACGGGTACGAGTCGGGGAAGACCTTCTTCTTCGTGCCGATCGTCGCGGCGCTCACCGTGCCGCGCATCCCGATCGTCCGCCGGCTCGGCTGGCTCGCGTGCGGTATCGCGATCGCGCGGCTGGTCGACGCCGAACGGCCGGGGACGACCGACGCCGCGCTCGCCGCCGTACCGCACGACGCCGCCCTTCTCCTGCACGGCGTGGTCGCGACGCTACGGGCATACGTCGTCGACTGGTACATCGACTTCCCGGCTCTCGCGATCGCGGCCGTGATCGGTCTCCTCGTGCTGCGCCGGAACCGCCTCTTCTGGGCGGGGGTCTTCGGCGTGGTGCTCGGCCTGGTCACGCTCAACGCCTTCCAGTACGATGGCGGGTTCCTGGTGCCGCACCGCTTCCTCCTGGTCGGCTTCATCTCGGCGCTCATCGTCGCCTCGGCGCTCGCGGAGCCCGCGGCGCCGCGCGCCGCGCTCGCCGCCATGGGGCTCCTGCTCGCGAGCGGCGCGGTCTATACCACGTGGACGACCGTGCGCTTCGTCACCGGCCCGCAGTCGGACGCGCCGCACCAGAACGAGAAGGTCTACGCGCTTCCGTACAACCGCGCAAAGCTCGACGCGCACATCTGGCGCGACCGCATCCGCGACGCCACGACGGCGGTCGACGCGATCCGCCGCGGGAGCGAGCCGCACCTCTTCTTCTACGGCTTCTCGATCCTCGGCGAGGACTCGGTGAACCCGCAGATGTTCGTGTCGCGCGTGCTCCTCTCGCTCGGCTGGGACCGCTTCGCGATGCGAACCGTCTTCTTCGACCACGGCTCGTACATGTACTTCCAGTTCCCGATCCACCCGCTCGCCGACGTGCCGGCGACGCTCGCCCGGCTCGAGTCGCGGTCGCCCTTCTTCGTGCACGTCCGGGAGCCGGAGTACTCGGGGCCGGCGATCGTCGCGCGCTGGTTCAACCGGGCGCACGTCGAGCCGGTCGACCTCGGCCTCACGGGGCTGCGCTCGTACCGGGTCGAGGACTGGGCGCCGCCCGGTCCGATCCCGATCGGGGCGCCCGCGCCGGCGCGGGTCGTGGCCGCGAGCGAGACACCCGGCTTCTGCCTCACCACGTGGCGGCAGGACGAGGGCGCCTACAGCCACTACAGCCCGCTCTACCACCCCGGGGCCTCCCTCCCCGATCACTTCCGCGGCATCCTGAGCGAGGCGCAGCATCCGCCGCCCGGGTCGAAGCGCTACCTCGCCGTCACGCACGGCGTGACGGCGGCGCCGGACGCCGCCGCCAGCGAGCCGACCGTCGTCTACCTCAGGGGACGGCTCCAGAACCCCGGCGACACGCCGCGCGTGGCCGCGCTCCAGGTCGACGCCGACGACGAGGTCGCGGTCGCGGTCAACGGGCAGATCGTGCTCGAGACCCTCGGCTGGAAGCCGCTCGCGCGCTACCAGGAGCAGGTCGCGCTGCCGCCGGGGCCGAGCGAGCTCGAGATCTTCTACCACAAGTTCTGGCACCCCGGCGGGGTGCATGTGTCGGTGACCGACGCCGAGGGCGCGCCGCTCCCGGCCACCTGCGCCGGCAGCTAGACAATATGGAACGACCGGCTCGATTCGTAACGTCGAGGTATTCCCGCTAGGGAGCATCCGACACGAGCGGGGGTACCGCCCGAATCACACGCCCTCACCGCCCTCAAGGTGAGCGCCACCAGCTTCAAGAAGTCCGAACTGCTCGGGCGAGAAGCGCAGGCGCTGATCGAACTGACCGAGCGCGGCTTCACGCGGATCGCGCAGAGACTTCGACACCGCTCGTCATCGTCTCCGCGTGCGCCGCTTGATCGCGGCGCGCGTGGAGGCGGTGCGGTGCTATCGCTCCCGGCTCACGGCTGCGCGGCCCGTTGCCGCTCCGCTCGAGGAGTGGGGCGACCTTGACGGCCAGGGCCTGGGTGCGTGGCGCCGAGGCTCCTGCGCCGCCGCCTTCTCGTAGGCCGACGAGGCTCAACTCCACCGCGGCTTCAACGTCATCACTCGATACTTGACCCGCCGTGGCGACGGTAGTCCCGCGCGCTAGCGAGAAGACGCCCGAAGCGGAATCGCTCGCTCTTCAGCGTCCGCCTTGGTTGCAGCGAGGTTGTGGACGGGGGCCGCTATCGTGTGCGTGCTCCAGATCGGAGTGCTGCAGTCCGTGACGACTCGTCGAATGGAGCCCGGCTGAGTGCTCTCGCTGCGCTACCGGCGGGGGGTCGAGTAGGCGGCCGGCGGATCAGGCGGGCGCGAGACCGGCGCCCCTCCCGAGGCTCCGGTAGTGCCGGCCGCAGGCGCACGCGAGGTTTCGTGGCAGCTTCGCCCCGCAGTCGCAGATCCAGACGACATGCCGTGCCGGGTTCCCTGCGACGAGCGCGTACGCCGGGACGTCGGCGGCGACCACGCTGCCCGCGCCGACCAGAGCGCGCTCCCCGACGGTCACTCCGCACACGATGGTCGCGTTGGCGCCGATCGCGGCCCCGCGCTTGACGATCGTGGGCAGGAATTCGTCCGTTCGAGGCCGCAGCGCCGAGCGCAGGTTCCGAACGTTCGTGAATACCATGTTCGGGCCGAGGAACGCCTCGTCCTCGACCGTCACCTTGTCCCAGACGAGCACCGCATTCTTCACGGTCACGCGGTCGCCGATCCGCGCCCCGCACTCGACGAAGGCGTGATCGCCGATGTTGCAGTCGGCGCCGACGACCGCCCCTCTCATCACGTGCGCGAAGGCCCAGATTCGCGTGCGCGGACCGACGTCGTCGCTCTCGCAGAGGCCCTTCTCGTGGACGAAGACCGAGGGGTCGCGAGGCATCGTTAGCCGAGCGCGCTGGTGAGCGCGGCGACCACCCGCTCCTGCTGCTCGGGGGTGATCTCGGGGAAGAGCGGGAGGGAGAGCACCTGGTCCGCGGCCGCCTCCGCCGCCGGGAAGTCCCCGCGTTGGTGGCCGAGGTGGCGGAAGGCGCCCTGGAGATGGATCGGCACCGGGTAGTGCACGCCGGCGCCGATACCTGCGGCGTGGAGGCTCCGGAGAACGGCGTCGCGCCGGGGTACCCGGACTACATAGAGATGCCAGACCGGCTCGTTGCCGGGAAGCACGGCGGGCCTCGTCACGCGCGGATCCCGGGCGAGCAGCTCGTCGTAGCGTCGAGCGGCCGCGCGCCGCGCCGCATTCCATTGCGCCAGGTGGGGCAGCTTCGCGTTCAGGACGATCGCCTGGAGTGTGTCCAGCCGCGAGTTGAACCCGAGCTCGGGGTGCGCGTATTTCACCTCGCTGCCGTAGTTGCGGAGCGTGCGCACCTTGCGGGCGACGTCGTCCGAGTTCGTGAGTACGGCGCCCGCGTCGCCGTAGGCCCCGAGGTTCTTGGCTGGGTAGAAGCTCGTCCCGGCTGCGACCCCGAAGCTGCCTGCGGGAACGCCCTGCTGCGTCGCCCCGTGAGCCTGCGCCGCGTCCTCCAGCAAGAGGACACCAGTCCGCTCAGCGAGCGTCCGGAGCCGCTCCATCGGCGCGAGCTGGCCGTAGAGGTGGACGGGGAGGATGGCTCGCGTGCGCGGCCCGATCCGCCCGGATATCTGCTCGACGTCGATCAGGTGGTGGACGGGGTCACTGTCGACCAGCGCCGGCGTCGCGCCCGCGCGCACGACGGCGAGCGCAGTGGCGATGAACGTGTTCGCGGGCACGATGACCTCGTCTTTCGGCCCGATCCCGACGGCGCGCAGGGCGAGCTCGAGCGCGTCCGTGCCGTTCCCTACCCCGACGCAGTGGCGGACGCCGGAGAAGCGGGCGAAAGCCTGCTCGAACGACGCCACGTCCTCGCCGAGGACGAAGGAGGCGGCGGCGAAGACGCGGGCGAAGCCCTCCTCGACCTCCGCCGCGATTTGGCGGCGCTGCGCCGCAAGATCGACGAGGGGGATCGAGGTCACGGCTGCACCGGCTCGTCGCGCGCGCCGCGCAGCGACCGCTCGATGGCCTCGAGAGTGCGCACCACCTCCAGCCCCTCGCGCCCTCCGCTGAGGCACGCGCCTCCCGACAGGACGCAGTCGAGGAAGTGATTGCACTCGGTACGGAGCGGCTCGCCGGGGGGCACCTTCGGGATCACGATGTCCCCCTCGCGGATGCTGGCGCGGAACGAGGCGAAGGAGTCGACGTAGGCCGCCGGCGTGTACGTCTCCACGCCCTTGTCGTAGATGCGGACCGGCTCGCTCAGGTTCATGTCGTCGAAGGTCAGCATGCGTTGATCGCCCACGACCGTGATCTCGCGCGCCTTGCGGGGGTTCAGCCAGGAGGCGTGGAGGTTGACCAGGACGTCGCCCGGGTAGCGAAGGGTGGCGAACACTGCGTCCTCGATGCCGGCGTTGATCCACGCGCCGCCCACGGCCGCTACCCGGGTGGGGGTCGCGCCGAGCCAGTAGTTGACGATCGAGATGTCGTGGGAGGCCAGGTCCCAGGCCGCGTTCACGTCGGTGCGGATCGGTCCCAGATTGGTCCGCACCATGGAGACGTAGTATACGCGGCCGAGCTCACCCTGATCGATGTACCGCTTCACTCTCTGGATGCCGAGGTTGTAGATGAAGACGTGGCCGACCATCAGCACACGGCCGAGCCGCTCCGCGAGCGCACACAGCTCCGCTGCCTGCGCGATGGTCCGAGTGAGCGGCTTCTCGACCAGCACGTGCTTGGCGCGCTCGAGCGCCGCTCGGGCAAGGGCGTAGTGCGTGGTCGTGGGCGTCGAGATGACGACCGCGGTGACCGTGTCGTCCTCGATGGCTGGCCCTGGCTCGGTCGCGGTGCGCACGGTGGGGAACCGCAAGCGGACCTGCGCCAGGCGCTCGGGGTCTCGATCCACGACCCACGCGACCACGCTGCGCTCGTGGTTGTCGAAGTTCCGGATGAGGTTCGGGCCCCACTGCCCGGCGCCCAGGACGGCGACCTTGATCATGGCCGGCGCCCGATCACCGGCGCAGCCCGAGCCCGACGTAGACGAGCGGCCGCAGGATCGACCACCATCCGACGACTGGGCGCATCTTCGTCTGTCCGAGCGCCTTGGGCGGGTAGACCTTGGTCACCGGCACCTCGGTCGTCCGGTAGCCGAGTCGGATCGCGCGCAGGTACAGGTAGGGCTCCAGCTCGTACTCGTCCAGCCATGACTGATCGAGATCGATGCGGAGGTCGGCGAGAACGCGCGTGCGGATTGCCCGGAAGCCGTTGGTCGACTCGCTGACCCAGCGCCGCGCCACGAGCGAGAAGAGGAGGGGGTGCGCGCGGGTAGCGACCCGCCGGTAACGCGGCATCGCGCCGTAGGACGCGTCGCGCTTGAGGAAGCGGGACCCCTGCACGAAGTCGGCGCGGTCCTCCGCGATCGGCTCGAGGAGGGCGGCGATCTCCTCGGGTGCGTCCTTGTTGTTGCCGGCGATCGTGACCACCACGTCGACGCCCGAGCGGATCGCGTGTCGGTAACCGGTGCGGAGCGCCGCGCCGACCCCGCGCGTGGCGCCGAGCTCGATCACCGTGGCTCCCCGCGCGCGGGCGACCGCCGTCGAGCCGTCGGTCGAGCCGTCGTCGACCACCAGCACCTGGTCGACGACGTCGCGGGGTATACGGCGCACGACTTCCCCGATCTTGCGCTCCTCGTTCAGAACGGGGACCACGGTGAGGACCGACAGGCCGCGATACACGGGCGAACACTACATCGGGGCCCGCTCCCCGTGTCAAGAAAACCCCGCGTCGCCACGCGCCCGGAGGCCAGCGCCTCGACAAGCAGACCCGCCCGGGGCAGAAGTGTGCGAGCGGCGGCGGGCGCGGCCGGGTACGCTGGTGCGCAGTGGCGACCGAGCCGTCTCCATGTCCGGCGCTCCGACGAGGCCTGCCCTTGCTGCGCGACTCTTTGACCCGCGCGCTGGCGCGCCGCCACTGGCTCGCCTGGTGCCTGATCTTCGGGCTCGGGGTGGCGCTCTGCCTCCTTCTCTACAGCGGGTACGGGCTCGGCGGCGACCCGAACTACTTCGTGGCGTACCGCTCGATCTACCGCTCCGCGACCTACGACCTCCTACCGGAGGTAGGGGCGTCGGTGGTGGCGAGCGCATGGCCCTGATCCCGCGCCCGCTTGCGGGTCGCGCCGGTGGCGTCGCGCTTGCCGGCCGCCACCGCCCGCAGCGCGTCGTCCCGCAACACATCGTGGTCGTTGAGGTCCTCGTAACCGCACGCCAGCGCCAGGACCCGCTGCGCCACGAACTCCTCGACGGTGTGCTCGATCAGCTCAGGATCGCGGTGGTCCGCGAAGCACTGCGCGAAGCGCCGCAACAATCCCATCCGCTCCGCCACCTCCCGCAGCAACAGGATGCCCGCGTCCGAGGTGATCCGGCCCCCGTCGAAGCGGGCCACCACCTGCCGCCCGCCGACCCCTTGGAAAACGAGCCGCTCTTCCGTACAGTCTGTCCGCACCGCGCCGCTCCTCCTGCTGGAAGTTTTCTCTTAGCGCAGAACTGTCTAGCAGGTGTGGGCGGCCGGTACGATTTTCTACGGCGAGAAATCTTCGCTAGCTAGCCTGCGGTTATGGACGTCTCCCGCACCGATTCCTCGCCGACCCCCTTCGCGGCGGGCAGATGGTCGGCGCTCCTCCGGCGCGTCGTGCTGCCGGCCGTGATCCTGGCGTGGGCGTGCGCGCTGCGTGTCGTGTTCTTCTCCGGCTTCGTCCTGTGCGACGACCGCGAGGAGTTCTGGATCGCCGTGCACGCGTCCGCCTACGGCCCGGTCCTCTCCGACCAGTTCCAGCTGCGCTTCGGCATCTGGCTGTTCAACGCCGCGGCGTTCAAGCTCTTCGGCGTCTCCGAGTTCGCCTTTTTCGCCCCCACGGTCCTGATGTCGGCTTCGCTCGGCGTGGCCGGCTACGCGATCCTCGTCCGCTGGGGCTACGCGCTCCTCCCGGCATTCGCCGCCGCGCTCATGATCGCCGCGGCGCCGTTCGAGGTCCTCCTGGGCACCCTGCGCGCCAACGACGTGATCCTCGCCTGGCTCGTCGGCCTGGCGCTCGCGGCCCTGATCGTGCTCGACTCGCGACCGGTCTGGCAGGGGCTCGCCGTGACGCTCTTCGGCTGGCTCGCCTTCTACGTGAAGCTCTGGGTCGTCTACTTCCTGCCCGTCCTCGGCCTTCACTACCTCCTCGAGACGTGGCGGCGCGGCCGGTGGCGCGGCGGCGTCGTCTTCGCCCTCGCCTCGCTCGTCCTGCACGGCGCGACCTGCGCGTTCTGGAAGCGGCGGACGGGTACCTGG
>Ga0209057_1003954_pt1 | contig 10755 bp, 7 predicted proteins | sample GraSoiAngelo_146_FD_185903 | JGI IMG/M metagenome (GOLD analysis project Ga0209057, IMG submission 185903) | Grasslands soil microbial communities from the Angelo Coastal Reserve, California, USA - 14_1009_05_30cm (SPAdes) (version 2) | ecosystem: Environmental > Terrestrial > Soil > Grasslands ... | reverse complement strand
GCACCAGGGCTATCCGTGGAAGATCCTCACCGGCCGCAACGACCGGTTGCCCACACTGCGCCAGCCTGGCGGGCTCTCCGGATTCCTCCGGCGCAGCGAGAGCCCGCACGACCAATTCGGAGCGGGGCACGCCGGCACCGGACTCTCGGCGGCCTTCGGTATCGCCATGGCGCGCGACCTCCTGGGCGAACAGTACAAGGTGGTGGCCGTTGTGGGGGACGGGGCCCTCACGTGCGGGCTTCCGTACGAGGCGATGAACAACGCCGGCCATTCTGGCCGCGACATCATCATGGTGCTGAACGACAACGGGATGTCCATCGCGCCGAACGTCGGGGCCATCAATCGCTACCTGGGCTCGATCATCGCCAGCCCCATCACGGTGCGGATCCGCGAGCGGGTGAAGGGGCTGATCGAGTCCGTCTCGCACATCGCCGGCGGTCAGAAGCTGGTGGACTTTGCCAAGACCCTGGAGGAAAGCATCAAGAACCTCTGGTCGCCCGGGATGCTGTTCGAGGAGCTCGGTTTCCGCTACTTCGGCCCGATCGACGGGCACAACGTCGCGCAGCTGGTACAGACCTTCGAGCTCGTGAAGACACTCAAGGGCCCACGCGTCGTGCACCTGATCACCGAGAAGGGAAAGGGGTTCCCGCTCCCCGAGCCGGACACGGAGAAGTATCACGCGCGCGCCCCCTATGATCCGGTGACGGGTGAGCTCCTGCCGGTGAAGGCGGGGCCCCCGCAGTGGACCAAGGTGTTCGGGGAGGCGCTCACCGAGCTGGCGGGTGAGTATCCCAAGCTCGTGGCCATCACGGCGGCGATGCCATCGGGCACCGGGACGAGCATCTTTCAAAAGAAATGGCCGGAGCGCTTCTTCGACGTCGGGATCGCGGAGGCACACGCGACCACGTTTGCGGCGGGGCTCGCCACTCAGGGTGTGCGACCGGTCGTGGCGATCTACTCCACGTTTCTGCAGCGCGCGTACGACAGCATCATCCACGATGTCGCCATTCAGCAGCTCCCCGTGATCTTCTGCCTCGACCGCGCCGGCATGGTGGGCGAGGACGGCCAGACGCACATGGGGTTGTACGACATCGCGTACCTGCTGGCCGTCCCCCACATGACCGTGACCGCGCCCAAGGACGGCGCCGAATTGATCGGCCTCCTCCGCTGCGCGCTCGAGCACACGAGCGGGCCCTTCTCACTCCGCTACCCGCGCGACAAGGCCCCGGGGGAGCCCCCGCGCGCGGCCGAGGTGGCTCCGATCCGGTATGGCACCTGGGAGGTGCTGCGCAAGGGACGTGAGTGTGCGTTGCTCGCGGTCGGGACGATGTGCCAGCCAGCGCTCGCCGCGGCGGAGGAGCTCGGTGGAGCTGGATTCGACGTCAGCGTCGTGAATTGTCGCTTCCTGAAGCCGGTGGATCGGGAGACCCTCAAGGCGTTGCTGCATACGCACCGCTTGCTGGTTACGGTCGAGGACGGCACGGTGACCAACGGGTTCGGGGCCTGTCTCGCGGGCCTCGTGGAGAGCGTTGCGCCCGAGTGTCGTGTCGTGCCGCTCGGCGTCCCGGACGGAACGTACGAGCACGCACCACGGGCGCAGCAGCTCGCCGAGGTCGGCCTCACCGGTCCTGGGATCGCGGCGCGGGTTCGCGCGTTGGCCGCGGAGGAATCGCTCACCCACTCATGAACGTTGGGGTCGTCGGCAACCCGACCTACCGCGATCTCAAGACCATCCTCGCGCATCTGGCCCAGGTGGCGCCCCGTCTGGGCGTCTCCCTATTCACCGAGGAACAGATCGGTCCCCTCTGGCCTCCGCCCGCCCCGCCTGCATTGGACCGGGCGCCCGCTCGCCAGCTCGATTGCCTCATCACCCTCGGCGGCGACGGCACGTTACTGCGGGGAGCGCGCACGCTCGACACGGCTCCGGCCCCCACCCCGATTCTGGGTGTCAACCTCGGCCGGGTCGGCTTCCTCACCACCGCCACGTCGCAGACTCTCGACTGGGCGCTCGATGCCCTGGTGCGGCGCGCGTATGCCACGGAGGCGCGACTGGCCCTCGCGCCCTTCATCGAGAATAAGGAGGGAAAGAGCCGCGCCGAACCGGTCGTACTGAACGACGCGGTCGTGCACAAGGGCGGCGTGGCTCGGGTGATCCGGCTGCGGGTCTCCGTGGATGGCGACGAAGTGGGCCAGTACTCGGCCGACGGCATCGTGATCGCGACCCCCACCGGATCGACCGCCTACGCCTTGTCCGCCGGCGGTCCGATCGTCGTCCCGAGCGTGGACGCGATCGTGGTCGCGGCGATCTGCCCCCACACGCTCGCCGTGCGACCGTTGGTGGTCCCATCGGACGCGGCCGTGACGGTCGAGCCGATCCCTCCCTGGACCGAAGACGTCCTTGTCTCGTTCGACGGCCAGGTCGGGACTACTATGCGAGCCGGCGAGCGCCTGGTGGTGAAACGCGCCGCCCGGCCCGTGCTGCTGGTGCGCCTCGGCCCCGAAGGCTTCTTCGCGCGCATGCGGAAGAAGCTGAACTGGGGCGACCTCTCCGACCGCGAGCGACGCTAGTGCTCACGGAGCTGCGCGTTCGCGACCTGGCCGTCATCGCCGACGTCGCGCTCCCCGTCACATCCGGCCTCAACGTCCTCACGGGTGAGACCGGCGCCGGCAAGTCGATGTTGGTGGACGCCCTCGCGTTGCTGCTCGGCGAGCGCGCCTCGGCGGACGTCGTCCGTCCCGGCGCCGCGAAGACCGTAATCGAGGGAGCCTTCGACTTCACCTCCACCATCTTCCACCGTCCTCCACCCGCCTTCACCGACCTGGGGGTGGAGCTGGAAGACGGGCGCCTGATTCTCAAGCGCGAGATCACGGCGGAAGGGCGCTCGCGCGCCTGGGTAAACGGGAGTCCGACGACGGTGGCCGTACTTGCACAGCTCGGCGGCGTCCTGGCGGACCTGCACGGCCAGCACGAGACGCAGTCCCTCCTCAAATCCGACGCGCAGCGCGACATCCTTGACGCCTACGCGGCCGCAGGCGTGGAGCGGACCGCCGTGCGGGATGCGTACGATCGTCTCCAGGAGCTGGAACGTCGCGAGGCGCAGCTTACAGCGAAACGCGAGGAAGTTCGCCGCAAGGCGGATTACCTTCGACACGTGGTGAACGAGATCGAGCACGCCGCGCCGCAGGCAGGGGAGGCGGAGGCGCTCGAGGTCGAGGCGAAGCGACTCGGGCACGCAGATGAGCTCGGTCGCCTGTCGCGAGCTCTGGGCGAGGCGCTCGACACCACCGGCCTCGCCCGCGCGGCCAAGCTGTTTGCCGGGCTGACGCGACTGGACCCTTCGACGCGCAAGTGGCAGGAGCTCTTCGACGGTGCGTTCGCGAACCTCGAGGAGCTGCGGCAGGCAGCGCGGGACTACGCCGCGGGGATGGAGAACGACCCCGGCCGCCTGGCGGCCGTCGAGCAGCGGCGCGACGTGCTCTACCGCCTCACCCAGAAGTACGGCCCGACACTTCCCGATGTCCTCGCCACACGCGACCGGTCGGCTCGGGAGCTGGAGCTGCTGGACACGGCCGATCTCGACCTCCGCAACCTGGCTGAGCAACGCGAGCGCGCCGCGGGCGATTTCACCCGAGCCTGCGCCGCGCTCACGACAAAACGGACGCGTGGCGCGGGCGGCCTGTCCAAAGCCGTCAATCAGCTCTTACCGGCCCTCGGCCTGCAGGGTGGGCGCTTCGCGGCACAACTGGTACCGCTCCCCGCTGCACGCTCCAAGGGCGCCGAAGACGTCCTCTTCGAGGTTCGGTTGAACGTCGGCCTCGACGCCCGCCCGCTTGCGAAAGTCGCTTCCGGCGGTGAGCTGTCCCGCTTGATGCTCGCCCTGAAGGTCGTGTTGGCCGAGCACGACGCCGTGCCCACGCTGGTGTTCGACGAGGTCGACCAGGGGATCGGCGGGGAGGTCGGGGGCAGGGTGGGCGACGCACTCGCCACGATCGCACGGGGCCGGAGCACGGGCCGGCAAGTCCTCGTCATCACACACCTGCCCCAGATCGCTGCCTACGCCCACCATCACCTCGTGGTGGCGAAGGGAGCGCATGGCGGGATTGCGACGAGCGACGTGCGCGTGGTAGAGGGGGAAGACCGGAGGCGTGAGCTGGCGCGCATGCTCGGCGATCCCGACATGAAGTCGGCGCTCGGCCACGCCGCCGAGCTCATCAGAAAAGCTTCTTCGACGTCCGAAACACGATCCGGTATACCGTCGCCGCCGGGACGACCCCCGCGCCCGTGACGGTCTGCTCGATCGAAAAGCCGCCCTCCACGCCCGGGGCGTGATAGGTCACGGCAAACCCGAGTCGCAACCAGCGCTGCGCCGTACCGGCATCGAGTACGCTCGCGGCTGTGGGAACGCCGGTGCGCGCCGCCAGGTCGATCGAATCCTGCGCCGAGCGATAGGCATAGTGATCCCGCGTCTTCGAGAAGTACCCCGCCGTGAAGCCCGCCGCGAACTCGTGCGAGAGGTTGACGAGCGGCGCGACATCGACGGCCGCGTAGTCCCCCGGATCCCATTGCAGGTTCGCGGTCGCCGTCGCCGGCACCAGGAGGGCGTCGAAGGGCGCCACGCGTTGAATCCGCGTCCCTGGGCGTTGCATCCCGGCGCGGACAGCCACGTTGAGCCAAAGGGGACCCGCGATGAGCTCCTGCGTGAGCTGCCCTTCGAGGTCCAGCTGGTGATCCCCAATGGACTGTCGCAGGAAATCGTCGGCTGAGTCCCGGGCTCCCGTCGGCAGCCGCACGAGCGCCTGCGCGGCGGCGGCGTAATGCGCGCCCGCCACGATGCGGTACTTGGCCGCGACCTCCACGTCCCCCAGGCCGTATCGCCAGCTGCTCCGGAACGGGAGGCCGGCGTAGCCAAAACCGATGCCCGTGTTGTCGAGCATCGCGGCTTCCACGTGCGCCCCCGTGAGGCTGTCTGACGAGAACGTGAAAGCTGAGTCGAAGCTCATGACGCCGAGCGAATCGAGGGCACGCTGGATGCGCGCGACGGTGCTGTCGATGGCCTTGCCGGCGGCCGAGCTGTCGAGCGGCACGAAGGGAGCGATCGCAACCGCCCGGAGCGCGTCACGGATCGCGCTCCACTGGCCGGTACTGCTCCGAGCCGCGCACGACGGACTCAACGCGCAGTGCGCGAGGGCCGTATCGAACTGGGCGAGGAACACGGCGTTCGCCGTGGCCCCACTGAGGAGCCGGGGGTTGAGGCCAAGATTTCCCCCCTTGCTCGACAGCTGGAACGACGTGCGGGTGGCGACGCGAACGATCGGGACGCGCAAGCTCACCGACAGGCGATGCGTGAGCCCGAGCTCGGCCATCACGGGGTACTCGCGCCGCTCCTGGCGGACGCTCAAGAGACCTTGACCCAGGCTCGCCACGAACCCAGCGAGCCCGCTCGCGAAGCGGACATTCTGCTCCATCTGTGCGACCGCCGGGATGTAGCGCCCGCCCACCGTGTCGCCGCTCAGCCCGGCACCCAGCCGCATCCGACCGTTGGCTGTGAACTGGTCGTTCCAGGTGATGACGCGGGGGTCGAACGTCACCCGGAGCACCCCGCGCTCCGGTGTGTCGGTCCGCTCGACCGCCTGGGCGGGCAGTGTTCGCCCCAGCGTCAGGCTGGGGCTCAGGAGCACGATGAGGAGGGCGGCCGGTCGCATTAGCGAAACGGCACCCGCCGGAACGCGGATGCCGTGTTCGCTACCCCCCACCACGGGTGAGGTTCGTCTCAGGGGATAGCCGGAATCGCGGATTGATAGAAGGCGTTGATCGCCTGCTGCAACGATTGGGCGATGACCTTCTGCGTCGACGTACTCGGGTGAACGCCGTCACGGCTGACCGCCGTCCCGAAGGGCGCGGTGGTGGAATTGGGGTCGGGCGGGAACGCGGGGAACGGCCGAATCGCACCCGGCGTAGCCGCGAGCGCCTGGAGCAGCGGGTTGGGATCGACGAACAGCCAGTTCCGCGCCGTGGCGGCTGCCTGGATGGTCGCGTTGTATTGGACCACAGCGGTGATCATGTTGACCGCTTCCGTCACCGAGATCACGTGGTAGTTCGAGCAGTCGAGCGTTTGCGGGGTCCCGGCTGCTGCCGTTTCCACGATAGGGGCGCCGTAGTGGACCGGCACCAATACCCTCACGGTGTCCCCCGGGGCGATCACGAGGCTGTCGAGGCAGTTATCGAGCACCGTCAACATCGGGATCGACGCGGAGGCAGCTTTGTAATACCGTCCCTGCGACACGTAAGGGGCGCCCACCACTTGCACCACCCCGATCAGCGCCCCACCCTGAATGCTCCCGAACGAATCGAGACTGTCCATCAGTGCGTTATACTGCGTGGCGAATGTGGCCGGAGGCGTGATGTCGGCAGCTTGGCCTGCGTCACCGGTGTCGAGGATAGCCCCGCTCACGTCGTTGTTGCCGACCCACACGGTCACGAACGTCGGAAGAACCTCCCGCGCGCGCTGCAGCTCCGTGCGGCCGCCGAGCAGGAAAAGCTTGTAGGCATCCGTGGCCGCCGCCGGGGGTTGAGGCGGACCGTAGTTGGTGTTGAGGAGCTCGAGCACATCCGCGCCCGGGAACGCGACGTTGTTGAGAAACGGTGGTACGTTGGCGCTGCGCAGCGCGCAGAACGTGTCCGGGAGCCCGCCGACGCGCGTCGGCGGATTCGCGAAGATGTTCGTGATCGGCGGCGGGCACCCGGGATTGTTGAGGCTCGGATAATTGAACGGCGTGCCCATCGCCCGCGCGAGCAGCACGGGATACGCGAGCCGCTGCGTCGAATCGCTCAGGCCAAACGACTGGATGCCGGCGGTGATGCTGTTCCCGAAGGACACGTAGCGCGCGAACATGGCGCCGCCCGCGTATTGGGGCGGCGTCGGCGTGAAGAGATCGTCGTTCTCACAACCGGCGGCGACGAGCGTCAGGCCGACGACGGCGCACAAGAAGACATGGCGTGATGTCACGGTCAGGCTCCGTCAGAACGTGTAGGCCAGGGACAGGCCGACGAGATGGGCTGAGAACGAATACAGTCCGTTATTGAGCGCCTGCAGCTGATCTGCGGTCGCGCCGCTGATGTCACGAGTCCGTCCCCGCCGGTCGTTCTGCTTGATGAACTGGTACGCGAAATCGACCGACCACTTGGGCGAGAGCGCCACGCCCGCGCCCGCAGTCAGCTCATTGCGCGCGCCTTCGGGCAAGAGCGGGGTCACCGTCTCGGGAGGGGCCGCCGCGGTGTTGTAGAGGTATCCACCGCGCAGCGTGAGCTTCGCGTTCTTCACCCATTCCGCGCCGAGCCGGAAGTCGCTCGCGTTCTGATAGTAGGTGTTGAGCAGCAGCGAGGGCGTGGCCGCGTTGCTGAAGTTGATCGGGAGCGCCGCAAAGCGCTTCGCCCACCAGGTGAGCTGGTAGTCCCCGTACAACGTCCAGCCGGCCATCGGCTTGTAGGAGACCCCGAAGACGAGCTGCTCCGGGTTCGAGATCGTCGTCGTAACGTTTTGATTCGGAAGTAAGACGGCGAAGACTCCCAAGGTGTCGAGGAGGGCGTCCAGGTTCGTTCCGGCTTGGATCGTACGCGTCCCCACTGTCACCGTAGTCGGGATGATGACCCCCGTGGGCACTTGGCTGAATGTCGCCGTCCCGGCGTAGTCGATCGTCGCGTGCATCAGGTAGCGCGCGCCGAAGGAGACGCGGTCGTTTACCTTGACGATCGCACCGAAGTGGCCCCCGGTCACCTTGGTGTGGCTCGCCTCGAGATGGGCGTTCGCGAAATCCGTGCCCGGGGCGATGCCGAACTGCGCGAAGGTCGTTCCAAGAGGTAGGCCCGGCAGGGGAATGAGCTGCTGCGAGAGATCGAGCCGCTGGTTCAGCTCCACGTGTCCGTTGACGATGTCGAGGCCCGCGCCGAGCGAGAGCCAGGGCGTAACCTGATACGCCAGACTGGGCTGTATGTAGATGTTACGAATGATGTTGTCGTAGCCCGTAAATCGGCCGTCGAAGCTCAACGGCCAGCGCGTCTCGAGCCCGTAGGGGAAGAACACTCCGACACCCGCCCCCCATTTCTGCGACGATCCGTAGGCGATGTACACGCTCGGCAGGGGGATCCAAGGGTTGTCGAGGTCTGTCTTGGCCAGGGTCGAGTCGCTCGTGAAGTTTCCCACGGCCTTAATGAACGTCCCCCCCCCGCTGACGTGCCACCCTTTGAGCCCGGCGAGCCCGGCGGGGTTGAAAAAGATGGCCGAACCATCCGCGCAGGGGGCCGCCACGCCGGTCCCAGCTCGGGCCATTCCACACGCGCCGAGCTCGTAGATCCCGAACCCTTGGGCTCCCAGCACGGCCGGAGCGCCGATCAGCAGTGAGAGCGCATACCCCACGGACTGCCGCATACGATTTGTCTCCGGGTGGCTTTTTTTCGCGAGATGGTGGAATCGGCTGGTACAGGGTAGCATTGGCCCGAAGCCTTGTCAAACCTTGTGCCTCAAAACGCGTCAACGCTGTTCCGCGCGACGTTCGGCGACGCGCCGCTCGTGGCTGCCTCCGCTCCGGGACGCGTCAACCTGCTTGGCGAACACACCGACTACAACGGCGGTCCGGTGCTGCCGATCGCGATCGCGGCGCGGACCACGGTCGCGGCTGGCGCTGCCGATGCTGGCATCCTCGAGCTCATCTCGACGCGTGACGGTCAGATGCAGCGGATCGACTACCGGAGCGCGGGGGTATCGGGCCCTGGCGCGTACGTCGCCGGTGTGATGCGCGAGCTCGCGGCAGCGGGCGCTGGCCCGCCGTGTCGTGGCGCCCGCGTCGCCATCGCGAGCGACGTACCGGTCGGGGCGGGCCTCGCGTCGTCGGCCGCGTTGACCGTGGCGGCGGCCCGAGCACTCGACTTGCTTGGGAGCGGCCGTCTCACCGCACGACAGCTGGCGGGCGTGGCGTTTCGGGCCGAGCACGATCACGTGGGCGTGCGCTGCGGCATCATGGATCAGATGAGCGCGGCGCTCGCGCGTCCGGACCGGGCGCTGTTTCTCGAGTGCGCGTCGCTCGCGTCGCGCCACGTTCCAGCTCGCGCGCGGCTGCTGCTCGTGGATACAGGCGTTCGGCACCAGCTCGCCTCAGGCGCCTTGAACGAACGGCGAGCCGAGTGCGAAGCCGCGGTGGCGCGGCTCAGGCTGGAGCTGCCGGAGTTGCGCTGGCTCGCGAGCTGGCCGGCCGGCTGGCTGCCGCGGCTTAAGCGGGCGTTGCCCGAGCCGCTGCGCTCGCGCGCGCTGCATGTGGTCGGGGAGACGGCCCGAACGCGGTTCGGCGCGCAGCTACTCGCCCGCGGTTACTTGAAGCGCTTCGGGGTATTGCTGTTCGAGTCGCATGAGTCGTGTCGTCGCCTGTACGAGTGCAGCGCCCCCGAGTTGGATCTGGTCGTGTCGACGGCGCGACGCGCGGGCGCGCTGGGCGCTCGCCTGACCGGGGCAGGGTGGGGCGGGGCGGTGCTGGTCTTGCTCCCCAGGGGAAAGGCGGTCGAAGCGAAGGTCGTGCGCCAGGTTCGGCGGGGGTTCAAGGATGCCTACGGACGCGAGCCGGCCATCTCGACGGTACGCGCGTCGGGCGGCCTGCGACGAGAGCCGGTGCGGTGAACCGGCGCTATGTTTCCGGCGGCCGGGGTGGCGAAATCGGTAGACGCAAGGGACTTAAAATCCCTTGGGGGGCAACCCCCGTGCAGGTTCGAGTCCTGCCCTCGGCATTCCGCCCGTGATCCCGGTCACACGGTCCTTCGTGCGATGGCTTAGAATCCCCGGATGCGCCTTCTAGACTCGAGATCGACCGTCGCGGCCGTCGCCCTCCTCGCGGGCCTGTTGGGCGCGTGCCAATCCCACGCCCAGGAAGAAGCCTTCCTCTCCACGCGCGTCCCAGTCATGCGGCTCGACTCCGTGCTCCAGGCGTCCGATAGCCTCCGGCTACCGCTCGCCGCAGCGCGCACGTTGCTCGCCGCAGCCGCGGACACCGGATTCGCGACGCGGGCACCCAAGGACACGATGACCATCACGGATATTCTCGCCTGGGCCCGCGCGGAGGCCGCACGGAAACGACAGGCCGAGACCGAGCAGAGTGCGGCTGAGCGGGCGCGTCAGGATTTGGTCAGACGAGAGCTCGACTCGACGCTCGTGGTGACCGTGGTGAGGACCCCGAGCAGGAGCGCTACGAGGATTACATCTCGCTCGCCTTTGCATATCGCAACAAGGGGACGAGGACCATCAACGCGTTTCAAGGCGATGTCACGTTTTTCGACGCTTTCGGTGACACGATCTACAGCGCGCATCTTAAGGTGGACGGGCCACTGCGGCCCGGTCGCACGCTCCGCGAGCCGGAGCGCATCATCAGGTACAACCCGTTGCGCACAGCCCACCAGCGCCTGCGAAACACGCCGCTCAGCCGGATGAAAGTCGTCTGGCAATCCACTGACGGTATCTTCGCGCAGCCCTGACCCTCCGGGGTTTACCACCTCCTGACACGCCCGGTGCAACCTTTCTGGGGCCTGTGACGTCTTAAACGTTCGAAAGGCCGTGCCGTCGGACCAGGTGTCTCGGAGGCATCTCATGCGTATTTACGCTCTCATGCTCGGCATCGCACTCACGACCGGCTACGGCTACGCGGCGCAGGTCGCCGTTTCTTCCGCGGGAGCCGGTCACCGCGCCGACACGCTACCGGCCGGAGCGCTCGCCCCGG
>Ga0209057_1003950_pt1 | contig 10760 bp, 12 predicted proteins | sample GraSoiAngelo_146_FD_185903 | JGI IMG/M metagenome (GOLD analysis project Ga0209057, IMG submission 185903) | Grasslands soil microbial communities from the Angelo Coastal Reserve, California, USA - 14_1009_05_30cm (SPAdes) (version 2) | ecosystem: Environmental > Terrestrial > Soil > Grasslands ... | reverse complement strand
CGGCAGAGGAACTGGAACTCAGGGTGCCGGCAGATCTGCGGAAGGCTCTCGCGGCCGCCCCGAAAGCGCGGACGTTGTGGTCGGACATCACGCCCATCGCGCGCAGAGATTGGATCCACTGGATCGCCTCCGCCAAGCGGGCAGAGACTCGCGCGCGTCGGGTCGACAATGCCTGCGCGATGCTCGCTGCCGGGAAGCGACGCGTTTGCTGCTTCGATCGGTCTGGGTTCTATAGTAAAAGCTTCAGCTCTCCTAAAGCGGCGATTTAGATGAATACAAGTTTGTCGTTCAGCCAATGGTCGCTGCGTTTCCCGGGCTAGCATTTAACGGCACAATGCTCGTGCTGGGAGCACCACCCAACGATGTAGCAATAGATCCCATGGACCTTATCATCGGAAGGCGACGATTGATGGGGCCTCCGCCGGGGTCGCGCAAAGACCTTCGAGACACTTTAGAATTTGCGGCCACCCACGATGTGCGTCCAAAAGTTACACGGGTGCCGCTTGAAGAAGCGGAAAAGGCGCTGACAGAAATGCACGCGGGTCAAATGCACGGCCGCACAGTTTTGGTGATGGATTGAATCTAGTCTGCTGTAGTAGCTAGTGGTCGGCAACCTCCGGGGCGATTCTAGTAATTAATTTATGCGGACCGCCCGATACAATGCTCAGTGGAACCCTTACAGTCCCAGTTTTTTTTCGATTTGCTTTACGCGTTCGAAAAGTTTTCCGAGCCGGTGGATCCAGGCAATTTGTCGCTTTGCTTCCTCAAGCGGAACCGCGGGAGAGCCGAACCAGGCGCCTCCCGGAGTGCTCTTCGAGACACCGCTTTGCGCGCCAATTGCCGTGCCGTCGCCAATTTCGAGGTGGCCTACAATGCCAACCTGTCCCCCCATCATGACGCGCTCACCCACACGCGTACTGCCTGATATGCCGCTCTGCGCCACAATGACGGAATTTTTCCCTATCACCACATTGTGCGCGATTTGCACGAGATTGTCGATCTTCACGCCTCGCTGAATCCATGTTCGCCCAAATCGAGCGCGGTCAATGGTCGTGTTCGCACCGATCTCGACGTCGTCGTCGATCTGAACAATTCCGAGCTGCTGAATTTTTTCATGCCGCTCATCGACCATTTCAAACCCAAATCCATCCGCGCCAATCACCGCGCCGCTGTGGATGATGACACGCGAGCCAATGCGAGTTCGCTCGCGAACTGTTACTCGCGGATAAATCAGGCACGCGGATCCAATTATCGTTTCATGCCCGATATACGTTCCTGCGCCGATGATTGAGTCGTCGCCGATTTTGGCGCCTGCTTCGATGACTGCGTGCGGCTGGATCGACACCCGCTCCCCCAGCTGAGCGCCTGGATCGACAATCGCGCTTTGATGAATACCGGGTGCGAGGGTGATCGGCTTCGGCGCGAGTTTGAGCACGACTTGCTCGAAGGTCTTGGCTGGATTGGAGACCCGAATTTGAGCGGCGGTAATCTGCTCGCCAAAATCAAGCGGAACGAAGACGGCGGAGGCGCGCGTTTTGCGCAGGAGTCCAACGTATTTTCGATTCACAAAAAAACTAATCTCTCCAGAGGTCGCTTCCGCGAGCGATGCAGCGCCAGTGATTTTGAGCGCCGGATCGCCGATCAACTCGCCGCCAGACATCGTCGCTAGTTCTTGAAGAGTAAAGGTCACGGAGGAGATGAAATGTTAAATCGTCGAAGCGTTGAAGGGTTAAAGCGTGAAAGGGTGGAAAAGGTGAGCGCTACTCCGCGCTTTGGGGCCAGCGCGGCGGACGTTTTTCGATGAACGCCTGCACACCTTCGAGCGCCGCATCATCCATCATATTGCAGGCCATGCTCCGCGCTGCTGCTTCGTATGCCGCCCCAATGCCAAGTTCCGCTTGCCGGTAGAAAAGTTCCTTCCCCATTGCCACTGCAACTCGCGGTTTGGAGATGATGCTGGCGACGAGTTTCTCGACTTCGGCATCGAGATGTTCGGATTCAGCGACGCGGTTGATTAATCCGCAGGCTCTCGCCTCCTCAGCGCTGATAAATTCACCGGTAACCAGCATTTCGAACGCCGCCTTCCGCAAAATGTTACGCGAAATCGCCACCCCCGGCGCCGAGCAGAAGAGCCCGAATTTTACGCCGCTGACGGCGAATCGTGCTGTGCGCGATGCTACCGCGAGGTCGCACATCGCCACCAGCTGACAACCGGCCGCGGTGGCGATGCCCTGAACGCGCGCGATCACGGGCACCGGCAGATGTTGCATGGTCAGCATCATTTTCGAGCATTGCACAAAAAGACGCTCGTAGTAATCGAGCGACGGTGTCGCGCGCATCTCTTTCAAGTCGTGGCCGGCGCAAAACGCTTTGCCTTCTGCGCCGAGAACCACGACACGCACCGACTCATCCTTGGCGATCGCATCTAGCTCGCCTTGCAAGGTCGCGAGCATCGCCTCCGACAAGGCATTGAAAGCCTGCGGTCGATTCAGTGTAAACGTGACTACACCGCGCGTGTCCTGACTGCGCAAGATGACTGGTTCCTCAGTCGCGCAAACTTTCGCGGTCAATCCAGGTCCAACTGATACTGAAGCGGCTTTCACGGGCTAGAATGCTCTAACATTATCTACCGCCAAAATTCTAAATCTGAAATCTGAAAAATTTAGTTTCCGTTTACGGGGACCGGCAACATCATCTGGCGAGCGCCTGCTCTGGAAGCATGAGAATTTTCCCGATTGCGAATCACAAAGTGGCACACCCGTCCCGGCCGTGGGGCCGACAGGCATCTTGCCGGTCGCTCCGAGGATTCGCTCTGTCGAACGACCTGTCAGTCAGCAGGCGAGACGCCCGCCTGCCGCACGGACAAGTTGTCCATGCCACGTCTCTCCTGAAATGAAAATCGTAGCAGTGGCGAATCAGAAAGGCGGCGTCGGTAAAACGACCACGGCCGTAAATCTCGGCGCGGCGCTGGCGGAGCTGGGCCAGCGCATCTTGCTTGTCGATCTCGATCCACAAGCAAACGCGACGAGCTCGTTTGGTTTGCAAGGACTGGATGAAACGACTCTTTACGAGCCGCTGCTTGGCGAGGCATCAATCACCGAGAAAATCCTGCCTACGCGACGCGAGCGTCTGTTCATCGTGCCTGCCGGTATCGATCTTGCCGGTGCCGAGGTCGAGATCGCTCGAATGCCGGATCATCTCACCCGTCTGGCGGAAACGCTCAAGCCATTGCTGGCGGACGACACCTTTGATTTCGTTTTTATCGATTGCCCGCCTTCGCTTGGGATCCTCATGAGCAATGCGCTTGCCGCTGCCGATGAACTCCTGACCCCCATACAATGCGAGTATTTTGCGCTCGAAGGTCTGGTGAAAATTGTCCGGCTGGTCGAGCAGGTGCGCGACTCGGGCGCGAACAAGCGCCTCGAGATTGGCGGCATCGTCATGACAATGTTCGACGGTCGGACGAATCTTAGTGCGCAAGTTGTGGCAGATGTTCGCGAGCATTTCGGGGACCGTGTTTACGAGACGGTGATCCCGCGCAGTGTTCGCCTGAGTGAGGCGCCGAGCTTCGGAAAATCCATTCTCGAGTACGCTCCGAATGGAGCTGCCGCCGACGCTTATCGCGCTCTCGCACGAGAATTCATTCAGCGGCACACTCCGCCAGCCACTGCTCCCGAGTAATCGCAAAAACAAGCGTGGGGAATCCGCGAAAAACTGTTTTCTTCTCGATTTTCATTCCGTTTTTCTCCGCGACTCGACGCGACGGCAAATATCGGGATGAATAAGCGAAATTACGCGCGGCAACTTCAGATCGCGAAATCCGTGATCCCTAACTGCTCGCGCTGCTTCGGTCGCAAGTCCGCGACTCCAATAATCGGGATTAAGCCGGTACCCAATTTCGATTTCGTCCATCTCATCGACTTGTTGATGAAAGAAACCGCAATAGCCGATCAAGCGATTATCGTTGCGATGAATAACTGCAAACTGCGATGGCAGCCCACGACGCTCCCAGTCAATGAGTTTGTCCAGAAAGCCAACGGTTTGTTCCCGTGTAAAAGCACCGAGAGAAAACCGCATGAAATCCGTGTTCGCCATTAGCGGCGCGAGAAAATCGACATCTTCGTTGCGGAACGAACGAAGAATGAGGCGGCGTGTTTCAAATTCCATGGTAGGGACAGCGCGCTGTCGCTGTCCGCGGACGCCGGAGCGCGGCGTCCCTACCTTACCGCCGCTAAAGACAGCGGCTACTACAACATGAAGACGAAGACCCAACGAGTTTCGATTCATAATCGAGATGCCGATGAAGACGGATGAATATGCGCGGCCGGCGACGCCGCCAGATGCATCGAGTCTAACCGAAGTGCTCGCCGCGGCGAGCGAATGCACGGCGTGTCATCTTTATAAGCGCGCCACGCAAACCGTGTTTGGCGAAGGACCCAGGGGCGCACCGATCATGCTGGTTGGCGAACAACCTGGAGATTACGAAGACGTCGCTGGGAAACCGTTTGTTGGACCCGCAGGAAAGATCATGGACCGCGCTCTTGAAGAAGCGAGGATCGATCGCAGCAAGGTGTATGTGACGAATGCAGTGAAGCATTTTAAGTGGGAACCACGGGGAAAACGCCGAATTCATCAGAAACCGAACGCGCGCGAGATCGCAGCTTGCCGACCATGGCTTGAGGCGGAGCTGCGCCTGGTCAAGCCAAAATTGGTCGTGGTGCTGGGCGCGACCGCCGCGCAAGCGATCTTTGGACCGTCGTTTCGCGTTACGCGCGAGCGCGGCAAAGTGTTGTCATCGAAATTTGCACCGCGAGTTCTTGCCACGGTTCACCCGTCGTCTTTGCTTCGACAGCCCGACGAAGAATCCCGGCAACGCGAATACAAACGGTTTGTCGCTGATCTTCGCGCTGCCGTAAAAGCAGCCGGTGACGAATAAAATTCCGATGGCCTGTGGTTACAGCTTCGGTGAAGGCGAAGTTTTCGGAGAAGCAACCGGCGAATCCGGATCGCTCGGGTTCTTTGTCGGTTGACAGGATCAGGGGCAATTTTCTTCAACCGGTCTAACCCCTACCTAAATCAAACTAATTTCCCGTATCCCGAGATACTAGGCGCCAGAGCTCAGCTCAACCCGCCGGAGTGACGCACGGGGCGCTGTGCAAAAATATTTCAAAAAAAGTGAAAAATAGTCTTGCCAACTTGTGGGATTTTTCTTAGTCCGGTGCCGTAAGGCTAATTTAACCAAAGGAGAAACTATGATCAGAACCGGACTTTATCAGTTCGGATTCCTGCGCATGACTCTCGCAGCCTGCGTCGGAATCCCTCTCATTATCGCGTCGAACGCATTCGCACAGAATCCCCCGCCGCCGCCTCCACCGGGTGCTGCCCCGGCGCCGGCCACTGCGGAGGCCGAGCGCGTCATCGTAACGGGTTCGAACATTCCGACAGCTGAGGAAGTGGGACCGAACCCGGTTTTGGACTTCAACCGCGACAACATTAACAAATCAGGTGAGCACACCACAGAGCAATTTCTCCTAAGCCTCCCGGTCGTAAACGCGAACGTCGTTCCGATCTCGAATAACGAGAACGGCTCCAATACTGCGGTGGGTGCGGCGACGGTCGCGCTCCGTGGTTTCGATGCCAGGGCCACTCTCATCCTGATAGACGGACGCCGAGTCGCTCCCTATCCGACGGGCAACAACCCCGGCCTGGTTAACGTGATGTTTGTCGATTTAAATTCAATCCCGCAAGCTGCGATCGAGAGCATCGAAATTCTGCCAGACGGTGCGTCCACCACTTATGGTGCAGACGCGGTGGCTGGCGTCGTGAACCTTAAGATGCGGCACCGTTACGATGGCGCGGAAGCGACGGTCGAATACGGCAACACCCTCGACAAAGACTCCGGTGAGTTCGCCGCATCGGCGATCTTCGGCGTGGGCAACAATAAAGATACCAACATTACCGGCGTCTTGAATTACTATCATCGAAATTCGATCGCGAACCGCGACCGCGGTTTCTCGGCCGTTCCGCCGTTCCTGAGTTCGAACGCCAGCCCTTACAATCTTCAGCTTAGCAGCGACGTGGCAGGAGCCGCTGGTGGTCAGAATTTAAATCCGGGTGGGACTGAATTTGCCGGTGCGCCCGATTTCACTAACGGATCGGCCCCGGCAAGCACGTATCTGTACGATGCTGCAAATCGTATCCGCTCGGCCAGCGGTATACTCCCGGGCTTCAACTTCAATCAGTTCTCGCTCTCCTTCCCGGAGTCGGAGCGCTACGGCGCTTATGTCAGTGCCGACCATAAGGTCTTTGGCGATCAGATGGTCGTCTATGCGGACGGGTTTTATCAGAACGTGAAAACACACAACGAACTGGCACCTCCAGCCACTGGTTCATTCCAGACCTTAGGTCAGACCACATTGGCCATTCCGCCGAATTCGCCAATTGCGCCGGGCGCGGAGCCACCCAACACGCCCACCCACGCGGAAACCGGTGTTCCGGCCGACGCGTTCAATCCGTTTAATCCCTTCCAACAAATCATCTCCGGCGGCACCCGCGCTCGTCTCGCTGAGTTTGGAAATCGATTGTTCGACAACGAAACTGACGCGTGGCTTACCACAATCGGTATTAGAGGAGACAAACTGTTTGATGGAAACTGGGGTTACGACGCCGCGTTCCGCTACAGTCAGCTTAAAAACACGGTGACCGGGACGCAAGTGTCCGCCTCGCGATTCAACCAGATCTTGAATCAGGCCGATCCGATCTTTGATCCGACCTCTTCGCAGTTTATTGGCACGACCGTCGCGTTTAATCCTTTCGGTGATTATCGCGTTCCGATCCCGTCGAACGAGGCCACGATCGAGTTTGCCAGGGTGCATCCCAAGGACGAAGACTTCTCGAAGTTGGCCACCTTGGATGCCACCATCTACACAACCTCGCTTTTCGAGCTACCGGCGGGCGGCATTGGTTTTGCCGTCGGTGGTCAGTTCCGCCGCGAAACGCTTGAGGAGAATCCAGATATGCTGAATGTCGAGGGTGATATTGTCGGTAATTCGCCAGTTCCGACCGCTAATTGTGGGCGAAAGTCTTACGCCTTCTACGCCGAAACTAGCATTCCGATCTTCAGCCCCACCAATGCGATTCCCGGCTTCCGTTCGCTGGAGTTTACGGCGGCGGGCCGTTTCGAAGCCTTCGAGAACAACAACACAAACGTTCTTGTTCCAAAGTTCGGGATGCGCTGGCAACCATTCGACGAACAGCTGACGTTGCGTGCGACCTGGGGCGAAGGTTTTCGTGAGCCCAGCCTCGAGGAATTATGTGGGTCTCCGCTCTCAACTCTGGAGCCTTCTCACGATCCCAAGAACGGTGGAGTGTTCGAACCTGAAACGAACACCCTTATAAGCAGCAATCCCGGGCTCCAGCCCGAGGATTCCCGCTCCTTTAGCGGCGGCTTTGTTTACACGCCCAAGTATGTGCCTGGTTTAACCTGCTCGGTTGACTTCTGGGACACCGAGCGCACTGGGGTCGTTACTGCGCCGTTGGCCGACCAAGTACTGCAACGTGAACTAACAGGCACGTTGTTGCCCGGAGAAGCTGTGGAGCGCGACATTGGTGGAAACATCACCCGCATCTTGATTCGAAATCAGAACATAGGCAATCAAGAGTCTCGCGGATTTGACTTCGGACTTAATTACCAGAGGCCAACGCCATGGGGAACATTCACTTGGCAGACCCAGGCAACCTACCTGGATGAATTCATCTTCCAAGGGTTCATCTTCCGAGAGTTCGGGCCAACCAATGGCAACTTGGCCGGCAGAACCACCGACCCAGGAACCTCGAATGAGGGTTGGTATAAATGGAAAGGTACTTCCAGCCTCGAGTGGCAATGGAAGGGCTTCGATCTCTTTACCATCGTGCGCTACATCGACGGATTCCACGAATTTACGCCAAACATTCACCAGCACTGGGTTCACCAGACCTTTTTCTTTGACGGTCAGGCTTCCTATGATTTCACTGCTCTTCTGCCGGTTGAGACCAATCCTGTGCCTGGCTATTCCAAGGGCGGAAAAGAGGTCGTCCGCGGCAAAGACGGTACGCCTACAGAAACGGCCCCGGCTCAGACCAGCAACTACGGTCGTACCGTCTTGGACCATCTGCTCCGCGGCACGATCATCACCATTGGATGCAATAACATCTTCGGTCAGGATCCGCCTAAGGCATACGGGGAAGGTGGAAACGCGGTCGGTTATCCCGGCTTCACTTACGATGCCACCGGCCGGTTCGTTTACGTGCGTCTCACGAAGAAGTTCTAAACCCTGGTGCTAGTGTAATCTCCGAATAGGCAAAAACTCTGCCTCTTTTGCCTTTACGGATCGGGTCCAATCTACGCCGCTTCAGAATTTGCACAGCGGCTGGGCGGGCGTAATGTCACTTGTGAAGACGCTGATGTTTGCAAGCGCCACAATTCTCATCGCGGCCAGCATGTTTGCCGAAACAGTGCTTGCCGATCCCCCGGTCAACCAAGCTTCGAAACGCAAGCAAAAAGTTGAAGAGCGGGCGGTTTTCGTCACCGGTTCGCTTATCCCACAACGTGTTCAATTGCGCCCGATCGGCACGACGACCGTCTCGCCGGTTCGAATCATTGATCGTCGTGAAATCGACCAGACAGGGCGACGTACGACGTCAGGCGTTTTGATCGATGAGCCTTTGCTGCGCGTAATCGGTCACTGATCTCCGGTCGCCGAGGCGCATCTTCGCTTTGGCTCCGGCAAATGAGCTTTGCTTTTTATCGACGCTTTTTTGGAAAGGCTGTAAAAATATGCCCCCGGTGCGAAAGGTCGCCTCCGGCTGCGTCTGGAACACTTTCTCTAGACGGATTGATTCGCGATGGCTGAAAGTGTCGGTGTTTTGTGTTAAAGCCATTGCGAATAAACTTGCGCTAAATTCGGAACGGAATCACAATCACAGCATGAAAACAGGAAGCAGACTCAGTCGCCGGTGCGGCTGGTCGGTTCGATGTGCAAGCGTCGTGCTCGCACTCGCGTTTTGCGCATCGGCATTTGCTGCTGATCCGAGTAAGAACGCAGTGCTCCCGGCACAGCCACAGCGGGTCGCGAAGACCGCAAAGAAAATGTGCTACACGCTCACTTCAACCTCCGGTATTCCTGTGCCTTGTGACAGGGTCGGCGCGATTCCGACCACCACCACCCCGATGACTATCTACAGGCTCCGTCTGGAGACCACGAAATAAATAATTCCGGGCGTTTTGATCGATGAGCTGTCGCTGCGCGTAATCATAATCAATCACTGATCTGCGGTCGCCCAGGCGCACCTTCGCTTTGGCTCCGGCAAATGAGCTTTGCTTTTTATAACTGCGCGTCTCACCCTCTAACATCGATCCTGACGAGTGCAAGCCCGCGTTCCCTTGATGAAAAATTGGCGAGGCGTGCTAATCTTCGTTCGCCGAATAGCGGGGGGTATAGCTCAGTTGGTAGAGCGTCTCGTTCGCAATGAGAAGGCCAGGGGTTCGAATCCCCTTACCTCCAAAGCCGCAGGCGTGGAGGTAAAATCTACAAGCGGGCTCATTATCGGATCACTAGGCGGAGCGTAATCCCCTTACCTCCAGAAATTTCGCCTTAGCGAAATTCAAATGACCTCATGAAGGGATGAGAATCTCGTTCGACCCGTGGGGCAGAGCGCAGGAGTTTATCAGAAACGAGTTTGCAAGGCAAAGATTCGCTCTCCCAAGTGAGCTATACCCCCGCGATGGCGTGGAAACTAGCACGATGAAGAAACTCTTCATCGAGCGAAAAGACTGCTGGCGCCGCCAGTGTGTGTCAGTACAAGAGTCGGACGTCAGCGGGAGGCAACGCGCTAGCGACAGGCGCGTCGTGATCTCATGGCCGAGCGGAGCTATCGGCCGCGCCACCGGCGGTGTCGTCTACGGCGACTTTAGCGGGCGGCGGCGGGATTGGCTGCTGGCCTTTGGTCTTGAGCGATTCGTTTAGGGCCGGCAGGTCCTGTGCGAGCAATTGTTCGAAGTCTTTTGTCGCATCAGCCAGTTCTCGATTCAGTGTATCGATATAGGCGATCAGGTAATCGCCTGGTTTGCCCTCATAACTCAGAAGCGATCCATAGAGTTGGTCGGTATGCTCGCGCAACCGCTCTTCGCCAGTAATGGCCCCGCCTTCTGTAGTCGCGACAATCTTCTTGCGCACAGCGTCAACCTTTCCGTCGAAATCGGAGATGTTCTTGCGGAGCGGATCACCTTCTGGCACCGCTGCGCTGCCCTGAGCGAGTGCCTTGCGCAAATCTAGAATGCGATCCATCAGCGCGCTTTCGTCGCCGAATAACGCACCCACTTTCATTGCCGCGTCGAACTGCGCCTTGCGGTCGGCCTCGCTGAATTTCGCCCGCCGATCAAGACCCACCGTCAATTTCGTTTCCGAAACTTTTCTGGCCTTGGTCAGGCGGACGGTATAGACGCCGGGCACGAGGCGCGGTCCGCGAGTTCCGGCAAAAGCAATCTGCGCTGCCGGCGGCACGCGCGGTGGCTTTGCCCGCATCGGCCAGGTCACTCGATTCAGGCCGGGCCGTTTACTAGCCGGCAACTCATCGAGAACCCGGCCAGATTCATCCAGAATCTCCAGCTTTAATTTTCCAAAGAGATGACGCGCACGCTGATAGTAGGTGATCACGGCCGCGTCTGGCGGGTTGTCGCCGACAAAAACTGCGTCGCCATTGGCCCAACCGCCGCTTCCTTC
>Ga0209057_1003949_pt1 | contig 10761 bp, 11 predicted proteins | sample GraSoiAngelo_146_FD_185903 | JGI IMG/M metagenome (GOLD analysis project Ga0209057, IMG submission 185903) | Grasslands soil microbial communities from the Angelo Coastal Reserve, California, USA - 14_1009_05_30cm (SPAdes) (version 2) | ecosystem: Environmental > Terrestrial > Soil > Grasslands ... | reverse complement strand
GGCGACCTTACGCGCGATGGCAATCCGCCGGGTGCGACACTGACCCGCGACCAGCTCAAGCACTACAAGCTCAAGTGGTCGCACACTCTCAACGGTGCTGTTGACGGCACGCCGATCGTGGTCAACGGCCTGGTCTATGCCGCGTCCTTCGGCGGCCGGCTCGACGCGTTTCACCTGGACGACGGCGCGCAGGTGTGGTCGGACGACGGTCTCGGTGCCATCAGCGGCACACCCGCCATTTCCGGCCACACGATGGTCGTGGGCACGCTCACCGGTCACGTTCTGGCGCTCGATGCGGCCAACGGCAAGAAGCTGTGGGACTGGGCAGCGCCTGGCAGCCGCCCCGTCATCTGGTCCTCTCCTGCGATCTACCGGCGAACGGTCATCGTCGGAGTCGCGTCGCCATACGGCGACACGCCGCTGCAGGCAGGCAGGGTAGTGGCGCTCGACCTCGCCACCGGCGCCATGAGATGGAGCTTCTGCGTGCGAGGCAACTGTGCGCCGGGTTCTGGCGTCTGGTCCTCAGCGGCCATCGACAGCGCGGGTCATGGCTTCATCGGAGCTGGCAATCCTGACGACGCCGTGGTCTCGTTCGACGTCGGCTCAGGCCAGAGGCTGTGGACGCAGAGCATCACGGCCGACCAGCGCCGCGACCTCGACGTCGGCGCCACGCCGGTCATCTTTCAGATCGGCACTCGCGAGGTTGTCGCGGTGGGCTCGAATGGCGGAGTCTTCGCGCTGATCAATGTGGGGGACGGCAAGGTGATCTGGGCGCGGCAGCTCGTGGTGGGCAGCGCGGTGCACGGGCTCATCGCCTCGCCGGCCTACGACGGCAAGACCCTGTACGTCGCCTCGGCCAGTCCGCCCACCGATGTTTTCGCGCTCGACCCGTTGAGCGGCGCCACGAAGTGGCACCGCGGCCTGGGCAAGCCGATTTACTCGGCGCCGGCGGTGGGGAACGGGGTGGTCGTGTTCGGGGCGGGCGACCAGGCAGGTGGCAAGGGTGGCGTGTACGCGCTGTCGACTGCGGATGGGTCCCTGCTCTTCGGCTACGACGACGATCACGCGGTCCTCAGCAGCCCGGCGATCGCAGGCTCGACCGTGTTGGTCGGGGACGCCGGCGGCAACGTGATGGCGTTCGGGCCGTAACTCTTACTGGAGCGGGAACGGCGACTGCCACCAGTGAGGCACTTCGTCGACTTCGATCGCGACGACCCACTTGACCCACCAGAAGCCGCGCTGGTCCGTCGCGACGAGCCGCACCGGGAATCCGTGCCCTGGGTCGAGCGGCCTCCCGCCGATTCGTGTGGCGAGCAGAAGGTTCGATGCGCTCGTGAGCGCGAAGCGCCGGTCGTATCCGGTGTGCGACACGACGCGAATCGACGCGCCTGACGCGTCGCCGATCAGCCGATCCAGGCGAGCGCCCGCCCAGTCCTGAGCCGAGTAGAAGCCGCCGGTGCAGTCGAGGGTCGCGGTCATCCTGTCGTCGAACGCGTATAGCTGCTCGTACGTCCAGGCCCGGCCGGGCGTGCGCAGCGACCAGCTCGACGTGTTGATTTCCGGCACCGGATCGAACATCCATGAGCTGATGGGCAGCTGATCGGGATTGTGCGATCCCGCTTCATAGGAGCCGGTGAACCTGCGCGACGCACCGGGCAGTGCTGACGCGCGGACGATGACCTCGCTCATCGCGTAAGCCGCAGCCGCGCCTGCGAGCACCGCTCCACCGCGCAGTGCGGCGCGACGTGACATGTCGGCCGGCCGCAGCCTGACCCGTCGTGCGGCGACGTGCCAGACGGCGAGCGGCACGGCCGCGATGGCGCCGCCGACATGGAAGTCCATCGCGCTTAAGGGCCCGATGCTCAGGGCGATGCCTGTCGATTGCAGCAGGCCGGCGGCGAGGGAGACGACCACCAGGAGGCCGAACAGGATCGACGCCCAGCGCGCCGGCTGAGCGCGCCTCATGCCGCGCCTGGCGATCATCGACTTCCAGGGCAGCAGCGCGATGATCGCGAAGCCGCTGGTGGCATGGATGATCAGCGACCAGCGCGACGGGGCTGTGGCGAACGCGAATGCAAGCCAGCCGGTGAGAAACGCGGCCGCGAGCAAGGCGAGAAGAGCCAGGTTCGTGCGGGCGCCCCGTGCCACGGCTGCCATCCCGTCCTTAATACTCTTACCTGGCACAGCTTGCCCGCGTAGCTCAGGGGATAGAGCAGGACGGTCCTAACGTCAAGGTCGGGGGTTCGATTCCCTCCGCGGGCACCAGCCAGACGACGGGCACCACGAATGGCCGAAAAAAGAAGGGCCGGTCACGACGGACCGGCCCTTCGGCATATTCAGCTAGAGGTCAGCGTCGGTGCCAGGGGTCGTCAGCTCCGCCCGACGTCAAGGAGAACGCCTGGAAGCTGCTCGCGCACGCGGCGCGCACGTCCGCCCACAGCTTGGCTTTCGCCGCGCCCTCGTTCTGGTCCTCGGTCTGGTCGGCCGCAGTGCCTTCAGTCCCGTTGGACAGCTCGGCCTGATCCTCCGCCCTGTCCGCGGCGAAAGCACTCTTCAGCGCGGTCAATGCCGATTGGCACGCAGGCGTCTTGGGAACCGGCGGTGCCCCGACCTGGTGCAGCTCGCCGCCACACGCGGACCCGGCCGCGGTGACGAGCGGTTTCAAGGCTGCCTTTTCATTGGCGTCCTCGGTCAGGTCGGCGCCGGTCTCGGTGTCACCCGAGGCGTTGGCGGCTTCGAGACCGTCCTCCTCCTTGTCCTTTGCCAATGCAGCCCTCAGCGCGTTGACCGCATCAATGCACTGCTGCGACGGAGCCACCGAGGCCTCATGCGACGGCTGAGCCGACGTCAACTCATGGGCGCGAGGCTGCGACAGGCTGGCGAGCGCGACGTTGTTGTTGCTTACGCGCGTGCTCTTTGCCGCCTGCCCGGCTTGCACCGAGACTGCCAACACCAACAGCGCCGCCACTGCCAGCGCGAAGGTCCCCCTTCCGACGAACTTGCGAATCGAATGCATTCGTAGCCTCCTCGGTTGGCCCGCTAAGGCCTATTCACGGCAGACAACGCTGCCTTCGGGCATTGTGGTCGCTGGCGGCGGGAACATGGGTTCGGAATACCAGGTGCCGGTGCTCAGGTAGTGCTGACCATGAAAGTTGCTGTCATCGGGGCGGGGAACATCGGCGGCACAGTAGGCGGGGCGTGGGAAAAGGCAGGCCACGAGGTCACGTACGGCCTGCGCGACCCTTCGAAGAAAGACGGCGCAAAGCCGATCGACGCGGCCATCGCGGGCGCTGAGATCGTCCTGGTCGCGATTCCGGCGGCGGCCATGGTCGACTTCGTGTGCGAGCACAAGAAAGGACTCGACGGCAAGGTCCTCATCGACGCGACGAACAACTTCGGCGCGCCATCGATGAACTCCTGGCCGGACATTTCGAAAATCGTCCCCAACGCGCATCTCTTCCGCGCGTTCAACAGCCTCGGCGTGGACGTGTTCGCGAATCCGGAGCTGGGTGGCGAGAAGGCCGATCTTTTCTACGCCGGCCCGGATGGCGCCCCCAACGAGAAGGTCGAGCGCCTCATCGAAGACGCGGGCCTGCGGCCGATCCGCGTGGGCGGGACAGAGCAGGTCGACGTCGTCGACGGCGTCCTGCGCCTGTGGTTCACGCTGGCCCAATCCAGAGGCCGCCGCATCGCGTTCAAGCTGATCTCCGACTGAGCCTCGTCGTCCAACAGGGGTAGGGTTGGCTCATGAAGACGGCTGAAGGGGTATTCGAGTTCACCCGCTGGGAGGAATCCGCCTACAGCGAGCCGGACGTCGCGCCAAAGCTGACCCAGGCTCGCATCAGCAACGACTTCCACGGCGACATCGAGGGCGCGTCCGACCTGGTGTACGTGATGACCTACATCAGCGACGACATGGGCACGTTTGTCGGCTATGAGCAGGTCCGGGGCCGGCTGTCGGATCGCGACGGCAGCTTCGTGCTTCGTCACGATGGGACGTTCGCAGACGGCTCGGTGCGGGCTGCGCTCCGCATCGTCCCGGGCTCAGGGACTGCCGCCCTTGCCGGGATCAGTGGTGAGGGCGAGTACGTCGCCACGCATGGACAGAAGAAGAGCCCCTACTCGCTGCGGTGGCGCATCGACGGGATGGGTTCCACCGACTCCTAGCATCATGTTGCCGTGACCAGGAATCGCATCCTGCAGTACGCCGCGATCGGTGCCGGGGCGGCGGTGGTGCTCGGGATTGCGGTGGCCGCGTTCGTGTCGCTGAAGGTTCCTTTCGACACCACGCCAAGCGCCGGGCCCTCGACGGCGCCCTGCGAGCCGCTGCCGTGCGCGAACGTGCGCGGATACATCGTGTGGGTCAGCGACCTCAAGATCCAGGAGGGCCTCGTCACGATGAAGCTGACATTCCGCAACTCCAGCTCATCGACCCACGCGGCGCCTGAGGATTTCACGCTGATCGACAGCCAGAAGAACGAGCACCGACCTGTCTACTTTGCGCCCGACTGCGCGCAGTGGCCGCGCAGCGAGTTCAACAATGGCGCGAGCTTCGGGCCGGTGCCTGAATGCTTTCGTGCGTCCAGCACCTCGCCGCCGCTGGGCCTGCGCTGGACACCGGACTTCGGCCCGGTGTGCTGCGAGACCGTTATCGGGCTGGCCTAGGCCTCACCAGAACGCGCCGTCGCCGAGCAGGACATAGAGGATCGGGCCGATGCCCCATACGAACGTGACGATGATCCAGATCACCTTTTTCGCGCCGCTCATGTCGGTGCGATTGACGATGTTGATCACGCACAGGACCCAGGCGATTGGGTGAAGAAAGATCGCGAGGAGGATCTCGACGATGAGCTTGATCACCCCTCTATTCTCTCACTTGTCTTGATCACACTAGGCAAGGCGCCCTGCGTTGTGTTATTGACACTACATGCCGGCTGCGAAGCGCACTTCTGATAGCAACCTGGCTGCCCGCGAGCTGGGCTTCCTCGTTCGCCTGGCGCAAGCCGCCGCCTCCACGCAGAAGCCGGACGAGCTGCTGGCGCTGATCATTCGCGAGACCACCACTGCGATGGGCACTGACGTGTGCTCGCTCTACCTGCTAATGCCGTCAGGTCGCGAGCTGCTGCTCACCGCCACCAACGGCCTGAACGAAAACATGGTCGGCAAGGTGAAGATGAAGGTGGGGGAGGGCATCACGGGCTTTGTCGCCGAGAGCCGCTCGCCGGCGGTGGTGGCCGATGTGAGCCGCGACCCGCACTGGAAGTGGGTGCCGGGACTGGACGAGGACCGGTTCCACTCGATGCTGTCGGTGCCCATCGAGTCGGGACCACGCCTGGTCGGGGTGCTTAATGCGCAGGCCGCAGAGCTGCGCGAGTTCAGCGCCGGCGACATCGACTTCCTGCGCGCGATCGCGGGCCAGGTCGCCGGAATCCTCGAGCGCAGCGAGCTGCAGCGGCGGCTGGAGGCGCAGCTTTCGGAGATCCAGATGTCGCACGACATCCATGAGCGGTTCACGAAGCTCTCACTCGAAGGCGCGGGCATCAGGTCCATCCTCGAGGCGGTCGGCGCGCTTGCCGGCGGACCCGCGGCGCTGTACTCGCCCGACGGCCATCGGGTGCGTGGCGTGGGGGTGCCGTCGGACGGGATGCCGCCTCGCCTCCACGTGCCGGGCGCCGTGTCGCAAGCCGGTGCACGCGAGGTTCGAATCAGCGCCGGGCGGCCGGCGCGTCCGATCGACCTGGTGCCGGTGCGCGCGGGCGCGGACGTGCTTGGGCTGCTGGCGGTCGGGCTCGATGCTCGGGCCGCCGACAGCCAGGGCCGGGTCCGCGCGCTCGAGCACGGCTCGACGGTCCTGGCGCTAGAGATGTCCAAGGAGCGGGCCGCGGCCGAGGTCGAGCGCCGGCTGCGGGGAGACCTCGTGGAGGAGATGCTGGCCGGCGGGCTCGAGGGCGATGAGGCCGAGCGCATCGCCCGCCAGGCTGAGCGGCTCGGTCATCGCCTGCCGCATCGGGCGTGGGTCGTCGTGCTCGAGCCCGACGATGACGAGACCGAGGCCGCCGTTCTGACCCAAGGCGACCGCCTCGACGGGGCGTTGAGCGGGCTCATTCGCTCGCGCATGCCCGATGCGCTGGCCCTGGTGCGCACGGCGTCTGCGGTATTCCTCGTACCGGACGAGGTCGCGCCAGACCTGGCGGCCTGCGAGAAGCTGGCCGGACAGATCCTGGCCGCCGCCACCCCGGTCATGAAGCCGGGCACGGCGTCGGTTGGCATCGGCAACGTCGCCAACTCAGTAGCCGAGCTGGCGCGGTCACACGTGGAGGCGCGCCAGGCGCTTCGCCTCACGCGGCGCGCGGGCGGCCGCGGGCGCGTGGCCTCGTATCGCTCGCTTGGCGCTTTCCGGCTGCTGCTCGAGGTGCAAAGCCCCGAGGCGCTGCGCCGATTCGTGGAGGAGCTGCTCGGTCCGCTGCTGCAGTACGCGCAATCGCGCGACACGCCGCTGCTGGAAACGCTCGAGGCGCTGTCTGCGAAACGGTGGATCCGCCGCGCGGCGGCGCGCCAGCTCGGCATCCACATCAACTCGATGAGCTATCGGGTCGAGCGCATCCAGTCGCTCACGGGCCTTTCGCTCGACGACCCGGAGACGCGCGTGGCGATCAGCATCGCGCTGCGCGCCCGGGCGATGCTGGGCATGTAGTCCAGTCCCTCTTCTGTATACAAACGCGGCTTTCAACGGCCCCGCGAACCCGCGTTTGTATACAAATCGCGAAAAAGAAGGAGCCCCGCCTGTTACGGCAGGGCTCCTCCTAGAGGGTGTGAGTTCTTTTAGACGTCCGAGTAGAGCATGAACTCCCACGGGTGAGGCCTCAGCGCGACCTGCTCGACCTCGCGCTTGCGCTTGAAGTCGATCCAGGTCTCGATCACGTCCGACGTGAAGACGCCGCCCTCGGTCAGGAACGCGTGGTCCTTCTCGAGCGCGTCCAGCGACTCGGCCAGGGAGCCGGGAACCGACTTGATCCGCGACTTCTCCTCGCCCTCGAGCTCGTAGATGTCCTTGTCCACCGGCTCGGGCGGCAGGATCTTGTGCTTGATGCCGTCGAGGCCGGCCATCAGGCAGGCCGCGAACGCCAGGTACGGGTTGGCGGCAGGGTCCGGCGACCGGAACTCGACGCGCTTCGTCTTCGGGTTCGTCGAGTACATCGGGATGCGCACGCACGCCGAGCGGTTGCGCTTCGAGTAGACGAGGTTGATCGGCGCCTCGTAGCCCGGCACAAGCCGGCGGTACGAGTTGGTCGTCGGCGCGCAGATGCCGAGCAGCGCCGGCGCGTGCTTCAGCAGGCCGCCGATGTAGTAGATCGCGGTCTGGCTCAGTCCTGCGTATCCGGACTTGTCGGCGAACAGGTTCTCGCCGTCCTTCCAAAGGCTCTGGTGCACGTGCATGCCCGATCCGTTGTCCTGGAAAAGCGGCTTCGGCATGAAGGTCGCGACGTAGCCGTGCTGCGCGGCCACGTTCTTGATCACGTACTTGTAGACCATCATCTTGTCGCCCATCTTGGTGAGCGAGTCGAAGCGCAGATCGATCTCGGCCTGGCCGGCGGTGCCGACCTCGTGGTGCTGCACCTCGACCTGCACGCCGGCCTCGATCAGCTTGAGCATGATCTCGGACCGCAGGTCCTGCAGCTTGTCTGTCGGCGGCACGGGGAAGTAGCCCTCTTTGTGCCGCGGCCGGAAGGCAAGGTTGGGCTCCGAGTTGCGACCCGAGTTCCAGATGCCTTCCTCGCTGTCGATGTAGTAGTAACCGCTGTGCGCGTTCTGATCGAATCGAAGCGAGTTGAAGAGGTAGAACTCCGCCTCTGGTCCCCAGTAGCTGACGTCGGCGATGCCCGAGCGGCGCAGGTGCTCCTCCGCCTTCTTAGCGATCAGCCGCGCGTCGCGGCTGTACGGCTCGCGCGTGATGGGGTCGATGACGTCGCAGATGAGAAAGAGCGTCTTGTGCGAGAGGACCGGGTCGATGGTCGCGGAGTCGGGGTCCGGGATGAGGAGCATGTCGCTCTCATCGATGGACTGGAACCCGCGGATGCTGGAGCCGTCAAAGCCGAGTCCCTCCGAGAAGCTGCCCTCATCGAGCTCGCCGAGCGGAAGGCTGAAGTGCTGCCATGTGCCGGGCAGGTCGACGAACCGTACGTCGACCACCTCTACGCCCTCGGCCTTGGCGCGCTCCAGCACCTCGCGCGGGCTGGTCTTGCTTCCGGACTTGGTCACGATCGCCATAAACACACCCTCCTGGATCTTTGGGATTTGGATTTGACGGGCCCCACAGGCATCGTAGGAACGGGCGCGCCCAGGTTCACGGTGAGCTAGGTACGAATCGGCAGGCTCGACTTACGTGTGGTCCACACGACTGAAGATATCCACAGGCGCCTGCCAATCGTGCTCCTCGCACTAACTCGCCTCGTGGCAGTTCGTCTTAGCCACACGTTTTGGAGCGGCCTGACGGCGCCATAGGCTGGGCTTCGAGCCGGCGGATTACCACCAGTGGAGGGGACTTTGCCCAGGTCTTCGATCGCGTTCAAGAAAGCGTTGATGAAGCGGAAGCTCATCTTGCTGCTGGCAGCCGCGGTGACCATGGCCGCGGCGTTGGTACCCATCGCGGTGATGGCCGACGACCAGACGGCCACGCAGGCCGCGGGGATCGCCGCCGACACCGTCTGGGTGATCGTCACCGGCTGTTTGGTGATGTTCATGCAGGCCGGCTTCGCGATGCTCGAGGTCGGCTACAGCCGCATGAAAAACGTCGGCACCATCGTCGCCAAGGTCGTCACCAACCTGAGCGTCAGCTCCATCGCCTACTGGGCAGTGGGCTTCGGCTTCGCGTTCGGCGCCGGCGGCTGGTTCGCCTTCCTCGGCGGCAGCGGCTTCTTCCCGACGTTCAGCCCGGGCTCGCAGCTGCACCTGCCGGCCATCGACGCCAGCACCGCGACGGCGTCGGCGAAGTGGTTCTTCGAGTTCGTCTTCTGCGCGGTGTCGCTCGCGATCGTGTGGGGCACGATGATCGAGCGCACGAAGTTCATCGTCTACATCCTGTTCGGAATCCCGTTCGCCGCCTTCATCTATCCGCTCATCAGCCATCAGCTGTTCGGCGGCGGATTCCTCGAGGCCAACCTCGGCGCGCAGGACTTCGCGGGCTCGACGGTCGTGCACCTCACCGGCGCCACGGCGGGCTTTGCCGGCCTTCTTCTGCTCGGCCCCCGCATCGGCAAGTACGAGAAGGGTCGGCCCAACGCAATCCCCGGACACAACATGCCGCTCGCGCAGCTCGGCGTGCTGATCCTGTGGTTCGGCTGGTTCGGATTCAACCCTGGATCGACGCTCAACGCGACCAACCTTCACTTCGCCGATGTGGTCGTGGTCACCAACCTCGCCGCGGCGGCAGGCGCCGTGGTCGCGCTGGCGACGGTTTTCGCGATCACCAAAACGATGGACGTGGGCATGATCGGCAACGGTGCCATCGCGGCGCTCGTCGCAATCACAGCTCCGTCGGGTTACGTCGAGCCGTGGGCCGCGATCGTCATCGGTGCGGTCGCCGGCGTGATCGTGGTGGTCGGCGTGCTCGCCATCGACAAGTACCTGGACGACCCCGTCGGCGCTCTGCCGGCGCACGGGCTGGCCGGCATCTGGGGCACGCTCAGCTGCGGTCTGTTCACGGTGCCCGCGCTGGCGAAGTTCAACGGCGTGGGCGGGGGCGGACTGTTCTATACAGGCAGCTTCCACCAGCTCGGCGCACAGGCGATCGCGGTGGCTGCCTCATTCCTCGCTGTTTTCGCGATGAGCTACGGCCTGTTCTGGGTCATCAAGAAGACCGTCGGCCTCCGAGTGTCGACGCGCGAGGAGCTCGAGGGCCTCGACATCAGCGAGCACGGCATGTGGGGCTACCCTGAGTCGTTCATGCCGGTGCCCGGCGGCGTCTACCGGCCGCCCGACACGCCGACCGTCAACCCGCACCGGTCGCCTGAAGCGGTGGGCGGCACCGCCCGGGCGGAGGGATCACCCGCATGAAGATGGTCGTCGCGATAATCCGTCACGAAAAGCTCCAGGAGGTCCAGGACGTGCTGGACGAGTGCGGCGTGTCGGGCGTCACCGTGACCGAGGTCAAAGGATGTGTTGCTCATCCTGGCTACACATCTCGCTACGACCGCGGCTCAAGGTCGAGGCCGTGATGCAGTCAGAGATCGTCAACACAGTGGTGGACAAAATCGCCGTGGCAGCTCGGGCCGACAACGGCGGCGAGGTGGGCGACGGCAAGATCTTCGTGATCGGTGTCGAGGACGCGGTGCGGATCCGCACCGGCGAGCACGGCCCGGAAACCGTTCGTCATGCCGCCCGTGCGATGTGGGGGCACTAACAGAAAAAGAAAAGGCGCCCGGTCGAACCGGGCGCCTTAATCGCCGAGCTTGATTAGGCTTCCTTGGCCGCAGACGGGACAGCCGCCGGCACGTTGCGGTCGATCCAGGCTTTGATCGGGGCTTTGCCACCCGGGTAGCCGACCAGACGGTCGACGAGCTTGCCTTCGCGGAACAGGCCGAGCGTCGGGATGCCCATCACGCCGTAGCGGATGGCGATCTCCTGGTTGACGTCGACGTCGAGCTTGCCGACGGTCACCTTGCCGGCGTACTCGCCCGCAAGCTGCTCGACGACCGGCGCCATCATGTGGCACGGGCCACACCAGTCGGCGTAGAAATCGACAACGACCGGTTCCTTTGCGTT
>Ga0209057_1003947_pt1 | contig 10762 bp, 12 predicted proteins | sample GraSoiAngelo_146_FD_185903 | JGI IMG/M metagenome (GOLD analysis project Ga0209057, IMG submission 185903) | Grasslands soil microbial communities from the Angelo Coastal Reserve, California, USA - 14_1009_05_30cm (SPAdes) (version 2) | ecosystem: Environmental > Terrestrial > Soil > Grasslands ... | reverse complement strand
AGATTTTGGAGCTGGACGCTACCACAAACGTCCCGGCGGCTGCGGGGGAACCCACGCTGGAAGCCCCGCTAGCCGTGCCCGAAAATGTCGACACTGAGCCCAGCTAGGGGCGGCGGGCGGCGGTCTCCGTGGTTCTACCGAACGCTCTACGACATCTGGTTCCGGCTCGGCTGGCGTTCGTCAGAGGTGGTCGCGCTCCGCTTCCGCAACCTCGACTTCGCGCGCCAGGTGATCCGCGTCGAGGCCGGCCGGATGCCCCGCTTCGGCGGCATTGAGGCCGAGCCGAAGACGGGGCCCCGGGAGGTCGACTGCTCGTACGACCCCCGTATCTTCGCCCTCTTCGATGCGGTGCGGAGGACGAAGGAAAACCCCAGTCCAGACGACTACGTCTTTACGGATCCGGCTGGGCGACCGCTCTCGCAGAAATGGCTGCACAAGCGCGTCTGGCTGATCACGCTCGGCCGGGCGGGCCTCCGGGCACGCGGCCAGTACAACATCCGGGACACTTTCATCTCGATCGCCCTCTCCGCCGGCGAGGACCCCGGGTGGGTCGCCAAGGTGTGCGGCACGTCCGAGGAGATGATCTTCCGCCACTACCGCACCTGGATTCCCGGCCTCAACCCCGACGCCGGGCGGAAGGTGAGCCGCGTCCTGGAGACCGTGAGCGGGGGGAACCCGCCCCCCGATGCGTCCCCCGTGGCGTCCCCAGCGCCGAAATCAACGGCCGAAGCGCAGCGAGATCAGCTACTTAAGAGAGTGGAGGCGGGGGGAATCGAACCGGCCGGCCGAGGACAGCGGAGGAAGAAGAAGTAAGCTTTACCGGGACTTGAGCTGGGGCTGCCTACCGCCTACTACCCTGCATTACCGTCAGCTCGTCCCCGAGGGACAGCCAAGGGCGTCAGCTTCGAAGCCTGACGACCGTGCTCACTCAGCCCATCTCTCACCATCCCAGCCCCGTCCGGAACGCGATGGGCGGACGGTCGCCACGGTGTGAGCTAGGTTCAAATTGGCTGCGTGTGGGCACAGTCGGGGCACAGTCGAGCGTGTGTTCTCAGGCCATCGGCCCACGGGGGCGTCGCATCCGAGCCATCGCGCCCCGTCCGACACGGCTTCGACCGGCCCTCGTAGCTAGGACGCGTACGGCGTCCTATCCCTTACGCCCGCGTGACGAAATGCCTCCTGGCGTTCGCGGCATTTGTTACAGGCGCCGCAATGCTTCCCCTCCCGCGGCGCCATGCAGGTCAGCGTCAGGTGCAGCGGCAACGCCGCGAAGCGCGCGATCAGGTCGCTCTTCTGCAGACGCCGGTACGGCGCGACCACCTCGATCTCGTGCGCGAGGGCCTCGCTGAGCAGGCGGCCGTAGCCCTCGAAGAAGGACGGCGTCGCGTCAGGGAACGGGTTCGCGTCGAGCGAGCCGATCGCGATCATGCCGATGTCGTGCAGGGCACACCAGACCGCCGTCACGCCGATCAGGAGGACGTTGCGCCCCGGCAAGTAAACAGCGCTGTCCGGCGCCCCGTAATCCGGGACGCTTTCGCCGGTCGTGCTCCAGTGCTCGCCATAGAGGCGCCGCAGCGGCAGCTCGAGCGCCGTCAGCGGCTGGACGTTGGTGTCGTTCAGCGCGTCGAGGAAGGCACGGAGCGCGTGCTTCTCCCCTTCTTCCCAGGCGAGGCCAGCTTCGACGTAGACGGGGAAGACGATCGCCTCGCCGGCGAGGTCGGCGATGAGGACGGCGCTATCGAGCCCGCCGCTCGCCAGGACGGCGACGCGTTTCACCGTTCGCCCCGGGCCTGGTCGCGACACGACGCGCGGTTGGTCGAGGTCTCCCAGAGGCGCGCCTCGGTCAGGGGCAGGTCCTGCCTCGCACGCTGCGAGCCAGACGAAACGAGCGATGTTGTCCGCCACCCGTGCGTTGACGAACTCCCTGATCCAGGTGAAGTCGGCACTTCGCCTCGGCGACGACGCGTCGGACGACGGCCCGGTGGACGCGACGTGTGCCGGCGACGGCGGCGCCGCGGGCCCGCAGGTCGGCACGAGCCCCGTACCGGGGAGTGAAAAAAGCTCGTCAAAGCGCTACCCAGTATACACACAAGGGCCGTCTGCTAGGCTGGTGTGTCGATGAGCGACGCGCCCTGGTACGAGAGCTTTTTCGGCGACAGCTATCTCGACGTCTACGGCCACCAGTTGAGCGCCGAGGGCGCGGAGCACGAGGCCAGCTTCGTCGAGCGGGCGCTGGCGCTGAATGCGGGCGAGAGCCTGCTCGACCTCTGCTGCGGGCCTGGGCGCCATGCGCTGCTGCTGGCACAGCGCGGCCTGCACGTCACGGCGGTGGACCTGAGCCAGCCGTACCTCGACGCGGCGGCGGCTGAGGCGAAGCGCCGGGGCATCGAGATCGAGACGGTGCGCGCCGACATGCGCACACTGGGCTTCGACGGCCGCTTCGACGCCGTGATCAACATGTTCAGCTCGTTTGGATACCTGGAGTCGGAGGCAGAGGACGCGAAGGTGCTGCGGGGCGTTGCGGCGGCGCTGCGGCCCGGCGGCCGCGCCCTCTTCGACCTGATCAACCGCGAGTGGGTCATCAGAAATCAGGTGGCGGACGAATCGCGCACGGGCGCGGACGAGACGGTCTATCTCGAGCACCGCGAGCTGAACCTCGTGACGAGCCGCAACCACGTGACCTTCACCGCGGTCGCGCCGGATGGCAGCCGCCACGACCTGGACGGGCACCACATCCGCCTCTACACGTTGACGGAGCTGATCGGGATGCTCGAGACAACCGGTCTGCGCCTCGAGCGCGTATACGGCGGCTTCGACGGCGAGGTCTACGGGGTCGACACGCGTCGCATGATCGTCGTCGCAACGAAGCCCTAGCAGTCCGCCGCCCTACCCTTGCGCGAGCCGGTTACTCTTGCGCCGCGTCGGGCTCCCACTGCAACGGGCTGGGCGTCTCCGGGGTCAAACGGGGGAACCCATCCAAACCCTGGGTGCCTGTGTACATACTGACAGGAGAGTAGGAGCCCTCCGCGGGCCGGACCGGCTCCGCGACCAAAATCGACGGAAGGAGAACATCCCATGAAAGCGTCCAAGAACACCGTCGGCAGACAGAACGATACGATCCCACGACAGTGAGCGCTGCAAGGCGTCGCATGTCAGGTGCGTGTCTCGCGCTCGCCATCCTCGCGATCGCCGCCGGTGCCCCGCGCGCAAGCTACTTCGGCGCGTCGTCGACCCCTCCGGTGAGCAAGTGCTCCGACTTTGCGTGCGAACAGTGATACGCCGACCGAACGAAAGGAGTGGTGGCATGATCCAGAGAGTATGGGGATGGGTTCTTCATCCTCCGATGTCGGGACCGCGCGCGACGATGGTCATCCGCATGATGGCGGGAGGGGTCTTCTTCTGGGAGGGGATACTGAAGTTCGTTTACGTCAACCAGGGCGTGGGGCGATTCACCAAGCTGGGCATGCCGATGCCCGAGACGCTCGCCCCCGCCATCGCCGTGCTCGAGATCGTGGGCGGCCTGGCCCTGATCGCCGGCTTTCTCACCCGCCCTTTCGCCCTGCTCTTCATCGGCGAGATGATCGTGGCCATCCTCTCGACCAAGATATCGATGTACCTCGGCACCTCGCCTCTGCCGCTGCCCCCTGTTCCCCCGCAGGTTGGCATCTGGGCCGTCTTGCACGAAGTCCGCTCGGAGTACGCGCAGATCATGAGCTCCATCTTTCTCCTGATCTCGGGCCCGGGTCCCTGGTCGCTCGACGCGTCGCTTCTGTCCGGCGAGGAAGCGAAGCGAGACCGCTTGGTCGAGGCGACCGCTCGGCGTCCACTCGTAGCGGGGAGACGTCCGCCGGAGGCAGAGAAAGAGTCTTGGTCTGACGCTCGCCGCGTCGTCGGGCGCTAAGGAGACCGCGGCGCCCGCGCGAGCGGCGGGCCGCACAGTTCAAGGGGGCCACCACGGTGGCCCTCTTCGTTTCTGGGCGACGGTGCGTGCGGGTGTCAGCACGCTACCTCGCATGGCGACGGGTATGCTGCTCCTCGGGGTTCCGTGCTGCCTTGTATCTTCAGTTTCGAGGCTGCCGAGCCTACCGAGCACCATCGCGAACGAAGGAAGGATCACCCCTCTACCAGGCCGAACAATGATTCGCAGGCATCGCGTCACCAACCGCCCAACTCTGCCGGGCGGGAGTGAGCTGCGCATCGTCGCGCTCACCGCGCGAGGGATGCGCGCCGAACACCAGCGCGCGTTCGACGCCGGTTGCGACGACGTAACGTCACTGTTCCCCGGAGGCGTCCGCCGAGGCCACTCCATTCTCCGAACTGAGCGTCGTGAGGATCGTGCACGTGGAGAGGGAGTCATCCACGTAGGCGAACACCTGGGCGCCGTCGCGTCTCGACACGCCCAGCGCGAAGGCGGAGCCCAGGTTCGGATCGACCGAGTACTGCCGCACGAAGCTTCCACTCCTCGTGAACTCGACGATCTCGCTGGGTTCGGTCGGGTCCTGGCTCACATTGGGATCCGCGTTGGCCACCAGCAGGTCCCCGTTCGGCGCGAAGATCAGGCCGAGGGGGCCGTGCAGATGGGCGGCGTCCTGATAGACGACGGTTCCCGTTCCGAGGTCCGTGTGAGTTCTTCCGGCGCCCCGGAGCGCGAAGATCGTGTCGTCCTTCTCGGACGCGACGAAGAGGATGTCCTGGAGAGCGTCATAGGCGAGCCCTGCCGGACCAACCACGACGGCCGCAGTGTCGGGGCCGAATCCGTAGCCGGATCCGATCTTCAGGAAGTTGCGCACGGTCGGGCTGCCATTCCCGAATGTCACGTCAAGGCGCGTGACGGTCCCATCGAACACGTTGGAAACGAACAGCTGTGCCCCGAGCCCCTGATCATTGATGGCCAGGCCCCAGGGGCCATTGATCAGCTTGGACGCACCGAACGTCGTCACGACATGCCCGCTCGCGTCCAGTACGTACAGCCCGCCGGACGCCGCCGTGCTCGAGGTGCCGTCCTGGGTGAACACCGACCCGGCGAAGACCAGTCCGGCGTGCACGACACCCAGGGCGTTGGTGAAGCCGATGGGAGGAGTCCCTTGGAAGAACAACCCCGTCTGGCCGTTGTTGGGGTCGATGGTGATGATCGTGCTGCCCCGGCCCTGGAGGCTCGTGTCGTTGAAGTTCGAGACGAGCATCTGGCCGGGCTTCAGGACGCCGCCGGACGGAAAGACGGCCGGCACGAAAACCAAGCCGTAGGGATTGAGATCGCCGTTGGCAGGAGCCGTCGAGACCTGCAGCGGCAGGAACGGCCTGAAGGAGTCGAACTCGGCGTGGACGGGGGGGCTGGATAGAAGGGCCAGCATCGTACCGAGCGCCGCGAGGACACTGACCTTGCGGTTGCGTGCAGCGGTGTTCGTGACGGTCATGGGCTTCTCCTTCCGGAAACGACTCCCCCCGACCGCTTCCGCTACCAATCCCGAGCTTTCCGCGCTCGCCTGCGCGGCCTCATGCATCCGGCGTGCCTGGATGATGGCTCCCGATGTGGCCGCTCACGGGTTCCCGAGCGAGACCGGACGCCACAGTGCGGTGGCGAAAACGGACTCAGATCGCAGGTGCGTGGTTCCCGGCGGAGCCCTGCGAGGAGGAACTAGAGGCCGGGCGCGCGATTCGGGCTGAGCCGGAGCCCGGCTACGTCTTCGTCTTCGGGCAGCCGGTGACGGTCGTCCGGCCGGGGCCGGTCGGGTCGGCCCCCGGGGTCCAGGTTCCGGTGCGATGCCAGGCCGGCGACTTCTTGAAGCAGATCGACCAGAACGCGTAGGGCGCCGATGCGCGGTCGCCATTCTGGTCGAGTTCGATCTTCCCCGTGATGCCCTTGTAATCGTCAGCGGCGTTCGTGAACGCGGAGCGAAGCGCGGCGGCGTCGGCGTTCGCGCCGGCTGCCACGAGCGCGCGCACGCCGACCCGGACCGCGTCGTACGCCGCCAGCCCGAACGCATCGACGGTGGCCTTGGCTCGACGGGTGATCTGCTTCAGCAGCGCGTGGTGACGGTTCTCGGCGCCCTTCGGGAGCGCGACCAACGGGCTCGGGAAGCTGCCGGTCTTCTCGGCGAACGCGACGGCCTGGGCGTCGTCGACTAGCTGCTTCGCCTGCGCCGAGCCGTCACCGCCGTACCACGTGGCCTGGTCGAGGCCCTGCACCGATCCGGCGGCGGCCAGGACGTCGGCGACCTCCTCGAAGCCGGCCAGGTACACCGCAGTGTCGCCGCCGGCCTTCGCCACCTGCTGCGCGACCGCCTGGAGCGCGGCGCCGAAGTCGGTGGTGTTCGGCGCGTAGCTGAACCCGTCGGTGACCGTGATGCCCTCGGCGGTTGCCGCCGCGCGCACGGAGTCGGCCAGACCCTGGTTGCCCCGATCGTTGCGCCAGAGCGGTACGATCGTCTTCTTGCCGTCGTTCTTGATGAGATCGACGGTCGCGCGTCCCTCGACGTGGTCGGTCGGGACGAATCGGAAGATCATGTCGTTGGGGATCCCGAGCGACGACGCGGTACTGCCCTGGGACACCACCAGGACGCCGCGCTGGTTCGCGGCGTCCATGATCGCCGCGACCTCACTGCTCGACTGCGGCCCGATGATCAGCTTCACGCCCTCGCCCGCCAGCTTGTCGAAGCCGGCCTTGGCGCGGTCGGGATCCTGCCCGGTGTCGACGATGTCGAGCGTCACGTGCGCGTTCTTCAGCTGGTGGTTGAGACGCTTGACCGCGACCTCGAGCGCGGCCCGGCTCGTATTGCCCAGCGACGACCCGGCGCCGGTGATCGACAGCAACGCGCCGACCCGGACCTCCGTCTTGCTGGACTGCGCAGGCGCCGACAGCGTACCGAGTGCAAACACGGACGCGAGCGCGACGACCGCGCCATCGGCCAAAGGACGGCGGAGGACGCGAAGAATGCGGCTTTCTACACCACCGCGCCGCTGCGCCATACCCTGGTCGTTGCCGGGGAGTGGCCCAGCTTCGGGGGGCGGGTTCCCCCCGCCCACGGTCTCCAGGACCCGGCTAACCTTTCGCCCGGCGTCGGCGCCAGCTGCTGCGCTGGGGCACAGTTGGGGCACAGTCGGTACTCCGGAGCCGCCGCTTGCGCCCCCCGGAGCCCTTTGATCGCGCCGTTCCGCACTCTGCGCCCGTAGCTCAGCTGCATAGGCGCGTTTCCGCGTCGTGAGCGGCTCGCTCCCGGCCGTGCCGGCGGCTTCAGACCCGATTGCCCGGAGTGTGGTGTGGAGAACCTGAGCCAGCATCGCGACATCACGGCCCATCTCGACGATCCGGCCACGCTCGAACGGCTGTATCGCGAGGACGCGGAGGCTTTCCGGCGGCTCTCGACGAGGCCTACGCCCTCCGCCCGGAGCACCCCGTCCTGCGGGTCTGGAAGGCCCGGTTCGACGCGCAGACGGTGGTGGTTACACCCGCCGAGACGCCGGCGCCGCGCGGCAGCCCGACCGACGTCGTGCTCGTCGTCGTCTTCTCCCTCATCGCCTTCGGCTTCGCCAAGCTACCCTGGCTGGTCGCGGGGATCGATGCGAGTGCGTACCTGGGTCGCAACGGCGGCTTCCTCGCGACCATCCCACTCGCGCTCTGGGTCGTCAACGCGCGGGCGACTTCGGCCCGCGCGTCCACGCTCGTCGTCGTGCTTTTCGCCGGCCTCCTCCTCCACGCCAACCTCGCGCTCGACCGGCCGGGTGACGCGAACGTCCTCGCCTCGACCCTCAAGGTACGCCACGGTTTGCAAGCAGCCTGCAAGCAAGGTCAGGTGCGAGCAGGGGGGCTTGCCCCGGACCGTCGCGCTCCTCTAAGTCGGCGCCGAAGAAATGCGCGAAGGAGGGTAAGTGCATGAGGCAGCATCGGGTGGTCGCGATCATCCTCGCAGTCGGAGCGTGCTGCTGTGGCGGGAGAATGCGGCCGCAGCCGGGTACGCCGACGCCGGCGCCGGCGGCTCAGCCGCCGATCTTCACGGGATACTCGGAGCTCACGTGGAACAAGATCATCCCCGAGCTCGGAGCGAAGTCGCCCGAGATCGCGATCCTCCACGTCGACCAGACGACCCAGGCGACGCAGCTGATGATCCGGACACCGGCCGCGATCCACGTCCGCAAGCACTGGCACAGCGCCAACGAGACCCACACGATCATCCGCGGGACGGCGACCCTCGCGTGCGACGGGAAGCGGGCCAAGCTCGGCCCCGGCGCGTTCAACTTCATGCCCGCGAAGATGGTCCACGAGGTCTGGCTCCCCGCGGGCTCGTTGACGTTCATCACCGTCGATCGAGCTTGGGACATCAACTGGGTGGAAGGACCGTCCACGGCGGCAGACCTGGCGACGTCACCGTCGCGGCGGGCTCATCGACGCCGGCCTCCTCACGCCGCCCCTCGAACTTGAGAGGGTCCTACAAATTTCTCCTTCGCGCCGCTGACACAGAATCAGCGGGTTCGATCCGGCGGCGGGGGCGGATATTCACCGCGACACCTCATGCGATCCGCATCGGTGGCGGGGCTCTTCGGGTCTTCTGGCCGACCGGCGGCGGGAAGGTAGTCTTAGCAAGCGCGACCAAGATCCTTGGGACCGCCGGTACGACGGCCACCTGGGTCGCCTCTGTAAAAGTCGCCGCCGAAGTAGCCGTCGTCGCTGTCGTGGTGGGCGGTACGGTCTACCTTGTACAACGGGTCAGGCGCGCGTAGCTCCAAGGACGCGAGTTCCCAACCCTCGGAAGTACTTGTCCTCGAGGTTAGTGAAGAAGACGCCGCGCAGGTCGTCGACGGCGAAGCCTTCGGGCTGCCCGTCCAGGGGGATCTCGGCCTTCCGCGTCAGCGCGCCCGCAGCAGCCGCATCGATGACGGCGATCGAGTGGGCGCGTGGGGTCGTCGCCCAGACCTCCTTCGTCGCGGCGACGTAGGCGAGCCCGTCGGGCATGGATTCGAGCTCGACGCAGGGGCCGACTCGCAGCGACTCCGCTCCGACCGCGCACACGCTCGAGTCGCCACGATTGCCGACGTACACCACGCCGTCGCCGACGGTCGCGGAGCTGGGGCCGACGGTCCGCTTCGTGCCGTTCCGCTCGAGCTCGGCGGTCGCGAATCCCTCGACCCTGGATACCCGGCCGTCGACACCGTCCACCACGTCGACGCTGCCGGTATTGCCTGCCGGCACCCACACCCGGTGGTGGACCCGATCGTACGCCAGAAAGTCCATGGCCACGCCGCCCGCGGGAGCGCCGGGAAGCGCGATCGAGTGGACGGTGCGCACCGACGGAGCGGTCGCCGACGTGAGTGTCGGTCCTGCGCGACAGCCAGTCGCCAGGATCGCGAGGAGCAGTACAGCCTTTCGGACGATCATCGGTCCTCCTCGACGGTGTCGAGTAACCTCGGACCGAGCGCGAGTCGAGCCCCGCGAGCAAATGGGGAAGCGACAGGAAGCCTCGCCTCCGGTGCCCAAATGTCCCAACCGTCCCATCGAATCCGTCGCGAGCCAGGATCGCTCGCGGCACCCACGCCTGGCACGAGCGTTGCTCTGTGCACGATGGACGTGTCTCGGGCTCGCCCGATCACCGAGCGGCCGCAGGTCAACCGAACCACCCGCTCGTTCGTTACCGGCGTGTGTGGGTCCTCGCCAGCCATCGGTCGGGGAGTCCACGCTCCGCGAGACGCACCAACCGACGGTGATCCCGTGTACGCTCCCACAGGGCCTGAACGCCGCCCGGCGCGCGGGACACTGGCCCCGAGGGTGAGAGGTCTGGCGCGTGTCGCGTTCCTGTTCATCTGCTCGCGCCCCTCGCTTGCCGCGTGTGCAGGATCGATGGCGTCCGACAGTCCTTGGGAGCTTTCCGTGGGCGGCCAGGTGGGAGTCCCCAGGGGCTACGTCCAGGTGCGCGAGAATCAAATTCGAGGAACGCGCCTGCAACTGCACCGCGATCTCGGGATCGATACCTCGGAATCGCTGACCCTCGGTGCCGCATACCATCTGACGGCGCTCGACGCTCTCCGGTTGACATTCGACTCGGTCTTTCTCTACGGCAGCAGCCGACTGCCTACCGAGGTCGAGTTCAATGGTACGACGCTACGGGCCGGCACGGATATCGACACTCGCCCCGAGTTTTTCCGCCTCACGGCGCTCTATGAGCGACGTCTACTCGCCCTCGGCCGTGGCGGCTATCTCGCGGGGCACGTCGGCCTCACGTATGTCTTTCTCACCTTCAAACTCCACGGCGCCGTCTCTTCGCGCACGAAGAACGCCGACCTGGGCGAGGACTTCCTCACCCAGGAGCTACCGGTTCCTCTCCTGGGATTCAGGATCGACAGGCCGCTCGTCGATCGGCTCAGCCTCATCGGCTCGCTGACGGGTGGTTATCTGCCGCGTGTCGACAGTCTTCGATACGAGGGCGGGGAGGTGAGGCTCAGCCAGACCCACGCCGACGCGTCGTCTGGGCTGCGCTACCAGCTGACGCCTGCCATCGACGTCGAGGCCGGCTACCGCTTCACCTACTTCGCGCAGCACGAGGTCAGTCGAGAGGACGGCAACAGCATCCGCCTCTGGGACAACGGCCTCTCGGCGCTGCTCGCGTACAGATTTTGACAACCACGGCCGAGTGAACGTATCGCCGCCGCTGCCTCGCGCCCAACCGACCGCGCTCCTGCAGCGCCGGAGCGTCCGCCAGCTGATCAAGTTCAGCCTCGTCGGCGTGAGCAGCACCGCGGTCGACAAGGGGAGCTTGTGGCTTCTTCTTCAGGG
>Ga0209057_1003945_pt1 | contig 10765 bp, 10 predicted proteins | sample GraSoiAngelo_146_FD_185903 | JGI IMG/M metagenome (GOLD analysis project Ga0209057, IMG submission 185903) | Grasslands soil microbial communities from the Angelo Coastal Reserve, California, USA - 14_1009_05_30cm (SPAdes) (version 2) | ecosystem: Environmental > Terrestrial > Soil > Grasslands ... | reverse complement strand
CACATCGAGTGGTCGCACGACGCTTAAGGACGCCCCCGGGCCGAGCAGGGACTCTCAGTCCCTAATCACACACGACGGGACTGCCAATTGCTAGTGAATCACCGGCCGCATCAACAATCCGGTCGTGGACACCCGCACTTCATATTCCGCCGGCCTCGTCCCGGCCACGAAGGCGGCAGAGCCGTACTCCGCGTCCACCAGCGGCAGCAGCTTGAAGCGCCGCGCCAGGAAGAACAGGTCGACCGGCCTCGTGAGCGTGACCGAATAGACGGTATGAGGCTTGGTCCGCTCGTCGGTGACGGAGTTATAGCGGCCGGTCACCCGATCGAGCTCATAGGCGGTGTGCAGGCCGATGACGTTCGCCCAGGGGTGCCATTTCAGGATGTGGGCGTCGACGTAGAAGGCGTCGCCCGCCAGATCGTACATCAAGAGCCGCTGGTCGGGGAGCACGATCGTTGCCCGGAAGTGCTGCGGCCCCACGGGTTGGGTCTTTACGGTCGCCGCGACCTCTTCGTACGTGAGCGCGCGGTAGCCTCGGATTCCCGCGGCGATCGTCGCCCCCAGGGCGGCGAGGGACAAGAGCAGCGCCCCCAGGAGCCCCCGCCCCGCGCCGCCCACCACACGGCGCTGGCGCAGGGCCTGGAGGGCGGCCGCTACACACCACACTCCCAGCGCGAGGCAGCCGAGGGCGACGAAGACCAAGGTCGCGGACATTTGATTAGTCTTAAACATGGCCGCGATCGAGCCCGCCGTACACCTCCTCAAGGCCCCCCCGCCGGGGTGCGAGAGCGTGCTGAGCGGCGACGCGATCGCCTTCCTCACCATGCTGGCGCGGCGCTTCGAGCCCACGCGCCAGGAGCTGCTCGAGCGGCGCCGTCAGCGCCAGCTGGAGATCGACGCGGGCCGGCTCCCCGACTTCCTCTCCGAGACGCGCGACATCCGCGAGCGCGACTGGACCGTCGCGGCGATCCGTCCCGACCTGCTCGAGCGGCGCGTCGAGATCACCGGTCCCGTGGACCGGAAGATGATGATCAACGCGTTCAATTCCGGCGCGAACGTGTTCATGGCCGACTTCGAGGACTCGAACGCGCCCACCTGGGAGAACAACCTGGTCGGCCAGCAGAACCTGCGCGACGCCGTGGCGGGCACGATCGGGTATGTGAGCCCGGAGGGCAAGCGCTACGCGCTCAACCCGCACACGGCGACCCTGATCGTGCGGCCGCGCGGCTGGCACCTGGTCGAGAAGCACATGGTGGTGGACGGCCGGCCGATCTCGGCCGCGCTGTTCGACTTCGGCCTCGCATTCTTTCATAACGCGGCCGCGCTCATCGCGAAGGGCAGCGGCCCGTACTTCTATCTGCCGAAGCTCGAGAGTCACCTCGAGGCGCGACTCTGGAACGACGTGTTCAACGCCGCGCAGGACGCGCTCGGCGTCGGCCGCGGCACCATCCGCGCGACCGTGCTGATCGAGACCATCCTGGCGGCGTTCGAGACCGACGAGATCCTGTGGGAGTTGCGTAATCATTCGGCGGGACTGAACTGCGGGCGCTGGGACTACATCTTCAGCTACATCAAGAAATTCCGGCACCGCCCCGAGTGCCTGCTCCCCGACCGCGGACTCGTCACGATGGACCGGCCGTTCCTCAAGTCCTACGCCGAGCTGGTGATCCGCACCTGCCACCGGCGCGGCATCCATGCGCTGGGCGGCATGGCGGCCCAGATCCCCATCAAGCGCGACCCGGCGCTGAACGCGCAGGCCCTCGAGAAGGTGCGCCAGGACAAGCTGCGCGAAGTCGGGCAGGGGCACGACGGCACCTGGGTCGCGCATCCGGCGCTCGTCCCCGTCGCCCGCGAGGTGTTCGACGCCCACATGCGCGGGCCCCATCAGATTCACGTAAAGCGCGACGATGTGCGTGTCACGGCGCGTGACCTGCTCACCGCGCCGGGTGGAGCCATCACAGAGGAGGGACTGCGCAAGAACATCGACGTGGCGTTGCGCTATCTCGCCGCCTGGCTCGCCGGCACGGGATGCGTGCCGATCTACGACCTCATGGAGGACGCCGCCACCGCGGAGATCTCGCGCGCGCAGGTGTGGCAGTGGCTGCGGCACGGCGCGCGCATGGAGAGCGGACGACCGGTGACCGCCGCACTCGTGCAACAAACCCTGTCCGAATTGGTGGAGTCCCTACCTGAACGGGTAGGTGCGGAAGGCCCTGGTATGACTCACTTTTCGCTTGCGGGGCGAATTCTGTCCGAGCTCGCGACCGGCCCGGAGTTTGCGGAGTTCCTGACGACGGTTGCGTACGAGTATCTCGACTGAGCAGCTCGCCCCAACACGGACAGGGACGGCCATGCACAAGATCGACAAGCACGAGTTCACCAGCGCGCTGCAGCGCGAATGGACCACCGACAGCCGCTGGGACGGCATCACCCGCCCGTACTCGGCCGACGACGTGTATCGTCTGCGCGGCTCCATCGACATCGAGTACTCGCTCGCGCGCTACGGTGCCGCCAGGCTCTGGCAGCTGCTCGAGAAGGAAGACTACGTCGCCGTCCTCTCGGCGATCACCGGCAATCAGGCGATTCAGGAGATCCAGGCGGGGCTCAAGGCCATCTACGTGAGCGGCTGGCAGGTGGCGGCTGACGCGAACAACGCGAACGAGATGTACCCGGACCAGAGCCTCTACCCCTCCGACTCCGTGCCTACCCTGCTGCGCCGCATCAACAACGCCCTCAAACGGGCCGACGAGATCGCGCACTTGAAGGGCGATCGCTCGATCTACTGGTTCGCACCGCTCGTGGCCGACGCCGAAGCCGGGTTCGGCGGCCCGCTGCACGCCTTCGAGATCATGAAGAACATGATCGATGCGGGCGCAGCGGGCGTGCACTTCGAGGACCAGCTCGCCTCGGTGAAGAAGTGCGGCCACCTGGGCGGGAAGGTCCTGGTGCCGACCAGCGAGTTCGTGACCAAGCTGGTGGCGGCGCGGCTGGCGGCCGACGTGTGCGGCGTGGACACGGTCCTGATCGCGCGCACCGACGCCAACAGCGCCACGCTGCTCACGAGCGACTGCGACGAGTACGACCAGCGCTTCGTCACGGGCGAGCGGACCACGGAGGGCTTCTTCCGCATCCGCGACGGCGTCGAGGCGGCGATCGCGCGCTCGCTCGCGTACGCCCCCTACGCGGACCTGCTGTGGTTCGAGACGTCCAAGCCCGACGTGAAGGAGGCAACGCAGTTCGCGCACGCCATCCACGCCCGCTTCCCGGGGAAGATGCTCGCGTACAACTGCTCGCCCTCTTTCAACTGGCGCAAGCACCTGAGCGAGGCGAAGATCGCCTCCTTCCAGAAGGAGCTCGGCGCCCTGGGCTACAAATTTCAGTTCGTCACCCTGTCCGGCTTCCACGCCTTGAACCACAGCATGTTCGAGCTGGCGCGGGAGTATGAGCAAAGGGGCATGGCAGCCTACGCCGAGCTGCAAGGGCGCGAGTTCGCGTCGGAGCGGGACGGCTACGCGGCGGTGCGCCACCAGGAGTTCGTCGGCGTGGGGTACTTCGACGAGGTCACGCAGATCGCCACCAACGGGCGATCGTCGGTCACGGCGATGGAGGGGTCCACCGAGCAGGAGCAGTTCCAGGAGCCGCAGCGCAAAGCGGCGGCGGAGCGAGATTAGGTGTAGGCTGCGAGTGGTTCAGCGAACGCTCGTCATCTGCGCTGCACCACCCGACGGCACCCACAGCACGGCGTGCGTATAGCCGGCTGAGTGAGGCGGCAATGCCCACCCGACGATCCAGCCTGCGTTGTTGACGGCGTAGGTGCCAGCGTGGGTCTCCCCTCCTGGCAGGGTCGGAAGCTGGGTCAGCAGGCTGCGCCGCCACGTATACGCCACGCGCGACACGACCGTGACGAGTCCCGACGCATTGATGCCGGTGGCGTAATCACCGAGCGAGGCGGCAGCGGGCGCCCGCATGACGCCGTGATCCCACTCGAAGGCGTGTTCGTACCCACCTCCGTAGCTTTGCCCGGCCACCTCGCCACCGTCGTTAACGTACAGCCCGAATGCCCGGGAGTCCCCCGGCAGCACGCCGAGATCCGTGATCTGCCCCCCGCCCCAGCGCACCGCGTGGACTGCGCCGCTCACCGTGCGGCTGGCACCGACCACCCAGCCGCTGTTGCTGATGGCGCGGGCCCAGCTCGAGTCGCCGCCCTCCAGAGTGCCGAGGTCCGTGACGACCCCCGCCTGCCAGAGCACGGCGTGGACAGTCGAGCCCGTCTTCAGATCGCCGATGACCTGCCCCCGATCGTTCAGGGCGCGCGCGTCGAAGCCCAGCGGAACGATCGCCCCGTTGTCCCACAGAACCCCTTCGCCGTCACTCCTCCCGAGAATCTGACCCGCTTCGTTGATGCGAGTGGCAGAGCTGTTTCCGCCACGGAGCGTGGGGAGCTCCTGCATCACACCGTCTTGCCACAGGAACGCGCGTTGTGGATACCCGGGATATCCCGGCGTCGTGCTGCTGGAGCCGACCACCTGGCCTCGATCGTTGATGTGCGCTGCGGAGGCAAACATCCCGCCCAGCGTGCCGAGATCCCGCATGGCGCCGTTCTCCCATAGGAACGGGTGCGCCCCCGTGGGCAGCGCGCTTGCGCCGACGACCTGGCCCCGCGCGTTCACCGCGAATGCATTGCTCTGCGGCGCATCGCCCGAAGCGCTCGTTGGGCCCAGCGTGCCGAGATCGATGATGGAGTAGGAGGTGCTCGTCCCACAACCGCTGCGCTGGTCTCCCACGACGATGTTGTCCCAATAGCGCTCCTGCGTCTGGGGTGCGGTAGCGCCCCAGTAGTTCTCAAAGAAGATCGCGTTGATGCCGAACGCGCTGTACGATCCCACGAAGTTGAGGCCCGTGCGCTGCGCCTCGAGGGTACCGTTGATCCAGTACTCCAGTACGCCGTTGGCCTTTCCAGGATCGTTCAACTTCATGTGGGCTTCGATGCAGTACCATTCGCCGACCGCACCGCCGCCGAAAATCGGCGCCGTCCCCGCGACCTGCCCGAGCCACGTGAAGTGGTCGACATCATTGTACCCGGTCGTCACGAGCGTGCCCACTTCGTCCGTCCCCCGCACCGGATCGAGCGAGAGCGCATCACCGTCTGACGCGTAAACGTGACCTACGGCGGCCTGGGCCCAGGCCGCCGACGCGAGCACCATGGCCCGGGTAAACGCCCCGCCGCCCCCGCCGGTCCAGCCGGGCTGCGCGCGCAGATAGGCGCGCCAATAGATCTCGCGATAGGCGGGGGCACCGTAACCGACGGGCTTCATGTAATCCGGATCGGGGGATCGGCCGAACGCGAGCTTCAAGTCACCGGCCTGGGGGACGCCCGGGGTGTACACGGCTCGCATGCCGTAGGAGCCGCCCGCGCCGACCCCCGCGGTCCGCGCAAAGGTCGTGGGGCTGAGGTGTTCGAAGTAACTGCTCAGGCGGTCGACCTCGAAATCGTCACACCAGATCGTACCGACCGGAGGACTGGCGCACTCATTCGTTGCGGGCGGCGGAGCCGGCTCGATGGCGGCACTCGGCGCCGGCACACGGGGGCCCACCGGCTGGAGGGCGTCACGGCAGCCGAGCAGCGTCAGGCTCGCGAGCAGAGCAGCATGCCGCTCGGCTCTCGTTGTTTTCATGGGCCGCTCGTTACCACCGCCGGGGAGGGTGACGCGGGCGTCCGGCGCCAGAGGACCGGATGCTCCCCCGTTGGAACGAACGACCAGCCGACAATGTCTCCTCGGTTATTGATCGCGAGGGCCCCACTGTGCTCGTCTGGCCCGCCGAGCGTTCCCAGATCCCGGGTGGCCCCGTCCCACAGGAAGGCATGGCGCGGTGAGCCTTGTTCGCGCCACCCCACGACCTGCCCCATCTCGTTCATCGCGGCGACGCGGTCGTCGAACGACGTTAGCCGGTAGTCGGGGCCCCCTGCCGGCTGCATCACTCCCCGATCCCACAGGAACGGGTGGCGCGCGTCGCACGAGTTGCATCTGATACTAAGCCCCGCCACCTCGCCGCGTTCGTTGATCAGCTGCCCCGTGCTCACACGATCGGCACCTAGAGTGCCGAGGGCGACCATCTCCCCGTCCCAAAGAAACGCGTGAGAGTTGACGTTGGCGTCAGTTGACGACCCGGTCACCTGGCCGCGATCGTTGATGCCCGCGGCGACGGCGAAGACTCCACCGAACGTGCCGAGGTCGCGCATCACACCGTTCTCCCATAGGAACGGGTGCGGCGCCCCGCTAGCGGTAGGCACGTCACTCCAGCCGACGACCTGGCCGCGGCTGTTGATGCCCGTTGCAGACGCGTAGGCGCCCCCAAGGGTACCGAGATCGACCACCTGTCCATGGTCCCACAGCTGCGGGTGCGCGCCCGTCGGCGTCCACGCAGTCCATGCGACCAGTCCAGTCTCAGACAACACAGGTCCCCCACCCGCACCGAGGTCTTGCAGCACACCCCCGGTCCAGAGCACGGTGCGCGCAGAGCCTGCGGCGTCGGTGCTGAAGCCAGCGATGTCCCCGCGATTGTTGATCGCGCTGGCCGAGCTAAATCCTCCAGCAAGCGTGCCCAGGTCCTGCATCACCCCGTCTTCCCAGAGAAAGGCGTGTCGGATGCGTGACGCGGTTTCGCTCCACCCGACAACCTGACCGCGCGCGTTGATCGCCAAGGCCTGCCCAAGGTTTCCACCGAGGGTGCCGAGATCGATGATCTCGTACGAGGCCTCGGACGCCGCGACGTCCGCGGCCAGCGGGGTCGCGGGTCGCTGCGCCAGCTGTACGGGGTCACGACAATCGGCCAGCGCCGCGGCCGCGCCAACGGCTATCCAGTAGCGCACAGTGCCTCCCTTCGTTGAACGATCCCCTCACCTGTCCCACCGTGTCATTCCAACGGCCGCCACAGCACGGCGTGCTGCGCGCCGCCAGATGGCGCAGTGCGCGCAAGCAACGTGCTAAGTGAAACAATGACCGCAGGTGCGCAGACCGCGCACATCGAGCATCGCGCGGACGCCACAATGGCGTCAAGGCGCAACGGCAGGACTGCGACATCGTTGACAGCCCCGCTCCGCTGCCTACCTTAGCACCACCAGCCGCGGCAATGGCGCTATGCGACGAGCCACCCTGTACAGCATCGCAGCCGTCCTCGCCGTCGCCGCGCTCTTCTTCTTCATGACCACGGCGCGGGCCAAGGTTCAATGCCGCGTCTGCATCGAGTTCCGCGGGCGGACCAACTGCGCCAGCGCCCTCGGCCCGACCGAGCAGGCCGCGCGCGAAGGCGCGCAGTCGACCGCGTGCGGCCCCATGGCGAGCGGCATGGACGAGCAGATCGGATGCTCCCGAACGCCACCGACGGCGGTGCAATGCGAGAAGCGGCAGTGAATCGTCGCGTGAAGCCGTCGCGCAGAGACGTCGAACGAAACCGTCGAACAGAACCGTATACGCCTCTGCGTGACGCATTCGTGCGACGCCTTTGCTAGACGTTTGTGCGTGACGTATTTAGTATTCTCCCGTGTCCGACTTCTCCCTGCCTCGTACTCCCCTCCCAGCGCACCTGCTGCAGACCCAAGGGGTGTCCCGGCCCGGCGTGGTCTACGTGATGGAGCGCGTGGCGGACCACGACGGGCCGGAGACGGTGTTGGAGATGCTCAACCGGCCGGAGGGATTCTTCGCGTTCCGGCCCGCCGATGAAGGCGACGTCCTGCTCGTGTCCAAGGCCCACACGATGTGGCTGTCGCAGGACCGCCAGGCCCCCATCGCCGACCCGGCGCGGTTGTCCGCCGCCCGGCTGCTCGGCACCGAGCTCACCCTGGTTGGCGGTGCGACTCTCGGCGGGTGGGCCAGCGTCGAGCTTCCCACGCCCCACGCCCGGCTGCTCGATTACCTGAACGCGTCGCCGCATCCGTTCTTCGCCGTGTGGACCCACGCGTCCACGCACTACGTGAACCGCGCGCACGTGCTATTCGCACGGCCGCTGGACTGACCCATGGCTGCGAAGCTCGATCCGTTCGTCGACGTCCTGCTGCGGGAACACGGCGATCAACTCTACCTGCTCCCGGACGAGCCGGTGACCTTGGTGAAGGACGGCAAGCCGCGCAAGGTCTCGAAGCAGCCGCTCACCGACCAGCACATCTACGCCCTGCTCGTCGAGGTGGCGCCGTCGGAATCGGCGAACCACATCGATACCGGCACCGAGACCGAGTTCGAATACATCGCGGACCGCGGCATGGTGCGCGTGCGCATCGTCCCCGAGATGGGGCGGCTGACCGCCGTGGTGTCTCCCAAGCCGCGACCCGCTCAGGCGGAGCCCAGCGTCGCCGCCCCCGCCACTGCCCCCGCCCCGCCCCCGCCCCGGCCCCCGCCCCGGCCCCCGCCCCCGCCCCCGCCCCCCCGGTCGCCGCGGCTCCCCCCAAGTCCAAGACGGCGCGGGCGCCGGCCGCAGGCGCAGGGGCTCCCGCTCCGGCAGCCCAGCGGACGCCCCCCGTCGCGGAAGCCCCCGCGCCCGCGGCCGACAAGCGGGGTGCCGCTCCCCCCGCCGGCCTGCCCGCGGACTTCGCCCCCGGGCAGTACCAGGCAGCCGAGCGGACCCTGGGCGACCTGCTCCGCGCCCTGGTGCAGTCCAAGTCGTCCGACCTGCATCTCCGGGTCGGCGAGCCGCCGCTGTTCCGCACCCACGGTGAGATGACGCGCCAGGCGGGCCCGCCGCTCAGCACGGACCAGCTCCAGCTGATGCTGCTCGCCATTATGCCGGAGCGAAACCGCACCGAGTGGAAGGACACGGGCGACTCGGACTTCGCCTACGAGATCGCCGGGCTCGCCCGCTTCCGCGTCAACGCGGCCCGCGACCGCAAGGGGCCGCTGGCGGTGTTCCGGGTGATCCCGGCGCAGGTCGTCTCGGTGGAGCAGCTCGGCATCACTAAGGAAGTGCAGCAGCTCTGCTTTCTGACGAAGGGCCTCGTCCTGGTCACTGGTCCCACGGGCTCCGGCAAGTCCACGACCTTGTGCGGGCTGGTCGACCTCGTGAACCGCATGCGCACGGACCACATCATCACGATCGAGGACCCGATCGAGTTCGTGCACGAGAACAAGAAGTGTCTCATCACGCAGCGCCAGGTGGGCGTGCACACCGACAGCTTCAAGTCGGCGCTGCGCGCGGCGCTGCGCGAGGACCCGGACATCGTACTGGTGGGGGAGATGCGCGACTTGGAGACCATCGCGATCGCGATCGAGACCGCCGAGACGGGGCACCTGGTGTTCGGGACGCTGCACACCACGACCGCGTCGTCCACGGTCGACCGGATCATCGATCAGTTCCCGGCGGACCGGCAGGCGCAGATCCGGGTGATGCTCTCCGAGTCGCTCAAGGGCGTGGTTTCGCAGACCCTGTGTAAGCGCTTGAGCGGCGGGCGGGTGGCGGCGCGCGAAATCCTGCTCACGACGCCAGCCGTGTCCAACCTGATCCGCGAAGGCAAGACCTTCCAGATTCCTTCGATCATGCAGACCTCGAAGCAGCTGGGCATGGTGACGCTGAACGATGCGCTGCTCGAGCTGGTCGACAAAAAGGAGATCAGCGCCGACGAGGCCTACATGAAGTCGGTGGAGAAGGCGGGGTTACAGGCTTCGCTCAAGGCGAAGGGGCACAAGCTGACGATCACGGCGTGAGCGGAACAGAGCCACCGGTCGGATTTGAACCGACGACCGCCCGGGTCGGCCGTCCCACCCGTCGAGCGGAAAACACTGCGCCACAAGGAGAAGCGTCCCGAGCAGTCACCCGCTGCAACGCGAAAAGGGGGCGTTTCGCACCCCGAACCAGGTTCGAATCCTGGAGGGCAACTCACAGCGGAACTCACAGCACGCGACCCCCTGAAAGCAACGCAGGGGGTCGTGATGATCGGCAGGCGGAGTATCGCCTGCCCAATAAAGAGTATTTGGAGATGCTCCGGGATCTGCGTTGGAGGCAAGCGGCCTAACCTGCTTTCCCGGGACTACCGGGGCTGGCCCCATTTCCGGCTCCATAGTCCGCGCGCCGAGAGGATAAGGGAGAAGAGCCCGGTCACGCCGAGCGCGAGGAGCGTCCAGACGAAGAAGTAGTCTCCCCTGGCCCTGGCGACCTCGTTGGTGACCACGGTTCGCGCGAGGATCATGTGGAGGACGGGCATCCCGGACCCAAGCAGCGATCCGATGAGCATGATGATGTACCCCGATCGCCGCTCGGCGAGCACCAGCGTTCCGTACAACCAGACGAGGAGGATGAGCACCGCAATGAGGTTCCAGGCCCCTCTCACGGCCATCCCGCCCTCGCGGAGGACGTCGTCCGTGAAATGAAACGTCATCAGGACGATCGAGAGCAGCGACGCGATGGTCAACATGACGTTGTGTTTCATGTGATATCCTCCTTGTGCGATTTCATCGCCAGATGGAGGCGGTCGCTGCGTTGGCCTGCTCCTGCCACCGCTGTTCGTTCACACCCTTCACCAGGAACCAGAGCACCGTCACCACTGCCCCGATGAGGCCGACGCCGACGATGTAGGACTCCAGTCGGCGTGCCAGTGGCTCGTATAGATAGATCAGCCAACCCAGGCCTCCAACCGCCGACAGCACACCCAGGGCTCGAGGCAGGAAGGTGGACCTGAACACGAGGTAGCCCGTCACGAGTGTATTGAGTCCGAAGAACACCATGGCGATGGTCTCGACCGTGTAATTCACGCGGAGAGAGAAGAACGCCAGCGCCTGCA
>Ga0209057_1003942_pt1 | contig 10768 bp, 16 predicted proteins | sample GraSoiAngelo_146_FD_185903 | JGI IMG/M metagenome (GOLD analysis project Ga0209057, IMG submission 185903) | Grasslands soil microbial communities from the Angelo Coastal Reserve, California, USA - 14_1009_05_30cm (SPAdes) (version 2) | ecosystem: Environmental > Terrestrial > Soil > Grasslands ... | reverse complement strand
GCGCGCGCCGCCAGGTAGCGTTGGAGGTCCACGCCCCCTACTCCTCGTCGTTCTCGAACGGGCGGAGCACGAGCTTCCCGGCCTCGGACTTGAGCAGCACCTCGACCCGCTGCTCGACCTCGGCCAGGCGCTGCCCGAGCGAGCGCACCAGCGCGATGCCGCGCTCGAAGGCGGCGAGCGACTCCTCGAGCGGCAGCTCGCCCTTCTCCAGGCGCTGCACCAGCCCTTCCAGCTCGGCCAGAGCATCCTCGAAGCGCGGCGTGGCGGGCGGCTCGGCCATCACGGCTCCTTCTCGGGCTCGGTCCCCTCGATGCGCGCGCGGGCCCGCCCGCGCGCGAACACGAGAGCGACGGCGTCGCCCGCGGCGAGCGTGTCAGCGTCGCGCACCACGGGGCCGGTCGAGTCGCCTCGGCGCACGATGGCGTAGCCGCGCTCCAGGCAGGCGAGCGGCGAGAGGGCGTCGAGCCGTCCGGCGGCCTGCTCGACCGTCCCGCGCGCGTGCCGCACCCGCACGGCGAGCGCGAAGCGGAGGCGCTCGCCCGCCGCGGCCATGCGCTCGCGCGCGCGCGGCAGGCCCGGCGCCGGTCCGCTGCGCGCGAGGCGGGTCGCGAGGGTCATCACCTCGCGCCGCTCCCAGGCGAGCCGGCGGAGGAGTCCGCGGCGCACGCGCACGGCGAGGTCATCGATCCGCTGTCCCAGGTCGCGCACCCGCCGTGCCGGGTCGCCGAGGGCGCGCTCGAGGCCGGCGACGCGCTCGCGCGCAGCCGCCACCCGGCGCGCGAGCGCGCGGCGGAGCGCCGCCTCGGCCCGTGCGAGGCCCGCGGCCACCTCCTCCCGGTCGGGGACGACGAGCGAGGCCGCCGCCGTCGGCGTGGGCGCACGCGCATCGGCCACGAAGTCGGCGATCGTGAAGTCCACCTCGTGGCCGACCGCGGAGACGACCGGGATAGCGGAGGCGGCGATCGCGCGCGCAGTCACCTCCTCACTAAATGCCCACAGGTCCTCGAGCGAGCCGCCGCCGCGTCCGACGATCAGGACGTCGAGGCCGCCCAGCCGGTTCAGGTCCTCGATCCCGGCCGCCACCTCTCGCCCCGCGCCCGCGCCCTGCACGCGTACCGGCCGCACGACGATGCGGCACGCGGGCCAGCGCCGCCGGAGCACCGTCCGCATGTCGTGGATCACGGCGCCGCCGAGCGCGGTGACGATGCCGACCGCACGCGGGAAGCGCGGCAGGGGGCGCTTGCGCCCGGCGGCGAACAAGCCCTCGGCCCCGAGGCGGGCCTTCAGCTGCTCGAAGGCGAGCTGGAGCGCGCCCAGGCCGCGCGGCTCCATGGTGTCGACGTAGAGCTGGAGGGCGCCGCGCGGCGGATAGAGGCCGACGCGCGCGGAAACCAGCACCTCCATGCCGTCTGCGGGCCGGAAGGCGAGGACCTGCGCGGCGCTCCGGAAGAGGACCGCGCCGAGCTGGCTCTGCTCGTCCTTGAGCGTGAAGTAGACGTGTCCCGAAGGCGCGGGGCGGAGGTTGGAGATCTCGCCCGCCACCCAGACTCTTCCCACCCCGCCCTCGAGCGTCTCGCGCACCAGCGCGGCGAGCTGGGTGACGGTCAGGACGCGCGGCGCGGGTTCGGCACGGAGCATCGCCCGCGCCTACATATCACCCTTCGCGGCGCGCCACGAAGGTCTTGAAGACCTGCCAGCTCTTGAGCAGCTCGAGCGAGTGGTCGAGCTGCGGGTCGGAGCCGAGCTCGCCCTCCTTGACGTTCGCCGCCGTCCCCTCGGGGGGGCCCTGTCCGCCGGGCGTGGTCTCGCTCTCCTTCCCTTCCTTGTCTTTACCCTTCCCGCCGCCCAGGTGGCGCGGCAGGTTCGCCTCGCGCAGCAGCGGGCCATTGCCGCCCTTGTCGCCCTTGGCGAGCACGGTCGTCTGCTCCATCACGATGTCGGGGACGATGCCGGTCGCCTGGATCGACCGGCCGCTCGGCGTGAAGTAGCGCGCGGTCGTGAGCCGCAGCGCCGAGCTGTCGTCGAGCGGCAGGATGGTCTGCACCGAGCCCTTGCCGAAGGTCGTGGTACCCAGGACGAGGGCGCGCTTGTGGTCCTGGAGCGCGCCCGCGACGATCTCCGAGGCGCTGGCGCTCCCACCGTTCACCAGCACGACCATCGGGAAGTCGGCCCACGTACCGGGCTTGTGCGCGAAGTACTTCTGCTTCTGGTTCTCGAGCCGGCCGTCGGTGTAGACGATGAGGCCCGAGTCGAGGAAGAGGTCCGCCACCTTGACCGCCTGGGTCAAGAGGCCGCCCGGATCGTTGCGCAGGTCGAGGACCAGGCCCTGGAGGCCGCCCGCCTCCTTGTCGAGGTTCTTGAGCGCCCGCTCGAGGTCGTCGTCGGTGCGCTCCTGGAACTGCGTCACGCGCACGTAGCCGTAGCCCTTCTCGAGCATCTTCGACTTGACGCTCTGGATCTTGATGATCTCGCGCGTGAGGGTGACGTCGAAGAGCTCGGGCGCGTTCTCGCGCTTCAAGGTGAGCGTTACCTTGGTTTCCTTCGGGCCGCGCATCTTCTTGACCGCGTCCACCAGCGTCATGTCCTTGGTGAACTCGCCCTCGATCTTCAGGATCTGATCGCCGGCCTTGACCCCGGCGCGGTAGGCGGGCGTGTCCTCGATGGGCGAGACGACGGTCAGGACGCCGTTGCGACTCGTGATCTCGATGCCGAGGCCGCCGAAGCTGCCCTTGGTGTCGACCTGCAGCTCCTTGTAGAGGTCCGGCGTCAGGTAGGCGCTGTGCGGGTCGAGGGAGGAGAGCATCCCGTTGATGGCGCCCTCGATGAGCTGCTTGGTCTGGACCTCGTCGACGTAGTTCTTCTGGATGATGGAGAGGATGTTGGTGAAGGTCTCGAGCCCCTCGTAGGACTCCTTGGGCACGGCGTCGACCCGCTGGACCCCGCGCCCGCCCGAGAAGAGCACGGCCAGGAGCACGGCCAGGCCGATCGCTCCGACCCACGTTTTCCGTCGCTTGCCGGTCATCCGCTGTACCTCGTGGACGCCATGGTACGTGCCCGCGCGCCGAGAGAAAAACAGAAGCTACCTCTAGCCGTCCGCCCGGCGCGGAGCAAGCCGAGTCCGCGCCGAGTTCGCGGCCTGCCTTGCAAACCGCCCCCGCGCCCGCTACGGGAGGCGCCGGGGAGGTGAGGTGATGCGGGTGGAGACGCAGCTCTCGGCGTTCATCGAGAACCGAGCGGGCGTGCTGGCGGAGCTGGCCGCCGACCTGGCGCGCCATGGGATCAGCATCCGCGCGCTCACCGTCGCGAACCTGGTCGATCACGCCGTCGTCCGCCTGGTGGTGAGCGAGCCGCAGAAGGCGCTCCACCTGCTCGGCGACCGCGGCGTGCTGGTGGTGAGCTCCTCCGTCCTCGCGCTCGACATGCCCGACGAGGCCGGTGCGCTCGCCGGGGTCGCCAAGCGCCTCGGCCGCGCCGGCGTCAACATCGAGTACGCCTACGGCAGCTCGCCCGTGGGCGGCGGGCGGGCCGTGGTCTACCTGCGCGCCTCCGACCTCAAGAAGGCGCGCGCGGCGCTGGCGGTGCGCCGCCGGGGTCCCCGGCGGCGATGAGCGCCTGGAGCGCGGCGATCTCGCCCGGCGCGGCCCAGTCGCGCGGGCCGATCACGTGCTCGACGACGTAGCCGTTGCGGTCGATCACGAAGGTCTCGGGGTAGCCCGTCACGCCGTAGCGATCGCCGACCTGGCGCTCGGGGTCGAGCAGCACGGGGAAGGAGAGGTGCATGCGCTCGACGAACGGGGCGACCACCCGCTTCCCGTCCTCGTCCTGGCTGACGGCGAGGAGGGCGAAGTCCGCCTCGCGGAGCTCGGCATAGAGGCGTTCCATGGACGGCATCTCCTCGATGCAGGGCGCGCACCAGGTGGCCCACAGGTTCAGCACCACCACCTTGCCGCGCAGGCCCGAGAGGCGGACCGTGCGCCCGGCGAGATCGGGGACGACGAAGTCCGGCGCGAGCGTCGGGCCGCGGCGCGCGAGGGCCAGGAGGCCGCCCGCCACGGCGAGCCCGAGCGCGCCCGTGACGAGCAGGATCCTCAGGCCGCGGCCGCCCGCCACGCCCGCCTCGAGAGGAGCCACCATCCGCCGACCACGACCAGCGTGAGGCTCACGAGCTGCGCTTCGGTGAGCCCGAAGGCGATGCGCGGGTTCACGCGCACGAACTCGACCAGGAAGCGCGCCGCGCCGGAGAGCACGAGGTAGAGCGCGAGGATCGCGCCGTCGGGCGCGGGCTCGCGCCGAAGCCGCCAGAGGAGCGCGAAGATCGCCGCGTAGGCCGCGGCCTCGTAGAGCGGTGTGGGATGCACGCGCACGCCGGGCGGCTTGTCCCAGCCGACCACGGCGTAGGGATACGCCATTCCCCAGGGCAGCGCCGTCTCCTTTCCCCAGTCGCCGTCGCCCGCCGCCTGGCAGCCGAGCCGGCCGATCGCCTGCCCGAGCGCGATCGCCGGCGCCGACGCGTCCGCGCCGGCCAGCCACGGAAGGTGCTCGCGCCAGAAGAGCAGCGTCACCGCGAGCGCGCCGCCGAGGAGCCCGCCGTAGAAGACGAAGCCGCCGCCGGTGACGAGGAAGGTCCACGGCGCGCGCACGAACTCGGGCCAGGCGTCGAGCAGGATCCAGAGGCGCGCCCCCACCAGGCCGCCGACCGCCGCCCACACCACCGCCGACGACGCGAGCGCGGGGTCGTACCCCTTGCGCTCGAACTCCCGCCCCGCCGCCCAGCCGGCGGCGAGGAACCCGAGCGCCAGGAAGATGCCGAAGAGATGGATCGGAACGGGCCCGACGTGGAGGATATCCGGGATCATCGGCGAGCGCGGCGATGATAGCGGAGGGGTCCGCCGCAACCAAGTCGGGGCGCGCGCGTTGGAGCGCGCCGTGCAACGCGAGCCGGCAGAGGTGGAGCTGATCTCCTGCCCCTTCTGCGCGTGGCGTTACGCCGGCCTCGCCGGCGGGCGCCGGCACCGCCAGGTGCTCGACGAGCACTTGGCCGCCGCGCACGGCGACCTGCCCGCCGAGGAGCGGCAGCGCCAGACGCTCGAGCGCGAGCGCCGCGGTCAGCTCGTCGCCCCGTACCTGCCGCTGGCCTCAAAGTAGCAAGGGGGCCGCAGGCACCGCGGGTCGGTGATCGCCGGCGCGAACAGGGGACCCCCTGCGTGCGGGGATCAACCAGTTCCGCGGCGGCGCCGCCCGCGCACGATCTGCAGGAACCGCGGCGGCGGCACCGCCAGCCATTCTTGGAGCCGCCCGAACGCGATCGACAGGTCGCCCGCGATCGTGGCGGTCAGCTCAACGACGCGGGCAAGGGCAGACGGCGCCAGCTCGAACACCCGCCGGTTCTCTTGCCGGCCGTCGGCGAAGCGGCAGATCCACTCGTTGTCGACCTGCTCCAGTAGCATCACGTGCCTGCCTGTCAGACGCTCGATTACGATCTCACCCTTCTCCATGGTGCCCCCTCGTCTTCCTTCTCGCCGGAATCACGGCGTGGCGCACGCGCCCTGGTCCCCGCCTCTCGAAGCCGTCTACTGAAGGCTCGTCTCGCGGTCAACCCGTCGCGAAGCCGGGGTCGGACCCCGGGACCCGCGACGCGGGGAATGGGGCGCTTTTTCGCATTCTGCCGGCAATCGTGCTTTGGCTCCGTCACTGCACTTCACTGGCGCTCAGTGACATTCCCGTTGACTCTCCTCGCTTCTCGCTCCCGATCGGTGCCGTCAGTGGTGCTCACTTTCGCTCAGCGTGTGACCATCGCGTGACCACTGGCGGCACCGAGAGGGACATCGGCGGGCGGCGCGTCCACGGCGCAGCGCCGATCCCAGCGCCCGCCACAGCCCCCGCAGCCCAGCCCCCCCTGCCCTCGCCCTGCCGCGACGCGCCCACGAGCCCGCTCCAGCCGCCCGGCGGACGCGGTGCAGCCCTTCGCCTCGGCCGGCGCTCGCCGATGGCGGCGCAGGTGTCCCGAGAGGTGTCCGGCTGGCCGTGCGGGAGTGTCCATCGGCGGGCTCTTTCCGTTGCCCTGCCGAGGACAGCCGCGAACGCGTTCACGACTCGTCCGATAGCCACACTTCAGCCACACCAGCCGACTCTGAGCGGGCTGAAACCTTTACGCCGCCCTCGACTGTCGATCGTGTGTGGCGAGCTGATCTACCGAACGTGCAGAATCTCGTCGCGCTTCACGACCGTTCCGCGGCCGAGCGGCAAGGCGCGGGTCAGCGCGACGTAGAAGAGATCGAGCCCCGGGATCTTTGCGAAGAGGCCCTGAGGACCGCGAACCATGCGGCCGGTGGCCACATCGTACTTCGCTCCGTGCCAAGGGCACACGAGGCATCCGTCCTTGTCGATCCGCCCCTTGGCCAGGTCTGCGAAGAGGTGCCGGCATCGCCTGGACACCGCGAAGAGCTGTCCCTTGGAGTTCCCCACGGCGTACTGGCCCGCCCCAACGACCTTGCCCGGGGTCAGCTCGGATGCCGGGCCGACCTTGATCTCGTCAGCCATCTCCTACCTCCCGGGAGGAACGGAGCGAGACGCTACGCCCCCCCTCCGAATCATGCCTCGGAACACTGGGAGCCGTCCACGGCCCGCCGCGTCCCCGCCCGCTGCCCTGCCGGCTCACAAAGTTTCCGCCATTCACTTCCACCACCGGCGGCAAGTTCAGACCGCTGTACCCTGTAGGGCAGGCGATCACCCGCCGTGCCGTGGGCGCTTGATTAGTTTTCCTAATGCTGTTACATATCAGCATTAGGACGCTTGGGATGTGGCGGAGGCGCAGGGCCGCGTGACGAAGGGCCGGCCACGGACGACGAAGACGCTGGCCTGGCGGGACGCGGACCAGGTGGTGCTCCGCCGGCTGCGTGCCCAGGTGGCGGCGAGGCTGGGCCTGGTCGTGACGGAGCGCGACCTCGTGGCCGCGGCGCTGCGGCTGGCGCTGCGCGACCCGTCGGGCCTTGGACTGACCCGGCCCGTGGCATGATGAGCCGCTCGCACCACCTCGACCTCGACCAGGCGGAGACCTCCATCACGCTCGGGCGCAGCCGGCGGGATCGGCGGCGGGCCGAGGTCGAGGAGGCGCTGCTTGCTGCCCTGGCCGCGGGCGACCGGGAGCGCGTGTCGCGACTCCGGGAGCAGCTCGACACCGGGACCGAGGCGCACGAATGACCGGGCCGTGCGCGCATCGCGTTGGGGGCCGGGGTCCCTTCCGTTCCTCGGGTTTGGGCGCGGGCGCTTGCCTGCGTACTCTCGACGCGGTGCGCGGACGGCCCTGCCGCTCCGTATGAGGTGATCGCATGACCCAGAAGGAAGAGAACGAGGCTCAGCGGGTAGGAGGAACGACAATGTTGATGTTTCACGGAGTGAAGCTTGAAGACCCCTCGGTGTCGGCCTTCCGCCGCGAGCTGCTCACGCGGTGGCGCGATCGCGATCGGCGCCGCAGGCTGGAGGGTGCGACAACGACCACCACCGCCACCAGGACCAGCCCACGGGCGACGGCGACCCCGGCGCCGGTCGCGACGACGGTCTTTCGTGCCCTGCGGCCCGGCGACCGCATCGTCAAGCCGCCCTCGCTCACGACCACGATGCCGACCTCGACGACGCCAACGCCGCTCACTAGCCCGCACGGGCCGGAGCCGCTGCCGGTGGCCGAGATTTTTGCACGCCGCCAGCGCGTGATCGCAGCGGCCCGCCCATGGGCCACAAAGGAGTCCTGACGATGGGTAGTCTCGCAACCCTGGCCGACCTCACACCCACGACCGCGCACGAGGTCGAGACGCGGCACCGAGCACTCGACCCCCGCTGCCGGCACAAGCAGGCGAAGCTGGAAGACGAACGGGAAGCACGCCACGCCGTCGTCGAGGCCCTCGGGCTGAAACTGCGCGCGCTGCGCGAGGAGCTGGTGGTGAAGCGCCGCCGGCTGGCCGACGCGATCGCGCACGCAGCGCCCGAGTGGTCTCATGGTGAGAGCGCCCCCGGCGGCGGCGCGGGCGCGATCGTTACCACCGGCGGCTTCCCCGACCGCGCCGTCAGGGAGCAGGAGGTCGCGAGACTCGCTGAAAATCTCCAGCACGCCGAGGCCGCGTACCAAGCCGCGCAGGCGCGCTGGGCATCCATCGCCCGCGTGGTCGAGAACTGTAGGGAGTGGATCCAAGCAACGCCGATCGCCGCTATCGTCCCCGTCGTTGTCCCATACGAGCGTGTCCCCGATCCGCGCCGCGAGGTCGAGACGATCCGCGCGAAGATCATCACCCTCGGCGAGGAGGCCGCGCAGGTCGAGGGCGGGCCGGTCTCGCTCGCCGACGCCCTGGCGCGCCTGGATGAACAGCGGCGAAAGGTTGTGGAACGGGTGGCTGCCCGCCGTGCTGACGGTGTGCGCGGCTTTTTCTCACCGCGCGGAATATCGGACGTCGCCCGGCTCGGTCTCGCCGAGGGCTACGGCTCGGTCGGGCGGGAACTGGAGGCGGCGATTGAAGCAGCGGGAGACGCACGCTTCCTCGCCGACGTTGGGGAGTGGCGGAGCGCGATCAAGGCCGCCCCGATCGCCGGCAACCCGGTGCCCCTCGCCTCACGAGCGCCACGGCTCGCTCAGCTTGCTCGGGATCGCGCCGAGCTCGAGCGCCAGGAGGAACGTGTGGTCATGTGCGCCGAGCGGGACAGCGTGCCGCTCGATCGCCGCGAGACGGCCGAGCCAAGCGTGGTGCTTTGCACCGTCCTCGCCGAGGCCGCGGCGTAGATGCTGGCCCGGGCGCGTGCGGCATCCGCCCTTAGACCACGAACAGTGGTGTGACGACGACTAAGCCGACGAGCAGAGCGAGCGCCCACGCCCCCCGTTCGTTCGCCTCGGCACGGGGTCGGAAGATGAGGAGTGACATAGTCGGCACGAGCACGAGAGCAACAGGAAGAACTCGACGATAGCCCGGGTGCAGAGCGAGCGACACCGTCTCAAAGGACCAGAGCGCAAACCAGACGAGCACAATAGCCCAGCCGAGAAGAGTCGGCCGGACTGTTTGGACCAGGCACACCATGAAAAGCGCTCCACACTCAACGACCATGCGGGCCTCGGGCGCGTAGCGTGCGGCGACAAGAGGTACAGCGAGCACAGCGAGCGCGGGCAGGCAGGCCAGGCGAGAGGCGGTCTGCCGGTAGCGGACAAGAGCGCCCAATCGCATGCGGCTCACCCTGCTACGCTATCCGATCCGTTACACGCAAGCACCCCGAGGCCCGCCAAAGCGTGCGTCCCTGCCCCGATCGTGCAGGCGCGGTCCCCGCCACGTAGCCGTATGATCTCACTCGGCTAGTTGTCAACCATGCTACCCAATGCGAAGGCGCAAGCGTTACGGGTCCTTCCCGCTGGTCAATTCTGAGCGGGCACCGCCGGCGCTGGACCTTTTAAGGCAGACCCTCGCCAACTTGATTCATGTCGCGTCCTGACGCCGCCCGCCTGACCCGGACCGCCTACGCAGCGCACCGCAAGGCGCGTGGGCTCCCGGGGGGCACGTTGCGAAGCGTGCAGCACGCCATCGCGGACGGGCGGATCACCATCGGCCCGGATGGGAAGCTCGATCCCGCCGAGGCCGATCGGAAATGGCGCAACAACACCATGCCCGATCGAGGCGGGACCCGTCCGGGGGCTGGGCGACCGCGGCGAAAGAAGGCGAAGGCCGAGGCGGTGGACGGACGCGAGGCCACCACCATGCCGGAGCTTCGCCGCCAGCGGGAGGCCGTGCGGTTACGGCGGGAACGTCTTGAGTTGCGGCGCCTCGAACAGGACACGTTCGACCGCGCCGCGCTCAAAGCCTGCACGTTCAAACTCTGGCGCAGCGTGCGCGATCGGCTCGACGCCGCGGTCGGGCGCGAAAGCCCGCTCCCGGCGGCGCGGCTCGGCGTCGAGGAAGGCCGGATGTATCGCGAGCTGCGGGCCTTCGTGCGAGGGGTCGAACAGGAAATCTCCGACCGCGGCGCCGTGAAGCTCCTCGCCGAAGCGGGCAAGGCCGGGGACGAGGACGAGGAGGTGCGGCCGTGAGGGAAACACTGACACGCGAGCAGGAGGCGGCGCTCGACGCGCTCAAGGCGACGATCCTTGATCCGGCGACCCCCACGCTCGTTCTCGCTATCGACGTGCCGATGCGGGCGGCGATGCTTGGCGTGCCGTGGTCGCGCCTGCGCTCCGCTCTTTGACGAGCGCGCTCGCCAATGTGTTCCGCCGCGGCATCGCGCCCGAGCCCGGCGACGGTGAGCCACTCCCGGGCAGCGCTGGCCGCGCCCCCCGCCACCGCGAGTGAGGAGCAGCCATCGGCGACTGGGGGGTTTGCGGGCGCGGGGTGGCCGAGGGCCATCCCGGAGGCCGCGGACGGCTCCCGGTGGCCTCTACGGGGCCGGCCCCGAGCACGACGTTAGCACGACGGATGAGAAATTCCTTGTGTCACGGGGGCTTGCCCGACGCCACCGGGACCGCCAATCCTGTGCGCTGGACTATCGTTTCCCGAAAACGCGAGGAGAGGCGCGCGGGGTGAGCGGTAGCTCCCGCGCCCGAGTTCGGGGAAGGTCCCCTCTGTCCGAAGGACAGAGTACGGCGAAAAGTTAGACCCACTCCCCTATCGGTGAATCTATATGATCTCCTCAAAACGGCGCATTTTCACCTCACTGCGGGATGGTCCCGGCGTCCTCGGTAGTAACTAATTCACGGGTCTCGCCCAGTCTTCTTGGGTGAGGTCACCAGCACGGGAAGGGGAAC
>Ga0209057_1003939_pt1 | contig 10772 bp, 12 predicted proteins | sample GraSoiAngelo_146_FD_185903 | JGI IMG/M metagenome (GOLD analysis project Ga0209057, IMG submission 185903) | Grasslands soil microbial communities from the Angelo Coastal Reserve, California, USA - 14_1009_05_30cm (SPAdes) (version 2) | ecosystem: Environmental > Terrestrial > Soil > Grasslands ... | reverse complement strand
CTCGTGATCGTCTTCGGGGCGATGAGTGACAAAGACCTCCCATCGATGCTCGCGCTGGTCCGCAGTGTCGGCGCCCCAGTGATTTTCTCCCGGATTGGCTGGCACCGCGCGGCCGCGCCGGCTGACCTCGCCGCGCAGTTCCACGGTGAATCGGAAATCGCGGAATCCTCCGCCGAGGCGCTCAGTCGCGCGCGGGAACGGGCCGGACGCGATGGCATCGTGTTCGTCTGCGGCTCGCTCTACCTCGTGGGGGAGGCGATTACGGAAACCCGAGCACGCGTCGCCAGGGGATCTCGAGCGGCGGCGAGCTAGCGCCGGGCCTGCGGAGACAGCACCAGCTTGCGGTGTGGCGAGGAGGCCTGCTGCTTCCATGCCTCCGCCGCACGTTCCAAGGGTAAGATCTCGAACTCCACCTTGAGCTGGCCGGAAACCGCGTAGTCGATCAGCGTGCGATAGGCCGTCGCCTGATCTTCCCAGGGCACAAGAAAAGTAGTGAACCCAAGAATCGATATGTAGCGACCTCGTACCGCGCCGGACTTTACGACCGCTTCCTGCCCGGCGGAGGCGCCCAGCTGCACGAATCGGCCGAATGGGCCCAATGCCTCAAGCGCCGCGACCCCCGGCACGCCCCAGACCGGATCGATCACAAGATGGAGCTGCCCCTCGCTCGCTTCACGAATCCGATCGGCGAGCCCATCTGTCTGCTTGAGATCGACGGCAGCGTGCGCGCCGAATTCCTTTGCTCGCGCCAGGCCCCTCTCGTCGCGCGCGCCCGCGACGATCCGGCCCGCTCCGAGTAGCCGGGCGACCTGGACGGCAATCGATCCGAGGACGCCGCTCGCCCCCAGGATCAGGACCGTTTCGCCTCCTTTCAGTTGCCCTCTCCGTGTCAGCGACAGGTATGCGGCGAGCCCGGCCGTGCCAAGCGCCGAAGCAACACCGTCGGGAATGCTGTCAGGAATCGGTACCGTTTGCCCCTGGCCGATCACTGCGCGTTCGGCCATCGCGCCGTGCGGCAACGCGGCCCGGAAGTAGACGCGCGGGCCAGGGTTGCCATTCGGAAGTTTGCGGCCGATGCCTTCGCCCCCGGGTACATAAGGCGTCGGCGGTGACCCCGCGTAGAACTTGCCGCTCGCGATCGAAATATCGACGGGATTCAATGGCGCCGCGGTCACCTCCACCAGGCTGGCGCCGTCGGCCTTCGGCTCCGGCACGTCGCGCAGAACCGGAGGCTCGCCATATCGCTCGATTACTGCCGCGCGCATCCTTATCAGCATACCGGGGCTTCGAGAAAGCTTGGCTCCACGGTTGACGTTGCCTACATATTGCGAGTCCCCCGGATCGGCGATGTCATCGAAATTCCGACGGCGACGGGCTTGGCCTATGCCCAGTTCACGCACAAGGCCCCGCTCTACGGCCATCTCATCCGGGTCGTAGAGGGGATGTGGCGCACACGACCGCAGGCGCTGGAGGAGGTCGTCAACGCGCCGACACGATTCTTCACGTTCTTTCCGGTTGCTGCGGCACTGAACCAAAAGATCGTGAACCTCGCCGGCAATCTGCCTGTGCCACCGCACTTCGCGGGCTTCCCGCTTATGAGGAAAGCCGGTCTCGAGCCGCCCGGTGGCGGCAAAGTGGATTGGTGGCTGTGGGACGGAAAAGAGGATCGAAGGATTGGCGCGCTGACTCCCGAACAACGAAAGCTATCGATCGCGCAAGTGATGAACGACACGATGCTGATCAAGCGAATCGAAACTGATTGGCACCCGGAAACTGACGTCCGCACAAACCGTTCCTACGACTCAGTGGCCCCTGCGGCCAATAAGCAAGCTGCGGATTCTGCGGGGCCGCAAGTGATCGACTGGTACCTCTACTTCTCCAGTCGCGAAGGGGCCGACAAGGCTGCCTCAGCGCTGCGAACCGATGGCGTGCGTGTGCTGGTTCGGCCGGGGGCAACTGGCGGTTGGCTCGCTCTGGCCTCAACCGAACCGCCAGCAACTGACGATGCCTTTGCGGACCTGGAGGCACGCCTCCGCAAGCTCGCCGAATCGCTAAACGGCGAATACGACGGTTGGGAGGCAGCCGTTTCTCGCTAATGCTTCAGGCTTTGATCGAAGAACGCGACCGATCGTGACATGGCCAGGTTGAAGCCTTGCGAGATGTTGTGATCGGATCCGGCGTAGGTGTAGAGCTCCACCGGCTTGCCGGCGGCCTTGAGATCGCTCGCTAGGGTCTGGGAGAACTGCAGCGGCACCTCGGCGTCCGCCGTCCCGTGATGGATCTGGATCGGCGCCGTGATGTCGGCCAGGTAAGCCATCGGGGAGATCGAGTCCCAGAATGCCTTGTTCTGGTCCGGCGTCCCGTACTTTGCGAGGTAAGTCTGACGTGCCCCGCCCGCGAACGAAGGCGGCGGGCGATCCGCGGCGGGTGGGTGCCAGTTGTAGAGCATGTCGTAATACGTCGCCGTCACGCCGGCCCAGATGACGGCCACCTTGATCCTCGGATCGATCACCAGTGCCCGCAGCGTGATGTTGCCACCCATCGAGTGCCCCCACATTCCGATCCGATTCGGGTCGGCGCTGCCGTATCGCTGCATGGTCGTGACCGCATTGAGCACATCGACGGTGTCGTCCGGCGAGTAGTAGGCACTGACCGGCGTGCCCTGCGAGCTGCCAAAGCCGCGATAGTCGGGTTTGAACACGATGTAGCCGTTGCGAGCGAAGGCGTCGACGTAGGCGATGTAGCGTTCGGTCGTCCGGTAGACGGTCGGCGGGATATAGCCGTGGTTGAAGACGATCACCGGCCAGCCGCTGGCGGGCTTCGCACCGTTGGGAACCGTCAACAGCGCAAAGATCTTCAGCCCGTCCGACTGATACGAGGCGACGTATTGCCGGTAACTGCTGCCCGCTGGCAGCGTTCGCTCGATCACCAGGTCGCTGCCGGGATAATCGCGCTGCCGCATCGCGTCGATCGCAAGTGGCGGCAACCTCTCGGGCGCCGCCGCCGCCAGGGCGGTCGACGGCCTCAGGGCTGGGGGCGGCGTTGGCGCCGAAATGGCCGGCGGGAGGTTGCTGCAGCCGGCCAGCACTACCGTTATCGCAACGGCGAGCGGCCCGGCGTAACACCTACTCATCGCTTGAGGATAGCGCCGCATCACGGGTAACAGGGTCGCAACAGGCGCGGGTCCGCCCGATTGCCGCAGTGCGTGGCGAACGTATCTCTAGATATGAAGCCGCATCGCCTCCTCGAAAAACTCCGCCAGCTGGTCACCCGCGAAGAGGGTCAGGGATGGTCGAGTACGCGCTCATCCTGGTCCTCATCGCTGTGGTCGTGATCGTGGTCCTCATCGTCCTCGGCAACCAGGTGCAGAACGTCTTCTGCAACATCTCCGGCGGACTCGGGACGTAGAAGGGCGGGGCTCCCGGCCTCAGCCGTGAGCCTCGTCATCGACTGGCTCGACGTGGACGACCGCGTCGGTCACGACCGGCAGTTCCCGCTGGATCCGCTGCGAGACGGCGTGGCCGACCTCGTGGGCCTGCGCCAGGGATAGGTTGCCATCGACATGAACCGAGACGTCGAGCAGCACATGCGTGCCGGCCTGGCGGGCACGAAGGGCGTGGTATCCGTGGAGCCGGGGATCGCTCTGGAGAATCCGCTCGATCGCCCCAAGCGTCGCTCGGTCGGGCATCGCGTCGAGTAGCACCTGGGTCGTCCGGCGACCCTGCTCGATCGCGGTGGTGCCGATGATGGCCGCGACCGCGATGCCGGCCAGCGGGTCCGCAATCTGGAAATTGAAGACCGCCACCAGCGTAATGCCGGCCAGCACCGCCAGCGACGCCCAGAGATCCGAGGAGAAATGCAGCGCATCGGCTTCGAGGGCGGCGCTGCCGCCGTGGGCCCGCGACACGCCCTGGAGGTAGCGGCTGACCACGATGTCAATCACCACGGCGGCGAGGACGACGACGAAGGAGTACCAAGCTACCCGCACCGTTCCCGGAACAACCACGCGCCGCACCGACTCGATCACGATTGCGATGCAGGTGGCGCCCAGCAGAAACATTTGGATCAGGCTCGAAATGTTCTCGGCTTTGCCATGGCCCCAGGCGTGGTCCTCGTCGGCCGGCTTGGCGGCGGTCCGGATGCCGGCATAGGCGAAGATGCTCGCCGACAGATCGAGAAACGAGTGGGCGGCGTCGGCGAGGATCGCGACGCTGCCGGTCAGCAGGCCGACCAGCAGCTTGGCGGCGATCAGGACGATATTGACGAGGACCGAGTAGAGGGCCGCCCCGGCCTTGCTCGGCCGAACGATCCCGTGTGGCTGAGCGGAATCCAATGCCATCTCCCTACTGCCTAAACTACCCCGGCTCGAGCGTCTTGCAACGGATAGAACCTATCCTTAGAGCGATCCGAGCAATGCTCCGGCCGCTCCCGTTCCCGATCATGGTCGAATTCGTGGTTTTGGGTGTGGCGCTCGTAGTTCTGGGCCTCTACCTCCTCATTCGGGGGACGCTACCGCAATGGCTACCCAGCGGGTACGTCGATCAGGCCGGCAAGCGAGCTGAGCTTTCTCGACCGGTGAACCGGATCCTTGGTGTGACCAGTGTCCTGGCGGGGGGTGCCACGCCGTTGCTTGCCCTGAGCCAGCGCCCGGTGATTGTGGTTCTCGCGTTCGTACTGATCGCCATCGGCTTGATTTGCGCGATCCCTGCCGCCGTCCTGGCGGGGCGCGAACAGAGCGAACGGTCGCTGCGGCGCAAGCGATCGACGCAGGTCTGGTCGACGCTGGTGTTCATCATTGTCATGGCGCTCAACGGATTGGTGATCGTTGATGCGCTCCGGAAGGGTCAGGGGTAGATTCGCGGCGAGCATTGCGACTCGCCGCTGCTGAACACCCAGCCGGCGAAACCCCAGTTCCAGTTCAGCGTGATGAAACCTCGGCAGGTCTGCGTCGTCCGCGCCAACTCGTAGGTGATGGGATAGGTGACGGTGCCCGTTCCCCAGCGCGGCGAACCCAGCGTGTAGCTGTTGACGCCGTCCGTGAAGATGCCCTGGCTCGTGTTCTTCGCGCCCTCGATGACGAGCGGCGGACGGCCAAAGTAGGCGAAGGTGCCACAGAGCACGAGGAGTACGGCGGTCACGGCGGCCAGTCCGACCACCCGGCGGCGCCGCACGCCCGAGGGTAGGGGCGGATAGCTGACGGCAGCAAGCGGGACGACGACCGTTCCGGCCAATAGGTCGCCCAGCCGCTGATGCCTCCGGGTAACGAGGGTCAGGATGCCGCCCAGCAAATACGCAAACGGCAGGACGTCGAGCAGGCGGGCGAGGTTGCGGACGATCGCCGCTTGCCAGCCGATCCGGCGACCCTCGAGGTCGGTGACGCGAAGGCCGGCCAGACGCTTTCCGAAGGACGCCCCGAAGAGGCCTTCCAGCACCACGTAATAGGTCACCCACAGCAGCGCCAGCCACGGCCAGTCGACCGTGGTTTGTGTCGTGAACGAGGTAAAGCCGCCGCTGCCGACAGTGGTCGCGACTCCGCTTGTGACCCTTGTGATACCGAAGGTGCCGTTGAGAATGGCATCGAGCAGCGAGATGACGGCCGTGTCGGCGACCAAGGCGAGAACTCGGCGCGGCAGCGCCCGCCCGGCTGCCGAGGCGAGGCCGATTGGGTCCGCCACGGGAGCCCCCGCTACGCTCATGACGGGTCAATTCTGACCTACCCGACGCGCCTGTGCGCGAGTCGCCGCAGCTACATGACGTCTGTCAGCAGCTTGACCGCCTGGCCATCGGGGCCGACGACGTAGATATTTCGGAAGGGGAACCCGCCGGTTTGGGGTCGCTCTGGGTCAAGAACCGAGACCGCGATTCGCTGGCCTCCGGGCTCTGGCAGCGCGCTCCAGTAGCCACCGTCGCTCGGGCCGCTCCACAAGACGGTGCCGTCCCGCCAGCGAACGACGGAGACCGACCCGTTTGCCGCCATCTGCACGGCGAGCGAACCATCCCAGGAGAAGGCCTCGGTTGCACCTGCGATATGGCCTAAGACGACGCCGGTTGGGCCGTAAATGGTCGTCGTACTCCCAGCTGCTGGGCTAGACTCCGCGAGGTACTGGCCATCGCGCGAAGCAACAATGCTGCCGCCGCCAGCGCGCGTCCAGAGAACTCGGCCTGTCGAGAGCTTGACCACCCAGAACTGCACGGTATTTCCCGCGCTACCCGACTGCACGGCGACCGCGAGGTCTTTCTCGATGGAGCAGGCCGCGACGCCGACCGAGGTCTGCTCATAAGCACGCCCGACCTGGACGACGTTCCGCGGGGCCTGTCCCACGGCGGCCACCTGCAGCGTCGCCGGCTCACCGCCAGCTGGTGGCAGCAGGGATTTCGAGACCATGCTGCAGTAATGCTGACCGTCGTCCGACCACGTTCCGGCAAACCCTTTCGTTGTTACCGCTGGTGTCGCAACCACCGTTCCCGCTCGATCGCGGACATAGCCCGTCCCTCCAAACAGCGTGCCCGCTGGGTTCGGTGTGAAGCCATTGGCAAATTCAGGCCCCGCGGCAACGCGGCCCCTGGCAGAACCGTCCCACGTGATGCCGTCGATCTGTTGGACGTCGACGGGATCATGGAAGAGGATCACTGGTGTGGTATCGGGCACATGCAGCTGCTGCGACATCGGGGTGGGGGCAGGAGTTGCGGTGGGAGTCGCGATGGGCGTGGGTGACGGATGGTTCGTGACCACACTCTTTGAGTGAAGCCCACGGATCGCGATCGACACGCCGATCGCCGAGGCGGCGACGAGCACCAGCGCCACGCCCGCGACCGACGGCCAGAGCTGGCGGTTAACACGGCGCCCGGCCGTTGCCGCGCGCAACATCTGGTTGCTGGTGCCGGCCGCGTCGCCCAGCTGCGCCTGCTGCTTTGCAAAGACCTCATTGATGTCGCGGCGGAGGTCGTTCATGCCAGTTCCTCCAGGGCGACGGCCGGCCGGAGCCGGCGGCACGCCCGATAGATTCGCGATTTCGCGGCGGCCGTCGAGACGCCGAGCGTGGTGGCGACCTCTTCTATCGACAGGCCCAGGTAGAAGTGCAGGAAGAGCGCGCCCCGGTCAGCCAGAGGGAGTTGCTGGATGGCGCGTTCGAGGTCGAGGTGTTCGACCTCCGACTCCCGCGACGGCGGACGGGTCACCACCTCGACGAGCGACGTCAGGCGGAACCACGGCGTACGCCGCACGTTGCGACACTGGTTGGCGACAATCGCGAAGAACCACGGGCGTACCGGCATCCCCGGCCGGAGCTGGTGCAGCTTGCGCCAGGCGCGGGTCAGCGCCTCCTGGGTGGCGTCCTCGGCATCCCGCCGGTCCCCCAGCATCGAGAGGGCCAGCCGCAACCCTGGCTCGACCAGGGGTCGGAGCAGCGACTCGAACGCCGCCTCGTCGCCGGCGACTGCCCGCAACCGGAGTGGTTCGTCAGCCGGGTAGCTCAATGCGTACGCCACACCCAATAAGACACCGGGCGGCGTTGGAGAGTTGCATCACAAACCAAACTGGGTGGGCGCAGTGTAACGAACGCCCGGCCACGGCAACGCTGAGGCAGTGGGATCGGTCACGGTCGCCGCGCCCTGATCACATTCCGGTTTCCCAACACCACGGCTGTCATTTCCGACCCAGCCGCGGCCGATTGACTAAGGGCCGAACTGCCAGCAGAATGACGCGGCCCCATGGATCATCTATTGTCGCTTGCCTCCATCCTGGCGACCGCCACCTCCCTTCTGGCGAACCAGGCGGTCCCGGTGACGTACACCCACGGATCGACCGGCTATGACGTCAGCTTCCCGCAATGCGGCGGCGGCTATCCCGCCGGGGCATTTGGCATCGTCGGCGTCAACGGTGGCTATCCTTTCGTGCACTACAACCCGTGCCTGGCTGACGAGGTCGCGCATTCGCCCCATGCCGCCCTCTACATCAATACCGGCTACGACCCGCTGTACACGCAGGTCGATGGGCAGCACACGATGCCCGAGTGTCTGACGACGTCGGCCATTGTCAAGGGCTCGCCCGATCAAAAGGCCGCCTGGGCGGTGGGCTGCAGCGAGGCCTTGCGCTCGATGGCGTACGCGGCCTCGCAGGGCGTTTCGAAGCCGAGAGGCTGGTGGCTCGACGTCGAGACCGAGAACAGCTGGTCATCGACCGACCTGAGCCTGAATCAGTTCACGATCCAGGGCATCGTCGACACGCTCCACCGGACCACGTCGGCGGTCGGGATCTACTCGACCGGGTACCAGTGGCACACGATCGTCGGCAGCCTCCCGGTCTCGGGCGTCCGCGCCAACTGGGTCGCCACCGGAAATCTTGCCGCGGAAGGAGCGCGCGCCCGCTGTGGCACCGGCTTCTCCGGGGCGCCCGTCTGGCTGGTGCAATACATTGAGGGCGGCTTCGATACGAACTACGCGTGCTGATCCCCCATAGGTAGGGCTCGTAATCCCCTATCGGTAATTGGGCCCAGAGACCCTAAATCCGTACCCTTTGCACAGCTCAGTCCGTTGACGGAGTCGAGAGGAAGGGGCCCTCGACGCCTCTCTCATCAAATTTCAATCTTGAATAGCGCATGATTCGTTCGAGCTAATGGCTGGTCAACTGCCTGCAAGGCGTCGGCGCGCGTCCCGTTTGCACCCTGTGCGAATCGCGGCGCTGACTCTGTTCTGTCTCATGCTCTCGGGGGCAGGCGGTGCGGCGGCTTATTTCTTTCCGGTTGTCGTCGCCGGCGTCGGACAGACCGGCCAGACCGTTGTGGTGCCGCCCAGTCGCAGCCCAGGCGCGCAGGCCACGCCCACGCCGTCGGCTGCCCCGGGTGCGCCGTTCACGGTGCTGTTGCTCGGGTCCGACGACGACGGCAAGAACAAGTCTCCGTTGACCCAATCGATGATCCTGGTGCGCGTGGAGCCGGCCACCAAGCACGTCACCATGCTCTCCATCCCGCGAGACCTGTGGGTGCCGCTCTCAACCGGCGGTAGCGCGAAGATCGATGCCGCGTACGCCTACGGCGGCGCGGCCGCCGCCATCGCCACGGTCGAACGGAACTTCCACGTCCACATCGACGAGTACGCGTGGGTGGGGCTGAAGGGCCTGATCAAGCTGATCGACCGGCTCGGCGGCGTCGACCTGCTCGTCACCAATCCGGTGCTCGACGACGCCTACCCGGATGACATCGACAGTAAATTCCTGTACGGCTACAAACGCGTCGCCGTGCTGCCGGGCTTCCAGCACCTCGATGGGAATCATGCGCTCCAATACGTCCGGTCGCGGCACAACGACGTCAACGGGGACTTCGGCCGGTCGGCCCGTCAGCAGCAGGTGCTGCTGGCGATCAAGGCCAAGGCGAGCACGCTCAACGCCGCCGACCTGCCCGACATCGTCGACACCCTCAAAGGCAACTTCAAGACCAGCATGGGACTCGATCGGGTGCGCAGCTTGCTGGGGGTCGCGTCGGCATTCGACCTCGCCAACGTCAAACAGGTCGTCCTCTACGTTCCGCTGTACACCAGCTACGGACAGATCAGCGGCCAGAGTGTGATCCTCCCCCACTGGTCGCAGATCCTCGCGGTGACGAAGGAAAATTTCCCATGATCCTTCGTCGGGTCGCCGTCATCCTGTTCGTCCCGGTCATGTTGGCCTTCGGGTCGGGCGTCTACCTCTACCTTGGCACGTTGAAAAGTAAGGTTGTCCAGGAACGGCCGCAGCTGCCCACCTTAACGAAGCCAAAGTTCGTGCTGCCCGGGACGATGTTCGTGGTCCAGGCAGGGCGGCTGTTCAAGCTCGAAGCCGGCGGATTCAGCGAGGTCGGGCCCGCCGGCGAGTGGTCACAGCCAACCCTCACACCCGACCACACCCGGATGGTTGCCGTCCTGCGGGGTGGCGCTTCCAGTGACCTGTACTTGCTCGATCTCGGGGGTCACGTCTTGAAGCGCCTCACCAAGAATGATTCGCGCTACCTCGACTCGAACCACTGGGCCTTCTATCCTCGGATCTCCCCCGACGGCGCCAACGTCGTGTACAGCTTCGACAGCCCCAAGACAAACGGCGTCGACCTGTCGGTATGGAGCATGCCGCTAAATGGGGCGCAGTCGCAGGCCCGGCGTTGGACCGACCCCTACTGGTACACCGGCGGCGATGTCAACCCGATTCCGCTCGCGAGTGGAGGCCTCCTCTTCGTCCGGCATTCCATCGACCCGTCCACGACGGTGCACTCGCGTATCTACTATCAAAGCCGCGCGCTAGCGATCGCGAAGCCACTGACCACTGAGGCGGACGATTGCAGTCAAGCGGCGCTCTCGGCGGACGGGACCCAGCTGGCCATGGTGTGCTCGCACGGCAAACAGACTGCGGCGCTGGAGGTCGCGCCCTTCACTGGCACTGCGCTCGGCCCAGCGCGCGTTTTGCTCCAGGGTGGGCTCTATGCGTCACCGGCCTGGTCGCCGGACGGCAAGGCACTGGCTTACTTCGCGCCGCAGGGGCAGGCGGGCCATTTTCAGCTCTGGTGGCTCCCGCTTCCGGTGAACCCCCCTCCTTCGCCGACCGCCGCCAGCTCACCGTCGATGTCGGCGAGTGCCAGAGCATCCTCGAGTGTGGCCCCCGCCCCCACGCCCGTGCAGGTGACCGAGGGTGTCGATCTGTCCGCGACCTCGCCTCCCGCCTGGTACTGAGTTTGGGCGGGAAACGAACAGCGCTCCCCTAGCAAGAGAACCTTTAACCGGTTCTTCTTGATTTCTTCCACGGCGTGCCG
>Ga0209057_1003933_pt1 | contig 10774 bp, 8 predicted proteins | sample GraSoiAngelo_146_FD_185903 | JGI IMG/M metagenome (GOLD analysis project Ga0209057, IMG submission 185903) | Grasslands soil microbial communities from the Angelo Coastal Reserve, California, USA - 14_1009_05_30cm (SPAdes) (version 2) | ecosystem: Environmental > Terrestrial > Soil > Grasslands ... | reverse complement strand
TCCGCATATGCCGCCGGGTCCAGCGGGCGACCTGATTTGCCGTTCCCTCGCGGATCGAAGGTGATGACGCGGTAGTGACGGGCGAAATAGGGAATCTGGCCCTTCCAGAAGCGAGAATGCCCGATGGCCCACGCGGGCAGGAACAGAACGGTCGGCGTCCCGTCCCCGTACATCTCGTAGGACGTGCGCACGCCGCTGCGCTCGACATATCCCTCCTGGTCCGGATATCGAGCCCGCATCAGCGCGTCCTGATCGTCTCGTCTACCGGACGCTGCGTCACGGCGCCTGAATCCCGCGTGGTGCCCGACAATAGTCCCGCGATCTGCAACGCGGCGCGCCGCGCGCTGTCGCGTGGCACTTCGCGGTAGGTCACCGGGGACCCGACCAATTCCCCAAGCGTGTCTGCCACGCGGCGAGGGGTCAACTCCGAATACTCCAACCGGTTTCGAGCCCCGTAGTGGCGCAGCCGGTACGTGACATAGTTCTGCTGTTCCCAGTGCTTCCGCAGCGGGACGTAGGCAAACGGACGGCGCGCGGCCACCAGCTCCATCGTCGTGCTCAGACCGCTCTGCACAATCGCGGCATCCGCGCAGGCCAGATGCTCGAAAAGGTTGTGCACATAGGCGCGCTTTTCCAAACCCGGCACATCAGGCAAATCCTGCGGCTCGATGCGCGGGCCGGTGACCATGACCAGCCGGGCGTCAGGCATCGTCTCCCCCAAGAGCGCAAAGCCGTCGACCACGCGCTGCAGCAGGTTGCGCCCCACGCCGGTTCCGCCGACCGCGGCGAACAGCAGCGGGTACCCGGTGTCGTAGCCTAACCGCGCCCGCAGCCCCTGCGGATCCCGGTACTCCAGCGGATCGAACGGCAGGACATATCCCACCGGCGTGAACCAGTCGCGGGCCCAGTCGCGGATGTTAGGCAGCCCTGGGCCGAACCGCACGTCCGGCAGCTCACCGTACTCTCCGATGTACAGCGACAGATCGCGCAGCCGCGGGTAGCGCGCGCGCTGCTCGATCATCTCCGCGTTGTAATCTGCGCACAGCGCCACGTCGCGGGGATCACCCTCGGGATCGACCGGCAGAAAGCCGATCACGTCGGTCAGGAAGACGTAGGGAGCAGACTTCAACTCGGGATTCTCATGCAGGAAGTAGTCCACTTCCCATGACTCGTCACCGATCCAGATATCGTACGGCGTCTCCTGGACGACCTCATTGAACAGCATGAAGTTGGCGACGAAGATCTCATCCATCCGGCGGAACGCGTAGAAGGCGTGCAGCTCGTGCTGTGAGGATTCTTCTTCCCAGTGTGCCGATTCCAGGGCCTGCAGGTGGTTCTTGGGATGAATGGTCTCGCCTGCGGCTTTCAGCACTGTGGTCACGGGGTGTTGCGCCCACCAGTCGATCTGCAAATCCGGGACAAGTGTTCGCAATTCCCTGGCGATCGCGAGATCGCGCTGAATGTGGCCGAGCCCGATGGAGGAGGAGACAAAGATCGCCCGCTTGGGACGGCTCATGGCCCGGGTCCACCGGACCTCCTTGGACTTGCGCGGCTCCAACGAATCGGCGAATTGCTTGATGAGCATGTTGATCTTGACTGGATCGCGCCCGGGCGTCATGTGACCAGACCCTTCCAGTGTCACGAGCTTGCCTCCCGTCAGCCGGGCCACCGCCTCGCCGCGTGCAGGTAACTGGCATTCGTCCAGATCCCCGTGGATCACCAGGACCGGGCAGCGCACCTTCCGGCAGACCTCTTCCGTCTCCTCTTTCGTCTTTGGGTAGCGGGGCGCCTCGCGGTTGAGCAGCATTGTCTGCGGCGTCGTTTCCAGGCACCAGCCGATGATGTCCTCCAGCTGCTTCGTGGAGTGAGGTTCAGGGAGCATCTTGCCGAAAAAGAATGATACATAGCCTCGCCAGTCCTTCAGCCAGTAATGCCGGTTGGTCTTTGCCCACCCCTCATCGGTGTCGGGGACCTCATCGAAGGTTGCAATGTACATTGCCCGGTTCGGGTGTACCGGCGCCAGCGGCGCCCCGGGGGCGATTGCCACGAGGCCGAGAACTCGCTCGGGATACGCCGCCGCGAAATGGAGCACCCACCAGACGTGGCAGAGGACGACGAGCACCGCCTGTTTTGTGCCCGTGGTGTCCATCACCGCCAGCATGTCGGCGATAATTTCCTCATCGCCGTACGCCTCGGACGTCCCTGGTCGATCGGAGCGGCCGTTCCCCCTTCCGTCGAAGGTGAGGACGCGAAAGTGGCGCGCGAGATATGGAACCTGTGCCTTCCACTGCTGCGAGTGAACGATTGGCGAACTCGGCACGAGCAGAATCGTCGGCTCGCCCTGCCCGAACAGCTCGTAGTGGGTCTTGACGCCCTTTCGCTCAATGTAGCCTTCGTGGTCAGGATACCGCGCTCTCATCGAGGCTCGTTCCTTTCCCCCAGGCGGGTTGTTACCAGATTACTCGTCCCTGTTCGACTCTTCCTACAGCCGGAAGGTACCCTTGGAACGCGGATGGCCGCAGATCGTCCAGCGTGACGAACTCGCCTCCGGCATCCTGCAGCCGATGGATGATGACGGGCAGGGCCGCAGGCACCGCAGCCGGCCAGGTGTGTAACAGGATGATCGCGCTCTCGCCGGCTGCCAGTGCCCCGCTCACCAGCGCGTCCGCAATCTCTCGCGGCGTGCGGGTGATCTCCCATTCGTCCGCCTGCACATGCCAGCCGACGTGGCGATAGCCCAGGTCGGTCAGTTTCTGCGGGATGCGGCTCTCGTTGCCATAATCTCCCCACGGGCTACGGAACCAGGGTTTCGGATCCTTGCCGGTCACGGCTTTGATCACCTGTTCAGCGGCCTCGACATCCCGGATCAAACCCTCGTCAGAGAGAAGCGGCAGGCGAGCATGGTAGTAGGAATGGTTGCCGAGGCGATGGGGGCCGCGTCCGATCTCCTGTGTGACGTGGGGATAGGCTTCGACCCAGCGTCCCTGAAGGAAGAACGTTGCCCGTACCTGTGCGTTGCCCAACGCAGCGATGATCTGGTCGATCACCCCTGGCGGGCAGTGCGGTCGATCCGGATGCTCGGCGTCGAACGTCAGAGCGATCTGCATGGTCAGAGCATAATCTGATTCAACCCCCAAGGCATCGAAGGGAATGCCGATGGTCCGCACAGTGACCGCAGCAGGGATATCGGAAGAATTACCGATGCCGGGGAGTGATCAGGATTCCGTGGGCACGTCTAGCCCGTGCCGCACGGCCCAGGCTGCGATCTGGGCGCGGGAGTGCAGACCGAGTTTGTTCATGATGTGTTCCACGTGGCTGATCGCGGTCCGCTCCGCAATGGTGAGCTTTGTGGCAATTTCCCGGTTGGAGAGCCCTCTGGCTATGAGCGCTGCGACCTCGCGCTCTCGGGAGGTCAGTGGATCGCGAGGCTTCTGCGGGACCCGGAGCCGCGGGGGAGGGGGTTGGGCGGCATCCAGGGCCAGCTGAATCGCGTCGTCCGCCTCGAGGCTGCGGCCACTGCTCCACTCGCGCTCGAACTCGTCAGCTGCCATCGAGGCTTTCACACCCTCCAGCGTGCGGTCGTATTCCCGCCGATCGGACAGCGCGACCGGCGCGCCCAGTCCGGCGCGGAGCGCGGCGGCAGCCGACAGCACCCTGACCGCCTCTCGCAGTCTCCCCGCCACGAAGATGACGGCCGCCAGGCCCTCCAGGGACTGCGCGATGCCTCGCCGGTCGTCGAGGCCGCGATACAGAGTCAGGCTCTCGGCGAAGCGGTCGCGCGCGCGCACGTCGTCGCCGCGCCGATGCGCCAGGACGCCCAGGTTCCACAACGCCCACGCCGTGCCCCAGCGATATCCCTGCTTGCGAAAGAGTGCCAGGCTCTGCTCGTGGAGCGCCAGGGCCTCGTCATCGTTGCCTCGATCACGAGCAGCCAGTCCGAGATCGAACAGCGCCCATGCGATGCCCCACTCATTGCCGAGCCCGCGGTAGATGCCCAAAGCGGTCTGGTAGCGCGTGGAGGCTTCTTCGAACTCGCCAGTGGATCGAGCCACGTGCCCGACAAAGGCGGTGGCCATCGCTTCTCGCTTGGCGTCGCCATGCAGACGAAACAACTCACGAGATCGCTCCAGCCACGTGCGCGCCTGATCCCACTCGCCCAGGCTCCAGGCTAAGACGCCGGCGGGGAGGACGACCCGGGCCCGCAGGAGATCGTCCACATCGCTGGCCGCCTGCAGAATTTGCTCAAGCCGCACACGGCCTTCTGTCAAATGTCCATGAAGGTAGAAGAACCACCCCAGTCCGCAGCCGAGCTGGGCCGACGTGTGACCTGAGCTTCGCAGCGACCAATCCAGAGCGCTGCGCAGGTTCTCTGTGTCCTGCCAGAGGCGGTGCAGCCAGCCCTCCTCCTCGGCGGTCCCCAGAGCCCCTTCTGCCTGCTCGCTCAGCGCAGCAAGATGGCCGGCATGCCGCATCCTGGCGCCATCGAGTTCACCGGCGGCTGCCAGTTGTTCGACGCCGTATTCCCGGATCGTTTCGAGCATGAGGAATCGCGCGCTGCGGTCCGGTCCCGTCACCCGCCTGAGCAGGCTCTTGTCGACCAGTGAGGTCAGACCGTCAAGGATGTCGAGGGCATCGCCGCTGCCGACCGCCTCCGCCGATTCGAGCGCAAAGCCGCCTCGAAACACGGACAGGGATCGGAACAGCCGCCGTTCGTCCGGCGTGAGCAACTCATAACTCCAGGAGATCGCCGCCTGCAGTGATTGGTGTCGCTGGGGAGCGTCGCGGGGGCCACCGCGCAGCAGCCGGGACTGATCGTCCAATCGCCGCGCGATCTCCTCGGGGGTCAGAATCTTGATGCGCGCCGCCGCCAGTTCGATGGCCAGCGGCAACCCTTCCAGCCGGATACAGATCGCCACCACGGCCTCGACATTATCGGGGCTGACCGCGAACTCCGGCTGGACGAACCGGCACCGGCTCACAAACAGCGCCACCGCGGGATTCCGGGACACTGAGTCCAGTGTGTCCTTCCGGCGCTCGGGGATCTCCAGCACTGGCACCGGGAACTCGCGCTCCCAGCTCAGCCGGAGCCGCTCGCGGCTGGTCGCCACGATTCTGAGATCAGGAGAGGCCCCCAGCAGGTGGTCGACCACCGATGCGGCCTCGGCGACCTGCTCCAGGTTGTCGAGCACCAGCAGGGTGTGCCTGTCTTGCAGGTACTCCTGGAGGTTGTACAGCAGGGGACGGCCGGGTGCTTCATTGACACCCAGGACCTGCGCGATGGAGGGGACGATCATCCGGGGATCGGTAATGTGGGCGAGGGGCACGAAAAAAGCCCCGTGACGGAATTGATGGATCACCTCCGCGGCCAGCTGCAGCGCGAGCCTCGTCTTCCCTATTCCTCCCGCCCCCGTGAGCGTGAGAAGCCTCACACCCTCGTCGAGCAGGGCCGCGCGGGTGCGCGTCAGTTCCTTTTCCCGGCCGATGAACGCCGTGGGCTGTGGCGGGAGGTTGTTGGGATGCGCGTCGAGCGTGCGCAGAGGCGGAAAGGTTTCGAGGAGGTCACGATGCAGAACCTGGAATAGCCGCTCTGGCCGGAGCAGATCCTTCAGGCGATATTCACCCAAAGATTTCAGCGTGACCCCATTGGGCAGGGCCTGCTCGAGGACAATTCGGGTGGCATCTGAAATAAGGATCTGGCCGCCATGCCCAGCGTCGCAGATGCGTGCCGCTCGGTGGACGTCGATGCCGACATAATCTCCCTCACGGGCGGTGGGCTGGCCCGTATGGATGCCCATGCGGGATCGTGCCACCGTCCCTTGCGGCCATGCGTGCGTGCCCAGGGCCCGCTGGGCGTCTACCGCTGCGGCAACGGCATCGCTGACTCGAGAGAAGGCGAAAAAGCACGCGTCGCCTGGGCTGTCGATTTCCTGACCGCCGTAGCTCGTGGCGGTGGATCGCAGGATCTCCCGGTAGCCTGAAAGCACCTCCGCGTATTGATCGCCGACCTGTTGCAAGAGGCGAGTAGACCCTTCGATGTCGGTGAAAAGGAAGGTGACTGTTCCGGCCGGGAGCTTCACGATTGGCTCCCCCTCCTGGGTAGGTCGACCTGCTTCTGTCTACCCGGTTGCCGCGGCCCTTCCTTCCAAGCGGGGGTTAAGAATCGGCACCCATTCTGCCGGACATTGGCCTCTTGCGCCGTGTGGTACAATAGCTATAAGGAACGGGGATTACTGATAGTCAGGGCTCCCTGGCGGGGGCCCGTTTATTCTTGCCAGACTGGAGACGATGATGATGGGGCTACGCAGGCATTCACACAGGCCGGCCGCCCGCGTCTTGTGCCAGCGGTGCGGCAGGCGGATTCCGCCGGTAGCGCGGAAGCACCGGGATCCGTTCTGCTCGCGCGTCTGTGCAGAGGCGACGTACGGGACTCCTTCCCGTCGCACGACAGGAAGGATAGTGGTCGGCGGGGTCACCGTCCGCACACCGTGATGTCATAACTCGCCGGCGGGAATGCGTCCCGCCGCACGCGGACTGTCGCCCTCGGGTTCTGCCCGGGGGCGGTTTCTTTTTGATGACGGCTTGATTTCTCCCCGATCCAACAATGTGGAGCGGAGTTACGTGCAGTAGTTCCAGCCGCGCTCGATTTTGCGATTGACAGAGTCGCGTTAGGGTCTATCCCCGCACTGATTCAGGGAATCTCCCCACACTTTCGTAGGTGATTGCTGCATTGTGAGCTGCGGGAATTCATTTAGAGTTAATCCAGTCATTTTCTTCAGGTCTCACCCTCATGCGGCGTCAGGTCTTTTGGGCCGCGTGACACAGCCGGTCAGGACGCGCAGGGAGGTGAGCACGCCCACAAGGCAAGTGTGTGACGCAATACGAGCCCTGAAGCTTGACGCTGAGGAGGACACCATGCGATCGAAGTGGTCTTGGCGTACGATGCTCGTCGCAGTGCTTGTTGGGTTGCTTGGTTCGGTAATCTTGCCTAGTCCAGCGCACGCGGTCACAACCTTCGGTGGTGAGGCAACCGGTGTGTGGGTGTTTGTGCCGGCCACCGGGTTGATCATCAAGGTGACCACCGGTCAGATCCCCGCCTCGGGCGGCGAGGTTGAAGCGTCGCTGCTCTCCGGAGACATTCCGAGCGGCGCCACAGGCGGGAATGTCGCGCTTAGTACCGGGACCCTGCACAGCGTTGGGGTCGGTCTGGATGATACCGACGCGATCGCCTCACAGGCCAACGTCAACCTGACGGTTTCGGGCAATGGAATCACATCAGACTTTTTGACGGCGTGGAGCAACGCGAGCTGCGCAGCGGGACCAATGGTCCTGGGCGGAATGACAGTCGAAAACCTCGTCATCAACGGTCAGCCCATCTTCGTCACAGGCGCCCCAAACCAGACCGTCTCACTGCCGAACGGCACCGCCGTCATCAACGAACAAACCTCGTCCATCGTGGGCACTACCGGTGAGCTCTCGGTCACCGCGTTGCACGTGACCACCCGCGACACGCTCACCGGCCAGCTGCTGGCCGAGGTGAAGCTTGGCATCGGGGACGCGCAAATCGACTGTGCGCCCGGCTCGCCCCCCGCAGGAGCTGCAACGAGCGGCGGCGGCTGGATTACGCTCAGCTCGGGCGGGAAGGGCACGTTCGGGATGATCGGCGGGACGCAACCGGCCGGCGGGACGATGGGCCACTTCGTTTACATCAACCACGACACGGGGTTGGCCGTCCAGAGCACGTCGGTTGGCACGTTCAATGCCGGCTGCACGAGTTTCCTTTCAGGCTCCGGCACCAGCGGTTCCGGCCCGGTGGACTTCACCGTGCAGGTAACAGACAATGGGGAGCCTGGAAGCGCGGACACGATTTCCATCACGATATCTGGCGCGGCTTCGGACAGCCAGGGGCCGAGCACTCTGGGAGGGGGCAACATCAAAGTGCACCGACCGCACTGCCCGTAGGACACGCGTCAACGCTCGCGGCCGGGGGATTCCCGGCCGCGAGCCCATCCTAGACTAATCCATAGACCCGCCTGACCTCGAATTGGTAGATCAGCCGCCTCTCCGTGACCATGATCCGCAGAAACTCATCGATGCTCCGTTCTTGCCCCGCCCACATGATGTGCCCAGGCCTGGGAGCGGGCGTCATATGCTGCTGCATCACCTGAAACAGCCGCAGATTCTGCCGCGGAGCATCGGGGCCTTCGAGGATGGTCACAATCGTTTCCAGCGTCAGGTAACGCCGGGTCGGGTCGAAGACGAACAGGGTGCAGCGGGGATCTCGCCGCAGAAGCCCCGTGCGGAGGCGATCGTGCGTCCCGCTGCTCCAGAGCATGCCGTCCACCAGGGCCACGCCGACCCGCACCGCATGCGGCGTCCCGTCGGCCCGCAGTGTGATCATCGCCGCGGCATGGTGCGCGTCCAGAAAGGCCCGATCGTTATCCGTGAGGTTCATCGGCCTCTCCTCGTGAAGGACCACTCTTTCGGGATGTGTCATCATGTATCCTGGGCGGTAGCCGGTGGATGGAGTGAGGACGTCTCTGTATCTCGCAGCCCCGGGCTCGAAGTTCTGGGCCTCGGGAGTCTCTGTTCCTCTCCCCACGGCGATCGCGAGGGCCGCCGCGCTCGGCTACGATGCGATTGAGATCATGCCGCGGGCGGTCGATGATCCAGAGCCGGACAAACTCCGCACCCTGACCGCGCAGCACGGCCTGACAATTGCCGGTATCGCCTCAGGTTTCCTTGCCGTCGAGCAGGGACTCTCCTTCACGCACCCGGATCCGGAGATCCGGGAAGAGGCCGTGGAGGCATTCCACCGGTGCCTGGAGATGGCCCAACGTGCGGGGGCGGCCACGGTCTCGATCGGTGTGGTCCGCGGCAAGTTGTCACACGGTCTTGGGCACGCCCAGGCTATGGCCCATCTGCTGGCCTGCGTGCGCGAGGTCGGGCGCGCGGCGCAGGCGCGCGGCCTGACGCTTGTGCTCGAACCCGGCAACCGGTACGAGACCGACTTCCTCCATACGGTTGAGGAGACAATCGCGTTTCTCGAGGCGGTGAACCTTCCCAACGTCCGGCTGATGCTCGATACCTTTCACATGAACATCGAGGAGGCGTCCATCGCCGCTGCGGTTCACCAAGCCGGACCGCGCCTGGAACACGTGCATTTCGCCGACAGCAACCGCCACGCCCCAGGATGGGGGCATCTGGACTTTGCCGCCGTGGCTGGGGCGCTGCGCGCCATCGGTTATCGCGGCGGCATTGGGTTGGAGATGATGTTTGAGCCGGATTTCGACGCGGCGGCGCGCCAGGGCATCGAGTTCGTACGGCGGTTACTAGGTTAGCGAGAGGCGCCTGCCAGACGTGCCAGGATGAAGTCTCGTCCTGCGCGTATCTCAGCGTCGATGTCCTGGTACGTGCCCGCCACGTCGATGTTGGCGAATCCCGCGTAGCCGATCTTGCGCAGCGCCCCCAGCGTACCGTCCCATGGGACGGCGCCTTTGCCCGGCGCCCAATGATAGTCGGTGATGCCGTCGTTATCGGCAAGGTGCACCAGGAAGATCCGGTCGCGCAGCTTCTCGATGGCCACCGGCAGCAACTCCTTCTGGACCAGAAAGAGGGCCGGAGAGCCGACCGCGTCGGCCAGACGGCGCCCTCCGTCGGCGTTGCTCACCATCTCATACGGCCTCACCTCCAGCGCCAGACGCACCCCGCCCGCCTCAGCTTCGCGCACTAAGTCGCGGATCACCCCCACATATTCCGCCCACGCCGCGTCCCACGAGAACTCAACAGGGACCTCCACGCGAGTCGGTGGCGAGAACTCATCGTACAGCCGCCGGAACTCGATCGTCCAGGACGGATGGGGTGCCGAGTGGAGGTAAATCAGGTCGGTGCCGAGTGAGCGGGCCACCTGCACCGACTTCCGCACTTCCGTGACAGCCTGGGCCCGGACCGCCGGATCCTGATGGACGGTCATATGACGCAGGAAGCCGGCCTCGAACGCGGTGATGGCCAGCCCCTTCGCCTGACAGTGGTCCCGGAAGCGCTGCAGACGCTGGGAATCGGAGAAGTCGCGGGCGAAGTGATCGAGGCTGAACGCGGCGAGTTCGATGCCCGCAAACTGCATTTGCGCGGCCCAGTCGGCGAACGCGCCGTACTGCTCCAGCGTCGGTTCATCTCCGAAGTGCACGCGGGCATACGCAACAATCACGCCAAGGCGCATTCGCATCCTCCCTGTCGACCCAGCTATATTTTTGGCGCGCTGGCAAGGCAGCCCTCTGGGCCGGGCGCCGGGCGTCACGGCGAGGGGAAGCATTGCAAGGAGCGGGTCGGGCGGCCACGAAATAGGGGAGACGACGAGGCAGGGGCGAGGGGGTGTAGTGTTTACCATGAAGTGGCGGCCAGTAGTATGGTTTCTGGTGGCTGCGCTCGCAGTGACAGCGTCGGTTGTCTCGGCGCAGCCGCGGCGCACGATCACGCTCTGGTATCCAGCCGGCGACATCGCGGCCGGGCCCGTCTCCCCGTTCACGGACCCCAACCTGTTCGCGAACTTCGAGGCGACGAACAACGTGAAGGTCGAAATGGTCGGCGTCGACTACGACACCATGGTGCAGAAGATCTTCGCCGCTGCCGCCGGCCGGAACATCGCCGACATCCTCTTCATCGATACCTCCTGGCTGCCGGGATTCCTGAAAGAAGACCTCCTCCAGCAGATGGATTCTGCCAAGGCCAGGAAGTGGATGGCCGACGTCGTGCCTGACGTGGTCGATCTCTCCGACTA
>Ga0209057_1003931_pt1 | contig 10782 bp, 8 predicted proteins | sample GraSoiAngelo_146_FD_185903 | JGI IMG/M metagenome (GOLD analysis project Ga0209057, IMG submission 185903) | Grasslands soil microbial communities from the Angelo Coastal Reserve, California, USA - 14_1009_05_30cm (SPAdes) (version 2) | ecosystem: Environmental > Terrestrial > Soil > Grasslands ... | reverse complement strand
CAGCATAACATACTTGGCGGCGAAGGGAAGTCAACCCCGGAGGGGAGGATGGTGGAGGTTGTGGAGGGCGGTGGAGGTTGGTGGAGGGTGCTCCATGACCTCCACCATCCTCCACTAACCTCCACTAACCTCCCCTTCATGGCATCGCCCCCGAAAACATGACGTAGGGTCGGAGCGCCTCAAGCAGCTTCGGACCCACCCCCGGCACACTGTCGAACCGCGCCAACCCGCCGAACGGACCGTGCTGCTCGCGCCACGCGACGATCCGCTGCGCGAACGCGGGCCCGATTCGCGGGAGACGCGTGATCTCCGTCACGTCGGCGCGGTCGAGGTCGACGCGCTCACCGGGGAGCAGCGGCCGCGCCAGCCGGGCGGCGGTCCGGGCGGTGGCGGCGAGCCCTCCGGGGGGCGTGTCCACGGACACCAGCCGCACGTCGCCGGGCGCCGCGGCTGTGGCGGGCGCGAGGGCCAGCCGGACGGCTGCTCCAGCGAGGGCCAAGAGTGAAAGCAGTAAAGCGGCCCGACGATCATCCATGACGGGAAACTGCCCGCTACGCGGTGCACTGCCGGCATCCGAATCGCGCGAGAGGGGGCAAGAGTACGCGAGGGAGACGCCCAGTCGCCGAGGCGCCAAGTGGATATGAGGAAAGAGCGCGGCCGCCTCGCCATCTATTGTCGCACGAGCGCGATCGCCACATCACCCACGACCTGAAGCGACGCGGCACTGACTTTGTCGATCGTATCGTCGGTGGTATGCCAGTACGGGTAGTCGAAGTCCACGACGTCGATCGCGTGGATGCCCGCCTGCTGCAGCGCGACGTGGTCGTCAGTCAGGGTGTGCCTCACGCCGGGGATGAACACGCGGCCGTAGCCCAGGTCGGCAGCGACTCGCCACACCCGGTCCACGACCTCAGGTGCCACCGCCTGCGAGTTGCCCTCGTAGTAGAACTGCTGGTCCTTGTCCGCGACCATGTCGAACAGCACGGCGAACAGCGGCTGGTAGCCGGGAGGCTGGTGGGCGGCGAAGTAGCGCGAGCCGATCAGCACGTCGTTCGAGTCGGTGGCGAAATTGCCGTAGTCCTCGCCGTCGACGAACAGCAGATCGACGCCGACGCTGGGCGGCTTCGCCTTGAGGACGTCGGCGACGCCGAGCAGGAGCGCCACGCCCGACGCGCCGTCGTTCGCCCCGGGGACCGGGAGGCGCTGCTGGGCCAGGTTGGCGGCCTGGTCGGCGTGGGGGCGGGTGTCCCAGTGCGCGAGGAACAGCACGCGCTCGGTGGCAGCGGGCCGGAATCGGGCGAGGAAGTTCCGCAGGCGCAGGGTCGCGCCCTGGCGCGTCACGTGCGTGAAGCTCTGGACGGCGACGGTGTCGGCGGTGGCGCGGAGGTGCTCGAGGATCCAATCGCCGGTGCGCTCGTGCGCCGGCGTCCCGGGCACCCGGGGGCCGAACTGCATCTGCTGCTCGAGGTATCCGAAGGCGCGCGCGGCGGCGAACTCGCGCGGGCGGCTCGCTCCGCCGCGCGCCGTGCACGCGAGGCCGAGCGCGAGACACGCGGCCGCGCGCCAGAGGGGGCTCTTTCGGATGGTCACAGGGTAGTGATGTCTTGTAGAGACTTGGACTTCCGAATATAATGGCGCCACTGATCGTGCGCACCATCAGCCGCTATCTCCTGCGCCAGCACGTCGCGCCGCTCGGCTTCGCGCTGGCGGCGCTCACGTCGCTGATGCTCATCCAGCAAGTCGCCAAGCAGCTCTCCAGTCTGCTGGGGAAGGGGCTGCCCGCGGCCGTGATCGCCGAAGTGTTCGTACTGTCGCTCCCGTTCATCGTGGCCGTGACGCTGCCGATGGCGGTGCTGGTCGCGGTGCTGCACGTGTTCACTCGACTCGCGAGCGACAACGAGATCACGGCGCTGCAGGCGGGCGGGGTGAGCGTCACCCGGCTGGTCGCGCCGGTGCTCGCGGGTGCGACCGGCGTGGCGCTGTTGTCATTTCTGTGGAACGATCAGCTGCTCCCCCGCACCAACCACCAGCTCCGCACCCTGCAGGTGGATATCGCCCGTAAGAAGCCGTCGCTGACGCTCAAGGAGCAGGTGATCAACGAGGTCGTGCCGGGGCAGTCCTTCCTGCGCGCCTCGCGCATCGACGGCAATACGAACAAGCTCAAGGACGTGACGCTCTACGACCTGAGCGACGCCGAGCGCCGCCGCATCATCAGGGCGGACAGCGGGCGAATGGCCTACTCCGCGGGCGGGCGCGACCTGTTCCTGACCCTGGTGGACGGCGACATCGAGGAAGTGAACCGGACGGACCCGGTCCAGTTCAACCGCACGTTCTATCGGATCAACCGCATGCGGGTGTCGGGGGTGGGGAACACCTTCACCCAGACGGGCCACGACACCTACAAGAGCGACCGCGAGATGTCGACGTGCGAGATGCGCCAGGCGGCGAGGGCGGCGGGGCGCGACGCCGACCGCGCGGCCGCAGACGGGCGACTGGTGATCGAGAACGACCTGCGGCGCCTCGTGGGGCTCGCGCCCGTCGCGGCGACGCCTGCGCCGTACGTCCCCGACACCGCACCACCCGATCCGTACTGCCGGGCGCTGCGACGGCTCGGCGCTTGGCTCCTGCCACGGGAGGCCGAGGCTCAGACGCCGCGGTCCCCGCCCCCGACCCCCGCTCCGCCCCCGCTCGCCAGCTCCGTGTCCCCGCTGCTCGTCACGCCGGGAGCGGGGAGCGGCGAGGAGCAACGCGTGCGCGACGCCCGCACGCGCGCGGCGACCTACGAAGTCGAGATCCAGAAGAAGTACGCCATCGCGGCCGCGTGCCTGGTCTTCGCGCTGGTGGGCGTCCCCGTGGCGCTGCGCTTCCAGCGTGGTGGGGTGGGACTCGTCATCGGCATGAGCGTCGGCGTCTTCACGGTGTACTACGTCGGGCTGATCGCCGGCGAGGAGCTCGGCGACCGCCTGTTCGTGTCGCCCTTCCTCGCGATGTGGACGCCCAATCTCATTTTCGCGACCGCCGGCCTGTTCGGCCTGTGGCGCATCCGCAAGCCCGGTAATGCTCCCCACGGCGGGGACTGGAGCGACGTCGTCGAGACGGCGGTGCGCCTGCTGCACTGGCCGGGCGCGCTGCTCCTGCCCCGGTGGCGCGGCGCTCCGTGACGACGCTCGATCGCTACGTGTCGCGCGAGTGGATCAAGGTGTTCCTGCTCGCGGCCCTGGGGTTTCCCTTCCTCGTGATGGTCATCGACCTGACCGACAAGCTCGACACGTACCTCGGCCGCGGCATCTCGAAAGGGCGCGTGGCCTACTCGTATCTGTTCTTCCTTCCGGAGACCATCTCGCTGGTGCTGCCGGTGGCGGTGCTGTTCGCGGTGGTGTTCACGGTGGGCGCCCTGGGTCGCCACTCGGAGCTGACGGCGGCGAAGGCCTCGGGGATCTCGTTCCACCGGCTGGTGCGGCCGCTGCTCGTCGCGTCGCTCGCGGCGGTGCTCCTGGACCTGGGGCTCACGGAGCTCGCTCCGGGCGCCTCGGCCCACCGTGCCGAGCTGCTCGGCGAGAAAACTGCCCGCCCGACCGGCTCGCGCTTCTCGCCTTTCGTCTATCGGGCGGACAGCGGGTGGGTGTACTCGATCCGCTCGCTCGAGCTGAGGCCGAGCGGGGCGGAGATGCGGGATCCGATCATGGAGCGCGACGGCACGGGGGAGGACTACCCGACGATCCTGGTCGCGGCGCAACGCGCGACGTACGACACGGCGCGGACGACGCGCGGCTGGACCCTCGCCAAGGGCGCGGTCCGCTATCTGGTCGGCCCGGGTCGCGAGACGACGTTCAACTTCGACTCGCTCCGGATCACCACGCTGCGCGAGACGCCCACCGCCCTGCTCGCCGAGCCCAAGGCGCCGGACGAGATGCGCTACGCGGAGCTGGGGCGCTACGTCGACGCGCTGTCCCGCTCCGGCTCGGACACGAAGAAGCTGCGCGTGGAGCGGGCCCTGAAGCTGGCGGTGCCGTTCGCGTGCATCATCATCGCGCTGTTCGGCGCGCCGCTCGCGATCTCCACGCCGCGGACCGGCATGGCCTGGGGCGTGGCGGTGTGCCTGGCGACGACGTTCGTGGACCTCCTGATGTTCCAGCTGTCGAAGGCCGTGGGCGCGGGCGGCGCCCTGCCGCCGCCGGTCGCAGCATGGATGCCCAACCTGCTGTTCGGGGCGGCGGGCGTGTGGCTCCTTAGGAAAGCGCCGACGTGACAGGAACCCGGCTCGGTCCTACCAGTTGAGCATATAGCGCACGCCCAGCTGCATGCGCCAGACGCCGAGGATCGCCGGCTGCTGGGCTGTACTCACGACCTTCTGAAAGGAATGAGTGATCAACTGACCGCCCACGGTCGCCAGGGTGTACGTCGGGGCGCCATTGGCGTCCACGCTGAAGAATCTCAGCGGTTGGGTCGTGACAAAGTCCTGGGAGACGCCCCAGTCGTGGTCGAGCAGGTTGGTGACGTTCAGGATGTCGAGCCGGATCTGGAGCCGGTTGGGACGGCCCGCGATGCGCGTGCCCACGTCCTGCGAGATACTCATGTCGGCCCGATACACCATTGGCAGGAAGACGGCATTGCGCTCCGCGTATCCGCCGCGGCGCGAAGTCAGATACGCGTCCTGGTTTATGAAGGCTTCCCACGCAGTCGCCTGCTGGGCCGGCGTATAGACGGTACATGCGGGACACGTACCAACCGTGAGTGTTGTAAAGTTCATCTCGCTCGTGTTGCGCGGCACGTAGATCAGGTCGTTGCCCGAGGCGCCATCGTTGTTCATGTCGCCCGAGACCGTGTAGCTGCCGCTGCCGGCGCTGCGCCCGTCGAAGTACACGCTCACGCTCGTCGGGCTGCCGGCGAAGAATTCGTGGGTGTAGCTCACCGCCCCGAACACCCGGGGGCCCGGCGAGAACTGCGAGTATGCCGCCACCGGATTGTTCGGGTCGAGGGAGATCGCGTTGCCGGTCCACGAGCCCGACGCGATGGAGCCCGCGTCCACCGTGTTCTTACTCACGCCGTAGCTGTACCCCAGCTTCGCAAACCAGCCGCTCTGGAACGCCCGCTCGACCGAAAACGCGACGTTCCAGGAGTACCCTTTGCCCTCGTTCGTGAGCACGGTCGCGTCGCTGACGTTCCCGTAGATCCGGTTCGACGTCCAGCGCGGGCGCCTGTCGGGACCGCCGAACAACATCTGGGCCGCCGGGAGGTTGGCGTTGATGTAGGCGATCCCGTTCACGTCCTTGGAATAGAGGAACTCGGCGGTGCCGGTCAGCCCCCAGGGCAGCCGCTGGTCGATCGCGATGTTGCTGCGCCACAGCTGCGGGAACTTGAAGTTCGAGTCGGTGAGCGCGAGCTGGAAGTTTGCCGCAGGCCCGCCCGTGACCGAGGTGGGCTTGTAGTGATCGGGATCGGGGTTGAAGGGGTAGGCAGTCGTGTTGGTCGCCCGGATGAAGCCGGTGAGCACCCCGGTGTTGCCGACCTGGTTCGAGATCCACACGTACGCGGGCCGGCCGGTGAAGATGCCGGTGCCGCCGCGGATCTGGGTCTTCTGCTCGCCCTGCACGTCGTAGTTGAAGCCGAGGCGCGGTGAGATCAGCAGGTTGACCCCGGGGAGGCTGCCGCTGTTGTAGTGTACCGGCGCGCCGCTCGCGTCGCGGAACGTCATGGTGTCCGCCACCGGATTGTCGTACGCGGTGTTCTTGAACTTGGGGGCGTCGATTCGCAACCCGCCGGTCAGCGTCAGGTGGGGGATCGGCCGCCAGACGTCCTGCGCGTAGACGCCGGCGTACAGCACGTCCAGCGGCTGGACTGGTTCGGTCTGTCCGGAGATGTTCGAGTAACGCACCTCGAACTTGTTCAGGGTCACCGGCGACACCATGCGGGTCGGATTGGCCAGGTAGTCGTCGGCGTCGGTGTAGAAGTCCGACAGCGAGTTGTACACGTAAACGCTCTGTGCGCCCGGGAAGAACACGTTCGTGGAGTGATACTTTTCGACGCTCACCCCGAACGTCAATGAGTGGTTCGGCAAATAGATCGTGTAGTTGTCCTGCAGCTGGGTGCTGTGATAGCGCAGCTGGTTGTCCGGCGTGAACGGCTCAAACCCGAACGACGTATAGGCCGTGGTGCCCTGGAGAATGTCCACCAGAGGGAACCACGGCGGGCTGATCTTCTGCCGGCTCTCGTCGCTCGACGTGTAGCCGGCGATCAGGTTGTTGGACATCCTGTTGCCGATCGACGCGTTCCACTCGCCCACGATGGAGCGGATGTTCTCCAGAATGCCATAGTTCGAGTTCGCGAAGTTCAGCGAATTCAAGTTGCTCCGCCGGTTCGGCACCCCCAGCGAGCCGGAGTTAGACTCGAGGATGTCGGAGCTCGAGTTCAGCAGGTTGTACCGCAGGCTCAGCTTGTTGCGGTCGTTCAGGTTGTAGTCGAGCCGCGCGAGGAAGCGCGTCGACGGAACCTGGAAGTCGTAGCCCTGGTACGGGCCGGTGACGTAGTTGAAGTTGGTCTTGAGGTAGCTGCTCAGGGCGTCCAGGTCGGAGGCGAGAACGCGCGTGACGTTGCCGCCGGAGGTCTGGGTCCCGTCATTGGCCAGGAACGTCGTGCCCGGCTGGGTTTGGCGGTCGTCTTCGAAGCTGCCGAAGAAGAACAGACGGTTGCGCACGATCGGTCCGCCCAGCGCGACGCCGATGTCGTGGTACTTGAACGTGCCGGGATTGAACGTGTTCGGACCCGCTTCGGTGCCGACGAAGTTGTCGTTGCGAAAATTGTAGAACATTGAACCACTGAAGTCGTTCGTTCCGCTCTTCGTGACCATGTTGATGCCGGCGCCCACGAAATTGCCCTGACGCACGTCGTACGGCGCCACGTTGACCTGGAGCTGCTCCAGGGCGTCGAGGGAAATGGGCGTCACACCGGTGCGGTCGCCGGGCTGCCCGGCGAGCCCGAACGAGTTGTTGAAGTACGAGCCGTCGATGGTCATGTTGTTGAAGCGATTGTCCTGGCCGGCGAACGAAAACCCGAAAGACATCGGACTGTACTGGGGCGTGAGCCGCAGGAGGTCCTCGACCCGACGGGTGATGGTCGGCAAGTGGCCAATCTGCGCGGTGGAAATGGTCGTTGCGGCCCCCGTCCGCTCGGAGCTGAACACAGAGCTGGTCGTGGCGGTGACGGTGACCGGCTCCAGCTCCACGCTCGCCCGCCCCAGCGCGAACCGCAGATCGGTCGTCACACCCAACGTCAGGCTGATCTGGTCCTGCACCTCCCGCCGATAGCCCACCAGGGCCACCGTCACGCGATACGGTCCGCCGACGCGCATGCCGGGGATGGTAAACCTCCCGTCCGCCCGCGTCACCGCGGCGTACGCCGTTCCGGATGGCCCGTGCACCGCGACCACGCGTCCCCCTTCAAGCGGCCCACCGGACGAGTCGGTCACGACGCCGGCGATCGCCGCCGTCGTTACCCCCTGGGCGTCGAGTGCCGTCGCGCCCGCGAAGACGACCGTGGCGAACACACCACACGACCAGACAAAGCGTTTCATCAGAGCGAGCTCCGAGGGATGACTGAAGGGAATGGTGTTTGGGCGGGTCAAACATGGCCGCCCCCGGGGAGGTCGTCAATCCGCGCCAGAGTCACCTTCGCGTCACGTGGGCCGGCGCTCCGCTCGTCTCCCGCGAATCCACCGGTAGTAGACCGGCACGCCCAGCAGGATGATCAGGAAGGCGAACCCCGTCTCCCGCGGGTGCGCCCAGAGCGCGTTCCCGAGTATGAGGAAGCTCGCGAGCACGAACAAGAGCGGGACCAGGGGATAGCCGAGCACCCGCACCGGCCGCGGTACGTCGGGGCGTCGCCGGCGCAGCACGAACACCGCCGCCGCCGCGAGCGCATAGAACGGGAAGATCGCCACCACGAATTGGTCGGCGAGCTGCTCGAACGTGCGGATCAACACGAAGCCGATCCCCAGGCACGCGGTGAGCACGATCGCCGCCGACGGCGTCTGGTACTGCGGGTGGACCTTCGCGATGGCCCGAAAGAACAGCCCGTCGTCCGCCATGGCGAAGAAGATGCGGGGCGCCGTGAGAATCGACCCCACCAACGTACTGAAGGTCGCGAGCATCACCACGACCGTCACCGCGCCGACGCCGATCCGGCCCAGCACCGCCTGCGCGGCGTCGGCCGCGACCAGCGGGGACCGGGCCATTTGGCCGAGCGGCAACAGATAGAGGTACGCCGCGTTGACGAGCAGGTAGATCGCGATGATGGCCACGGTGCCCACGACCAGCGCCCGCGGGAGATTGCGCTCGGGATCGCGCACTTCCCCGCCGACGAACGACAGATCGCCCCACCCGTCGTACGCCCACAGCACCGAGACCAGCGCGAGCCCGAACAGCGCCGGCGTGACCGGCCCCACCGCGGCGGTGAAATGTCCCGGGTCGCCGTGCCCCACGAGCACTGCCAGCAGCACGAGCAGCAGCAGCGCGCCGTACTTCGCTCCGGTGGTGAGATTCAACACCAACGCGCTCCAGCGCACCCCGTAGTAATTGAGAGCCGCGGTGACCGCGACGGCCGCCGCAGCGACGTAGTGCACCAATCCCGCATTCTCGGGTAAGGCCGGGTCCCGGCCGATCGAGCGCAGCAGGTACTCGGCAAACGGCGTGGCAATCGCGCCCAGCGCGGACGCCCGGATCAGCACCAGCTCGGTCCACCCGAACAGGAACGCCGGCAACCGGCCGAAGCCCTCGCGGATGTACACGTACACGCCGCCCGAACGCGGGAACAGCGCCGCGAGCTCCGCGTAGGTCAGCGCGCCGCACAGCGCGAGCAGGCCGCCCAGCACCCACACGCCGAACATGGGGAGCGGCGCCGGCACACGCTCGGCGATGACGGCGGGGGTGCGGAAGATGCCGCCGCCGATGGTCGAGCCGACCAGCACGGCGACTGCGCTCCAGAACCCGAGCCGGCGCGGCAGCCGGTCGCCCCAGCGGTCCGCAAGGGGAGCGGCGGAGGAGGGAGACATGAGAGGCCGAATATACAGCGCGTCGGCCCCTTCGAGCGGGGTGACGGACTACTGCGCTATGGAAGCTGACGCCGTAGGATCCTGGGGCGGATGCCGCCGGCGCTGCGCAACGGACCGGGCGATCTCCGACAGCCAGGCGAACGCGCTCCCGGCGCCGGGATTGAAATCCTTCGCGGCACGCCACGCATGTTCGAACGTCTCCACCACCACCCGCTCGGCCGCCGCGGCATCGACGAGCAAACTATAGACTTGAGCGTACAGCGAGAGACGGTGGCGCTCGGAAAACTCCTCGTGTGCGCCGCGGTCACCTGCAGCCATGCGCTCCACGAGTCGAATGTCAGGCGTCGGCCGACGAGTCATTCGGAACCTCGGCAAAGGACGTCCGCACGATTAGTGGTTGACGAGCTACGGCGACCGCGGGACTCGACGCCCGCGCGCCTCGGCGTCGAGGCGGGCAGCCCAGCCGGCAACGTAGAGCGCCTGGCGCTCCCAGGTGCCGGGGAAATGCTCCTCGACTGCCCCATCACCGTCCGCAGCGTAGATCGCATAATGCTGGCCCTGGTGCCGATCGAACTGGAAGAAACAATGACCCCCATCCCGGATGTACTCGAGCCTGGCTACTTCCGTGCCTCTGCTCTTCCGGCTGTGCACGACGCTCCAGCGAAAATCGCCGACGTTCAAGTCCGTCGTCGTCTTGATCAGCGCCAGCACTTCGGCTCGCTGCGAGGCCCACAGGACTGCCTGCTTCATCCGCTACCGCTCAGTTTGTGCAGTTTGATATGTGTACGTCACGGGGCGGCCCGCTGTCAAGTGACGCGCGATACGACCCGCCCGGCCACACACCGACGTCGCTCGCTCCCCCGCCCTACATTTCCGCACCCATGACGCGACGCTTCACGCGCCTCGCCCGGACCGCGGCGATCTTCACCTACCTGCTCATCATCCTCGGCGCCATCGTCCGGATCACCGGATCGGGCCTGGGCTGCGGCGAGCACTGGCCCCTCTGCAACGGCAAGCTGCTCCCACCCCTCGACCTCCCGACGATGATCGAGTACGGGCACCGGCTGGCCGCGGCAGCGGTGAGCGGGTTGGTGACGGCCCTCGCAGTGTACGGCTGGTGGCTGAGGCACCGCCCTCCACCGCCCTCCACCGCCCTCCACCGCCCCGGGGTGGCGGCGTACGTCGCGCTGATGTTGCTCGTCCTTCAGGTGGGGTTGGGAGCCGTGACCGTGAAGCTCAGCCTCCCGCCATGGACGGTGATCCTGCACCTCGGGACGGCGATGCTCTTGCTCGCGACATTGCTCGTGGCCGCGCGCCCGGCGACCCTGACCCCGGGCTCGCGCCCGGGGTTAGTGGGGATCGTAGCGGTCGTTCTGGGCTTCGCGACCGTCCTCTTGGGCGCGCTCACGGCCAACTTGGGCGCGGCGAGCGCGTGCGTGGGATTCCCGCTCTGCAACGGCCAGGTCATCCCGGCGGGGAACGAGCTCCAGGTCGTCCACTGGGTCCACCGGCTGCTCGCCTACACGCTGTTCGGATGCGTCCTGTGGTGGGCGGTGAGCACGAAACGGCGTGGTGCGTGGTACGTGGCTGGTCTCGTCACCTTGCAGGTCGCGGTTGCGGCGGGGATGGTGCTGCTCGCGCTTCCACCACCGCTCCAGGCCGCCCACGTGGCGGTGGGCACGGCGGTGTGGGCCGGACTGGTGCTGGCGGTGCTCTAACCGTCCGCCTGTCCCGCC
>Ga0209057_1003925_pt1 | contig 10790 bp, 8 predicted proteins | sample GraSoiAngelo_146_FD_185903 | JGI IMG/M metagenome (GOLD analysis project Ga0209057, IMG submission 185903) | Grasslands soil microbial communities from the Angelo Coastal Reserve, California, USA - 14_1009_05_30cm (SPAdes) (version 2) | ecosystem: Environmental > Terrestrial > Soil > Grasslands ... | reverse complement strand
TCCGTGGCGGCGCCATACAACGCTGGTACATAAGTACACCGAAATATCGACGTCGGGTCGCCAACGCGCGTGCATACGTCGCGATGGTGTCGGAGCGCTTCGAGGATGCACGGACCTGGTACGAAGCTGTGCGCGCAATGCCCGGTACGCCGAGTCGGAACGACAGATTGGCGAATCTCAACAATCTAGCGGCTGCCAGCCTGCAACTAGGCGACCTGGACCGAGCTGAGCGGTATGTCGATGAAGTCCACGAGCTTGCGGGTGAGGATTCGTGGCCAGGACAGGAGTACTTTCTCGGCACTCGCGGAGACTTGCGCCTGGCCCAGGGACGGCTCAAGGAGGCTCGCGTCGACCTCACCAAAGTGTTGACGCTTCGCGGGCCTGACCCTCGCACCCTGCTTTGCCTGGCAGAGACGGCGTACAAGGAGGTTCATTCGAGGACGCGATCGGATATCTCAATCGGATGGAGACGCCTCCAAGAGAGGTGCAATGGAGACGGAGACTGGCAAATACACTGCAGAACCTTGCCGAGCTCGATGACCGCGCCGGCCACCCTGAGGCGGCCCAGAAGCGCCGGGCCGAAGCGGACAAGCTTCGAGCGGAAGTCCCACAGCCTGTTGGGGTGAACGACGACCCATTGCTTGCGGCCGTTCGGTCAGCCCTGGCCGGCCGGCGCTTCAGGGGCCTGTCAACTCCTGGTGGAGTGGTGTTGGCTCTCTACCTGTTGGCCTGTTTCTGGCTCGGGATTTTGATTCTTGGTGGGTTCGACGTGGCGCCGACGGCGGTCCTGGCCGAAGCGGCTGTACTCGTGGTATTGCTCGTCGCATACGTTCCGCTCAGGCGTTGGCTTTTCGGGCCGCACGCGGTTTCCACTGAACGGGCGGCCGCAAGCATGAAGAGCCCCGGCTAAGCAGTCCGGGGCTCTTTGAGAATGGGGTTACTTGCTGCGGTACGCGACGAGCACCGCGTCGAAATTGTGGCTGGAGTCATAGCTGCCGGCCGCGATCAGCCGCATTCCGGCGTGAATGTCTTTCAGCGACCCGGCCTTCCGCTCATGCTTGCCGGTGATCTCGAAATACTTCGTGCTGCCGTTCACCGTGAGTTTGATGTCCTTGCCGTCACGGGTGCTGAGGGCGATCACGTTGCCGCTGACGCTCGCGACGGTACCGGCGACGTGCGCCCGGCCGATGCGAACGCGCTCGGCGTAGAGTTTGCCGTCGCGCACTTCGTAGCGAACCAGGACGTGGCTGTTGATCTCGATCTCTGACCAACTCGACTTCTCGTTACGGCCTTTGACGACGACGGTGGTGTCCTGGCGCGCGAACGTCTTGCTGCCTTGCTTGGCATTCTTGACCGTGACCTGCGTCTCGTTGATCGCGGTGACGATCCCGCCAAACGCGTCCTTTGCCGCCGGGCGCTGCTTCGTCGTCGGGCTGGGCGACGCGGCAGCCGGCGCTGCCATGACGCCGGTGGCCAGTATGGCTGCCAGAACTCCCGCCGCCGCGATTCCCGCGAATACCTTGCCGAACATTTGTGATTGACCTCCTGTGATTTCGACGAATTCGACAAGACCATGGTCTCGCCGGCGGCTGAGGGAATTGGCAGCCCAACCTTAGGGATTGCTGAGAGTGGAGAAACGGAGGACCCGAGTTGGACCCTCCGCTCCGGGTGCTATCTAACGAAAATATTCGCGCATGGCGACAGCGTTGCCGGCCTGGCCGAGCGGGCTCAGTCCCCAGGCGTCCTCGATGGTCCGAAGCAGACTGTAATGCGTTTCACTGATCGTCGACCGAACACCCGCGACGCCATTTGAGGCGATGACCAGGGTTGCCACCTGGCCGCCGGCGGCGTTGCCGCAGCAGCCGGCCCCTGACGAGCCTTCGTCCCATGTGATGAACAGGACGCCGCCGTTCAGGAAGGCCGAGGAGCCAAGGATCCCCGGAACCACGTTAGCCAGCCAGGCGTCGCCGGTGGCGACCGAGCAATCGTGCATGTCATTGCACATGTTCGGTGTGATCCAGGCGAAGTTGGGCACCGTCCCATTGGTCAGGTCAGCGCGGAGCTGGGTAAACGGCACGACATGCGCCGCGCAGCGCGTCGCGTTTGTGCGGATATCGTTGTAATAGATGAAGGGATCATGCTTTTGCATGTAGGGATAGGCGTCGCCGACGTAACAGCTCGACGGCATGCTTTCCATGTACGCCTTCCAGGAGCGACCGCTGGACTCCACCTGGTCGGCGAGGTTCGTCGCGTTGACGAAACAACCGGTGCAATCGCTGCTTATCCCAAACGTGCCGCCAGCGGTGAGGGCGAGGTAGTTCGGAAGGCTCGGGTGGCTCACGGCGTAGTAGCGCGCCGCCAGGCCGTGGGCGCTCGCGAGGCCATTGACATAGGCGGCGGCGCCATTCCCCACGATGGCAGACGATTCCTCGTTCTCCATGACGATCACAAACACGTGTGAAAAGTTCGGTAGCGCTCCGCCCGGCGTCGGTGTCGGTGTCGGCGTGGCGGTCGCGGTCAGCGTCGGCGTAGGCGTCGCCGCCGGCAACGGAGTTGGTGTCGGTGCGTGATGTTTCTGATAACCACGGCTCTCTGGATGCGTTCGCGCCTCCACTGAAAGTGTCACGCTCGCCGTGAGGACGGTTGCGACGATGGCTGAGACAACAAGTGTCCTTTTCATGCGGCCCACCCTAGGGACGGCCCGGGGTGTCAACAATCGATTTCCTTTACAGGTTCGACTACGCACCCGCTGGTTGGAAAGTGCGCGAGAGGGGTGTCATGTTGCACCCTGCGCGATAAAGCGCCGGTCTCGGCGCTATTCGCTAGGGCCGCGTATTAACGATTCCTTTGCCAATCCGATACTTACCCGGCTGCCTAGGTAGTTGAGACGTGGGCGTTGGAGCATTTTTGAAAGTGTTGTGACGGCACGCTCCGTGTTACGTCTGCCGTAGGCTTGCGCCCGTATTGTCGGCCGCATGGGTTCGACCGTTGCCTTCCACCTCGCCGAGCTCCAATCGGTCACCGGCGAGGCGCGCAGCTTGCATGGACGCGACTACGGGCCGATCACGCCCCTGCTCAACGACGACAGCATCAGTGAAGTCATGGTCAACGGCATCAACCAGATCTATATCGAACGCAAAGGCCAGCTTTCGCTCTCGGACGTGACGTTTGCGAGCGAGGCGGATTTGATCCGCGTCATTCGCGAGATCGCCGCCTTCGTGGGCCGGCGTATCGATGACGACTCGCCAATGGTGGACTGCCGGCTTCCCGACGGTTCGCGCGTCAACGCCATCATTCCGCCGCTCGCGATCGATGGGGCATCGCTCACGATCAGGAAGTTTGCCCGCGATCCCTTCACGGTTCAGGATCTGATCAGCTTCGGCACCCTGACGGCCGAGGCGGCCGGTTTCCTGGAAGCTTGCGTCAAGGCCCATTTCAACGTGCTCGTCGCCGGCGGCACCGGCTCCGGCAAGACCACCACACTCAACGTCCTCTCCTCGTTTATTCCTGACACCGAGCGGGTCGTCACGATCGAGGACGCCGCCGAGTTGCAGCTCCGCCAGCCTCACAAAGTTCGGCTCGAGTCGCGGCCGGCGCGGATCGACGGCAGCGGCCGCATCAGCATTCGTGATCTGGTCGTCAACGCCCTGCGGATGCGGCCGGATCGCATTGTCATCGGCGAGTGCCGAAGCGGCGAGGCGCTGGACATGCTCCAGGCGATGAACACCGGCCATGACGGCTCGCTGACCACGGTCCACGCCAACTCGCCGCGCGACACGCTCGCCCGACTCGAGACCCTGGTCCTCATGTCGGGCGTCGACTTGCCGCAGCGAGCGATCCGTGAACAAATTGCGTCCGCGATCCACCTGATCGTGCAGCAGGCCCGACTTCGAGATGGATCACGCCGGGTCACGAATATCACCGAGGTGGTGGGCCGCGAGGGCGACACGATCACCCTGCAGGACGTCTTCCTGTTCGAAGAGACCGGCATGGACGGGAACGGCCGTCTCCAGGGCAAGCTGAGTCCCACCGGGATCCGGCCGAATGCGATGGCGAAGATCTATTCGAAGAGGGTGGCGATCTCGCCGGCGCTCGCCGCCCTGTTTCCTGACCGCAAAGCGCCGGACTTTACCGTGGGGGTGCGCCGATGATCATCGAACGACCGGAGCAGATCGATCTGGAGACGATGCGCGACATCGCTGCCGACATGCGAGGCGAGCTGGATCGCGTCGAGGAACAGATGGCCGAGCTCACGCGCGAGCACAAACGGGCGGTAGCGCTCAAGCAGATCTTTGGCGTCGATCCGCTGACCCGCGACCGCTTCAATCACCTGCACGCGAATATCGACCAGTATCCGGGAAAGATGGCGGAGCTGCGGGAAGAAGAGCGGCTGCTGAATCGCTGGCTCGACCGCTGCCGGGACCTGCTCGAAGCCAAAGCCGCTTGAGCTTTTGCGCAAGCCTGTCAAGGCTAGCGTCCAAGCGTGGCCTCGATGCCGCGCTCGTCGCCGTCTTCGTCGGAGAGTACGGTGACGTCGAGGTAGCCGAGGCGCGCCAGGTCGTCGCGGAGTGCGTCGCCCTGCCCACCTCCGCATTCGAGCAGGAGCGCACCGCCGCGGCGGAGGAATTGGCGACTGTCGATCAGGACATGGCGGAGAACGTCGGTGCCGTCGGGGCCGCCATCGTAAGCCAGCGGCGACTCGAATGTGAACGTGTCACGTTGGAGCAGCGGCAGCGCCAGCGTCGGCACGTACGGCACGACGCCGACGACGACGTCGACGCGGCCTTCGAGCGCGCGTGGGATCGGCTCGAACAGGTCGCCGTGGTAGACCTCCAGGCCGTTCGCGACCGCGCAGGCGACCGCATGCTCGTCGATGTCGGACGCGACAACGCGCGCGCCTGGCCGGGCCGTGCTCAAGGTCCTGGCGATCGCTCCAGTCCCGGTGCAGACATCGATCGCCGCACCGGTCGCCGGCAGCCGCTCGACAGCGCGCCGCGCCAGCGGCTCACTCTGCCAGCGCGGAACATAGACTCCGGGATCAACGCGGATCTCTAGGCCGCAGAACGAGACATGCCCGATAATCCAGGCCAGTGGCTCGCCGGTCAGGCGACGATCGACGAGGGAGTGGAGCCGCTCAACATCGCCGGCGGCGCAAGCGAGAAGCGCGTCGGCCTCCTCGTCAGCGGCGATAAACCCCGCGTCCGAGAGCAACGCGGTGAGCGCCCCGAGGTCATTCGTTAGATCTCGATCGCGCGGACGATGAAATCGCGGCTGCCGTCCCAGGTCCAGCATGTCTGTAGTGTGAGGGTTGACACGGCCGTGGCGCCAAGCGGCCACATCTGCGTGTTGCTGACGATCGTCGTGCTGCTGACCCGGTAGGTATGCACCCGGCCGGATGGATCGCCGTAGCGAACGATATCCCCCACCCGCAGGTTGAGGATCGGGGTGAAGACGCCGGGATTGTGGGCCATGATGTAGGTGTTATTCGCGCCGGCGCAGCTCCAGCGCCAGGCTCCCCAACGCGGGACGGCCGCGCCTCCCATGCAGTCGCGGTACCACCCGACCGGCTGGCTGAGCCCCAGCCGCGGAATCACGACGGTATTGGCTCGGACGGCAAGCGGCGCCGGCCGAGGTTGGATTGCCGGCGCAGTCCGTCCAACCGCAGGGGCCGCGACGGCGGCGGTCGGCGAAGCTGGGGTGGTTGATGCCGCGAGCGCCTGGGCCGCTTCCAGCGCCGCCCGCGTCTGCCGGTCGAGCTGGCGGACCAGCAGGTGATCGGAGGCCTCGGTATTCCAGGCGGCGACGCTGGTGGCCTGAATGGGATGACTGGCCGCGGCGGGGTGCCAGGTCAGGAGCGGCATGCTCAGCAGCCAGATTCCCACCCCGGTGATGAGTGGGCGTCGCCAACGGCGTAGCGCATTGGCCATGGGTCGCGCAACGCGGGCGCGGCGGCAAGGTTTGCGCCGTTTACGCGATCGTCACCGGGAGGTGACCTATTTAGGCGGGGGCTCGGGCCATTTACCGATTCTTGACAGGCTCAAGCCCAGTTGTTTAGCCTGTTGGCCGGAAGCGGAATCGGCATGTCAGGAGGGAACCATGCTTAGACGGACTATCCGAACATGGCGCGCGCGCGTTGCCAGGCGGTTGGGAGTACCGCTAACGCTACTCGGACTCGTCGCCGGCGCTTCACCGCTGACCTCGATCGTGGCGGCGCAGGCCACCACCGCATCCTCGAGTCGCTACCTCGTCATCCTGAAGTCCGCGAATGACGCTGCGGGCAAGTCGGCAATCGCCCGCTTCGGTGGCAAACTGGTGCACTCGAACAAGCTTGGGATCGCCGTGGCGGATTCCGCAGACCCGGCATTCATGACCAACCTGCGGGCGTCCGGCAAAGTGGACGATGTTGCCCGAGACGCCGCATGGCGAGAAGCGAGCCTCAGCGATCGTGAGCCGCCGCCAGTCCCAGGGCCTCAAACGATCACCGGGTGTCTCAACCAGTACAACCCACCGGGTGGCGTCGGCGTCGGCCCAGATCCGCTCTCAGTGTGCCAGTGGGACATGCGCATGATCAACGCCAGCCCAAGCGGCTCGTATGCCGTAAATCAGGGTCAGGGCGCCAGAGTTGGAATTCTGGATACGGGTCTCGATGTCACGCACCCGGACATTGCGCCGAACCTGAATTTGGCCGAATCGTGCTCGTTCATCCTGCCCGGAACTCCGTCCTCACTACCGGTTAATTGCCCGACAAAGAGTGCCGTACAGGATTACTTCGGTCACGGCACCCACGTTGGCGGCGAAGTTGCTGCACCCATCAATGGCATCGGTGTCGCAGGGGTCGCCCCGAGGGCAACGCTTATCGGTCTGCATGCGGGCACTGCGATCGGCGGATACTTCTTTACCAGCTCGGTGGTCAACGGATTGATTTATGCCGGTGACCATCACCTGGACGTCGTCAACATGAGCTTCTTCGCTGACCCGTTCCTGTACAACTGCAAGAACGACTCCACCCCATCCGCGAACACCTTCCCAGTCGGACTCTCGCAGAAGGCGATCGTCAAGGCCATTTCGAAGGCCGCGGCGTACGCCGTCCACAACGGGGTCGTCCTTGTCGCGGCGGCTGGCAATGAAGCCTCCGACCTAGACCATCCGACTGTCGATGAGATCAGCCCCGACTATCCGCCAAGTCCACCGGCCCCGCCGCCGCCCCCGCGCGACGTTACCAACGCCTGCGTTGTCCTGCCGCAGGAACTCCCGTGGGTGGCGACCATCTCCGCCGTCGGACCCCAGAAGGTCCTATCGTTCTATTCGGACTACTCGAACTCGAAGGTTGACGTAACGGCGCCCGGCGGCTCCTCCGATCAAGCTCCAAACCCCTATGGCCGCGTGCTGAACGCATGGTCCAGCACCGCACCGGTCGTTAACCCGAACGCCCGCCGCGAGGTCGAGGATTGCGAGACGGTCGGTGGTGCTCCGGTCTGCGCGCTTTACGGATGGATCCAGGGTACGTCGATGGCTTCGCCGCATGCAGCCGGGGTTGCGGCCCTGATCCGTGCAAAGCATCCGAACATGCCACCAATGGCCGTAGAGGCTATGCTGCAAAACACGGCGATGCCGATGAGCTGCCCGCTTGATCCTCGGTGCACCGGCGGTGGGCAGACAAACTTCTACGGCAACGGTCTGGTCGACGCGCTCGCTGCAGGAACCCGCTAAGCGTCGTGCGTAAAGCCAGAAGAGGTCGGGCCGCCGCCCGGCCTCTTCTCTTTCAGGCGACCTTTGCTTGCGGTTCGGCGGGGCCGACGTACCGCTCGACCAGGGCGATCAGCTCCTCGAGCTCGTAAGGCTTGGTGAGGCATTCGGCGCAGCCGGCGGCGATCGCGGTTTCTCGATCGCCGACCATCGCGTGGGCGGTGATGGCAACCACGGGGATCTTGACCAGCGCTGGATCGGCCTTCAGCGCCCTGGTTGCCTCCCAACCGTTCATTTCTGGCAGCGAAAGGTCCATCAGGATCAAGCTCGGCTTGAGCGTCGCGGCCATCGCCACCGCGGCTCGGCCGTTTGGCGCCGACTCACACGCAAAGCCGCGTGAGCGCAGGATTTTGAGCGCCATCTTTTGCATCGTCGCGTCGTCTTCAACCACGAGGATCAGTTGACTCATGCGGCCGCTCCTTGCGTTTTACTCTGACCGAGCAGCTGGCGAACCGCATTGGTCAGGCCCTCCGGTTCGATCGATCCCTTCGCCACGAATCGCTGGATATGACCATTTAGCGTCAGTACGTCTTCCGCGGTCAGTTCTTTCGCGCTGACGATCATCACCGGGATCCTGGTCGCGGCCGGCAAGGCGCGCATCCGCGCCACCATCTCGAAGCCACTCATCCCAGGCATCATCAAGTCGAGCAGGACGAGATCGGGTGGCGATTGGGTGATAAGTGTCATCGCCTCATCACCGCTCGCCGCACCGACGACAATGGCGTGCTCCTCTTTGAGGATCTTGGCCAGCATGGCGCGGGCCTCCGGGTCATCGTCGACAACCAGCACCCGCTTGCCATCGAGCTCAGGCAGCAGCCGGTGGATCTTGGTGATCAAAGCCCCTCGGTCGTACGGCTTGCCCAGGTAATCGGATGCGCCGAGCGCGAAGACCAGTCGCTGATCCTCCACGATGGTGACGACCAGCACCGGGATTCCTGCCGTCTGCGGATCTTCCTTCAGCTTCTCGAGGACCCACCAGCCGGACGCGTCCGGCATCATGATGTCGAGCGTGATGAGCATCGGGCGGCTTTCACGCGCCAGCTGCAATGCATCGGTTGCGTTGGAAGCCTGCACCGTCTTCCAGCCCTCCTGTTCGAGGTGCCGGGAAATCAGTTGGCGAACACTCGGGTCGTCATCCACCACCAGGATGGCGGTTCCGGGCAGGCCCTGGTTGGGCCGGCGTAGCGGCCGCTGTTGAAGCGCCGTCACCGCGCCCTGACCCGTAGACCAGGCGGGGACGGTGAAGGTGAAAGTGCTGCCCTGGCCCGGCTCGCTGACGACTGTGATTGCGCCACCATGCATCTCGACCAGCTTGCGCACGATGCTGAGGCCCAGGCCGGTGCCGCCGTGCCGCCGGGTGCTGCTGCCGTCTCCCTGGACAAACTCGTCGAAGACTACCCGCTGCGACTCAGCCGAGATGCCGATGCCGGTGTCCTTGACGGTGATCCGAACCATGCGGCCCGATGGCTGAGCGATGACTTCGATGTGGCCGCGCTCGGTGAACTTGACGGCATTGGACAGCAGATTGATCAGGACCTGCTTGAGGCGGGCGGCATCACCTTCAACGGCCGGCAAGCCGGGCGCGAATCGGGTGTTGATGCGAAGCCCCTTTTCCTGCGCGAGTGGGCTGATGCTTTCCAAGATCGATGTGATCAGCGCCGGCAGCTCGACGCGTTCCACCGACAGTTCCATCTTGCCGGCCTCGATCTTGCTGAGGTCGAGGATCTGGTTGATCAGGCCTAGCAGCGACTGGCCGCTCTTATTGACCTGCGAGATGTCCTGCTGCTGTTCTTCGCTCATTGGCCCGTCGATGCCGTCAAGCAGAATCTGCGAGAAGCCGATGATCGCGGACAGCGGCGTGCGCAGCTCGTGTGAGACGTTGGCCAGGAACTCCGACTTCAGCTTGTTGGCCCGGGCGAGCTCCTGGTTGGCGGCTTGCAGTTCGGAGGTTCGTTGGGAGACCTTTTCTTCCAGCGTTAGGTACGCGCCGCTGAGCTGGCGGACCATCTGATTGAAGGTATGGGCCAACGCCCGGAGCTCCTTGGCCGCGAAGCGCGCTCGGACAGTCACCGGCGTTACGAAATCGCCCTGGGCGATGCGGCCCGCGGCCCGCGTCAGCTCATCGACCGGCCGGGTGATCCAGGCCGCCGCGAGGAAGCCCAGCACGAGGGCGAGCACGATCGCCACCACCAGCCATTCCACAGTACTCAGGATCAGCGGCGTCAACTCCGTTCGCAGCTCGGCAACCGGCTGCGACACCCAGACCTTCCAGCCGACTACCGGCACGGTGGCAAACCCGGCCGCTCGCGGGACGTTGCCGTCGAGGTCGGTGTACCAACTGACGCCGGTTTCCTGTCCGAGCGACTGCTGAAAGATCGCGGAGGAGGACAGATCTTTTGCCTCGACCCGCCAATCATCGCGGGGATGCGCGATCACACGGCCGCGACGGTCGACCACCACCGCCTGACCGCTTGCGCCGATCCGGCTGTAGTTGGACAGGCGCTGGACTTCAGAGAGATCCACCGTTCCAGCGAGAAACCCGATCAGATTTCGCTGCGCGTTCAGGATTGGGACGGCGATCACCACGGCGGCGACGCTGGCATCGCCGCGCGAACGAACCACGTCCGAATATTTGGGCCCGATTCGCCGCGGGTTGAGCACATCCTTGACGTAGTTCCAGACGCTGTAGTCGACACCGACGCCGGCCGGGGGCGCCGCGGCGACCGCATGCCCGGCCAGGTTCCCGACGTAGAGCTGCAGCAGTGCCGGCTGAGCGGAGTGCGCCGCCGCCAGTGCCTGGTTCAGGTGCACCGCGTTGAAGCCGGGATCGTTCAGGCGTGCGAGGCTTGAGTCGTTATCCGACTCGAGTTGTGATGCCGTGCTCTGCAGTGCCGATGTCTGATCCAGCAGATAGCCGTAGATCGCCTGGGAGAGGCTTTCCGCCATGGGCTGGTGTTTCTGCTGGATGCTCTCGTTCTGGGTCGTGAAGAGCGCGGAGATGCGCTGGGCCCCAAAGAAGATCAGGGGGCCGACCCCGACCATGA
>Ga0209057_1003924_pt1 | contig 10795 bp, 12 predicted proteins | sample GraSoiAngelo_146_FD_185903 | JGI IMG/M metagenome (GOLD analysis project Ga0209057, IMG submission 185903) | Grasslands soil microbial communities from the Angelo Coastal Reserve, California, USA - 14_1009_05_30cm (SPAdes) (version 2) | ecosystem: Environmental > Terrestrial > Soil > Grasslands ... | reverse complement strand
GCACTGGGGCTTCCCGAAGCCGTGGCGGCTCCCGCGCTGGTGCTTCCCGCTGGCGGGCGCGGGCTGCGAGGCGTTCGCGGCGCTCTTCGGGACCGCGGCGCCGCTCACGCGCGACTTCGTCACCATCGGCATGGCATCGACGTGGGCCGACACCTCACGTATGAAGCGGGAGCTGCTGCCCCGGCTCGCGTATCCGTCGCTGCACGAAGGCCTGGTCCTGCTTTGAGGCTGCGGTGGCTTGCCGTCCTGGCCGCGCTCGCGGCGGTGTGGGGATTCGCCATCGAGCCGAACCGCCTGGTCCTCCGCGAGACGCGGCTCGTGCTGCCGCGCTGGCCAGCGGCGCTCGACGGTCTGCGGCTCGCGGTCGTGGCCGACATCCACGCCGGAGCGCCCTGGATCGACGACGAGAAGGTCGAACGGCTCGTCGCCGAGGTGAACGACACGCGTCCCGACCTGGTCGTGCTGCTCGGGGACTTCGTGATCCTGGAAGTCCTCGGCGGGCGCCCGGTGCCGCCGGAGCGGACCGCGGAGCGGCTCGCCGGGCTGCGCGCCCCGCTCGGGGTGATCGCGATCCTCGGCAACCACGACTGGTGGTACGACGGGCCGCGGGTGCGGCGCGCGCTCGAAGGGGTTGGCATCCCGGTGCTGGAGAACGCTGCGCTCCGCCTCGAGCGGCAGGGCGCGCCCTTCTGGCTCGTCGGGCTGGCGGACCTGTGGACCCAGCAGCCGGACGTCGTCGGCCCGCTGCGGCACATCCCCGCGGACGAGCCGATCGTCGTGCTGACGCACAGCCCGGACATCTTCCCGCAAGTCCCAGCGAGCGTCGTGCTCACGCTCGCCGGTCACACGCACGGCGGCCAGGTGGCACTCCCGCTCCTCGGCCGGCTGATCGTCCCCTCGCGCTTCGGGCAGCGCTATGCGATCGGGCACGTCGAGGAGGACGGGCGCCACCTCTTCGTCACGCCGGGGATCGGGACCAGCATCATCCCGGTGCGCTTCGGCGTCCCGCCGGAGATCTCGCTCCTCACGCTCGCGCACGCGGCGGCGCCGGACTGAGCCCCATCTGTCGCTCCATGCGTGCCTGGAGGGCGCGGTTCAAGCGCGCCGTGAGGCCGGGCGCGAGCCGCTTCATCAGGTACATCACCCACGCCTCGGGCGAGATGGGCGCGACCGCGCGCCGGCGCGCGATCGCCTTGAGGATGTTCTTCGCCACGCGCTCGGGGCCGTAGTTGCGGCGGCGGTAGAGCTCGACCAGCGCCGCGCGCGCTTCGGGCGTCGCCAGCGGCCCGCGCATGGGGGCGCTGGTGGTGATCGGCGTGTTGATGATCCCCGGGCACACGGTGGTGACCGCGATGCCGTGCGGGCGGAGCTCCTCGCGCAGCGCCTCGGAGAGGCCGAAGACGGCGAACTTGGTCGCGCTGTAGGCGGCCAGCTGCGCGGTGGCGAGGAAGCCCGCGGCCGAGGAGACGTTCACCACGTGCCCGCCGCGGCCGCGCCGCACCATGGGGGGGAGGAAGAAGTGGCAGCCGTGGATCACGCCCCAGAGGTTGATCGACAGGATCCACTGCCAGTCCTCGAGCGAGGTGTCGAGGAACCCGCCGCCCAGCCCCACGCCGGCGTTGTTGATCAGGACGTCGACCGCCTCGTGCTCGGCGTGGACCGCGTCGGCGAAGGCGCGCACCTCCTCGGCCCGCGCGACGTCCACCCGCCGGGCGAGGGCGCGTCGCCCGAGCGAGCGGATCGCGGCCGCCGTCTCCTCGAGCTCCGCCTCGTTCAGGTCGCAGACGGCGAGGTCGGCGCCGGCGCGTGCGAGGGCGAACGCGGTCGCGCGCCCGATGCCGCTCGCCGCGTGCGAGGGCGAACGCGGTCGCGCGCCCGATGCCGCTCGCCGCGCCGGTGACGAGCGCCGTCTTCCCGTCGAACCTCACGGCACGCCGGCGAGGAAGTCGAGCACGGCGCGGTTGAAGATCTCGGGTGTCTCGAAGTTGAAGCCGTGGCTCCCGCCCGCCACCTTCACCAGCTTCGCGCCCGGGATGCTGCGCGCCAGGATGTCCGAGTTGGCGGGCGAGATGAGGAGGTCCGCGTCGCCGGTGATGACGAGCGTCGGCGCCGCGATCAGGTGCAGGCGATCCGTCGCCTTGTGTCCCATCACCGCCGCCACCTGGCCGAGGATGGCCTCCATGCTGAAGCCGTACTGGAGCGCGCCGGCGAAGAGCTGCATCAGGCGCGGCAGCTCGCGGTCGAGGAAGGACTGGTTGAAGACCCGTGGGAGCAGGTGCTGGAAGAACATGAGCGGGTCGAGCGCGCTCAGATCGATCCGCATCTCGCCGCTGGCGGTCACCGTGCCCCCGAACTGCCCGATCCCGAACTCGCGCTGGCGCTCGGCCTCCACGTCGGGCTCGGGGTACGTGCACGCGAGGACCAGGCCCCGTACGCGCTCGGGGTGCCGGAGCGCCAGCTCCTGCGCGATCATGCCGCCCATCGAGACGCCGAGGACGTGCGCTCGCGCGATGCGGAGCGCGTCGAGCAGGCCGGCCGCGTCGTCCGCCATCTGGTGGATGCTGTAGGGCCCGGGGGGCTTCGAGCTCCGCCCGACGCCACGGTTGTCGAAGGCGAGCGTCCGGTAGCGCGCGGCGAAGTCGGGGAGCTGGAACATCCACGCCGTCGAATCGGCGGCGAGGCCCATGATGAGGAGGAGCGGATCGCCGCTCCCGTGCTCCTCGTAGTACAGCTCGATCGAGTCGACCGTGGCGGTGGCCATTGCGACGTCCTCCTCTGCCCGCGGGCGCGCGAGTATGGCGGAGGCGCGCGCGCCGCGTCAAACCCGTTGCGACCCGTTGCCACCAGCGGACTTCCGCATGAAAGTGGGACGCCACGCCCGGGGCGTCGCGTGCGCTTCCCGGGGGTAGCGTGAGCGTCCTTCTCCATCTTTTGACAGGTCTTTGTCCGCCTCGTATATGCCTTCGGAAAGAGGCGGCGAGCGTGCGGTGCGGGGCCGGCTGGGAGGCGTGAGCGTGACGGAGGTTGATGAGCTCCGGGCCTTTTGGTGGGAGCCTCCATGCCCTTTGAGATGTCTTCCGTAAGGCCGCCCCGCTGACGCACGCGATGGGAGATCGGGCGGCTACTACGGTCCAAGTGGCGGCGGCGTCTGCTCTTCCGATCACGTGACTACTCGATTGCGATCGGCAGCCAATGGACGTGCCTGGAGGGCAATCGTTGCCGTCGTCGTGCTCGTCTGCTGCGGCTGCTTCAGCCCGCGCCTTCGCCTCCCCGTCTGGGGGAGGGTCGTCGACGCCGAGACGGGGACTCCGGTGGCAGGCGCCTCCGTGATCCTCGACACCACGGCGTACTGCGCGCGACTGCCCGACGACCTCATCGTGGTGGCTGCCGGCTATCGCGGGCAGTATCTGCACCGAGGCGCAGGCCTCGACGATGAGTTTCGCGACATCGGGCTCCATCCCCTGCGACTCCACCGCCTGCGATACCTGCTGGAGCTCCAGTCGCTCGGCCGCGACTTGGCGCTCGTCGGGGAGATCGGGAATCATCGCAGCGACCCGGCCGTCCACGATGTCGCTCGCCGGGCACTCGCTGCGCCGGTGGTCCCGCTCGACGCGCGCGGCGTGTTCGCGAGGGATCCCGCGGCACGCTTCGACCGCGTCGTGACGACGAGGCTCGAGCCGAGCTGGTTTCCGCAGGACGGCGCCCTCGTGATCGCAGAGGAGGGCCGGACCGGGATCTTGAAGGCGTGGACGGGGATCGGAACGCCAGTCGCGCTTCCGTTCCTCGCGGAGGGCGGCTGGTCGATCGTGGGCGCATCCCGTCCGCTTCACGGTGACGTCGACGTGCCATACCTCGCGAGGAACGACGAGCTCTACTACGCGGCGGACGTGCACGGATGGTCGCTCGGCATCGAGCCGCAGAGCTGGGCCCGTACGCGCGCGATCGTGGGCGGGATCCGGGCGGCGGTGCGGCTGGAGGCCGGTCTGCTGCTCACGCTGGAAGGGAACGGTGACGAGATCGGACTCTACCGGCACGCGATGGGGTACCGGGAAGACCGGCTGTGGAACGTCATCGAGCCGATTGGACACATTGCTGCGAGCGCGCTCTTTCCCGGCCACGTGGAGTGCATGACCCATGCGGCCGGGACAGGCATCTTCGTGGTCGACGGCCCTGATGGCCTGTCCGTGTACGGGCTGTGGGTGTCGACGCGGGCCATGTCGGCCGAGGAGCTGCTCGGCGAACTCCGCTCGGCAAGGCCCCGACGCCTCTCGATTCCGGGCGCAGCTCTCGCGGGAGAAGTCACGGGGTGTGCAGCCAATGCCGGGGCCGCCTCATGGGGATCCAATCTCTCCGGGACCCTCTACGTCGCGATCCGTGGGGCAGGCATCCACGAGCTGGCGCTCAACGAGCAGCGGGTGGACGCGACACGCTTCTGGCGGAACGCGGCGGTCGCGGCGCTTCCGACCACGTTCACGGGTATGGCCGTCGGCGGCGGCCTCGGGGCATTGTTTCGTGGATGCGGCCCCGTGCTCTACGCGGTGTCGGGGGACGGCGTCGTCTATCGCTTCCTCAACGACGGCACCCCCGATCAGCGCATCGAGATCGAATCGCGAGGATAGCCGCTCCGCGACCTCGGCTTCGACGACCGCGCGTGCCTCGAGGTGGCGCACGTGGTCGCCATCTTCAACTACCTGACCCGCCTCGCCGACGGCCTGGGACTCCAGCTCGACGCGGGCACGCGCGCCGCGGGGGAGTCCGGCGTCCCGCTCAAGCGTCGGGGGTAGTCCACTCCGGGTGCATGACGCACCACACGCTCGGGATAAGGAGCGTCTCGCGGTAGTCCGTCCGCCACAGACGCGCCTTGGCGGTCCACTCGCGCGTCTCGCGCGCGGTGGCGAAGTCGCTCAGGTGGCGGACGTAGTCGCCGAGCGTGGGCAGACACCAGAGGAGGACGGCCTCCGTGTCGCGCATCGCCGTGCGCCAGGCGCCGGCGAGCGTCAGGCCGCGGCGTGCCGCCACCGGGAGCCAGTGCGCCTGGACCCCCTCGAGGTAGTCGTCGGCGGTTCCGGGGAAGACGGTCGCGATCTCCTGCATGAAAGCGCGGCCGCGCACCTTCCGGCTGATGAGGTCCGCGCGCGTCGGGCAGTACGGGGCCGGCTCGAGGATGCGATCGAAGCCGCCCGAGCGGAGCCGGGCCGCCTCGCTCCACCACTGGGCGAGCGCCGCCGGCTGCCCCTCGCCGCCGTACTGGTGCTCGAGGAGCTGCCCCCAGCCCTCCCAGCCGTCCATCTCCCAGAGGTTCACGACGCGCGGCCAGTCGCCGGTCGACCCCGACTGCTGCCAGGTGCCGACGAGGGCACCGGCCGGGCCGCTCGGCGTACGCGTGCCGGTGTGGCGCTTGTAGGCCTCGGACCCGGTGCCGATGATGTGGATCGTCTCGTGCAGGTAGAGCTTCGGGTTGGGCACTGGGCGCCCGGCTTATGACACTCGTCCCCGCGGCGGCAAGCCGCCCCAGCCTTGCTGTGCGGCGAGCGGCTCTCGTATGATCCCCGGCCCGCAGGAGGTTACACGCATGGCCGCCCCCACCCTGGTCGTCGACGCCGACGGGCACGTCCTCGAGCATCCCGACGGCATGCTGCGCTTCGCCCCAGCCGAGTACCGTGAGCGTATCTGGCACATCGAGACGAAGGCCGACGGCAGCGAGTGGCTGCACTACAACGGCGGCGTGCGTCCGGCGGGCGGCATGGCCCTCGCCGGCACGGCGGGCATGACGCCCGCCGATCGCGAGCGCGCCCGCGCGGGAAAGCTCCGCTACTCGGAGGTCCGGCCCGGCGCCTTCAGCCCGGCGCCGCGGCTCCCCGACATGCAGGTCGAGGGCATCACGCAGGCGGTCCTCTACCCGACCATGCTGCTCGGGCTGCCCGCGATCGAGGATGCCGCCTTCGCCGAGGTGCAGGCCAACGCTTACAACGAGTGGCTGCACGCGTACTGCGCCTACGCGCCGCAGCGCCTCTTCGGCGCCGCCGTCGTCCCCACCCAGGAGATCGAGCGCGCCGTGCGCACCATCCGCCGCGCGAAGGAGCTCGGCCTGGTGGGCGTCTTCATGCGCCCGAACCCCGCCGTCGGGGGCCGCAAGCTGAACGACCCCGTCTACGATCCCATCTGGGCCGTGTGCCAGGACCTCGAGATGCCGATCGGGCTCCATCCCTTCCTGGCGCCCGACATGCCGGGCGCGTGCCGCGCGCTCGGCTACGGCGCCATCCGCGCCGAGGGCGTGCGCTACGACACCGGGCACGAGAGCCCGGCCGACCCGATCCGCAACCTCGGCAACGTCTTCTTCAGCCAGGCGCTCTCCAACCCATTCGACGTGATGGAATGCGTGGCGCTCTTCTGCGCGGGCGGCATCTGCGAGCGCTTCCCCAAGCTCACGGTGCTCTTCCTCGAGGCCAACGGCGGCTGGATCGTCTCCTGGCTCGAGCGCCTCGACCACCACTTCGAGGTCTTCCGCTGGGACGTGCCCCGGCTCGAGATGAAGCCGTCGGAGTACTTCCGCCGCCAGTGCTACATCTCCTTCGACCCCGACGAGTCGACGCTCGCCTTCACCGCGAACCATCCGCTGGTGGGCGCCGAGCGCATCATCTGGGCGAGCGACTACCCGCACCCGGACGCGAAGTTCCCAGGGGTGGTGAAGGAGCTGACCGAGGCGACGGCGGCGCTCAGCGACGCGCAGCGGGCGCGCATCTTCGGGGCGAACGCGCGGGAGGTGTACGGGCTGCCGGCGGCGGGGTGAGGCGGGCGGGTTATGCTGTCCTGCCGTGCAGCCTAACGCCGGGGTGCGATCGTGGTCCCGCTGGCAACCGCCCGGATTTTCGTCGAAACGTGTCATGGTCGTGCGATCGACGGCTGATTAGACTGCAGATTGTGGGCGTTACACGGAACCGTCCAATCGTTAGACGCCGGACGGTCAAAATCATGAGGAAGCTTCGGACCGCGAGCCTGGTGCTCATGATGTCGATCGTGTCGGCATGCCGAATGTACACGTCCGTGGGCCAGACCGTGCGGTATCCCCCTGGCTCCGATTATGCCAGCGCACAGTTTCACCTGGTCATTGGGGTAGACGGCGCGCGTGGGCGCGCGTATGCGGACCGAACACTCAAGAGCGTCCACGTGACCATCTGGAAGGGCGAGACCAAAGTCTTGGAGCGACAGTATCGTCTCGCCGCCGGATCGCTAAGGTGGAATGTGACCTGGAACACGCTGGACGATCTCCGGATCACCTTCTTCGAGTATGGCAACCCCGTGTCCGGGAAAGACCAAGCGGGTGACCTGACCAGGGTGACACGGCAGGTCTTCGCGGTCGCCTTCACCTTCGATAAGACGGCGATGTCGTTCGTGGAGGCGCCCGCGCCAGTGGCCATAGTCGATCAGATCGCTCAGGACGCCGCCCGAGAGAACAAAAGGTACATCGTAGAGATCTACTTCGAAGACTCCGCCGACAACGAGGTCCGGATCCTGCGCGAGGTCGCAAGTCTCGCTGGGAGCCATGATCTCCAAAGCAAGGCGCCGCCCGCAGGTCTCGTCGGCCGGCTCGCAGAATGGTCAGCGCCAGACTTCTCGCTCGCGGTCCAGCGCTATGATTCTTTGCATCAGGTGGCGGTTGAGATTCAGGACTATGGAGACCGTAAGCGTGCATCAGACTTTGCTGGGCGGCTTCGCGCCCTCCCAGGTGTCGCACGGACACGTCGCTGCGCATCTGTGAACGTGAGGTCGGGTCCGCAAGATCCAGACGCAATGGTCCAAATCGTGAGACCCATCGCCAAGGAGTACGGTCTGACTCAGATGGACAAGAAGGGCATGTTCACCGTCGCGCGGTTCGGGACAGAGGGGTTACACGTAACCGTGGACTTCTTCGAGTCGGACGGCACGATCAGGGTCTCGATCGAAGACTTCAGCTGGCACTCCGAATTCGCCGATATCGAACAGACTCTCAGGTCGGGACTCAACGCCGATGGTCGCGGTCATGGTGCCGGCGGCGGCGGTCATGGTGCCGGCGGCGTCTAACCCGCGGCTGGAGTGGCCCGCGGCCAGTGGTGACCTGTCGGGCCGCGCGGTTGTCAGCGCTGCCCGAAGTGCGCGTCGGTGTGCCGGCGGCTCATCGCCAAGTCGTTGAGCGGCTGAGCAGGCACTCCATGGAGACGACGACCGCCCTCTCGCAGCTCGCGGGGCGTGGTGACCTCGATGCCCAGTTTCGCCTCGGGTACCGCCTCATGTTCTGTCGCGACCGGCAGCACCGAGATCTGATAAAGGCATTCGGCTTGTGGAAGCAGGCGGCTGAACAGGGGCATGTCCGTGCGCGGTTCTACCTGGCGACCTGCTACGACTTCGGGCGGGGGACCCGCAAGAACGTTCGGCTCGCCATGCGGTGGTACCAGCAGGCCGCCCTCGCCGGACACGAGGTGGCGCAATACAATCTGGCGATGGGGCTGCGCGATGGAGTTGGTGTAAGACGCAATCTTCGAGCGGCGGTGCGTTGGTTTCGGTCGGCTGCGAGGGCCGGTGATCCGGAGGCGCAGAGCGATCTGGGATGGTGCCTCCACGAAGGCGCGGGTGTGCGCAAGAACCTCCGAGAGGCAGCGGAGTGGTACCATCGCGCGGCGATGGGCGGCGTACTGCGCGCCCAGTTCAATCTTGGACTCTGTTACCGGGATGGCGAGGGCGTCACTCGAAACCCGACCAAAGCCCGTCATTGGCTCAGGAAGGCAGCACGTCGAGGTCATACGGCCGCGAGAGAACTGCTCAAGACTCGACGCCGTCCAACCAAGGTGTCGCAGGCGGACGATCACCTCCCTCGCTCCCCGCGGTCGGTTGCTCGCCGCTGAACGCCCCGTCGTTAGACCGCGCCAGGGAGAAGGCGAATGATCCGTATGAAGCGCGTCCAGCCGGGTGAGCGGATTCCGATCCGGCTGACCGACCATGAGCGAAAGTTGATCCTCGACCATACTTTCATCGGCGGCGACCTCGAACGCCGAATTCGAGTCGTCGCGGCCGACGGTCCCGCAGTTGTCATGCCCTCGACCTGGACGATCTTGAGGAGCTTCTCGGCCACGTCGCCGCGGAGGCAAACCACTCCAAGGACCCGAGCGGCGCAAAGCATCTGAGCCGAGTTCATGAACGTCTCAGCCGAATCGTGGAGACCCACGCAGACGCGGATGAGCCACTAGCCACCGCGGCGGCCGAGGGACCTTCGCCACCCCGGTGCACCTCGAAGCAGGGCCAATACCTTTCGTTCATCTACTACTACACCAAGATCCATCGCGTTCCTCCGGCCGAATCCGACCTGCAGCGCTACTTCAACGTGTCGGCACCGGCCGTACACCAGATGATCTTGACCCTCGAAGCCCGCGGTTTTCTCGAACGCGTCTCCGGCGAATCGCGGTCGATCCGCTTGCTCTTGTGTCGCGATGATCTACCTGACCTCGAATAGTTGGGCGCCCCACGGCTGAGCGTGGTCTAACACGGCGTAGGAGCAGGGCGGGCCGCTTCCCCCGTCGTGGGGTGGCGATCGGCACGGGTGGCCGGCAGCTGAGCAGCCGAGTCGCGTCACAGGGATGGATTGCGTGAACTCTCTACGCTGCGTGGCCGCCGTCGCCGCTGCGACATGCTTTCTGCCCGCCACGCCTTCCTGGCCGGCCGACGTACGACAGTATTCCTCACCCGACGGGCAACTGTGCGCTCGAATCGGCTTCAGCAAGAATTCTCCGACCGCAACCCCCGAGAGCCGCGTGACGATAACTGCCGGCGCAAAGGTCGTGTTCGAGCGCAGCTACGAGTCGGAGGACGGGGAGCACGGATTCGGAGTCGAGCGAGCCGCCTGGACTCCCGACTCCCGGTTCTTCGTCTTCAGTCTTTCAAGTTCTGGCGGGCACCAAGCGTGGCATTTTCCAACGGACTTCTGGTGTCGTGCCGATGCGCGCGTGAGGCGCTTGGACGACTACATTGGCCCCATAACATCCGCGGAGTTCTCGGTGAGCCGCCCGGACGTAGTAACGACCGAAGGGCGTAAGGACGACCTGGAGGAGGCCGAGCTGCGTGCAAGCCTTCGGACCCTATTGGAGCCTCGTGGGAAGCGATGACGCCTAACGCGCTTCCAGCCGACGGCGGCCGGCGCGACCATGGGCTCGCGATGCCCGCCTCGGGGGCCGCTGAGCGGCGGCGTTGGTTAGCTGGCCCGAGAGTTTGGGCCTAGACTCCGCGTCGTAGCTGGGGGTGCTCACATGAAGGAACTCACACGGATCACCACCGACCCGCAGGTCATGGGGGGCAAGCCGTACATTCGCGGGCTCCGGGTCACCGTCGGGACTATCGTCGGCCTCGTGGCTGCTGGCCGGTCGAAGGAAGAAATTCTCAAGCTCTACCCGTACCTCGAAGAACCCGACATCGCCGAGGCTCTCTCCTACGCGGCGTGGCGTGCTGAAGAGATCGAGGTCCCCCTCGCGCGGGCGTGAAGGTCCTCGTCGACATGAACCTGTCCCCGTCGTGGGTGACCGCACTCGGATCCGGATCGCCGCTCGCTTCGCGGGAGTCTGAACGATGCTCCCCCCGCGAGACGTCGTGCCCTACCCGATCTGAGCGTCACTCCCGCGCCAGGATGTGGATCGCGCACACGCTTCCGCCGCCCATCATGTGGCAGAGCCCCACGCGCGCGTCCTCGACCTGCCGCTTCCCCGCCTCACCCCTCAGCTGCAGCGTCGTCTCCCAAATCTGCGCGAGCCCCGTCGGTCCCCCCGGGTGCCCG
>Ga0209057_1003923_pt1 | contig 10797 bp, 10 predicted proteins | sample GraSoiAngelo_146_FD_185903 | JGI IMG/M metagenome (GOLD analysis project Ga0209057, IMG submission 185903) | Grasslands soil microbial communities from the Angelo Coastal Reserve, California, USA - 14_1009_05_30cm (SPAdes) (version 2) | ecosystem: Environmental > Terrestrial > Soil > Grasslands ... | reverse complement strand
GCTCGTGGCGAAGGACGCCTTCACCTCGTCGGACTCGAAGAATTCGTCGAGCATGTCCGCGATGGACGTGAAGATGATCCGTCGAAGGAAGTCTTCCGCCTCCGGGGTGCGGACGAACGATGCGAGGTCCGCGAGCGACACGGGCGGCGCAAGCAAGGTCGGCTCGACCAGTTCCGCGAACTCGTCCCAAAAACGTGCGTACCGGGGCCAGGCCGCGGCGTCCTTCTTCGAGAACTTCGCCATCTGCTTCCGATTCCAATCCTCTTCGTTCCGATAGAGCAAGAACCGACCGTCCGGGAAGGGCTGGAAGAGGGAGGGATCGTAGACGTGCTCCTCCAGGCCGAACGATGGGAGATCGAGGTCGGCCTTGATTTCAGGCCGCAAGAGGCCGCATGTGTAGGCGAGTGTCGAGGCGCGGAACCCGGGATGAATTTCCTCCGTGACGCATGCGCCGCCCACGATGGAGCGGCGTTCCAAGACCAGGACCTTGAGGCCCGCCTTCGCGAGGTACGCGGCGGCGACGAGCCCGTTGTGACCGCCCCCGACGATGACCGCGTCCATCGACGCCATGGCGCCGACCGTAACCGCGGGCTCGATAAAGGAATTGTCGCGTGTCTCAGGCCTTCTTTCTCTGCGGTTCGAAGAACGGTCTCTCCACGACCGTCGCGGGCGCCCGATGCCGTTCCCACTCGACCGCCACTTCGATCTCGATCCGCGTCCCGGGCCGCGAATACGGCGAGGCGACGGTGGCGATCGCGATGTACCGTTTCAACAGCGGCGACCAGCAACCGCTCGTGGCCCAACCGATCTGACGATAGCCCGAGTACAGCGGAACCTTCTCCCGCCAAGGCTCGGTGGGCGGCTGCGGCGGGAGACCCATGTCCCAGTAGAAACGCTCCACCGCCTGCCAGTCAATCTGGAGTCCGACCGTGCGGCGCGCGGGACCGCGCCGCTGCTCCTCGAGGAGCGCCTTCCTCCCGATGAACGGACCCTTGCCTCCCGCAACGGTCCAATCCAGGCTCAGCTCCAACGGCGAGTACATTTGCGCTTCTATGATCGCCTTCCGCGAGGGCATGTATTCGACCTCCGCCAGGATGAGCCCCGCCTCGATCCGCGCGATGTCGAGGGCCAGCATCCCGGCCGCGGTGATGTCGTGCCCGCGCCCCTTCTCCATGACGGCGTCCCACAACGCCTCGGCCCGTTCGCGCTCGACCCAGATCTCGTATCCCAGATCGCCGGTATAGCCGGTCCGGGAGATGTGGACCGGGATCCCGTCGAACTCCGTCTTGACGAATCGAAAGTATTTGAGTTTCTGGACCGCGCCATCGGCTCCCTCGAGAACGATCGCACGCGACGAAGGGCCCTGGAGGGCGAGGGCCCCGATGTCCTCGGAGACATCTTGGACTTCCACGTCCAGTCCCATCCCTGCGTCTTGAAGCCATTTCAGATTCGGCTCGGCGGAGGTCATCCGGAAGGAACCGTCTCCGAAGTTCCAGAGGGTGCCGTCGTCGACCGTCTTCCCGCGTTCATCGCACCAAGGCGTGTAGTAGATCTGCCCCTTCGCGAGTTTCGATGCGTCGCGCGTGACGACCTTGTTCACGAGGTGGAGCGCGTCCTTCCCGCGGATGAGATATTTGTAGAGCGGGGAGACGTCGAGCAGTCCCGCGGAATGTCGGATGGCGTAGTACTCCATTTCCGGAACGAGGGAATACGACGATGCGGCGAGGTATCCTGACCAGCCTCGCCATTCCCAGCTGTCGCAGATCGCTGATGTCCGCGAATGAAACGGTGAACCGCGTCGCACGATTCCTCCTCCGGGTGGACGCGGACCGCGAATAAACGATATAACCCCTCCCCCGTTACCTCGCGCGGCCCGCCGCGCCCGAAGCGGATTGCCGACGCGACGCGCCTTCCGTGAGGTCGGCATCGTGGCGCGAGCGTATGACGCCATTGTGATCGGAGGAGGCCACAACGGCCTCACGACGGCCGCGTATCTGGCTCAAGCAGGCAAGAAGGTCGTCGTCCTCGAGCGTCGGCACGTCCTCGGGGGTGCTGCGGTCACCGAGGAAGTCTACCCGGGATTCAAGTTCACCGTTTGCTCGTACGTTTGCAGCCTCCTCCGGCCGCAGATCATCCGAGATCTCGACCTCCCGTCGCACGGCTTCGAGGTCATCCCACAGGAATCCAGCTTCTTGCCCCTGCCCGATGGGCGGTACCTATTCTATCGCGGGGACGAAGAAGACACGTTCCAGGCGGTCGCGAAGTTCTCGCGGCGCGACGCAGAGGCGATGCCGAAATTCGGTCGCCTGATGGCCCGGATGGCGAAGTTCATCGCACCGACCCTCACGATGACGCCGCCCGATGTTGGCTCCCTGAATCCCTCGGAACTCCGGAAGCTCCTCGTGCTGAATAAACAGGTCCAGACGTTGACGGAGGACGAGCTGTACACCTTCGCGCGGCTCATGACGATGAGCGCCGCTGACTACCTCGATGAGTGGTTCGAAACGGATGTGGTCAAGGCGAGCCTTTGTTCGAGCGGAATCATCGGCACGTTGCTCGGGCCGCGTTCGCCCGGAACGGCCTACGTGTTGATGCACCACTACATGGGCGAGATCGACGGCGCGTACCGATCGTGGGGCTACGTCCGTGGCGGGATGGGGATGGTGAGCGAGTCGATCGCCCGCGCGGCCCGCCTCTTCGGCGCGGAGATTCGGGTGAATGCCGAGGTGCGACGCATCTTGGTGCAGGACGGGCGCGCGATTGGCGTGGAACTGGCGAGCGGGGAGAAGCTCTACGCCAAGGTCATCGCATCCGGCGCCGACCCGAAGCGGACGTTCCTCAAGATGATCGAGAGGTCCGACCTTCCCGCGGATTTCGTGCGGGGCATCGAGAACTTCAAGATCGAGGGATCATCCGGCAAAGTGAACCTCGCCCTCAAGGAGGCACCGAGCTTTTCGTGCCTCCCAGGCAATGGAGTCCATCTCCAGGGGGCCATCTCGATCGGACCGAGCGTGGACTACATCGAAAAAGCGTACGACGATGCGAAGTACGGCGACTACTCGCACCGACCTTATGTCGACATGTGCGTCCCGTCGACGCTCGATCCAACCTTGGCGCCGCCGGGCAAACACCTCATGTCGTGTTTCATCCAATATGCCCCGTACACGTTGCGAAAGGGCACGTGGGAGGAACGGCGCGACGCGTTCGGGGACACGGTCCTCGACACCCTTGAGGAGTACATCCCGAACCTCCGCAAGATCATCCTCCACCGGCAGGTGTTGAGCCCATGGGACCTCGAGCAGATGATCGGCCTGACGGGCGGGAATATCTTCCACGGAGAGCTCACCCCGGACCAACTGCTCTTCCTCCGTCCGACGGCCGGATGGGCCCAATACCGCATGCCATTGAAGGGGCTGTACCTCTGCGGCTCCGGCGCCCACCCCGGCGGCGGCGTGATGGGCGCGCCCGGCCTCAATGCGGCGCGGGAAATCCTGAAAGACTGGGCCCTCCTGCGGGTGTGACCCTTGGCCGAGGCGTACGACGTCGTGATCGTGGGCGGCGGCCACAACGGCCTCGTCGCGGCGACCTACCTCGCGCGCGCCCGACGCCGGGTTCTCGTGCTCGAGAAACGCATCGCTGTTGGAGGGGCCGCCGCAACGGAGGAGATTGCTACCGGTTTCCGCGGTCCCACCGGGACGCCTGTGTGCGGCCTGCTCCGGCCAGAAGTCGTCGAAGACCTGAACCTGGCCGCGCGCGGGGTCCAATTCATCCGGCCGGACCCGGACGTCGTTGCGCTGGGCGACGGCCGGGCCCTCCCCATCTGGAAGGATGTCCACAAGACCCAGAAGGGCCTCGCTTCGTTCTCGGCGAAGGACGCGCAGACGTATCCGCGATTCATCGAATTCCTGAGCCAATTCGCCGAGGCGCTGGATCCGATCCTGACGATGACGCCGCCCAATCTCCCTTCGCCGAGTTGGGGAGAAGGCGTGTCGCTGTTCCGCCGCGCGCTCCGGCTGCGGCGTCTGGGCAAACGAGCGATGCAACAGATGCTCCGCCTCCCTCCGATGTCGATCCGCGATTTCCTGAACGAGTGGTTCGAGACGGAGCTGTTGAAGGCGAGCTTCGCGGTCGACGGACTGATTGGAACCTACGAAGGGCCGTTCTCCCCGGGCACCGCCTTCGGCCTGGTCCCTCGGTTCCGGCCGGATGTCCATGGGACCGGATCGGCGTTCGTGCGGGGCGGCATGGGGGCGCTCGCGGACGCGCTCGGTCAAGCGGCCCGGGAGGCGGGGGTGACGATCCGAACCGGCGCGGAGGTGACGCGCATCGTGAGCGCCAACGGACGGGTGACCGGAGTCGAACTGGACGGAGGTGGGACGGTCGGCGCGCGCGTCGTCGCGTCGAATGCGGACCCGAAGCGGACCTTCCTCCATCTCGTCGAGCCCGAGGAGCTCGGACCGGACTTCCTGAATCACATCAGGAACTTCGAGATGAACGGAGTCGTTGCGAAAGTCAACTTCGCCCTCGATGGCGCGCCCCGATGGTCCCTCGCCGGGGAGGGAGTGCCGCCTCACTTTCGGGTATGCCCGTCGGTCGAATACATCGAGAGGGCGTACGATGATGCGAAGTACGGAAAGCCTTCGACCGCTCCGTTCCTCGATGTGACGGTCCCGACCGTCGTGGATCCGGATCTCGCCCCTCCGGGGAAGCACGTGATGTCGGTCCTCGTCCAATACGCCCCGTACGCGCTGCGACGCGGCGAGTGGGCCACCGAAGGAAAGAAACTTGCCGAGCGCGTGACGGCCATCCTGGAGGACCACATGCCCGGCCTGGAGAGACTGATCCTCCACCGCCAGATCCTCACGCCGGTCGACCTGGAAGAGCGGTTCGGCCTGACGGAAGGCCACATCTACCACGGGGAGATGACGCTGGACCAGTCCCTCGTCCTCCGTCCGGTCCCGGGTTGGTCCCGCTACCGAACTCCGGTCGAGGGCCTGTACCTCTGCGGATCCGGCTCCCATCCCGGTGGGGGAATCACCGGCGCTCCGGGCTACAACGCCGCCCGAGAGATCTTGAAAGACTGGCCCCGGTTTTCCGCGTGAGCGCCGTGCAGCGATTCGCCGTCGGACGGGCGGGGCAATCATTGAAATGCGACGGATGGTTCGAAGGCGGCCGATGGGCGACCTGCTTCAACCCGGCACCCGAGCGCCCGACTTCGAGGGGATGAACCAGGACGGTGTCCCGATCCACCTTCGGGATTTCGAAGGCAAGCCGGTCGTGCTGTTCTTCTATCCGGAGGACGACACGGCGGGATGCACGCGAGAAGCGTGTGCCTTCCGCGACGACACCGCCGCTTTCCGGGCGGCCGGAGCGGTCGTCTTGGGCATCAGCGTTCAAGACGAGACGTCGCACCGCGCGTTTCGCGAGAAATATCACTTGCCTTTCGATTTGGTGGCGGACCCCGACAAACGCATCACGCGGGCGTATAACGCGTTGGGGTTCCTCGGCGTCGCCAAGCGGGTGACATACATCGTCGGCCCGGACGGGACCATCTTGTCCGCCTACCGAACCGTCGACCCGAAGAGCCACAGCCAAGAAGCCTTGCGAATCCTTTCCGAGGTGCGGCAACGATGATCGCTTCCAAGGTGAAACTCCCGAACGTCGTCATCCCAAGGAACATCCGCCTGCATTACGAGCGATTCCTTGATCACTTCAAGGGCTTCGAGAACGTGGACGCGGTCCGCGGGATTTTCGGACCGAGGACGAAGTCCGTCCTCCGCGCGCTCAAGGTCGAGTTCTTCTCTTCGAAATGGGGGTACATGGGCGTCAGCGACGAGGACGGCCACCTCGTGGTCTCGACGCACTACTTGCGAACGGGAAACCGGCGGGACATCTATCTCGACGTCGTGCACGAGCTCGTCCACGTCCGCCAGTTCCGGGAAGGGAAACAGCTGTTCCCGGAAGGCTTCAATTACCCCGATGCACCCACCGAGATCGAGGCGTACAAGGTCTGCATCGCGGAAGGGCGGCGGCTCGGGATGGCGGACCGCGAGCTGTTCAAGTACCTGAAAGTCGAGTGGATGGACCAAGGCGAGTTGCGCCGGCTCGCGCGGAACGTTGGAGTGAAGGCGCCGCCGAAGTCGGGTGGTCGCAGAAAGCAGTAGGCCTCCCTCCGGATCCGCGAATCCTCGGCGATGGATTAGAGCTTCTCCGGCCAGGAGGCTCGGACCCGAGAAGTTATAGTTATTTGACCATAACTCGCGCGACTACTCGAAGGCGGTCAGCTGGGGCTGCCGCGTCTTCGGTCGCTCCAGCTTCGTGACCCGAACCCCGATGAGACGGAACCGGTGATTGCCTGCGGCGAACTCCTTTGCGAGCTCCACGCAGACGTCTGAGAGAACCTTCTCATCGAGCACGTGGGACCCCAGGGTCCTCTCCCGCAGGTGGGTCTGGAATCCCTCGAACCGTATCTTGATCCCGACCGTGCGGAAGGTCGCTCCTTGAGCCCTTGCCCGGAGGAACACGTTCCGGGCCACATCGCGGATCGTCGATTCCACCTTCGCCCAATCCGTCACGTCCTTGTCGAACGTCCGTTCGACGCTGATCGACTTCGGGTCAGGGCGCTCCTCGACGGGCAGCTCCTCGATGCCGCGGGCGATCGCCCACAGCCAAATCGAGTTTTTGCCCATGAGCTTCTTCAGCTCCGCCCCGGGGAACCGGGCCAGCTCGCCGATTGTCCGAACGCCGACCCCCTCGAGGACCTGGGCCGTCTTGGGCCCCACGCCGCTAATCTTCGTGACGGGCAGCGGCTCCAGGAAGGCGGTCACCTCCTCCGGTCGTACGACCTTGAGCCCGTCGGGCTTCGCCATGTCGGAGGCAATGTTCGCGATCGACTTGTTCGGCCCGACGCCGATCGTGCAGGCGAGGCCCTCCTTCTCCCGGACCGCGGCCTTGACCTTGGCCGCGTACGCCGCCACGTCGTCGAACCCGTGGACCTTCGACGTGACGTCGAGGAACGCCTCGTCGATGCTCACGTGCTCGAGGACGTCCGCGAAGGACCGGAGGACCTCGATGACGCTCTCGGAGGCCGCCATGTAGAGATCGTAGTTCGGCCGCAGGTAGGTGGCCTGCGGCAGCTTGTGCCAGGCCATGCTGATCGGCATGCCGCTCTTCACGCCGAGCTGGCGGGCCTCATAGCTCGCCGCCATGACGACCCCTCGGCCCTTCCCCCCTTTCGGATCCGCGCCGACGACCACCGGCTTACCGATCAGATCCGGATTTCCGCGCCGCTCCACGCTGACGTAGAACGCATCCATGTCCACGTGGAAGATCACGCCGGGCACGGCCGCTCATCTCCCGCGGCGGGTAAAGACCTTCGTGAAGAATCCGGCTCACTGGATGCAGAATTCGTTGCCGTCGGGATCGAGCATGATGACGCAGTACTCGCCCATCTCTTCGAGTTCGTGGTGTTTCGTCGCCCCGAGGCCCACCAGGCGCGTCACCTCCGAATTCACCTGCTCCTTCCGCGCCTCGAGAGGCACTCGAAGTCCCCCACTTGCGTTGACGTCGATGTGGAGACGATTCTTTCCCAGCTTCGGGGTGTCCATCTGTTGGAAGTAGATCCGAGGCCCCTTCCCGTCCGGATCGATGATCGCGCTGGCCGAATTCCACTCGGACTCGGGGATGCCTTGGTCCTTGAGCCACGCTTGCCACGAGGCGAATCCCGCGGGGGGATCCTGAAGCTTATAGCGGAGCGCCTGAGCCCAGAATCTTGCGAGGCGATCGGGGTCCGTTGTGTCGAATACAATCTGCGTGGCCGTTCCCATCGAGTTCCCCGCTTCATGCGAGCGTCGAATGCCTATTTAGGCAACGACCCGCCAACAGGCGGCCTTCGTGCGGCTGGAGCGTGGGCGTGCGTGCCAGATATATCACCGGTGATAACCGGGCGGGAGCGTATTTCCTAGCACGGTCCGTCGAACGGGCGTGCATCGCGGCACCCTGCTAGCCGCCACCTTGCTCGCGTGCCTGGCGGTGTCGTTCATCGGCCCATCCGCCGCGGGAAGCGACCGGGCTGGCCTTGTCGCACCGGACGCGGTCGCGGGCCCTTCCGTGAGCCCCATGGCCGCCAATCTCACCCTTTCGATCATCGCGAACGTCTCCCTCGTGGACCCCGGCGACACGGTGTTTCTCTACGCCAACGCACGGAACGTCGGCAACGAGACGGCGACGAATGCGACCTTCGAGGCGCCGTTGGACGTCAACTCGAGCTACGTCTGGTCCTTCCCTAACGCGACGTACGATTCGATCAATCGGACCCTCCGGTGGACCGCGGCCAGCCTCGCGGTCGGCGGCCGCGTCGATGTCGTCTGGGTCATCCGCGTGGCCGTCGGGACCCCGGACAACACGACGATCGACTGTCGGTGGCGGGCATCCTACGCGAACGCGACCGGTACGCCGCTTCCGCCGGGAGAGGTCGTGACGACGGTCCGGGTCCGTGCCCCGGTCTTCGATCCGCAGCTCCGGCCGGTCCCTCTGGCGGCTGAACACGCCGATACGGTCGTCGCGAAGCTCTACGTGAACAACACGGGATCGGGCACCGCCCTCGGCGCTTGGTCGAATTGGACCCTGGGCGGGAACTTCCAATTCGAATCCCTCGAGGAGAACGTCACCGTGACGAACGTGTCCGACGGCTTCCAGGTCGCGTTGTCGAACCTCCCGCCGGGGCCCCACGCCCTCACGGCCCACCTCCTCGTCCTCCGCGGTCTCAACGACGGCCTCTCGATGGGCATTCAGACTCTATGGACGGCGACGGACGGAAACGGGAATCGGCTCGTTCCGATATCGACATCGGATACGGTCACGCTCTCGGCCCCCACCCTCCAGCTCGCCATGAACGCCTCGGCCCCCCAGGTGAACACGTCGGCGCGGTTCGTCCTCGCGGTGACGGTCCGCAACACGGGCCACGCGGCCGGGATCGGCTGGCTCAACACGACTATCCCCAGCGGACCTCTGTTCATCTCGGACAACGGTTCGTTCCCGCGCACGAACCAAGGGAGACGATACAGCTGGACGCTCCCCTCCATCGCACCCGGCGGCTCCGTGGTCCTGGGAATCAACTTCGACGCGGCCCCGGATGCCGGTGCCGGGAGCTTCGTGTTCACGCTCGCCTTCACGGACGGGAAGGGGAGTCCGCCGGCCACCGTCACGGGCCCACGGATCGACATCGAATTCGTGAGTCCCCCGACGAGCCCGCCACCTCCGGTTCCCGCCGACCTCACCCCCTGGGCGGCGATCGCGGCCGCGGGCGGGCTTGCGGCTGCGCTCGTGGTCTGGCGACGGCGCCGCGCGTCCGAGCTCGGAGTGGAGGACGTGTTCGTCGCGGACGGGGCGGGCCATCTCCTCACCCACCGGTCCTCTGGCCTCTTGGCCTACGAGGACGAGGACATCCTGATGGGGATGTTCAAGGTCATCCAGGACTTCGTCCACGATTCCTTCGCGAAGGGGACCAACGACGTGATGAAGTCGATAGAGGTCGGGGACCGAAAGATCATCATCGAACGGGGTCGCTACCACTCCCTCTCCGTCGTCTACCGCGGGCAGGACCGTGGCGATCTCGCGGAACGGATCCGAAGGTTGTCGTCGTTGATTGACGAGCGATTCGGCCCGACCCTGGTGAATTGGTCGGGCGACCTCGACGAACTCCGGGGCCTTGCGGGCCTCCTCCCACAGGTCTGGAAAGACCATCCCCGTCGGCGCCCACGCCGCTGGCCAAGTCCCCGAAGAGGTTCCGCGATCCCCGATTCTTCCAAGATTGCGGAGACTGCCACGAACGAAAGTGGTAGTGCAGAATTCAGCGAGCCTGATCTGGTGGCCGAACCGCCGAAGTAGCTCACGTCGATCGGAGAAAGCGAGACGTCCCGAAACGGCTAGCCGAACTCGCCGAGGCTCTTTTGACTGGCCGGAGGGCCCGCCTTCGACGGGAACTCGTACTCCATCATGCCCGCCAGCCGCCGGAACTCGTTCACGCTGCCAGGTCCGAAGCCTGCGTAGTGATTGTTGAAGAACACGAGGGCGCCCTTGACCGAATCGGAGGCGCCATCGAGCTCCTTGTACCACTCCCGCATCTCTGCGGATTTGTCCTTCTGGGTCTCCTTGAACTCCGTGATCTCGCGGTCCCCGACCATCCGCAGGTAGACATATTCGGCCGTGACGTCCGTCGGGCTCTTGAGATACTGATTCTCCGTCCAGACCATTGCGACGTTGCGGTCTCGGAGGAAATCGTAGACGTCATCCCGGAACCACGACTTGTGTCGGAATTCGATGGCGTGAGGGTATTTGTCCACTTCGAGCGCACGAAGGAACTCCTGCATCACGATCCAATGCGAATCGAACTTGACGGACGGCGGAAGTTGCGCGACAAGCGGCCCACACTTCTCCCGCAACTCCTCGGCGGATACGTAGAACCACCCCAGGTTTTCCGCCACGCCTTTCAGCTTCTTCTCATGGGTGATCCGCTTCGGCATCTTCATCGCGAATAGGAAGCCCGGCGGTGTCGACTTGTACCATCCCTTGGTCATCGCGGGCCCCGGGTTGCGGTAGAATGAGGAGTCGACCTCGACACAGTCGAAGACGCTCGAATAGAGCCTCAGGTAGTCGGACTTCGACGTGTCCGGCGGATAGAAACCGCCGAGCCAGTCGTCGTATCCCCAGCCGCTGCAGCCGACGCGCAGCTTGTCCTTCAGTGTCATCCGAGGCTCGCAATGAGGATAGCCGCTTAAGAATGAATAACTTTCATTT
>Ga0209057_1003922_pt1 | contig 10797 bp, 9 predicted proteins | sample GraSoiAngelo_146_FD_185903 | JGI IMG/M metagenome (GOLD analysis project Ga0209057, IMG submission 185903) | Grasslands soil microbial communities from the Angelo Coastal Reserve, California, USA - 14_1009_05_30cm (SPAdes) (version 2) | ecosystem: Environmental > Terrestrial > Soil > Grasslands ... | reverse complement strand
TCAGGAGACGACCAGGCGCGAGGTCGAGGTCGTGAATCCGGCAGTCAACGGATTCACCACCATCGACGTGCTCGCGAAGGAGCTTGGCTACATCACCGACCTGAAGCCCGACCTGGTCAGCGTGCTCATAGGTGTCAACGACCTGGTCCAGGGCCGCCGCGCGCAGCAGTACCGCGAGTCGCTCATCGAGATCTACGACGCGATCGCGGCGACGCAGCTGCCGGCGGGTCGCGTCGCCGCCATCTCCATCCCCAACTGGTCGGTCGTCCCGGCCGCCCGCGACTATGGCGACCCGGCCCGAGTGCGCAGCCTCACCGAGCAGTTCAACGCGGTCGCGAGGCAAGAGGCCGAAGCGCGATCGTTCTTGTGGGTCGACCTCACGGAGGTCAGCACGCGCGCGACCGGCTCAACCGGCTGGATCGCGGCCGACGATCTGCATCCCGGCGACGCCCAGTACGCCGCGTGGGCGGAAGAGATCTGGTCGCACCTGCGCGACAGCTGGAGCTCGGTCTAGACCTTTATCCGCTTGAACGATTCGGCGTACTGATACCCGCCCTTCTTGCCGATGTCGCGGTGGCGCTTGCGAACCCACTTGTCGATGTCCCACTCCTGCCCGGGCTTCGCGACCTGGCTCTTGTGCTTGTGAAGTGCCGCCAGCTTCAGGTCGAGGGTCTTGCTGATGTCGACGAAGTAGTCACCGAGCGTCCAGTAGGGGATCCACACCTCATTGACGACATGCGGCTGATAGCCCTCTTTGAGCAGGCCGCGAAACGCGCGCGGGTTGCGAGAGTCCGGATACACCGCAGCCATCGTCGCCTCGCCGACCGCGATGTGATCGGGATGCGAGCCGCCCATGGGCGCGTCGAGCACGCGTCCGGGAATGTGCGTGATGACGAGCTCCGGCTTGTGCTTGCGGATCATGCGCACGATGTCTCGCCGCAGCTTCAGGTCAGGCGCCAGGTGGCCGTCCTTGTAGCCGAGGAACTCGACCCTCTTGATGCCCAGCACCTTGGCCGCGGCTCGCTGTTCGCGCTGCCGAATCGACACGAGCTCCGAGTCTTTCTGGTTGGGATCCTCCCCGCCCTGCGATCCGTCGGTCACGATCACGTATGTCACGTTGGCGCCGTCCTTCGCCAGCTTCGCCATCGAACCCCCGGCGCCGAACTCCGGGTCGTCGGGATGGGCGAACACTCCAAGCACTCGCTCGAACTTCGGATCGTGTGAGTTGCTGCGATTTGAAGCGCGAGGGGCGGCCTTGCGCGGCGATTTCTTCTTGGCCATCAGCTCAATTTAAGCAGCGTTGTCAGCGCGACCTGGTCGCGGCGGCAAGCGACGCGATCGGAATCGCGCGCTCGAGCGGCTTCCACAACGCGAGCAGCTCCTCGTCGCTGAGCTTCGACCGCGCGGCGATGACCCGGCCGCCGAACGTCGCCGTCTTGCAGGCAGCCCAGCCCGCGTCACCTTTGACGCGCATCGGCACTGTGACCAGGGCGGCCAGCGCGGCCGCCTCTTCGGCAGCGCGCGTTGAGGCGCTCGGGGTCGCTCGGGCGAGCGCGTTCGAGACGTCGTCCGCGAGCAACCAGGGCTCGCCGAGCACCGCGCACTGGTGCGCGCTCAGCCTTCCTACCGCCGTCAGGTACCGCTGCACGACCGGCGCGATCGCGCTCGGCTTGGTCACTACCACCGCCGAGGCAAACGGGGCGTAGGACACCGCGAACTTGATGGCCGAGAGCCGGTGACGCCGGACCAGCGCCGTGAGCGCGTGCCACGCCGCCACGACCTCCGCATCCGTTCGCTGGTCGAGGTGCGCGGCCAGCGCGTCGGCCGCGTTGACCAGGGGCTCGACCGCGGCATTGTCGGCAGGCGACACAACGCCCCCGAGCCGCATCCATTCCTCGGGGTTCAGCGCGGCGACGCGCCCGGCGAATGACGCGGTGTCGGCCTCACCGGCGGGGACCACCTCCGCCATGGCGCCGTAGTGCTCCTGGAACTGCGCGTCGCTGAGGCGAGCGCGAGCGGCCAGGGCAAAGGCCGCGCGCTCCACGGCCGAGAACACGGAGCACCGTGCCCCGAGCTCGAGCTCGGCCGACGCCCTGGCCGCCGCGAGGATGGATCGCACCACCACCGCCGACTCGTCCTCGCCCTCGCGCGTGACGCTGGCGACCAGCTGCCTGCGGTCGAGCACACGCAGCCACTGGATGGGCGAGAGCTCGGGGATCGCTTTCACGAAAGCGGCCACTTCGGCGGTATTCGGCCCATACAAGGCTTCGGCGCGCGGCCTGGCAGCTCGCTTCTTCTCGACCTTGACCTCTTCAGCGGGCGCAGGTGTCCTCTTAGCTAGCGCCCGCGAAGGCCTGCCGGCAACCGGCGCGTCGGTGAGCGAGCGCAGTGCGACCGCCGCTTCCAGCGGGGCCCAAAGGGTCTTGAGCTGCTCCGGCGTCAGTTCACCCATCGAGCTGAGCACGCGGCCGCCGTGGACCGCCGTCTTGACCGCCGCCCATCCCGCGTCGCCGGAGATGTGCCTTGGAGCGACAGTGATCGCTGCGATCGCCACCGCCTCTTCGGATTCGCGCGCCCGGCTCTTCATGGCTGCCTGCAGCAACGACGCCGATGACTCGCGGTCGAGCGACCACGGCCGCGCCAGCGACTCCCAAAGCGGCGCGCTCAGCCATTTCAAAGCGTTGGCGAATCGCTCGACAATCGGCGGCAGATCCGAAGCCTGGGCAAGCGGGATGACGGAAGCAAACGGTGAGTAATGCGCGGCGAAGGTCAGCGCCGAGAGCTGCCGGCGGCGCACGAGCGCAGACGCGGCCTGCCAGGCGGCGACCGCCTCGGCGTCGGAGCGTTTGGCCAGGATCGCGGCCATGTCGGCGGCGACGTTCGACATGGGCTCGGGCAGGATGCCGGCGCCGTCCGGAGCTCCGCCAAGCAGCGCGCGCACCATCTCGGCCGGCTGGCCGGAGCTGTCCCTGGTCACCCTGGTCGCCGCCTCGCGCGCCGCGATCACCTTCCTCCACCTGGAAGGCGAGAGTCGACCGACCGACTCGATGAAGACAGTCACCTCGGCGGTGTTGGGCCCATAGCGCTCGCCGGCGCCGCCTGGCGCCGTCGCCTGTGGGCCGGGCGGTTGGGTGGCGGCTGCCCGGGACAAGACCCGAAAACTGTAGACGGACCCGCAGCAAAGTCGCCCGTTTGGCGCGCTGCTCCTTAGACGGTCTCCACTTTCAGCAGGTTCGTCTGGCCGGGCTTGCCGACCGGAACTCCCGCCACGATCACGACCCGGTCGCCTTCCCGCACGAAGCCGCCGCGAACAGCCGCTTCGGTGGCGTTCGCGAACATCTCGTCGGTGTCCCGGCCCTGGGCCACCAGCAGCGGCACCACCCCGGCGTACAGCGAGGTCCGGCGCAGCACCTCCTCGTTCGGGCTGGCGGCGATGACCGGCACATGCGGCCGGGCCTTGCTGCAACGCAGGGCGGTGGTTCCCGATTCGGTGAAGGCGATGATGACGCGGGCGCCAAGCTCATCCGCGCTGGCGGCGGCTGCGTGCGCGATGGCACTTCCGACCTGGCCCGGCTCGCGCCAGATCTGCCGCTGGCGCTGGAAGGTTGGGTGGCGCTGCGCCGACAGGCAGATGCGGGCCATGGCGCGCACGGCCTCGACCGGATGGGCGCCGACCGACGTCTCCTGCGAGAGCATCACCGCGTCCGTGCCATCCCAGATCGCGTTGGCGACGTCGGAGGCCTCGGCGCGCGTGGGCCGGTTGGAGGTGACCATCGACTCGAGCATCTCGGTGGCGGTTATCACGGGTACGCCTGCCCGGTTGGCGCGGTCGATGACCTCCTTCTGCACGGCCGGCAGCTCGCCGAGGCGGAGCTCGACGCCCAGGTCGCCGCGCGCGACCATGACCGCGCCCGCGACATCGAGGATGTCGTTCAGCTCGCGGATCGCCTCGACCTTCTCGAGCTTGGCGATGACCGGCGCGGTGCAGTTGAGCCCGGCGAGGTGCTGCTGGCACATGAGCACGTCGTCCGGCCTGCGGACGAACGACAGCGCCACGTAGTCGACACCGAGCTCGACCGCGAGCTTCAGGTCGATGATGTCCTTGTCGGTAAGCGCCGGAAGCGGCGGTGTGCGGCCCGGCACCGACACTCCCTTGCGCTCGCCGAGCAGGCCGCCACGCGCGACGGAGCACGCGGCTCGCCCGCCGGCGATGGACCGGACAGTGAGCTCGATGCGGCCGTCGTCCAACAGCACGCGATCGCCCTTCCGCAGCGACTCGATGAGCTCGCCGTGGCTGACCTCGATCTCGTTCGGATCCTGGCGGTGCGAAGCGGTCAGCACGACCTGGCGACCCCTCACCAATCGCAGGAAGGACGAGTCGAGCGCGCCTGTGCGGATCTTCGGGCCCTGCAGGTCGCCGATGATGGCGATCGGCCGGCCCACCGCCTGCGCCGCGGCACGCACGTCGGCCGCCGCGCGCCGGTGCGTCTCGGGGTCGCCGTGCGAGAAGTTGAGGCGGGCCACGTCCATGCCCGACTGAATGAGGTTCCTCAGCACCGCCGGCGACGAGCTCGACGGTCCGATCGTGCAGACGATCCGCGTGCGGCGTATCAACGGGCGTAGCGGTCGACGGACCGCCCCAGCTCTTTCTCAGCTTCGATCACCTGGCGCTCCAGCTCGAGCGCGCTGATTACCGCGCCGCCCATGCCGCGGACCATGTCGCGCTGAAAACGGTCTGACGTGGCGACGATGATCGGGTTGCCGTCGCCAGCAAGGGAATACGCCAGCCGCTCGATCGCGTGGTCGGCGGAGTGGCCCTTGCGCGTGAACATGACATGCACGCCGCCGACCTCCTGCCGGCTGTTGCTGGCGGCCGACGTGCGATGTGCGTCGAAGACCACCGTCACGTCAGCGCTTCGCACCTGTGAGTATGTGGCGAGGCGTTCGATCAGCCGGTCGCGCGCAGCCTCGAGCGAGAAGCTCATCAGCTCCTTGAGCTCTGGCCACGCGTGCGTGACGTTGTACCCGTCGACGATCAGGCGGTCCACCAGCTAGTGCAAACGGAAGTGCTGCTGGCCGATGTAGACCAGGTACGGGTCGATGCCAAACATCGTTGCGAGGGTCGAAGCAGCACTGACGAAGAAGAGGTTGATGGCTGGTACGTACCAGATGGCGGCGAAGACGATGATCAGCGCGAACGTCCCTAGCTGAGCGGCGGCGGACTGGAGCGAGTACGGCAGCCACGGCCGGATGATGCCGAATCCGTCCAGCGGTGGAATCGGTACGAGGTTCAGCACGAACGCATACATCTCGATGAACCCGAGCACCGCGAGCGCCTGGAAGAACGGCGCATTGTCCGGCCGGATCAAGCCAACCAGGTACGAGACCACGACCACCGCAGCGAACAGAAGGCCGCATAGAAGCGTCCCCAGCGGACCTGCCAGCGACACCGCGGAGTCCCACCACTTGTTCCGCAGCGCACCGCGATTGATGTAAACGGCTCCGCCGGGCAGCGCGATGCCGCCGATGAGCAGGAACGCAGCGGGGAAAACGATGCTCATGAGGAAGTTCGTGTAGCGCAGCGGGTCGAGAGTCAGGTAGCCGGAGTCGGCAACCGCGCGGTCGCCGGCGATGTAGGCGACCAGCGCGTGGCAGAACTCGTGCACGCATACCGTCGCGATCCAGCCGGAGACCACGAACGCCAGGGTCAGCGGGCCAACAGCCTGCGGAAAGAAGCCAAACCACAGCAGCACGCCGGTCACGACCACCACCGCGAGCAGGCCAAGGAAGACAGGGCTGACGGTCAGGACGCCGCGCAGTCGCGGCATCGGGCGCCGCCGCAGCGCGCTGTCGGGTGGGCGGACGCCGGCCGGCTTCGTGCCGGCCACCGGGGCGTCGGGTGGCACGCCCGTCTGCAGGTGGCGGCGGAGGTCGTACATGGTCAGGCCGGCCTTCTGCAGCACAGCCGCGGTGGCGGGCGAATCCGAGTAGAGAAGCGCCAGCAGCAGGTGGATCGAGTCGACCGTGTAGTGGCCGAGCACCAGCGCCTCGCGGTTGGCGTTGACGAGCAGCTGCCTCAGCGGAAGGGGAGTCGCCACGCCGTCGGCTGGAAGGGCGGCAGCCACCGCGGCCGGATCCGCACCGAGGCTGCGCAGCGTGCTCACCGCAAGCGAGGAGCGGTTGGACAGCACCGCGCGGAGGACGTCGACCGGGTTCGATTCCTCAGCGTCGCGCCGCGAGGCTTCGCTCGCAGCGCGCTCGAGATCCTCACGCGCGGCCTTCGAGAGCTGTATGTCCGCGGATGCTCGATCGAGCGCGAGGGTGGCGTTCGGCATCGACTCAGTGTAGGGAGCGCTGCCGCGTGACCTCGTAAAGCAGCGCCGCAGCAGCAGCCGATGCGTTGAAGCTGCCGATTCGTCCTTTGACGGGAAGGCGCAGGCGCACATCGCATCGTTCCAGCACGAGCCGGTGCACCCCCTGACCCTCGGCGCCCACGACGACGCAGACGCGCTGAGTGAGGTCAAAGTCCCATGGCCAGGTGTCACCGCGTACATCGAGCGCGGCGCACCAGATGCCGGAGCGCTTGACCTCGGCGATTGCCGAGGGCATGCCCGAGACGAGCGCGATGGGCATGAGCTCGCTGGCCCCTGAGCTGGCTTTGACGGCTGCCGGCGAAAGTGGCGCGCTCCGGTGCTGGGGGATGATCGCGCCATCCGCTCCCGCGACCTCGGCGCTCCGGATGACGGCGCCGAGATTCTGGGGATCCATGATCGAGTCGAGCGCGACCAGCAGGCTCGGCTCGGTTGCGAGGAGGTCCCTCAGCGTCCATTCACGCCGCGGCTTCAGCTCGGCGGCCACGCCCTGGTGGACGCCGGGCGCGATCGCGTCCAGGCGATCAGGTGGCACGTGCTCGACGCGCGCGATGCGCGCCAGCTCGTCGAGCCGCGGGTCGTGTCCGAGGCCGGTGGCCTGCATGACCCTCAAAACTCGCCCGGCGCGCGCCGCCTCCAGCACCGCGTTGCGGCCGTAGATCACGGCCGGCTGCTCGCCTAGACCTTTGCGACGCGGCGCCAACGAACACCCTCCTTCGAGTCTTCGAGCGCGATGCCGCGATCGCGCAGCTCGTCGCGGATGCGATCTGCCGCCGCGAAGTCGCGCGCCTTGCGTGCAGCCTCGCGCTGCGCGATGAGCTGCTCGACCTCGGCCGCCAGCGTCGTGTCCTGGGCCGCCGAAACATCGGCGTGGGCATCGACGTCGGCCATGAGCAGCAGGAGCTCCCGCGCGGCGGCCTCGCCGACCTCGCCCGAGTCAAGCGCCGCGTTGGCCTCGCGGAGCAGCTCGAATACGTGACCCAGTCCCTGCGGCAGGTTCAGGTCGTCATCGAGCGCTTCGCGATACGCGTGCCGCACCTCGGCCACGCGCTCGGCCAGCCTTCCGCCGTCCTTCGGCGCCACAGGCAGCTTCAGCCGTCGCGCGAAATCCTGCAGGCGGCGCACCTGCTCGCCGGCTGCGTGCAGCGACTCTTCGCTGAGCCTCAAGCGCGACCGGTAATGCGCGTTGGCGATGAGAAACAACCGGATCGCGAGCGGGTCATGGCCGGCCGCGATAAGGTCGCGCAGGGTCGTGAAGCCGCCGGCGCTTTTCGACATCTTCTCCCCCGTCGCATCGGCCAGGTGCTCGGAGTGGAGCCAGAACCTGGAGAGCTGGCGCTGGTTTGCGGCCTCCGACTGCGCGATCTCGTTCTCGTGATGAGGGAACATCAGGTCGACGCCACCCGCGTGGATGTCGAGCGTGTCGCCGAGGTAGCGCTTGCTCATGGCCGAGCATTCGATGTGCCAGCCGGGGCGGCCCTTTCCGAACGGCGCATCCCAGGCGGCCCCGATCTTCTCATCACCCGGCTGCGCCTTCTTCCACAACGCGAAGTCGCTGACCGACTCCTTGTCATATTTGTCTGCTGCGACCCGCGCTCCGGCCCGAAGCCCTTCCCGATCGAGGTGCGACAGCTCACCGTAATGCGGAAAGCTGGCGATGCGGAAATACACGTCGCCGTCCGCGACGTACGCGTTCCCGCGCTCCAGCAGCGTCGAGATCATCCGGATCATCTCCTGGATGTGTTCGGTCGCGCGCGGGTAGTGCTCGGCCGGCCGCACCCGCAGCATCTTCATGTCTTCGAAGAAAGCTTCGGCATAAGGCTTTGTGTACTCGGCGATGGTCGTGCCCGCGTGCATTGCCTGGTCGAGGATGCGGTCGTCGATGTCCGTGATGTTCATGACGTGGGTGACGCGGTAGCCGGCGACCTGCAGGTGCCGCCGCAGCAGGTCATAGAAAAGAAATGCGCGCAGGTTGCCGATGTGGGCGAAGTTCCACACGGTCGGGCCACATGTGTACATGCGCACGTGGGAGTCCTCGAGCGGTTCGAAGACGTCCTTCGTCCCGGTCAGCGAGTTGTGCAGGCGCAGCGTCACGTCTTTATCCCCACGAAATCGGAGGACCGGCGACGCAAGCTGCGGAGCGGGTTGCTGAGCCGCGCGCCGCGATTTCGCGGGGACCCCTTCACGCTTCGTCGATGAGGGCGATGGCGTGCGCGGCGATTCCTTCCCCGGCCCCGAGGGCGCCGATGCCTTCAGGCGACGTGGCCTTGACGCTGACGGCGCCGAAGTCGAGTCCGAGGCCGCGCGCGATGTTGCGCGTCATCTCGCCCAGGTGCGGACCGAGCCTCGGCTCCTGCGCGACGACCGTGCTGTCGACGTTCACGACTCGGTATCCCGCCGTGGCCACGACACGCGTCGCTTCGGCGAGCAGGTCGAGGCTCGAGGCGCCGCGGTAGCGCGCGTCGTCAGGTGGAAAGTGCGCGCCGATGTCGCCCAGCCCAGCGGCCCCGAGCACCGAATCGATGACAGCGTGCGTGAGCACGTCGGCGTCGGACTGGCCGTCGAGCCCTGTCGGGTGCTGGATGCGCACCCCACCGATGATCAGCGCCCGCCCCTCGCGGAGCGGGTGCACGTCGTAGCCGACGCCGACCCTCACGGAGCGGCTGTTTCCTGCTCTTTGATCAGCGCCTCGACCACGCCGAAGTCCTCGGGCGTCGTGAGCTTCACGTTCGAGGGCTCGCCCTCTACCACCGTCACGGCGTGCCCGGTCGCAGCCACCAGCTGGGCGTCATCGTCGCCGACCAGCCCAGCGTCGGCCGCCTCGCGATGGGCGCGCGCCAGCAGGCTGTACGAGAAGCCCTGCGGGGTCTGGGCCAGCACGAATCGCGAACGGTCGAGGCTCTCCACGAGCAGGTTGCCTTCGATCCGCTTGACCGCATCGCGCGGCGCGATCGCGGGGAACGCCGCGTCCGATTCCATCGCCGCCGCGAGCACGCGTCGCACCAGCGACGGGGATGCGAGCGGACGGGCGGCGTCGTGCACCAGCACGTAGTCGCACTCACCCAACGCGGCGATGCCCGCGCGCACCGAGGCCTGCCGGCTCTCACCGCCGGCACGCACGGTCACGGGCTTGGTCGGATGGAGCGACGCCACCTCCTGTTCCGCGGTCTCGAGCCGGCTCGGCGGCCCGACGACCACGATCCGGTCGATCTCGTTCATGCCCAGGAACAGCTCGACCACGCGCGACAGGGTGGTCCTCCCGTGCAGGCGCACCAGCGCTTTGCTGCCGCGGCCGAGTCGTGAGCCGGACCCGGCAGCGGCCACGATCACACCTACCGACGGTTTCACTTGCTCGCCTCATCGTGGCCGCGGCTTCTCGCTCCGCGGCGCCCGTCCTGGCCGAGCGGCTCGGCGAAGATCATGCGGCCGGCCGAGGTCTGGATCACTGACGTGACGACAGCTGTGATCGTCTGATTGATGAGCCGGCGCCCGTTCTGGATGACGACCATGGTGCCGTCGTCGAGGCTGCCCACACCCTGACCGGGCTCCTTGCCCTCGCGCGCCACAGTGACCATGATCTCCTCGCCGGGAATCGCCACGGGACGCATCGCCTGCGCGAGCTCGTTGAGGTTGAGCACCGTCACGCCCTCGAGGCGCGCGATGCGGTTCAGGTTGAAGTCGTTCGTCATGATGCCCCATCCGCGGCGCTTGGCCGTGCGCACGAGGTGCGTGTCGATCTCGGTGCTCGGCGTCGCATCGTCGTCCACGACCTCGAGCGAGATCGTCGAGATCTTCTGCATCTCGGTGAGCACGTCGAGTCCTCGCCGCCCGCGCCGGCGTCGCATCGCGTCGGCCGAGTCGGCGACGAGCTGCAGCTCGCGCAGCACCGAGCTGAGGACGACCAGCGTCATGTCGACGAAGCCCGTCTTGGAGATGTCGAGGATGCGCCCGTCGATGATGACCGAGGTGTCGAGAAGCACCGCGGCGATGCGGTGCGAAGGCTGCTGGGCCGGGCCGCCGAAAAACAGGGCCGCAAGCTCCGCGCGGCGGCTCACGCCGACCGATGCGCCGAGCGCGCCAAGAAGCAAGGCGAGGATCGATGACAGCCAGTAACCGAGCGGCACGTCGCGGACGAAGAAACCAATGAGGACGGCGATGACGAGTCCGACCACCATGCCGAGCAGTCCGCTCAGCAGGTCGGGCAGCGGCGTGTTGAGCAGGCGGCGGTTGAAGCCGCGCCACCCGCCGAGAACGTAAGGCGTGCCGAGGTACGCGAAGACCAGACCTTCGAGAGTCGTCAACGTGATCAGGACCCAGCCCTGATGGGTAATCGGCGCCAGGCGTACCAGGATGTAGCCCAGGACGAAACCGCCGACGACTCCGATCCCCAACCCCGCTCGCAGGGCGAGGGCATCGGAACGTTTCA
>Ga0209057_1003918_pt1 | contig 10803 bp, 9 predicted proteins | sample GraSoiAngelo_146_FD_185903 | JGI IMG/M metagenome (GOLD analysis project Ga0209057, IMG submission 185903) | Grasslands soil microbial communities from the Angelo Coastal Reserve, California, USA - 14_1009_05_30cm (SPAdes) (version 2) | ecosystem: Environmental > Terrestrial > Soil > Grasslands ... | reverse complement strand
GAGACTGAAGATGGCGATCGACTTCTTCCCCTCGAGGGCAGCATGAAGGCTGATATTCAGGACCAACGATGTGTTGTGAACCAGAATGTCCTGAGCGATGAAGTTGCTCGTTTCGGGCACGGTCAGGTCATAGACCTGGTGCTCTCCGGTTGGAGTTATGGAGATGACCTCGTCCCAATAGATCTGGTCGCTCGACAATTGCGACAGCCGGCGATCGCCAAGCACGTCGGCATAGTTTGCCAACCGACCGGGTGGCAAACCACGCGATACGTGCGGATTGAAGCCCCGTTCACCGGCACCTTTCTCGCCTGCACGAACGGCGAGCTCGGTTAGCGTCAAGCCCCGCGATTGGGTCGCAGCGCGGAGCTCGTGCCATATCTGTCTAGGAAGCATGCCGAGATGGCTTCGCCGTGGCTCCGCGAAACGCTTGAAGCGTCGAGCCTTTTCTCCGATCCAGCCGATTTCCTGCTGGTAGCGTTCGACCGATTGCGGCTCGGTGATCTCGACGCGCCAGCAGCGATCTTTCTTCTTCCAGAGCTTGGCGACTATCCCGAATCGAACAAACGCGTGGTGAATGTCCTCCGCCAGCCCTTGCGAGGCGACAGCAAATTCGATCCGCGGATAACCCCTCATTGAGTCTACGGTCCCGTCGCAGCTCATCAGGACTCTGAGGAATTCCCGAAGGTGGTCGCGATCCCATAGCCAGACGCAGGCCGGAAAGCGCTTGGCATCGGCCAGCTTTCCCATGAGACCGAGATGTCTCAGAAAATCAATTACGGGATTTTTCTGGCCGCGTAGGGCGGATGGGTAGTACGTAATGTCGTGGCGGCGGACATGCAGGGACGGATATAGGTGCGCAATCTGAGTCTTGAAGTCGTCAATGATCTCTGGGTCGGTGTTGGTGAAACCCGGTGATCCGTGAGCCAATGAACCCTCGGCGATGAAATAGCCCAGCAAGCGAACCTTGCCCATTGGCCATGACGCATCCGCGCCGAAGCAGTTGACTCTTCGAGGCACGGCGATCTTCTCGCCGACGGGGATTTCGTGAAGCGGTTGCCAGCCGCGAACTGTGAGAAATGGATGGTGTCCAGTTACTTCGACTGCCCGGCCACTGCGAGTACTGACTTTGAAGCAGGGCTTGATGCCGCTGTCGACCCACGCAGCCACTTCGTGGGGTTTGATACGGCCGTCAGACGTGAATCCATGAATCTGGGAAATCTGCCGTTTGACGGCTTCTTCGATGGTCAATCGCTCACCAGTCGACGGATCGTCGATGAGCGAATAGTGAGCCAGACACTTCCCCATCGAGGGTCGCCCCGCGACGATGATAAGGTCGCTGTCCTTGAATCCTCCGGTCATCCGATCCAGGTCGTGGAAGCCCGACGGAATCCCGACGATTCCCTGCCCGCTCTCCATCTGCAGCGAGATCCGCTCCATCGCCGGCCCGAGCAGGTCGTACAGCCGGGCCAGGTCGCGCTGGTCGCGGTCGTCCGCGACGCCGAACACCAATGACTGGGCCTGGTTGATCGCGTCCTCGGCCTCGATCGAATCGTCGTAGCCATAGCCCGCGATGTTTCCGCCGGCGGAGATCAGCCGGCGCTTGTACGCCCGCTCCTTGACGATCCGGCCGTAGTACTCGATGTTCGCCGCGGTCGGCACCGCGCTCTGCATCGACGCCAGCTGCGCCCGGCCACCGACACGATCGAGCAACCCCATCTGCTGCAGCTGCGCCGCGAGCGTGACGTTGTCGATGGGTTCGCCGGCCGCGAACAGGTCCAGCGCGGCGCGGTAGATCTGCCCGTTGTTCTCGCGATAGAAGTCCTCGGGGTGGAGGAACTGCAGCACCTTGGCGATCGAAAGCGGGTCGAGAAGGATCGACCCGATGATCGACATCTCCGCGTCGAGGTCGTGCGGTGGTACCCGCCCTGCGGCGAGTGGAAGCGTGGTCGCCATGCCGGTGCGGTTAACGGTCCTGCGTGACGATCACGTTGACGTGAGCGCTCACGTCACGGTGCAACTTGAGCGAGACCTGGTGCTCGCCCAGCGTCTTGATCGGCTCCTTCAGGTCGATCTTGTGCCGGTCGATCTCCACGCGGTGCTGAGCCTTCAGGGCGGAAGCGATGTCCTGGTTCGTGATCGAACCGAACGCCTTGTCCTCGGCCCCGACCTTCAACCGCACGACGACAGTCTTGTTGTCGATATCGTCCGCAACTGCCTGCGCCTCGTTCTTGTCCTTCGTCTCACGCTTGACGGCCGCGTCTTGCAGCCGCTTCGCCTCGGTCTCCGCCCCCTTGCCGGCGGGCACCGCCAGCTTGCGGCGGAGCAGGAAGTTGCGGCCGTATCCGTCCGCGACCTCCTTCACGTCCCCGGCGCGACCGAGGTTGTCGACGTCCTTTGTCAGCAAGACCCGCAATTCACCCGACCTCCGACATGGATTGATATTCGTCGCGGTGGCGGACTCGCGAACGGATTCGATCGACCAAACGCCCCACCCCATGGCGGGCGGCACCCACAGTATCGCGGACGTCGCGATCCCAAATGCTCTGCTTCATCTTCAGCGCCTCTTCGTGCTCGCGCCGGATTTCCTCCGGGCACGCGGCGACGAATGTCTCGACCGCGAGGATCCCCAGCGCCAGCATGTCCAGCTCGCCCAGCACCGGGATCCAGGCTGGGAAGTCGAGCGGGCTCACGATCACGCCGAGCGCCCCGAGCAGCACCGCTTTCGGCGCCGCCGGAATCCGCTCGTCGCGCATCAGGCAGTAAGCCAGCTTGCCGTGTCTCGGCACATCGAACAGGACCGTTTTTGCCCGCGAAAACATGGATGGCATGGGGGCCGCCAAAGGTTACAGGTTTCTTGCCCGCACAGGAACCCCATTAACAGTAGCCTTGCGCGGTGGTCACGGCAGCCGCGGTTGGAGGGCCCACCAAAGCGGCTTTTGGCAATCTGCGGCACGCCGGGCTCAGCGCCTTCTGGTTTGGAAGTAACTTCCTTTGGATCCCCCTCACCACCGTCCTGATCCAGAACCAGATCGATTCCGTGGTGCCGAAGGGATCGCAGAACACGGCCATCGGCGTCGCCCTCGGAATCGGCGGCCTGCTCGCGATGACCGTGCCTCCGCTCGTTGGGGCGTGGTCCGATCGCCTCCACAGCAGGTTTGGACGGCGGCGGCCGATCATGGTCGCCGGCTCGATCCTCACCTTGCCCGGCCTTGTCATCTTGATGCTCGCCAACAACTACGTCGAGGTGCTGGTCGGGTACGCGATCATCCAGTTCTTCTTCAACGCCGCCGGAGCGGCCTACGCCGGCATCATTCCGGACGTCGTGCCGGCGCAGGAGGTCGGCAAGGCAAGCGGATTCCTGGCCACCATGACGCAGCTTGGAATCGGCGGCGGTCTGGGTGTCACGTCGTTGATGGGCGGCAGCCGCGCGTCCTACCTGGTGATGGGCGGGGTCGCCCTCTTGAGCCTCATCCCGACGGTCTGGGCGGCCAGGGGCGAAGGGGAAACCCCTGTCGTCCTGCACCCGGGCCGCCCGCTCGGCGAGACAGTCCGCGAGTTTCTCCGGCCGCTTCACGAAGGCGACTTCGCGTGGGTGATCTTTACCCGGCTGATGATCTCGTCGGGCATCACCGCAGTCCTCTACTTCCTCGTGAACTTCTTCCGCGACGTGGTGCTGCCATCCACGACCAACCCCGCCACGTTCACCGACAACTGGCTTCTCGTGGTCGTGGTCACGGCCATCCCATTCGGCTTCTTGGGCGGCCTGCTCTCCGACCGAATTCACCGGCGCAAGATCTTCGTCTACCTCGCCGGTGCGGCCCAGGCCTTCGTGGCCATCGTGTTCATCGCCCTGTATCCGACGGCGATCCCGCTTGTTTTCGCGCTCGGTGTCGCGTATGGGATCGGCTACGGCCTTTACTTCGCGGTCGATTGGGCGCTGGCCTGCGACACGCTCCCAGATCCGAAAGCTTCCGCCAAAGACATGGGTCTCTTCCACATCGCGTTGACGCTGCCGCAGGCGGTCATTCCGTTCTTCGGCGGCCCGCTCATCGACCTGCTCAACGGACCGCACGGCAACGGCGGCTACCGGATCGTGTTCTCGAGCGCGGTTTTGTTCCTGTTCCTGGGGACCGTCCTAGTGAGCCGGATCAAGTCGGTTCGCTGAGCGTCTGACCGCCACCAGCGTCGCGACCCACAACGCCGTCAGGCCCATGACGCCGAACTCCGCCATCAGGCGCAGCACGACCACGTTGGAGTAGCCGGAGACCAGCAGCGCCTGCATCAGCTTGTGGCCGGGCCCGATCAGCAGCCACGCGCCAGCGACCAGCCCCAGCACTTGCCAGTCGCGCCTCTGCATGGCCCAGGCGATGAGCACGAACATCGGGAGCAGCAGGAGCACCAGGTGGGTGCCCCAGGAATATGACGCGATGAGGGGCGTCGCGGCCACGATCGCCCCCGCCTCCAGCGACCTGCCGACGGCCGAGCGGGCGGGCGAACGAAGCGCGCGAAGCGTGAAGACCAGGGTCGCGATCGCAAGCAGCACCGTCAAAACGCGCGCCGATCCGGGGCTGCCGGGGACCGCGAAGAACGTGTCCGGTTCGAACAGCCGCGTGATGGTTCCGCCCGGCGAGTGATTCTCGAAAAACCCAGTTCCGCCGCTGACCGCGGGCAGCACCTTGTAGAGGTACTCGAAAAGGTACTGCGGCGCGCCCGCCAGCCACAAGACCAGACCCGCGCCCGCAGCTGCGGCGAACATCGCCCATCGCCGGCCCCACAAGACCAATAAGGCGATGGGACCCTGAATCAGCTTGATCGCGATTGCCGTACCAAGTGCGGCTCCTCCCCACCATCGATCTTCGATCCACGCCCAGAACCAGACGCCCGACAGTCCCAGCAGCAGGAGATTGACCTGGCCCTCCGCAACGTTGCCGACCACGGGCTCGAACGCGAGCGCGACGAGGACCAGGAGTGCTGCCAGCTGCCAGTCCTTCACCTTCAGCGCTCTCAGCGCGAGCCAGATGAACAGCGCCAGGGACGCGTTGAGGACCAGGACGGCGCCGACCGTGATGAGGTGGGCGTCGACGCCGACCAGCGGCTGCAGCCCCCACGCGAGCACCGGCGGCATCACGTACTGCGGGCCGGTCGGTTCGAGGCACCCCATCGTCGCGCACAGGTCGTACGGGTCCTGGCCGCCGGCGATCCGAGTCGCCGCGCGCATGTAGCTCTCCTGGAAGTCGCCGAGATAACCGCCGAAGAAGATCGGTTGGATCAGCGCCTGCCATAGATAGGTCGCGAGGATCGGAATGCCGGCGATCGCCAGGAGCACAGTGCGAAAGCGACGGTTGTCCAGCGCTGACCGTCGGACGGGGGGCGCCGCGCTGAGCTCTCCGATCACGAGCGCGAATTATCTGCTCGGAATCAGCCCCTCCGGCGGCTTCGCCGCCACCTCCCCATAAATCGGGAGGAGTAGGACTTCCTCTTCGATACAAAGAAACGAGGCGGCGCCTGCAGCGGACACCGCCTCGACCGGGAAACCACCGGGTGACACGCTTCTGGTTTCTGCGCCGCTTTACGGCCGTTGCCTACTTGTGGAGGCCAACCTTTGCGCGGACTGTCGGTGGACCCGGACGGAGAACGAATTGCCTCCACAGTGCAACGATCCGATGCCATTGTCAAGGCCTTTGGCACTTTTCGCGTCTACTACATTTGAGGTAGGCGAACCGAGACCGCTAGGCGAGCGACTCGTAAGGGAATGCCGAGGCGAACGGCTCGTATAGAAGGAGCACTTTCTCGATCGGCAGCACGTCGCGCATGAAGATCGCGCCCGCCGCGACCCCGGCAAATCCGACGATCCCGGTGCCGTCGTGCGGCGCCGCCTGCTCCGCGCTGTCCTGCATGGCGCGGAACGCCTGCGTGCGCGCGGTCTGGTTGGCGCTTGCGATCGCCTGCTTCCAGGCCGCGGTGTAGTTCGCGGCCGGGTCCAGCCCGGCCGCTACGCCGACGGCAGGCATCCCGGCGCCCGCCGCGCGAGGGCCCGCCGGTTTGGGCTTCTCGCTCAGAGACTTCGCCACCACCGAGACCTCGGCTTCCACCTCGCCTTTCAAGGTCGGCAGCCGTCTCAGGAACGCAGCGATCTGCTGGTCGATCGGGCCGGGCGGCCGGTAGCCAGGACCGGGAAGCACGGTCGCGAAGGGCCGATAGAGCGCGGCGAACTGCGCCGGGTCCATCTGCTCACGCACGAGGATTCCGAGCGCCACCACCTGGGCCGACTCGAGTGCGGCGGCCACGGCGGCGCTGTCGGATAGGACTTTGCCGATCGCCGTCTGCACCTGCGTGACTCGAAACCCGGTCGTGAATGCGTTGACCATCGCCTCGTCCGCGCCTGAAAGCAGGCCGTCGATAACCTGCTCGACCGCCCCGACGGACGGACGCTGCCGCGAGAGTAGGCGGGCCGTGGCGATCCACTCCCACTGCGCCGGCCCCAACGTCTTGCCGGCGGCAGTCAGAAACTGCCCCGCCTCCGTGGCGCTCAGCGGACCGCGACCTGTTCCGGAAGCAGGCCTTTGGCCCGCAGCTTGTCGATCGGGTGGTAGGCGTCGACGATGCGCATCGTGCCTGACGCGGAACGCAGCACCATCGACTGCGTATAGGCGTAGACGTCCTCGTAGCGGACGCCTTTCAGCAGCTCACCAGAGGTGATCCCGGTCGCCGCAAAGAAGATGTCCTGGCCCGAGCAGAGGTCGTCGAGGCAGAGCACGCGGTCGGGCTTGTGGCCTTCCTTAATCGCGACCTGCTTGTCTTTTTCGTCGCGAAAGTAGAGCTTGGCCTGCATGTCGCCGCCGATCGTCTTGAGCGCGCACGCCGCGAGCACACCCTCGGTCGCGCCACCCGATCCCATCATGCAGTGGATGCCAAAGCGCGTCTCGAGGGCGGCCTCGAGCGCCCCGGCGACATCACCCGCGGAGATGAGCTTGATGCGCGCCCCGACTTCGCGGATCTGCGCGATGGTCTCCTTGTTACGGTCGCGGTCGAGGACCACGACGGTCAGCTCCTGCACGGGCAGGCCCTCAGCCTTGGCGATGTTGCGCAGGTTCCACTCCACCGGCATCTCGAGGTCGATCACGCCGCGCGCCTTGCGACCGACGACGAGCTTTTTCATGTAGTGGACGTGGGTGGTGAACATCGTGCCGCGCTCCGCCAGCGCGACTACCGAAATCGCGCCAGGGAGACCTGAGGCAGTCAGGCTCGTGCCTTCGATCGGGTCGACCGCAACGTCGACCTCGGGTTCGAGTCCGTTGCCGATCTCCTCGCCGAAGTAGAGCATCGGCGCCTCGTCCTTCTCGCCCTCCCCAATGACGACGGTGCCTTTCATGTCGACCGTGGCGAGCGACTCGCGGATCGCCTCGACCGCGCGTGCGTCCGCCGCGTCCTTGTCGCCGCGACCCTGCAGAGGGGCTGCCGCCAGCGCGCCCGCTTCGGTCACGCGCAGCAGCTCGAGCGCGAGGTTGCGGTTGATCTTGGGCTCTTCGATCATCGGGTTAGAGTGTTGCGGCCCTGAGTTCCGCCGCAGATTCGCGCCATCGGCGGCCGGAGCCAAGGAAGGGGTGGCGCGACGAGGAGCGCATCGGTAGATGCGTGACGAGGAGCGCCGGGCCCCCTGACGCAGGCTTCAGCGCCGCAGGCGCCCGGCCGCCTAGGGCGCGAAGATGCAAGGAACTGCGGGGCCGCAACACTCCTGAGAATGTAACCGAAGGATTAAGTCGGGCCGCGGCGGCGGATCGGCAGCTTGTTTGCCTCCACCAAGAGCTCCTCTTTGCGCGCCAGCCGCCGGTCTCCGCCCCTGTCGACGTAAACGCACGTCCGCTCGAGCACCGCCGTGATCCGCACCACCTCGCCCGCGAGAGTCGCGTCGAAGCCGTCGATCAGGACCTCGTCCTCGTCGAGCTCGACCTCGCTCAGGGGCCGCTGACCGCCGGGCCGGACCTTGGTCGAGAGCTCCAGCTGCGGGCGCGGTCCCTGCTGCGGGCTAGGCTTGATCGTGAGCCTCGATGACGCCGAGCCGGCCAGGCGGATTCCAGGCCGCGGCGGCGTGGGCGAGGCCGGCCTGGTCGGAAGCGCTTTGGGGGTCGGCAGCGGTGGCGCCTTGCGCGCCGGCTCGCTCGCCCTCGGCGCAGGTTTGCGACTCTTGGGTGGAGGTCGTTTCGCCACCCTGGCGGCCGGACGGCCGGCCGCCCGGGCGCGGGGCGCCTGGCCTCGAGCCCGGGACGGCTTTTTCGACGGTCCTCTAGAAGAACTCACCCCAGAACTTCCTGACCCGCCCGACAGGGTTAGGCGAGGTTCTCAAAGTTACGACGGTCGACTGGGCGGGGATCTGCGAGAGCCGCTCCAGAGGGGTGTCGGGTACGCCCTCCGGGTGGACACGAATCACGCCGTAGTGGACGCCGCCCTCCTGGACGACGAGGGCTCCGACGGTCGCGTCGCCTTCCAGCCTGCCCGAGCTCGTGATCTTGAGCCGGCTGGTCGCGATGACGTTGCCGCGGACAAGTCCCGCGAGCGTGATGCGCGCGCCGCGGATGTCCGCCTCCACATGTGCCTCCGGCCCGATCCAGAGGTCACCGTCGGACTCGATCTGCCCGCTGAAGTTGCCGAGGACCTGTCCAGTGCCCTTGAGGGCCAGCTTCCCCGACAAGGAGTCTTCGCGGGCCAGTACCGTCGCTTTCGGGTCCAGGCCCAGCGGATCTGGGCCCCCGTTCGTGTTGGTCGCCAAAGCGGGCTCCACGGCCATCTCAGACATGTCCCAATACCTCCCAGGCCGCCATCTCCCCAATCCGAAGCGGCCCCCTTCTTAAGGGCAGCATAGCGCCGCCTTTAAAGCTGTGGATGTGTTGCCAGATAATCCTTTACCGCCTGCTCGTCAGGCGGGACCTCCCCGTCGAGCACCAGCTCCTCGAGCCTGCGCTTGATCCGCCCCACCTCCGGACCCGGCCCGATGCCCCGGATCGCCATGATCTCCTCCCCGGAGATGAGGGGTGCCAGCCGGGACGGTCGCTCGGAGCGGACCTGGTCGAGGCGGGCCTGGAGCTCATCGAGCTTCTCGGGTTCGGGATAGGCCGACGCCCCGATGTCGGCCCGGGCCAGCGCCATCAGGCGGTCCAGGAGCGGTCCCGCATCGCGGGCGAGGCGCCGCACCGCGCCGTCCGTCCACTCCGACTTGTAGAAGACCGGCCTCAGGTGGAGGCGGACCAGGGCGACCACCACGTCGATCTCCTTCTGGCTGAAGCGCAACCGCTCGAGCGCGGCCTTGGCGATCCCGGCGCCCACCTCCTCGTGACCCATGAAGGTGCCGTCGCCCTTCGCGGTCGCCGGCTTGCCGGCGTCGTGAAAAAGGGCCGCCACCCGCAGCAGGAGGTCAGGCGGCGTGGCATCGACCGTCAGCAGCGTGTGGCCGAATACGTCGTGCGTGTGGTACCCGCTCTGGGCGACGCCCTTGCACGCCTCGATCTCGGGCAGGATCACCCCCAGCAGCTCGGACCCGTCGAGCAGCTCGAGCGCCAGCTTCGGCCGCGGCGACTCCAGCATCTTCCGCAGCTCGTCGGCGACACGCTCCGCCGAGATCACCGGCGGGCTGAGCCGGGACTTCATCGCCCGCATCGCGGGCAGCAGGTCCGGCGCGAGCTGAAAGCCGAGCTCGGCGGCGAAGCGAATGCCTCGCAGCATGCGCAGGGGATCGTCGGCAAACGTGCGCATGGGATCAGCCGGCGTGCGCAGGGTCCCGGCCTCCAGGTCGCGCCGCCCGCCGAGCCGGTCGTGGATCCCGCCCTCAAGGTCCATCAGCAGGGTGTTGATCGTGAAGTCGCGGCGTCGAAGGTCCTCTTCGAGGGTGGCGGGGCGGACGTCCGGCTTGCGCGAGTCGGGGGCATACGACTCTGCGCGCGCGGTGACGAACTCGACCAGGTGGCCGGGCAGCGTCACCTGCGCCGTGCCGTAGCGCTCGAACGTCACCGGCGGCGGCGCGCCGGCGACCTCGGCGAAGCGACGGGCGAGCGCGAGCGCGTCGCCGTCCTCAACCACCACGTCGGGGTTGGGATGCGGCCGCTCGAGGAGCACGTCGCGGACGTATCCGCCGACGATCCATGCCTTGACCCGGGGGTCGGACGCCGCCTGCTTCAGCAGGCGCAGCAGCTCCTGGTCGGAAATGTCCGCTACTGGTTGATCCGAGCCCATTCCACGGCTCCCACCTGCCCTGCGCGATCTCCCAGTCGGGCACGGCGCAGGCGGGGCCGGCGGGCGGGCTTGATGAAGGGCGAGGAGCGCAGGGTCTCGAGCATCGTCGGCTGGACCAGCGCCCACGAGCGAGAGACGCCACCGCCGATCACGAACATCTCCGGATCGATCACGTTGGTGAGGCTGATCAACGCGATGCCCATGTAGCGCGCGGCCCGCTCCACGACCATCCGGGCGTGACGGTCGCCACGAGCGGCCTCGGCGAAAAGCTCGGCCGCGGGATGGCCCGTCTCGCGAGCCAGGGCCGTGCCGCTCACGAATGCCTCGAGGCAGCCGCGCTGGCCGCAGTTGTCCAGCGGTCCGTTGGGGTCGATGATCATGTGTCCGACCTCGCCCGCGGTCCCGTGTCCGCCGCGGTGCAGCTTGCCGTCGATGATCAGCCCGCCACCCACGCCGGTCGACCATGTGATGTAGACCATGTTTCGCGTGCCACGACCGGCGCCGTGGTGGAACTCGCCCAGACCCGCCATGTCGGCGTCGTTGGCCAGCTGGACCTTGGCCCCCGTGGCGCGGCCCAGC
>Ga0209057_1003916_pt1 | contig 10806 bp, 19 predicted proteins | sample GraSoiAngelo_146_FD_185903 | JGI IMG/M metagenome (GOLD analysis project Ga0209057, IMG submission 185903) | Grasslands soil microbial communities from the Angelo Coastal Reserve, California, USA - 14_1009_05_30cm (SPAdes) (version 2) | ecosystem: Environmental > Terrestrial > Soil > Grasslands ... | reverse complement strand
ACCCGCGGCGGCCCGCCGTTGTCGAGAATGGCCACGGTATGCTCGAAGTGGGCGGACAGCGACCCGTCTTCGGTCACCACCGTCCACTTGTCGTCCAGGGTGCGGATGTCCGCGCCGCCGACGTTCACCATCGGCTCGATGGCGAGTGTCATTCCGGGCATGAGCCGGGGGCCGCGTTTCGGCTTGCCGTAGTTCGGCACCTGCGGGTCCTCATGGAAGGCCGAGCCGATCCCGTGCCCGACCAGCTCCCGCACCACCGAGTAGCCCGCTCCTTCCGCCACCCGCTGCACCGCGTGGCCGATGTCCCCCACGTGGTTGCCGGCCCGCGCCTGCGCGACGCCCGCGGCCAGGGCCTCCTGAGTCACCGCGAGCAGCCGCTCGGCCTCGGGGCTCACCTTCCCGACGGGGAAGGTCGCGGCCGAGTCCGCGTGCAGGCCGTCGAGCCACACGCCGACGTCCACGCTCAGGACATCGCCTTCCTTGAGGACGCGGCGCGGCGAGGGGATGCCGTGGACGACTTCCTGGTTGATCGACGTGCACAGGGTGGCGGGGAAGTCGTACAGGCCCTTGAACGACGGTCGGGCGCCGGGGTGTGAGCGGATGAAGTCCTCCGCGGCGCGGTCGAGCTGCTCGGTCGACACGCCGGGGCGCGCCTGACGCGCGACCAGGGCCAGCGTCTGCGCCACGAGGCGGCCGGCGGCGGCCATCGTCTCGATCTCGCGCGGCGACTTGATGGTGATCATCGCCCGATGATGCGCCGGATCTCGGTCGCGATCGCGTCCACGGTGCCGGTCCCGGGCACGCGGTGCACAATGCCGCGTTGGGCGAAGTGGGCGATGAGCGGCGCGGTGTCGCGCTGGTACACCTGGAGCCGGGTCTTGATGGCCTCCGCCGTGTCGTCGGACCGGCCTTCCTGCGCCGCCCGGCTGGTCATCCGGCGCACCAGCTCTTCCTCGGGCACGTCCAGCAGCAGGATGTGGTTCAGGCGCTGGCCGCGCTCCCCCAGGGTCCGATCCACGAGCTCGGCCTGGGCGGCGGTGCGGGGGAAGCCGTCGAGCACCGCGCCCTGCCACCCTTCGGGCTTCGCGAGCTCTTCCTTGATCAGGGAGAGAATGACCGCGTCGGGGACGAGCTTCCCTTCGTCCATGAACTTCTTGGCCTCGCGACCGAGCGGCGTACCGGTCGTGACCGCGGTGCGGAGGATGTCGCCCGTCGTGATTTTCGGGAGCCCGAGCCGCTCCGCGAGGATCTTGCCCTGTGTGCCCTTCCCCGAGCCCGGCGCGCCTAAGAGGAGGATGAACACCGCCCGCCTACATGTACCGCTGGCGGCCGCGGAACTTGACGCGCCCTTCCTTCATGAACCCATCGTAATGCCGCAACAGCAGGTGCTGCTGCACCTGGGTGACGGTGTCGAGCGCGACCCCCACCACGATGAGCAGCGCGGTGCCGCCGAATCCGAACGGCATGTTGAAGGTGTTCGAGACCACGATCGGCAGCATGGCCACGACCGTGAGGAAGATGGCACCCGGGAAGGTAATGCGGGACAGCACGTCGTCGATGTAGTCCGCCGTGGCGGCGCCGGGCTTCACGCCCGGGATGAAGCCGCCCTGCTTCTTCAGGTTCTCCGCCAGATCCACAGGGTTGAAGATGATCGACGTGTAGAAGTAGGCGAAGAAAATGATCAGCAGCGCGCTCGTGATCAGGTACACCGGCGACGTGACGCTGAAGTACTCGGCGAGGTGCTTCAGGGTCTGATTGCCGCTGAACGCGGCGATCGTCCCGGGGACGATGATGAGCGACTGCGCGAAGATGATCGGCATCACGTTCGCGGTGTTGAGCCGCAGCGGGATGAACGTCTTCTGGCCCTCGCGGATGCGGCCTCGCCCCATCACCTTGCGCGGAATCTGAATGGGAATGCGCCGCGCCGCGACCGTGACCGCCACCGTGCCCGCGACCACGAGCACCATGACCGCGAGCACGATGATGAGCTTCGGAAACGTCAGGCTGCGCGCCTGAAGGGCGTCGACGGTGCGGATCGTCTCGGGCCAGATGCGCTCCACGATCGAGAAGAAGATCAGGAGGCTCGCCCCGTTGCCGATGCCGCGCTCCGTGATCTGCTCGCCCAGCCACATGACGAAGACACCGCCGGTGGTGAGCGTGAGCACCGTCGTCAACCGGAAGAAGAACCCCGGCGACGCCACGGCCCCTGGAATCTGCTCCGTGAAGAGCCCGTACCCGTAGGCTTGGAACAGGCACAGCACGACGGTGAGGTAGCGCGTCCATTGCGTGAGCTTTTTCCGCCCCTCCTCGTCGCGCTGCATCTTCTCGACGACCGGGAACACGGGCGCGGCCAGCTGGAACACGATGCTCGCCGAGATGTACGGCATGATGCCGAGCGCGAACACCGTCGCGCGGCCGAAGCTCCCACCGGCGAACAGGTCGTACAGGCTGAACAGGGTGCCCTGACCCTGGTTCCGCAGGAAGTCGGCGAGGGCCTGGACGTTCACCCCGGGGGTCGCGATGTGCGCCCCGACGCGGTACACGACCAGGCACAGGAGCGTGAAGAGGATCTTCTCCTTCAGCTCCGGGACCTTGAACAGGTTGGGCAGCCGCGGCGCGGTCATCGGGGGCTCAGCTCGCGATGGTGCCGCCCGCCTGCTCGATCTTCGAGCGGGCCGAGGCCGACACCGTCACGCCCTTCACGCTGAACTTACGTTGCACGTCCCCCATGCCGAGCAGCTTGATCGGGCGGTCCGGCCGGCGCACCAGCCCGGCGCCGAACAGCGTGTCCGGCGTGACCTCGACGCCCTCGGCGAGCTGGCCCAGGTGCCGGACGTTCACCACCTGGGCGGGCTGCTTGAACGGGTTCGTGAAGCCCCGCTTCGGGATGCGGCGGATGAGCGGCATCTGCCCGCCCTCGAACCCGGGGCGTACCTTGCCGCCCTGGCGCGCCGTCTGGCCCTTGCCGCCCCGCCCCGCCGTCTTGCCGATTCCCGAGCCCGGCCCGCGCCCCTTGCGGATGCGCGCGCGGTGTGAGCCGGGTGGCCTCCGCAGCGTCGACAGCGTGATGTGCGGGAGCTCGGGGCTGGGCGCCTTCGCCCGCGGCTTCGCCCTTGGTCTCGGCCTCGGCTTCGTCTTTATCTTCGCCTTCGGCTTCGCCATCGCCTATTCCCCTGCCTTTGCCTTCGCGGGTGTCACTTGGACCAGGTGACGCACCTGATACAGCATCCCCCGGAGCGACGGGCGATCCTGTTTCACCACCACTGCCTGGTGGTGCTTCAAGCCCAGCGCCTCGAGCGTTCGCCGCTCGAACGCGGGCCGCCCGATCCCGGAGCGGACCTGCAGGATCCGCAGCTCGCCCTTGCCTGGCGGCGGCAGCGGCCGGTCGCGGCCCGGCTTGCGTTTGCGGTACTTCCGCGTGGGCGGCAGCCTAGCCATGAGCCACTTCCTGGCGCGCCCGGTACGGGATGGCCTCGAGCTCGACGCCGCGCTCCTTGGCGACGCGCCGCGCCGTTGTCAGGTGCTGGAGTCCGTCCAACGTGGCCCGCACCATGTTGTGCGGGTTGGTGGAGCCGAGGCTCTTGGTGAGGATGTCGCGCACGCCGGCACACTCGAGCACGGCGCGCACGGGCCCGCCGGCGATGACGCCGGTCCCGGACGCGGCGGGCTTGAGCAGCACGCGCCCGGCGCCGTGGTGACCGATGATCTCGTGCGGGATGGTCGTGCCCGCGAGGGGGACCTCGACCATGCGGCGGCGGGCGGCTTCGACGGCCTTGCGAACCGCCTCGCTCACCTCGTTCGCTTTGCCGGTGGCCATCCCGACGCGTCCCTGCCCGTCGCCCACGGCGACGAGCGCGTTGAAGCCGAAGCGCCGGCCGCCCTTCACGACCTTCGCGACGCGGTTGATGGAAATGACGTTCTCGATGAGCCCGTCGCCCTCGCGCTGTCGCTCGCTCGAATCGCGACGCTCCCCGCCGCGCCCCCGACCCCGGCCTCCCCGGCCCCGTCCGCGTCCGCCTCCACCGCCGCCACCGCCGCCACCGCCGGCACCCGCACCGCCACCACCGCCACCACCCGGAACCCCGGCAGGGCGCGCGTCATGCGTCGCCTCGCCACCCGCGTGCGCCGTTTCCGCCGGCTCAATCGTCCCGGGGCCTGACGGCCCAGGCTGTTGTTCGTGCGTCATTAGAGCTCCAATCCGCCTTTGCGAGCGCCGTCGGCGACCGCCTTCACGCGCCCGTGATACTGGTAGCCACCGCGGTCGAACACGACCTTGGTAATCCCCTTCTCCTTGGCCTTGGCGGCGAGCAGCCGTCCCAGCCCGAAGCTCTTCGCGGTCTTGCCCTTGCCGTCGACCTGGAGGCCCTCGGAGGTGTCCGCCGCCCCCACCAGCGTGACGCCACGCGCGTCGTCCACGATCTGCGCGTAGATGTGCTTCGACGAGCGGAACACGACGAGGCGCGGCCGCTCGGGGCTGCCCGCCACCTTGCGCCGCACCCGCAGGTGCCGCCGGTAGCGGCGGCTGTCCCGCGTCCGCACCTTATGGATCGTTCGCATGGGCTATTTCGCCGCCTGGGCGGTCTTGCCGGCCTTGCGCCGGACCTGCTCACCCACGTAGCGGATCCCCTTTCCTTTGTAGGGCTCGGGCGGCCGGATCGCGCGGATCTCCGCCGCCACCTGGCCCACGAGCTCCTTGTCCACGCCCTCGACCTTGACGAGGACGTTGTTGTCCACCGAGATCTTGATCCCCTGCGGCGCGTGATACGGCACCGGATGGGAGAAGCCGACGACGAGCTGCACGCCGAACGGTTTCGTCTCCGCTTTGTAACCCACCCCTTGGATCTCGAGCGCCTTGGCGAATCCCTTGGTGACGCCGTCCACCATGTTGGCGACGAGCGTGCGCGTGAGTCCGTGGAGCGCCTTGTGTCGGCTCTCGTCGGAGGGGCGCCGCACGACGATCGTGTCCTCCTCGAGCGCGAGCGCCAGCTCCGGATGCACCGTGCGGCTGATTTCTCCCTTCGGGCCCTTCACGGTGATCCGCCGACCGTCGACCTGGGCGGTCACGCCCTTGGGCATAGGGACGGGCTTCTTGCCGATGCGCGACATGGGGCCGCCTCCTACCAGACCACGGCGAGCAGCTCACCACCCACCCGGGCGGTGCGCGCTTCGCGGTCCGTCATGAGCCCCTGGGGCGTCGAGAGGATCGCCATCCCGAGGCCGTTCTTGACGCGTGGGATCTCGCGCGCCTTGACGTAGCGGCGCAGGCCGGGCGCAGACACGCGCTGCAGCTCGCGGATGACGGGGGCGTCGTTGTGGTACTTGAGGTAGAGCCGCAGCAGCCCGTGACGCCCATCGTCCAGCACCTTGAAGTCCTGGACGTAGTGGTTGTCGCGGAGCAGCCGCGCGATCTCGACCTTCAGCTTCGACACCGGCATGTCGACGCGGCGGTGCCCCGCCTGGCAGGCGTTGCGTACCCGAGTCAGCATATCGGCGACCGGATCAATCACGCTCATCTCGCGTTCCGTCCTTTACCAACTGGCTTTGCGCACGCCGGGAATTTCCCCGCGCAGCGCGAGCTCGCGGAAACAAATGCGGCACAGCCGGAACTTGCGGAGCGTGCCCCGGCTGCGGCCGCAGCGCTGGCACCGGTAGTAGCCCCGCACTTTGAACTTCGGCTTCCGCTTGACCTTCTCCATCCACGTCTTCTTGGCCATGACTCCCTCGTCTCCTACGCGACGACCGCGACGGGGGCTTCGCCCCGGAAGGGCATCCCCAGCTCGCGCAGCAGGGCCAGGGCGGTGTCGTCCCGGCCGGCGCTGGTCACGAGCGTGATATCCATCCCGTGGATCTTCTCGACCTTGTCGTAGTCGATCTCCGGGAAAATCATCTGCTCCTTAATGCCGATCGTGTAGTTGCCCCGGCCGTCGAAGCTGTCGGTCGGGAGCCCGCGGAAGTCGCGCATGCGCGGCAGCGCGATGCTGATGAACCGATCCAGAAACTCGAACATCCGGGCCGCGCGCAACGTCACCGAGCAGCCGACCGGCATGCCTTCGCGCAAGTTGAAGTTCGCGATCGCCTTCTTGGCCCGCGTCACCACCGGCTGCTGGCCGGTGATGGCGCCGAGCTCGGCCACGGCCGCCTCGAGCGCCTTCGGGTTCTTGGACGCGTCCCCCATCCCGACGTTGAGCACGATCTTCACGAGCTTCGGAATCTCGTGCGGATTCGTCAGGCCGAACTGCTGCGCGAGCTTGGGTCGCACCCGCTGCTCGTAGAACTCGTGCAAGCGGGGCGGCGGCGCGGGCTCGGGCGGCGGGCCTTCAGGCTCGGCCGGCGCCGCCGGTTTGCCCTCGGCCGGCTTCTTGCCCTTCTGCTTATCCTTCTGTTTTTCCTTTTGCTTCGGCTTGGGCGCCGCCGGGGCCTCCGCAGGAGCGACGTCAGCGGCCTGCGGCTCCTGACCCTGGGGCGTCGCCCCGGGGTCCGCCTGGCCGGCCTGCGTCGGTTCCTTCTCTTTCGTGTCCGCCATGGGCTATTTCGCTTTCACGCGCGGAATCGGCTGGCCGGACTTGACCGCGATCCGCTGCACCGTGCCATCCTTGTCCGCGCGCCGCCGGACGCGCGTGGGCTCCCCGGATTTGGGGTCGAGCAGCATCACCTTCGACGCCGCGATCGGCGCCGTCAGCTCGATGATGCCGCTCTCCTCGTTCGGGTTCGTGGCGCGCTTGTGCTTCTTCACGATGTTCACACCCTCCACCTCCACCCGGAATTCCTTGGGGAAGACGCGGAGCACCTTGCCTTCCTTCCCGCGATGCTCGCCCGAGATCACCCGCACCGTGTCGCCCTTGGTGATGTGCAGCTTGTGGCGCTCGGGCTCGCGGGCGTCGGCGCGCGCGCGGCTCTTCTTGTAGACGAGCGGCTTCATGTCAGATCACCTCCGGCGCGAGCGAGACGATCTTCATGAATCGCTTGTCGCGCAGCTCGCGCCCCACCGGCCCGAAGATGCGGGTCGCCCGGGGCTCGCCCTGGTCGGTGATGAGCACGGCGGCGTTCTCGTCGAACCGGATGTAGGAGCCATCCTTGCGCTTGGTCTCCTTGGCCGTGCGCACGATCACCGCCTTCACCACTTCGCCCTTTTTGATCTGGCCGGTGGGGATGGCGTCCTTGATCGTGACGACGACGATGTCGCCCAGCCCCGCGTAGCGGCGCTTGGACCCGCCGAGCACGCGGATCACGAGCGCCCGCCGCGCGCCCGAGTTGTCCGCGATCTTGAGAATCGATTCCTGCTGCACCACGGTCCCCCCTCCCTCGTCCCGCCGCTACTTCGCGCGCTCGACGATTTCGACCACGCGCCACCGCTTGGTCTTCGACAGCGGCCGCGTCTCGACGATCCGCACCGTGTCGCCCGCCTTGGCGCCCGTCTCGTCGTGCGCGGCGACCTGCTTGGTGCGGACGATCTGCTTGCCGTAGAACCCGTGCGCGAAGCGGCGCACGAGTGAGACCGTGACGGTCTTCTGCATCTTGTCGCTCACCACCACGCCCGTCCGAACTTTGCGCCGCCCCCTCATGCCCGCTTCCTCTCTGCCAGAATGGTGTGGATCCGCGCGATCTCGCGACGCATGGCGCGCAGCCGCAGCGGGTTCTCGAGCGCCTCGGTGGCGCGGCGGAATCCCAGGCGGAAGCGCTCTTCGGTCAGAATGGCGAGCTGTTGCTCCAGCTCCTCGGTCTTCATCTCCCGCAGCGCTTCGGGCTTCTTCCGCGGCATCTCAGCGCTCCTCCCGCTTCACGAACTTCGACTTGATCGGCAGCTTGGCGGCGGCGAGCGCCAGCGCCTCGCGGGCCAGATTCTCGGCGATCCCCTCGAGCTCGAACATCACCCGGCCCGGCTTCACCACCGCGACCCACCCTTCGGGATTCCCCTTCCCCTTCCCCATCCGGGTCTCCGCCGGCTTCTTCGTGATCGGCTTGTCGGGAAACAGCCGGATCCACACCTTGCCACCCCGCTTCATCTCGCGCGTGAGCGCCACGCGCGACGCCTCGATCTGGCGATTCGAGATCCACCCCGGCTCGAGCGCCATGAGCCCGTAATGCCCGAACGCGACCGTGTTGCCGCGCGTGGCCATGCCCTTCGTGCGGCCCTTGAACCGTTTGCGGAACTTCACGCGCTTCGGCGCGAGCATCGGCTCCCCCTCCCCCTCGTCAGACGCCCGTCGAGTACGTCCGGCCCGACAGCTCCTCGGTCATCTCGCGCGTGAAGATCCACACCTTCACGCCGATGGTGCCGTAGGTCGTCTTGGCCGTCGACGTCGCGTAGTCGATGTCGGCGCGGAGCGTGTGCAGCGGCACCCGCCCTTCGTGGTAGCCTTCGGTGCGCGCGATCTCGGCGCCGCCCAGGCGACCCGCCGTCTTGATCTTGATGCCCTGCGCTCCCATCCGCATCGCGCTCTGCACCGACCGCTTCATGGCGCGCCGGAACGAGATGCGCTGCGTCAGCTGATGCGCCACCGAGTCCGCCACGAGCTGGGCGTCGAGCTCCGGCCGCTTGATCTCTTCGACGTTGATGCCGACTTCCTTGCCGGTGAGCTGGGCGAGCTCGTCGCGCAGCTTGTCCACCTCCGCCCCGCGCTTGCCGATCACCACGCCCGGGCGGCCCGTGTGCACCGTCACCGTGACCTTCCCCGGCTTGCGCTCAATGTGAATGTCGGCGATGGCCGCGTGAGAGAGCCTGGTCTTCAAGTACTTCCGGATCAGGTCGTCTTCCTTCAGGAGCTCGGGGAAGTCGTGGCGCGCGTAATAGCGCGAGCGCCACGGCTTGATGATCCCGAGCCGGAACCCATAGGGGTGCGTTTTCTGGCCCACTTACCTGTTCTCCTTCTTCTTGGACTTCGTCGCCTTCTTTGCCTTCGTCGGCTTGCGTCTCTTCGCACCCGCCCTCACGGGCGGGGCTACGGCTTCCGCTTTCGCCCCGGCCTTGGCGGGCGAGGCCTTGGGCGCCCGGGACTCCGTGTCCCCTTCCACGTGGATCTCCACGTGGCTCGTGCGCTTCTTGATGGGTGTCGCCCGGCCCATCGCCGCCGGGGTGAACCGCTTGAGCGTCGGCCCTTCGTTCACCACCGCGTACTTGACGCGCAGCCGATCCACGTCGAGCGCCGTGTTCTCGCGCAGCGCCCGCTGCTCGGCGTTCGCGACCGCCGACTTCAGCACCTTATGGATCTGCTTCGCGGCCAGCTTCTTCGAAAACCGCAGGATGGCGTACGCCTGCGGCACGGCCTGGCCCCGGATCTGGTCGATCACGAGGCGCATCTTCCGCGCCGACTGGCGCACCGTCCGCTGGATCGCTCGCGCTTCCATGGCCTAGGTTGCCTTGGGCGGCGCTTCGGCGGCCGCGGCCGCGGCCTCTTCGCGCTCCTGCGCCGAGCCCTTGGCCGAATGCCCGCGGAACAAGCGCGTCGCCGCGAACTCGCCCAGCTTGTGCCCGACCATGTTCTCGGTGATGTACACCGGGAGGAACTTGTTCCCGTTGTGCACCGCGAGCGTGTGGCCCACGAAGTCGGGCGTGATGGTCGAGCGCCGCGACCACGTCTTGAACACCTTCTTCTCGTTCTTCTCGTTGAGGGCCTGGATCTTGACGAGCAACGATGGCTCGACGTAGGGGCCCTTTTTGACGCTGCGTCCCATGGTGTCTCCATTTCGGATTGCGGATTTCGGATTGCGGATTGGACGTCCGTGTTTCGAATCCGCAATCCGCAATCGCCAATCCGCAATTATTGCGTCGCTTTGCCCCGCTTGCGCCCCCGAACGATGAGCTTCGAGGACTTCTTCTTCTTGTGTCGCGTCTTCTTCCCCTCGACCTTGCCCCAGGGATTCGTGGGTGGGCGGCCGCCGGACGTCTTGCCCTCGCCGCCGCCCAGCGGGTGGTCGACGGGGTTCATCGCCACGCCGCGCACCCGCGGGTTCCGGCCCAGCCAGCGGCTCTTCCCGGCCTTCCCGATCGAGAGCAGCTCGTGCTCGGGATTGCCCACCTCGCCGATCGTCGCGAGGCACTCGCCGCGCACCATCCGCATTTCCGTCGAGCGGAGGCGCAGGGTCACGTAGTTGCCTTCCTTCGCCACCACCTGGATGCCGGTGCCCGCGGAGCGCGCGAGCTGGCCGCCGCGCCCGATCTTGAGCTCCACGTTGTGCACCGTGGTGCCGAGCGGGATCTCGAACAGCGGCATCGCGTTCCCGACCCGGATGTCCGAGCCCGGACCGGACACGACCGTATCGCCGACGGCGAGGCCCTTCGGAGCCAGGATGTAGCGCTTCTCGCCGTCCGCGTAGTGCAGCAGCGCGATGCGCGACGTGCGGTTCGGGTCGTACTCGACCGCCGCCACCTTGGCGGGAATGCCGAACTTCTCGCGCCGGAAGTCGATCCGCCGATACCGGCGCTTGTGCCCGCCGCCCTGCCAGCGGTTGGTGATGTGGCCCTTGTTGTTGCGGCCGCCGGTGCGTCGCAATGGCTCGAGCAGCGACTTTTCGGGCTCCGTCTTCGTCACGTCGGCGAAGTCGGAGACCGAGCGGAACCGCGTGCCCGGCGTCATCGGTCGAAACTGTCGGATGCCCATATCAGCCCTCGAACACGGCGATCGCGTCGCCTTCTTTGAGCGTGACGATCGCCTTTTTCCACGCCGAGCGACGGCCCGTACGGCCGGAGAGACCGCCCGTGCGGCGCCGGGCGCGCACCACCAGGGTGCGCACGTCGGTCACGGTGACCTTGAACAGCGCCTCGATGGCCGCGCGGATCTGCGGCTTGGTCGCGGCCGTGTCCACCCG
>Ga0209057_1003909_pt1 | contig 10819 bp, 7 predicted proteins | sample GraSoiAngelo_146_FD_185903 | JGI IMG/M metagenome (GOLD analysis project Ga0209057, IMG submission 185903) | Grasslands soil microbial communities from the Angelo Coastal Reserve, California, USA - 14_1009_05_30cm (SPAdes) (version 2) | ecosystem: Environmental > Terrestrial > Soil > Grasslands ... | reverse complement strand
GCTGGAATCATTCCTCTACACGCAAGGCGCCGACCCGGCGATTGTCGGTTTTTACAAAATGATGCAGTCAGCCGAAGCCGGAGAGAAAATCTCGAGTATCGAGCTTGTTAATCTCACGCCGGACGACGTGAAAAAAGCGGCCACGCCGATGGATTCGCCCACGGGCGGCAAGGTTTGCCTGACACTCAAACCAACCAAAAAGCTCGTCATTAAAATCGAGAAAAAAGACGCAAACGGCAGCTCCACCAGCACCACAGAAAACCTCATTGCCGAGAAAGACGGCAAATTCGTTATTCCCGTTCCGGGCCCGTGTAAGTAAGGTCCCGGTAAAATTCAGGGTGCGGTTACGGCCAGCAGTCTGTTTTTCTCTGCAAACAACAAAACGAGTCGCCCTTCACTTTCGTTCCTCTCCGAAAAGGGTGCCTACGGTGCGTTGATCCGCTGGCGGTTCAAGGGAATTAACAAAGTTGCGAAACCGTTCTGAAAAAACTTCCGGTCGAAGTTTCCAATAATGAGCGATGCCCGGCGCGGCGACATAGTGCCGGAGAAGTCCGTGCCAGCCTTCCCATAATTGCTTGTCCATCAGTCCGTAAACGAAATGAAAATGAATTGTCTCGAACGCTTTCAAGAATTGGTATGCAGCATGAAAAAAGCGCGCCCGCTCCTCGACTGAGAGTGCGCCGATGTCTTCCAGGCCAATTCGCCAGATGCGTTCCAGCTCGGCATTCTCCATCAAAGGTTTGGTCACATCGCGCAGGGCTGTGGCCGCGGCGTCTTGTGTCGCGAGCTTGGCCACGCGCGTGCTCCGATGCACTTGCACCGCCAGATATAGGACGGACAAAACCACCGCAATGGAGCCGACCGCTTGCGAGATCGCACTTATGGCGTCCCAGTTCATCCTTGTGTTATACCACAGGCGAATGACTGGTCGCTACTTCGGTTCCTCAGCGACTTTCAGAACAATCTTTCCGCGCGTGTGACCAGTGGCAACTTGCTCCTGCGCCTTCACCGCTTCCGAAAGCGGGAACGTTTGAGAAACAATTACTCTGATTTTCTTCTCGTCGATCAATTTGCCAATCTCGGTGAGCTCATCCGAATTTGGTTCCACACCCAGCGACGAGCCGTGAATACCGCGTTTGTCGAGCTCAGCCTGGTCCGGGCGCGCGACGATCGACACAATGAATCCGCCTTTCTTTACCACTCCATAGGAACGCGCCAGCGTATCTTTGCCGACCGAATCGAGCACAACATCAACATCTTTCGCGACATCCTCGAACTTCTGCTGTGTGTAATCGACTTCGACATCTGCGCCGAGTTGCTTGAGCAGGTCCTGATTTCGAGTCGATGCCGTCGCGATCACTTTTGCCCCACACGCCTTTGCGATCTGGATCGCGAAACTTCCTACTCCACCCGATCCACCGTGAATAAGAATGGTCTGCCCCGCGCTTAGCTTCGCGGTGTCAATCAACGCTTGCCATGCCGTCAATGCCACAACCGGTACGGCGGCCGCCTCGACAAAGCTAATCGATTTCGGCTTTGGCGCCGCTTCGACTTCGGTCGCAACCGCGTACTCCGCATATCCGCCACCGTCCTTCAAATTGAGGTACGCGTACACCGAGTCGCCTGCTTTGAATTTTGTGATATTCGCTCCCGTTTTCTCCACAACGCCTGCGATGTCGTAACCCGGAATGAATGGCAGCGTTATTCCGAAAAACTTCGCATACTTTTCAGAGCGACTCGCGTCGTCCACCGGGTTCACGCCCGCCGCGATCACGCGAACAAGGACCTGGTCTTCCTTCGGCGCCGGTCGTGGCGCGTCTTGGTACTTTAAGACCTCTGGTCCGCCATACTCATGTACTACAATTGCTTTCATGGTTGGTTTGGCCGGCTGCGCAAGCGAAACGCCCAATGAAATCGCCGCTGCCATTATCCCAGCGATCAATGTCAGTTGTCTCGCAATTCGCATAGGGAACGAGCGTAAAGCGCGGGTGCCGGGTAGCTGATGTCTGACTTCTGAGTCTACTGTGTCTTGGTCTCGGTATGAAACACGCCAACCCATTTCCCGCCCTGTTTAATCCATACGCTTCCGCTATTGTAAGTGCCAGAAACGTCCTGGCCGGCGGAGGTGGCGTGTTGCGTCGCTTTATATGTAATGACAGCGACCTTGGCGTGTGGAAAAACCACTTTCACCTCAGCGAATGAGTAGTCGCGCAGATCGGTCTTCGTCATGTTAGCAACTTCCCCATCAAGGGTCTTAACTCCATCGGCATAAACACCACAGTAATCCTTGGAGAGAAGAGTCTTGAACGCATCAGCCTGTTTATTTTTGAAGGCTTCCCAGGCGGACTTTTCCAAATCACTTATCGCCGATTCGTTGGGAGCCGCTTTGCCCGAGTTCGGTGGACTCGCCTGACCGAAGCAAATCGGGGCTATTGCGATTAACGTGATACAACAAAGAATAAATCGTTTTTTCATAACCAAGTCTTAGCCCGCTCGTGGACTGTTCGTCCAGCCTTTTTCCGATCGCTGTTATTCGGCTTCTGACCTCCGACTTCTGATTCCCGACTTTCATCCTTCCGTTCACTCAGCCGGAGGCAAAGGCGGTCCCGACGGCGCAGGTGAGAAGATCGACAAAAATTCCGGTGGCACGAAGCTCGCCCACACATCGTATTCGGGGCCGAACTGGCGCAGAAACAAAAGCGAAAATGAACGAAGCAACACAAAGACCGGCAGCAAAATCACAGTTCCAATATAAGGAATCGCAGCGATGCAGCACGTGGCACAGATCGCGAAGCAACTGATCAATCCAGTGGCAATCGCCAGGACGATCAGAAACAAACAATAGAGAAGGATTTGACCCGGGTGCGCGGCAATCAATGATGCCGCTGCGCGAAAAGCTTCATAAGCTCGACAACGGCGTCGGTACATCACCGGCACCATAAAGCTTGCGATAACCACAAGCAGAATCACAAAGACCCATGCGGCGATTGCCGTTAGCATGTACATATCCAGGCGATCACGGTGCAGATACAAATAGTAACGGCCTTTGATCGCTACGATGATCAGCGGCAGCGAAAGCAACGCCGCGAAAATGACAAAGCCAAAAGCAACTACTAACAAAAATAGGAAATAGCTGTTACCCTCTTTCTGAAATTCACGCCATGGCTCTGCAATTGCTCCGCGGTTCTTGACGACGCAATCGATAAACATGAAGCAGCCGCGTGCTCGCAGCCAGGTAAACAGCACAATGAGAACGAGAACGACCGAAATCAAAACGCAAACGCCTGCCACGAGAATCGGATGAGGAATTTGGCTGATTGCTTCATTTAGCTTCTGAACATCTTCGCAACGGTTGTACTGATAGTTGAAACCGCCGCTACCCAGGTTCGCTAGCCACGCGGCAAAGCCAATCACAAACCACTTCTTTACATCGAACGGCTGAAAAAGAATCCCCTTCATCAATTCAAAAGCTTCCCCAAACGGTTTGAAGATTTCGATTTTGGGTTCGGTGCCATTCATGTGCCGCATTCTGAAACGCCTTGCGTGAGCCGATCAATCCCGAAAACGCACCAAGAAACCTAGGTTGGTAGGGCGGGCAGTCCTCTGCACGCCGGTTGGATCCGGGGCGGGGCGCACGGAGTGACACGCGCTGCCGATTGATTGATTACGCGAGCGCCGCATGTTCAGGGAAATGCTTGACGCGAAACGAGAATTTCACCACGCGCAGCGCCGCTACCCGATTGGCGCCGAAGTAGTCGGCAAAGACGAAACGCACTTTCGCGTTTGGGCGCCAAGAGCCCGAGAAATTGATGTTGTTTTGGAAGACGGCGCTGGCTCGAAGCCAATCTTCTATGCGCTAACATCGGAACCAGGGGGATATTTTTCCGGCGCCGGCAACGCCGGCGCGGGCACACATTACCGGTTTCGAGTAAATGCCGGAGAAAACTTTTATCCTGATCCGGCATCGCGCTTTCAGCCGGAAGGACCACACGGACCCTCTTGCGTAATCAATCCACGGCAATTTCGATGGGCAGACACGAATTGGCCGGGCCCCGCACTCGCGGGGTTAAAGGGCCAAATCATATACGAAATGCACATCGGCACTTTTACGAAGCAAGGAACATGGCGCGCTGCGGAAGAGCAGTTGCCGGAGCTGGCACGCATCGGGATTACGGTGATCGAGATGATGCCAGTCGCAGAGTTCCCGGGGAAATTCGGCTGGGGTTATGATGGGGTAAATCTTTTTGCACCGTCGCATTTGTACGGAACACCGGATGACTTGCGCGCATTCATCGACCGTGCCCATTCGTTAGGGCTCGCCGTAATTCTTGATGTCGTTTACAACCACTTCGGGCCCGACGGAAATTATCTCGGTGTTTTTTCTGATGATTATCTGGTTCGCGACAAGGAAAACGAATGGGGGGACGCGATCAATTTTGATGGACCGAACTCGGGACCAGTCCGGGAATTCTTCATCACGAACGGGCGTTACTGGATTGAGGAATTTCAGTTCGACGGATTCCGTTTCGACGCGATACATGCCATTCGCGATCAAGCTGACGAATACATCATCGGTGCTGTCGGACACGCTGCGCGGGAGGCAGCCGGTTCGCGCTCGATTCTTCTAATCGCAGAGAACGATCTGCAGGAAGCGAAGATGGCGCGGCCGCTAAACGAAGGCGGTGACGATCTGGATGGGATGTGGAACGACGATTTTCACCACAGCGCCGTGGTGGCGTTGACTGGTCGCAACGAAGCTTACTTCGGCGATTACCTCGGCGCGCCGCAGGAATTTATTTCCGCAGCCAAATATGGATTCCTCTATCAGGGCCAGGCGCTCTCTTGGCGAAAAGCGTTACGCGGAACCTCGACCCTCGGGATTGCTCCGGAGGTTTTTGTTTGCTTCATCGAGAACCACGACCAAATCGCGAACACCGGACCAGGTCAGCGATTGCGCTCGCAAACTTCACCTGGACGTTACCGCGCCATGGCTGCTCTTCTATTGCTCGGTCCCTGGACGCCGCTGCTGTTTCAGGGAGAAGAATTCGGCGCCTCCAGCCCGTTTCTATTTTTCGCGGACGTCGGAGATGCTTCCGTGCGCGATGCGACTCGGAAAGGTCGCGCTCAATGGCTGGCGCCGTTTTTATCGCTGAGCGAGGAAGAAGCGCTGAGGAGCTTGCCGGCGCCGGATGATCCGCAGGTGTTCGCCCGCTGCAAACTGGATTTTTCCGAACGCGAGAAAAATCGCCAGGTTTACAATCTCCATATTGATCTTTTGAAATTGCGACGAGAGGATTCGTGCTTTCGGCAGCAGAGTTCCGGCGGAATCGATGGTGCTGTGCTCGGGCCGGCGAGTTTCGTGCTCAGATATTTTTCGAAAGAAAACCATGATCGGCTTCTGGTGGTGAACTTTGGAGAGAGCCAGATCCTGCACCCCGCTCCCCAACCTCTGCTCGCGCCGCCGTCGGGTTACCGATGGGAAACACTTTGGACGACCGAGTCGCCACGCTACGCTGGCGCGAGCGCAGCTCTGATCGCCACTCCTGAGCAATGGGTTCTGCCGGCCGAATCTGCTGTAGCGGTGCGACCGTGCACGTCCGCGAATCACGCCAATTGACGCAAATAAAGATGACGAAAACGTCCGTTAACGTCGGCTGGGAAGCCCTGTTCCTGTTTGAATCATCGCGTCTATTCGCGTGATTCGCGGGCTCATCACGTTGGCCCATCGCGGCAACGCGGTTGCGCTGGCGGGTTCGCAGCGCATAACTTCCGCCGATGAAATTCGTCTGTCTCAATGTTGCAATCGGCGTGTTCTCAGTCGCCGCATCTGCGCAGGAAAAATCGACTCCGCCGCCAAGAGTCTATCCGGTCGCGTTGCCAAACTACGACGAGGAGACCGCCACGCGGTTGCAGATTTTTTTGGACAACAGTGATTTTGGTCCGGGCAAAATCGACGGCAGAATGGGCGAATTTTTTCGAAAGGCGCTCATTTCATACAAGCACGCGCGCGCCATGCCGAAGACCGGCGCAGTCGATCAGTGGATGCTTGATCAAGTCCCGGTGACTTACACGACTTACACAATCCGAGAAGAGGATCTTAAATCCATCGGAGATGTTCCAAGCAGCCACGCCGAACAAGCGAGATTGAAATGGCTGCCTTACACGTCGCTATTGGAATTCGTGGCCGAGCGTTTTCATTCCGCGGAGTCGTACATTCAGAAACTGAATCCCGGGAAAAATTGGGAACATCTTCAGCCAGGCGAAACTCTCAAGGTGCCGAATGTCTTGCCCTTTGAAGTTGAAAAATTCACGGAAGGAAAGATTCCTGAAAATCCTGCGTTCGCCTCTCGCAAAATATTCGTTGATACGCATGAGCATTTACTCGAGGTCTTCGACCAGGGCCAGCTCGTCTGCGTGTTTCCGATTACGCCGGGATCGAAAACGCTGCCCGCGCCGGTGGGCACATGGAAAATTCTCGGCGCGACTGTCTGGCCGTGGTTCCGCTACGATGAAGGCATGCTCAACTACGGTGTGCGCACCGAGAACTACTACAACCTGCCGCCGGGTCCGAACAATCTCGTTGGCATTCTTTGGATGGGCCTGAATAAGCCGGGAATCGGCATCCACGGCACGAATAATCCTGAGACAATTGGCCGCGCCGCAAGTCACGGCTGCATTCGCCTGGCAAACTGGGACGCGACACGGGTTAAGGACCTCGTGAGCGTGGGCAATACAGTGATTATTTTTTAGGTGGAACGCGTTGTCCAGATACCGCGACTCTGTCGCCTGATATTTGCGCCTTCGGCGATTCGTCTACCATCGTCTTCAGAGAAGCCGATCCACCTTCCCGAGATTTCTTGAAAAAAATTCGCGCGGAATCGCGCCTTCAAACGTCTAGGCATTAGATCGCAACAAAATGGATGCCAGCGAACGCGAACAATACCGGGCGGCCATTCACGGCGATCGGGAGGCATTTGAAATGATCATACGCACGCACAGCCGGGCCCTTTTCGCCATCGCTTACGGCATTCTGCAAAACCGCGAGGAAGCAGAAGACGTAGTGCAGGACTCGCTGGTCAAAGCCTGGAAAACGCGCTGGCGCGTGCGCGAGCCAGAAAAGTATCCCGCCTGGCTTGCCACGATCGCACGACACAGGGCGCACGATGTTTTTCGCAAACGCCGCACTTTTCCACTTTCAGAAGACATAATCGAATCGGTCGAACGGGAGCCGACGGACACGACCACCTTAGATCGACAACTACATTCCGCGCTCGCGGCTTTACCGGAGCTTCATCGAGCTGCGCTGACTCTGCGTTACTTCGAAGAGATGGATTATCGCACAATCGAAAACACGTTGGGCCTCACCAATGGCGCGCTGCGCGGAATTCTCGGCCGCGCCCTCGCTTCGATGCGTAAACAACTTCGCCCCGCCCTCGCTCCAATGGATTAAACATATGGCAACCATTCACGACGAAATCGACAACTGGCTCGCCGGCGATCTTCACGGTGAACTCTCCGATGAGGAACGCAGCGCGCTTCACGCGCACCTCGTCGATTGCGCTGCCTGCCGGAAAACTCATCAAGAAACCAAACTCATGAACAAAATTCTGGAAGACACTCTCGTTCAGGAAAAAGCCGATCCGGCTTTCGAACAGCGCATGCTGTCGGGTTTTCGCAGGCGTTTCCCGCAAAGAAGCGGATTCGTAAAGCTGCTCAACGACCTGATTCGTTTGCGGGCGGTACAAATTACGGCCGTCGCTGCCGTCCTTCTGGCGTTGGTTCAAGTAGGTCGCATGATCACGGGGGAAAGTGCAACTATGCCCCGCGGTCGTGAAGACTACGCGAAGAAAGATCTGTTCCAGCAACCGTCTCGCTTCGCGGCATCGGAACCGGCTCGAGCCGGGGCTCTAGATAAATCAGACGAACTCGCTGCCGGACGACCACAAGCCGTGCCGCTCCAAGCACCGCCGCCATCATCGTCAGTTGAAGCTAAGGACAAAGCAGAAGCGTTCGCTCGAGCGCAGGCACCGACTGCTACTGAATCGAACCTGAGCGCGGCCGAAAACGCGGCACCCAAGCCAGCGGAAACGCCTGCGCCGGAGTTGGCCAACCGCAAACTGATTCGCAACGCCACCGTCCACCTGGAGATCGTCAGCTTTGACGATGCTGTCCAGAAAATCACAGCCTTTGCGAAGGAAGAACGTGGCTATGTCGCAACGACCGATTCTCAGAAACAAGCAAATGGAAAACTGCGCGGGAGCGTCGTCGTGAAGGTCTTGCCGGAAAATCTGGATCGTTTTCTGCAAAAGATTCGCGGCCTTGGCGAGTTGAAGAACCAGACACTGGGCACAGAAGACGTGACCAAGGCATACTTCGACACGGATGCCCGGCTGAAAAACGCGCATGTGATGGAGCAGCGCTTGATCGACATGCTGAAAACGAAGACCGGGAAGGTCGCCGACTTGCTCCAAGTGGAGAAGGAACTCGCTCGCGTGCGCGAAGAGATCGAGAAAATGCAGGGGGAATTAAAATATTGGGATTCCCAGGTGCAATTCGCCACGGTGACGATTTCGCTCGCCGAGAAAGACATGGAAGAACCGGCTGCGTTCCTGCTCAAGGAACGCGCGCAACTCGCGCTTTATGCGCCCGATGTCGAGAAGATTTACAACGACGTGAAAGCGCTCGCGTCGCAGAAAGTGCAGATTACGAACGCGCAACTGAACCGCGACTACTCTGGACGCGTCTCCGCGACAATGAGCATGTTGATCGCGCCGGAAGAAAGTGAGGGTGTAATCGGACGCGTAAAATCTTTCGGACGCGTGGAAAATTTCCAATCGCAGACCGAACGCATCGCGCAAAGCGGCAGTGGCATGTCGGAAAATGCAAAAACCAAACGCGACAAGGTGGAACTCAACATCACCATCTCCCGCGAGGAACAGGAGCAAGCGTTTCAGCAGAGCAGCCTCCGCATTCGCACCTCGTCAGTGGACGAACGGGCAAAGGAACTTCGCACTCTGGCCGAGAAGCAGAATGGGCGCGTCCGTAGTTCATCCTTCAGCCGCGATCCAGATGGGCGCGAATTCGCAAATGTGACATTGCGCGTGCCGATGAAGAATTACAACGTCCTCATGCAATCACTCGATTCGTTAGGCAAAGTCGAAAACGTAAGCGTGCAGCGTCAGGACCGCGCGGGCGCACAGATCGATGAAGCAAACGCGCCGGCTGACATCTCGATCCAGGTTTACAGCCAAGGCAACATCGTTTCGCACGAGAGCGGCTTGCTCGCCACGCTGCGACACACACTGGCACAAAGCGCTGGCGCCATCATGTGGAGCTTGCGCATGATCGGCGTAGCAATCGCGTTTCTCGCGCCGTGGGTGGTTGCGTTGGTTGCACTAATCTGGATCACGAGGCGCGTAATTCGCGCACGTCAGTCCGGATCGTGATCTGCGCTCTCTCTTTTGTCATCCTGAGCCGCGAAGACGGCGAAGGACCTCCCCATTTTCCAGCGGCACGCGAGCGTACCTTGTTGTAACTCGATGAGCTTATGTGAGGTCCCTCGCTGCGCTCGGGATGACACGCCCCGAATCATTCTTGCTCGTTCCGCAAACGAGTCATAAATTATATTTCCGGAAGGAGGTGCCCGATGAAATCTCAAGGCGGTATCAGCTATTCGAATGCGGCGGTCGCCGCGACCCCGAAACATTTGCTCCAATTCGCTGTCGATCAGCGTTACGACGACTACACATCGGTCGATCATGCGGTCTGGCGGTTCATCATGCGCCAGAACATTTTTTTTCTAAGGGAGTACGCACATAAAGTTTATTTCAAGGGGCTGCTCAACACCGGGATCTCATTCGAGCGCATCCCGCGTATCGAAGAGATGAATGACATTCTTGCAAAGATCGACTGGGGCGCGGTTGCCGTGGACGGTTTTATTCCGCCGGCGGCGTTCATGGAATTTCAAGCTTACAAAGTGCTGGTGATCGCGTGCGACATGCGCCAGATCCATCACATCGAATACACGCCTGCGCCGGATATCGTGCACGAGGCCGCCGGTCACGCGCCGATCATTGTCGATCGCGAATACTCAAAATATTTACAGCGCTTCGGAGAAGTTGGCGCAAAGGCGATGTCATCTAAAAAAGACTTCGAGCTGTACCAGGCGATCCGCCACTTGTCGATCTTGAAAGAGCGGCCGAACGCGAACCCGAAAGAGGTCGAAGAAGCCACTAAGCTAGTCGAACATCGACAGAAAACTTTGGGCGAACCTTCGGAAATGGCGCTACTTTCGCGCCTGCATTGGTGGACGGTCGAATACGGACTCATCGGCACCCTGGAGAATCCGAAAATTTACGGCGCCGGATTGCTTTCATCGATTGGCGAATCGGTCTCGTGCCTGGAGCCGGCGGTTAAGAAAATCCCCTACTCTATCGATGCGCAGAACTGCGCGTTCGATATCACCACCAAACAACCGCAGCTTTTCGTTTGCCGCGATTTTCAGCACCTCAAAGACGTGCTTGAAGAATTTGCGAACAAAATGGCCTATCAAGTTGGCGGACTCGAAGGCATCAACAAGGCCATCGAATGTAAAAACACCGCGACTTGCGAGTATTCATCCGGCCTGCAAGTCAGTGGTATCTTTGAGGAAGTCATTACGGACGAAAATGGTTCGCCGATCTATCTTCGAACGACCGGCAAGACTGCGCTGGCTTTCCGGAACAAAGAGATCGAAGGCCACGGGATCGATTATCACAAGGATGGTTTCGGCTCACCGGCTGGCAAATGGAAACAAGCATCGACGTCGCCGGAACTGCTC
>Ga0209057_1003906_pt1 | contig 10828 bp, 7 predicted proteins | sample GraSoiAngelo_146_FD_185903 | JGI IMG/M metagenome (GOLD analysis project Ga0209057, IMG submission 185903) | Grasslands soil microbial communities from the Angelo Coastal Reserve, California, USA - 14_1009_05_30cm (SPAdes) (version 2) | ecosystem: Environmental > Terrestrial > Soil > Grasslands ... | reverse complement strand
ATCAGGAGGCGGCGCGGCGCATCTGCAGCGCGGCCGCCTGATGCCCCTGCTGGCGCGGGTCTACGTCACCCCGAAGCGCGGCATCTTGGATCCTCAGGGCAAGGCGGTCCAGAGCTCGCTCCACGCCCTCGGCTTCGCCGAGGTGCAGGACGTGAAGGTGGGCAAGTACATCGAGCTCGAGCTCCGGGACGCCGAGCCCCAGGCGGCCACCGCGCGCGTGCGCGCGATGTGCGAGCGGCTGCTCGCCAACGGCGTGATCGAGGACTTCCGCGTCGAGCTCGCCGAGGAGCGGCGCTGATGCGCTGGGGGGTGGTCGTCTTCCCCGGCTCGCTCGACGACCGCGACACGCTGCGCGCCGCCGGGCGCGTGCTCGGCGACGAGGCGGTGGCCCTCTGGCACAAGGACCGCGAGCTCGGCGGCGTCGACTGCGTCGTCCTGCCCGGCGGCTTCTCCTACGGGGACTACCTCCGCTGCGGCGCGATGGCCAAGTGCTCGCCCATCATGGAGGCCGTGGCACGGCACGCCCGCGACGGTGGCCTCGTGCTCGGCATCTGCAACGGCTTCCAGATCCTGTGCGAGGCGGGCCTCCTCCCCGGCGCGCTGGTGCGCAACCGCTCGCTCAGCTTCGTGTGCGACCTGGTCACGGTGCGGGTCGAGGCGACCGACACCTTCCTCACCCAGGGCTGCCGCGCCGGCGAGGTGCTCGAGCTGCCGGTGAAGCACGGCGAGGGCTGCTACGTCGCCGACGAGGACACGCTCGCGACGCTCGAGCGCGAGCGGCGCGTCGTCTTCCGCTACACCGACCGCGCCGGGCGCCCGACGCCGGAGGCGAACCCCAACGGCTCGCTCGCCAACATCGCCGGCGTGTGCAGCGCCGGGCGGAACGTCGTCGGGCTCATGCCGCACCCCGAGCACGCCGTCGAGCGCCTGACCGGCGGCGTCGACGGCCTCAACCTCTTCCGCTCGGTCCAGGCCTGGGTCACGCGCGGCAGGGCCGTGCCGGTCGCGGCCGCGCCCGGATGAGCCGGGCGGTCACCGCCGAGGTCGCGGACGAGCACGGCCTCACGCGCGAGGAGTGGGCGAAGATCCTGGAGCTGCTCGGGCGCCCACCCACCCTCGAGGAGCTCGGCGTGTTCGCCGTCATGTGGTCGGAGCACTGCTCGTACAAGAGCTCGCGCGCCTTCCTGCGCCAGCTGCCGACCCGGGGCCCGCGGGTGCTGCAGGGCCCGGGCGAGAACGCGGGCGCGGTCGATATCGGCGATGGGCTCGCCGCGGTGTTCAAGATCGAGAGCCACAACCATCCCTCGTTCGTCGAGCCCTTCCAGGGCGCGGCGACGGGTGTGGGCGGCATCCTGCGCGACGTGTTCACCATGGGCGCGCGCCCGATCGCGAGCCTCGACTCGCTCCGCTTCGGGCGCCTCGAGCACCCGCGCACGCCCTACCTCGTGAAGGGCGTGGTGGCGGGCATCGGCCACTACGGCAACGCGATCGGCGTCGCCACCGTGGGCGGCGAGCTCTCCTTCGACCCGGGCTACGACCACAACATCCTGGTGAACGCCTTCACGCTCGGCATCGCGCCCGCCGATCGCCTCTTTCGGGCGCGCGCCGCGGGGGCGGGGAACCCCGTCATCTACGTCGGCGCCCGCACCGGACGCGACGGCATCCACGGCGCGAGCCTCCTCGCCTCGGCCGCGCTCGACGCGGCCAGCGAGGAGAAGCGGCCGGCGGTGCAGGTGGGCGATCCGTTCACGGAGAAGCTCCTGCTCGAGGCGTGCCTCGAGCTCATGGCGGGCGACGACATCGTCGCCATCCAGGACATGGGCGCCGCGGGGCTCACCTCGAGCTCGCTCGAGATGGCGGGACGGGGCGGGATGGGCATGGTCCTCGAGCTCGATCGGGTACCGCTCCGCGAGGAGGGCATGACGCCCTACGACATCCTCCTCTCGGAGTCGCAGGAGCGCATGCTGCTGGTGGCGCAGGCGGGACGCGAGGCGGCGGTGCAGGCGGTGTTCGCGCGCTGGGACCTGGAGGCCGCGGTGGTCGGCCGGCTGACCGACGACGGCGTGTTCCGCGCTCGCTCGGGGGGCGCGGAGGTGTGCGCGCTGCCGGTCGCGGCGCTGACCTCGGGGGCGCCGGTGTACCGCCGTCCGGCCGAGGAGCCCGCGCGGCTCGAGGAGCTGCAGCGCCTGGACCCGGCGGAGATCCCGGAGCCCGCGGACTACGGCCAGGCGCTGGCGCGCCTGCTCGAGAGCCCGAACCTGTGCTCGCGCGAGTGGGTGTACCGCCAGTACGACCAGCTGGTCGGCGGCAACACGGTCGTCCGACCCGGGGGCGACGCGGCGGTGGTGCGCATCGAGGGGACCCGGCGCGCGCTCGCGCTCACCGTCGACTGCAACGGCCGCTACTGCCGCCTCGACCCCTACCTCGGCGCCGTGCTCGCCGTGGTGGAGGCCGCGCGCAACCTGGTCGCGGTCGGCGCGCGCCCGCTCGCGGTGAGCGACTGCCTCAACTACGGCAACCCCGAGAGGCCCGACGTCATGTGGGAGTTCCAGCAGGGCGTGCAGGGCATCCGCGATGCCTGCATCGCGCTCGACACGCCGGTGGTGAGCGGCAACGTGAGCTTCTACAACGAGACCGAGGGGCGGAGCATCCCGCCCACGCCCACCATCGCGATGGTGGGGCTCATCGACGACGTGGAGGCGCATCTCACGCCGTGGTGGCGGGCCGAGGGCGACGTGATCGTGCTCCTCGGCCGCACGCGCGAGGAGCTCGGCGGGAGCGAGTACCTGGCGGTGCTCCATGGCCTGGTGCGCGGTGCGCCGCCGTGGATCGACCTCGAGGCGGAGAAGCGCCTGCATCGGGTCTGCTTCGCGGCCGCCGAGGAGCGGCTGCTGCGCTCGCTGCACGACGTGGGCGAGGGCGGGCTCGCGGTCGCGCTCGCCGAGTGCTCCTTCGGCGGACCCGGGCTCGGCGTGCGGGTCGATCTCGAGCAGGGCGTGCGGACCGACGCGCTCCTCTTCGGCGAGAGCCAGTCGCGCATGCTGCTCTCGCTCCGCCGCAGACATCTCGGGCGGCTCCGCGACGTCGCCCGGCGCGAGGACGTGCCGCTCACCATCCTGGGCGAGGTGCGCGGGCGGAGCCTGGTGATCGGCGACGCGATCGACCTGCCGCTCGAGGCGACCCGCGAGCGCTGGCGGCGGGCGCTCGAGCGGCGGCTGGGAGGCTAGCAGTATACTTGCCGGGCGGCGTCCGCTAGAGTGAACGCGGCGGGGGGATGTTCGACAAGTTCCACGAGGAGTGCGGCGTGGTCGGCGTCTTCGGCCATCCGGAGGCGGCGACGCTCGCGTACCTGAGCCTCTACGCCCTCCAGCACCGGGGGCAGGAGTCGGCGGGCATCGTGGCCTCGAACGGGGAGGCCCTCATCAGCCACCGCGGCATGGGCCACGTGGCGGAGATCTTCGGCCAGGAGATCCTGGCGCGGCTCCGCGGCCGCCTCGCCATCGGCCACAACCGCTACTCGACCAGCGGCTCGACCGTGCTCAAGAACTGCCAGCCGTTCGTGGTCGAGTGGGCTCAGGGCGCGCTCGCCATCGCACACAACGGCAACCTCGTGAACGCCGACGAGCTGCGCAGCCGGCTCGAGGCGCGCGGCTCGATCTTCCAGTCGACGGTCGACAGCGAGGTCATCATCCACCTGATCGCGGCCTCGACCGAAGCCACGCTCACGGAGCGCATCACCGACGCGCTCAGCCAGGTGAAGGGCGCCTACTCGCTGGTCTTCCTCACCGAGGATCGGATCATCGCCGCGCGCGACCCGGGCGGCTTCCGCCCGCTCGTCCTCGGGCGCATCGGTGACGCGGTGGTCGTCGCCTCCGAGACCTGCGCCCTCGACCTGGTCGACGCGCGCTACGAGCGCGAGATCGAGCCGGGCGAGATCGTCACCGTGAGCGAGCGCGGCATCGACGCCGTGCACCCGTTCCCCCGGCAGGAGACGCACACTTGCGTCTTCGAGTACATCTACTTCGCGCGCCCCGACAGCCGCGTCTTCGGCCGCAACGTCTACGAGGTGCGCAAGGCGCTCGGCCGCCAGCTGGCGCGCGAGAGCCCGGTCCCGGCCGACATCGTGATCGCCGTCCCCGACTCGGGCGTGCCCGCCGCGATCGGCTACGCCGAGGAGGCGCACCTGCCGTACGAGATGGGCCTCATCCGCAACCACTACGTCGGGCGGACCTTCATCGAGCCCTCCAGCTCGATCCGGCACTTCGGCGTCAAGGTCAAGCTGAACGCGCTGCGCGAGGTGCTGACGGGCAAGCGCGTGGTGGTGGTCGACGACTCGATCGTGCGCGGGACGACCAGCCGCAAGCTCGTCGCCATGATCCGGCAGGCGGGCGCGCGCGAGGTGCACATGCGCATCAGCTCGCCGCCGACGACGCACCCGTGCTTCTACGGCATCGACACGCCGACGCGCGAGGAGCTGATCGCCTCGTCGCACTCGGTGGCGGAGATCCGCGAGTACCTGGGCGCCGACTCGCTGGCCTATCTGAGCGTCGCCGGGATGTACGCCTTCACCGCCAAGCGGGCGAGCTTCTGCGACGCCTGCTTCACCGGCAACTACCCGATCCCGCCGGGCGAGGAGACGCCGGTGCGCCAGCTCCACCTCTTCGAGGCCCGCGAGCGGTAGGGCGCAGCAGGCGTCGGGGGAGGGGCCATGTACCCGTCTCGCTTCCATTTCTTCCCGCTCGCGTTGCCGTTCGTCCTCGGGCTGTTCCTCCTCGTCGTCTTCCTCGTCGCCTTCGTCGAGGTCGGTGTCCTCGGCTACGCCTACGAGAAGGTCGGGGTGGACCGGCGCTACGTGTTCACCCTGCTCGTGCTCTCGCTCGTCGGGAGCGGCGTGAACATCCCCGTGGCCGAGCTGCCCCCCGAGCGGGTGCTCTCGGGCGAGGAGGTCCTCTTCTTCGGCATGCGCTACGTGGTCCCGGTGGTCGAAGACTGGCCGCGCACGGTGATCGCCATCAACGTGGGCGGGGCGGTGATCCCGACGCTGCTCTCGCTCTACCTCGTCGTGAAGAACGGGCTCTGGGCCCCGAGCCTGGTGGCCGTCGCCGTGGTGGCGGCGATCGTCCACGCCCTCGCCCGGCCGGTCCGCGGCGTGGGCATCGCGGTGCCCGGCCTCGTCCCGCCGCTGGTGGCGGCCACGACGGCGCTCGCGATGTCGCGGCGCTCCGCCCCCGCGCTGGCGTACGTGGCCGGGAGCCTGGGGACGTTGATCGGCGCCGATCTGCTGAACCTCGGCCGCATCCGGGGGTTGGGCGCGCCGATCGCGTCGATCGGCGGCGCGGGCACCTTCGACGGCATATTCATGAGCGGGATCCTCGCCGTCCTGCTCGCCTGAGCGAGCCGCGGGGCGCCGCCCGGAAGGCGCCGTCCTTCGCAGAGAGGCAAGGCTGCGCCGCTCCCGGCGCGGTCGTGACGACCCACGGCGGCCGCGGCTCAGCCGAAGGCGCGCCGCGGCGGCGCGAGCAGCTCGACGCCCGCGCCGTCCCGCCGCCGCACCACCGTGTCGTGCGCCCAGGCCGGGTCGGGGTGCGGGTGGTCGATCGTGTAGTGCAGCCCGCGGCTCTCGCGGCGGCTGCTGGCCGAGGCGATGATCAGCTCCGCCACGGTCGCGATGTTGCGCAGCTCGACCAGGTCGCTGGTCAGGAGGACGTCGCGATAGTACTCGCGGATCTCCTCCTGCAGGAGCGCGATGCGCGTGCGGGCGCGGGCGAGGCGCCGGTCGCTGCGCACGATGCCGACGTAGTTCCACATGAAGCGGCGGATCTCGTCCCAGTTCTGCGTGACCACGACCGACTCGTCGCTGTCGGTGGCGTGGCCGGGATCCCAGGGGCGCATGTCCGGCCAGCGCCGGCGATCCTCGCCGAGGCGCGCGCAGGCGTGGCGGGCGGCGCGGTGCGCGAACACCAGCGCCTCGAGGAGCGAGTTCGAGGCCAGACGGTTGGCGCCGTGGAGCCCCGTGCACGCCACCTCGCCGCAGGCGTAGAGGCGCTCGAGCGCGGTCGCGCCGTCCAGGTCCGCGAGCACGCCGCCGCAGGCGTAGTGGGCCGCGGGCACGACCGGGATCGGCTGCCGCGTCATGTCGATGCCGAAGCGGCGGCAGGTCTCGTACACGGTCGGGAAGCGGCGGCGCACGAACTCCGCGTCACGGTGCGAGATGTCGAGGTACACGCACTCGAAGCCGTGCACCTTCATCTCGTTGTCGATGGCGCGCGCGACGATGTCGCGCGGCGCGAGCTCGGCGCGCGCGTCGTAGCGCTTCATGAACACCTCGCCGTCGGGCCGACGGAGCACCGCCCCCTCGCCGCGCAGCGCCTCGGTCACGAGGAAGGACTTCGCCTGGGGGTGGTAGAGACAGGTCGGGTGGAACTGGAAGAACTCCATGTTGGCGACCGGCGCGCCGGCGCGGTAGGCCATGGCGACGCCGTCGCCGGTCGCGACGTCGGGGTTGGAGGTGTAGAGGTAGACCTTGCCCGCGCCGCCCGTGCAGAGGAAGGTCGCGCGCGCGGGGAAGCGGTGCACCTCGCGCGTCGCGCGGTCGAGGACGTAGGCGCCCCAGCAGACGGGGCGCTCGCCGCGCGAGAGCAGGAGGTCGACGGCGAGGTGGCTCTCGTGGATGGTGATGTTCGGCGTGGCGCGCACGGCCTCGCCGAGGGCGCGGATCACCTCGCGCCCGGTCGCGTCGGTGGCGTGCAGGATGCGCCGCTTGGAGTGCCCGCCCTCGCGCCCGAGGTCGTACTCGTGGTCGTCGGGGTCGCCGCGCAGGTCGAAGTTCGTGCCCAGGGCGATGAGATCGCGCACCCGGTCCGGGCCCTCGCGTACCACCACCTCGACCGTGTCGCGGTGGCAGAGCCCGTCGCCGGCGGCGAGCGTGTCGGCGACGTGCGACTCGAAGCTGTCCTCCGGGCTCCACACCGAGGCGATGCCGCCCTGCGCGTAGCGGCTGTTGCTCTCGGGGAGCCGGTCCTTGGTGACCAGCGCGACGTGCCCGGCGCGCGCGCACTCGAGCGCGCAGGTGAGGCCGGCGACGCCGCTGCCGAGCACCAGGAAGTCGCTCTCGACGGGCACGGCGCTAGAGCTTCCCGTGCCCGTCGGGTCGGGTCAAGCGCCTGACACGCGAGCGGCGCGCCGCGATTGACCCGACGGGACCCCTCCCGTATCGTGAATCACGATGCGGCTGGCGGTCTGGGCGGCGGCAAGCGCGACCGTGCTCGGCCTCGCCCTGCAGGCGAGCGCCGACGTCTATAGCTACCGCGACCGGTCGGGCACGCTGGTCTTCACCAATGCGCCCGCCGCGCCCGCCGCGCGCCTCATGCGGGAGGTGCCGCCCGCGCCGCGCATGCTGGTGCCGCTGACGCGCGAGGCGCTCCTCGCCGAGCTGGCCAAGCCCCTCCCGCAGGTGGTTCCGACCTCCTACGACGGCCTCATCCGCGAGATTGCCGAGCGCTACCGTGTCGAGTATGCGCTGGTGAAGGCGGTGATCAAGGCGGAGTCGGACTTCGACCGGCTCGCCGTCTCACGCAAGGGTGCGCTCGGACTGATGCAGCTCATGCCGCAAACGGCCGCGCAGCACCAGGTGGTGAACGTCTTCCTGCCGCGCGACAACATCGAGGGCGGGTGCCGCCACCTGCGCATGCTGCTCGACCGCTACGGGGGCAACCTGCCCCTCGCGGTCGCCGCCTACAACGCCGGTACCCGGACCGTCGAGGACGCGGGCGGCGTCCCGCCCATCCCCGAGACGCGGGAGTACCTCGCGCGCGTGCTGCGCTACCGGCTGGCGTATCTGCGGGAACGGGCGGGTGTCCTCGCCCGCCGCTGACGCCGTCGCGCGCGGCACGCGCGTCGCGGCGCTGCCGAACCTGCTGACGCTGGTGCGCGTCGGGCTCGTCCCGGTGCTGGTGGTGGCGCTCCTCTGGCCGACGCCCGCCGCGCGCGCGGTGGCGGCGCTCGCCTTCCTCGTCGCGTGCATCACGGACTTCCTGGACGGCTGGCTCGCGCGCCGCCACGGCGTGACGACCGCGCTCGGCCAGCTCCTCGATCCGCTCGCCGACAAGCTCATCGTCACCGCTGCCCTCGTCATGCTCGCCGCCGTCCCACCCGAGCCGCGCGTGCCCGCCTGGATGGTAGTGGTGATCGTGCTGCGCGAGCTCGCCGTCACGGGGCTCCGGGGCATCGCCTCGAGCGGCGGCGTCACGTTCGCTGCGCAGGAGCTCGGCAAGTACAAGACGCTCCTCCAGATGTTCGCGCTCGAGGCGCTCCTTCTGCACTACCGCTATCCGATTCCGGGCACCGGCCTCGAGATCGACTTCCACGCGGGCGGCATGCTGTTTCTCTGGATGGCGCTCGTGCTCGCGGTGTGGTCGGGCATCGACTACTACGTCCGCATCCTGCGCCAGATACGCCTCGACTGAGCGCGCGACCCGCCGGGCTCACGGTCGCGGCGCGGGGCGCGTACCCGGAAGATTCGACCGAAATACCAGAAGTATTCGGCCGAAATGGCGCCGCCATGGATTCTCGCGCCCGCCGCTCGCCTCCTAGACTTACGCATCCGCGTCCTTTGGAGGAGACGACATGCGCGCTCGTGGCTTGACCGTCCCGCTGCTCTGCTCGCTCGCGATCGTCGCCGGCGCTCCGGCTGCGCTCGCTGGAGGGACCTCGCTCTACAGCGGCCCGGGTCCGCGCCCGGGGCCCGACGTGCTCTACGGGGCGCCCGCGGTCGCGCCGCAGCTCGAGAACGTCGGCGTCTGGTCCGCCGCGCCGATCCTCGTCTCCGGCGCCAGCGCCTACCGCGGCGGCGAGTTCCTCTACCAGGACTTCCTCTACGACGATCACGGGGCGGCCGAGGCGCCGGACCCGACGGATCCCAAGGGCGGCGGGAACCTGTTCTCGAAGCCGGACGGCACCTACACGTATCCGACCGCTCCAGCGTACGCGAACGACGCGGCCGACGTGGTCGAGCTGCGCGTGAAGCCGCTCTCCGACGCGACCGCGTTCCGGCTCACGCTGAACACGATGAAAGATGCTTCGCTGGTGGCCTTCTCGATCGCCATCGGCGGCACGCCTGGCGTGCTGCGAAGCTTCCCCGCGGGCGCCAATGTCCAGGCGCCCGCCGACCTCTTCCTCACCGTGCACCCCGCCGGGGCGGGCATGGCCGGCGACCTCGTGAATGCCGCCACGGGGCAGCCCGTCGGCGGCCCCGCTCCGCTCGTCGCGGTCGACACCGGCCGCCGCCAGATCGAGGTGCGGGTGCCGCACGCCGCCTGGAACCCCGGCGGCCAGGTGGTCCGCCTGGCCGCCGGCGTGGGCCTGTGGGACAAGGCGAGCGGCCGCTACCTGCTGCCGCAGGCCGCGGCCGACGCGGCGCACCCGGGCGGCGCCGGAGCCGCCGTCAGCCCGGCCGCCTTCTTCAACGTCGCCTTTCGCTACGACGAGCCGATGCCCGCCCCGGGCGATCCCGCCGGCACCGCCACGGGCCCGGCCTGGTGGCGCGACAAGCACCAGGGCGAGGCGCTCGCCGCGGGCGACTTGAGCGCGTTCCACGCCGACGTCGACTTCGCGAAGCTCGCCGCCGCGGTCAACGACGACATGCCCGGCCAGCCGGGCGGCGTGCCGCAGACCGGCCCCATCGACCGCATCCTGGTGAGCCACTTCGAGACCGGGCAGGGAGCGGATTTCTCCGTCAACTGCTTCCCGGCGTCGACGAGCGGCGGCACCAACTGCCCGGGCCAGTACCAGGGCGTCCTGCAGCCCTATGCCATCTACGTTCCGTCCGGGCCGATGCCGCGGCAGGGCTACGGGATGACGCTCCTCCTGCATTCGCTGTCGACGAACTACAACCAGTACCTCGGAAGCCGCAACCAGTCGCAGTTCGGCGACCGCGCCGGCGGCTCGATCGTCATCACGCCCGAATCGCGCGGCCCGGACGGGTTCTACGACAGCTACGCCGGGGCCGACGTCTTCGAGGTGTGGGCCGACGTCGCGCGCCGCTATCGCCTCGACCCCGAGTGGAGCGCGATCACGGGCTACTCGATGGGCGGCCTCGGGACGTTCAAGCTCGCGGAGCAGTTCCCCGACCTGTTCGCAAAGGCACAGCCGACCGTTGGCTTCAGCGGCGACAACAACCTGGTCCCCTCGCTGCGCAACATCCCGTTCCTCATGTGGAACTCGCTGATCGACGAGCTGGTCCCGCCGACCGACTACCTCCCCACCGCCGCGAAATTCGACGGCCTCGGCTACCGCTACGAGCTCGACGTCTTCACACCGGGCGACCACTTGACGCTCGCCATCAACGATCAGTTCGCGCCGGCGGCCGCGTTCCTCGACCTGGCGAAGGTGAACCGCAACCCCACGCACGTCACCTACGTCGTCGACCCGACGCTCGACTACCCCGGGCTCGGCTTCGTGGCGGATCACGCGTACTGGCTGTCCGGCATCGAGCTGCGCAGCTCGACGCCGCCGGTCACGGGCGGCCATGCCGAGGGCAGCATCGACGCGCTCTCGTACGGATTCGGCGTCGGCGACCCGACCCCGTCGGCCACGCAGTTCGGCGCCGGCACGCTCACCGGTGGCAACCTCCCCACGCCGCTCGCCTACACCCGCCAGTACCGGACGTGGGGCCCCGTGCCGGCCCTCCCGCGCCTTAAGCGTATCGACCTGACCGCGCGGAACGTCGCCGCCGTCACGATCAACGTCCAGCGGGCCAGCGTCGGCTGCAACGTCGACCTGCACGTCGACACGGACGGGCCGATGACGATCGAGCTCGCCGGCTGCCGAC